>WPCG01034297.1_pt1 | contig 18517 bp, 22 predicted proteins | sample 5403311 | NCBI WGS metagenome assembly WPCG01 (sample SAMN12869467, study PRJNA574797) | sludge metagenome | isolation source: wastewater treatment of Control | place: China:Beijing | collected 2019-05-17 | reverse complement strand
CCTACTAATAGTGAGGCCAGATCGTAGACGTTACGGTGGCCGAATAGGTCTCTTAGAAAGATCCCTTCCTTCTCGAAGAAGGGCAGATCGAATTCTGGGTGCTGAGCTACGACTACTACTTTGCGACCAGAGGAAGCTAGGCGGCTAAGCTCCCCAGCTACTGCTCTGACGGTTGGTCCGCGCTCAGCCCAAGGATTGGCAGGCGGTGCTAAGGTGGCAGCTAGGGCATCGGGGATCTTCTTCTTAGCCCACTCTAGGGTAGCTGGGTCCCAGTCCCCTAAGGTAGTTGGCAGCAGGTAGTTCTCACTTAGGAGCGTCTTGGTCTCTTGCCCATTAGTGACTACTGCAAGGAGTCCTAGCTGATGGGCCTTGCCACGGTCTGGATTGAGACTAGTAGTCTCACTGTCAATCATTAGGATGATGAGTTCTTGGAGTTGGTTTTTCATAGTTAATGCCCTTCTTCAATGTAGTCTGAGACTCGCGAGCTTAGGCTGGCCGTGATGTTGATTAGGCGCAGATACTCTACATGACTAAGGAGCCCCAAGCTTTCTAAGCGTTCAATCTGAGAACGCATCATGCCTATACATCCTAGAGCTTGGCCTCTCTTATGCGCGACTGCCCTCTTGCAGGTGACGCCTTGGCGCTGGCTTCTCCTACGCTTGACTGTTTGATTGTTCTGCCTATAAGCTTCTAGTAGCTGGCCCTCAGGGGAGTCTAAGGTGACTGCTGGAACTAGGCTAGAGTCTACGGTAGTCATTACTTCTCTGGTCTTAGGGTTGATTGCCAGCCAGCGGCGTATCTTCTTAGCAAAGGTGAAGGGTGTGGCTGAGTCTTGGTAGTAGAGGTATCGACGTTGGTCAGTCATGGCGGTAGGCTCCTTTGAAGCTGATGAGGTCTAAGGCGCGGAGTAAGTAGTGGGTTTTGTAAGAGAGGGAGTTTGATTCCCAGTCTAGGAACAGCTCCTCTCCAATCTGCCTGCGCTGGGTTTTATTCCATCGTGCATGGTAGTGCTTCATCAGGTAGTAGAAAGCACTGTTAGGTGAGGTTGCCCAGCTAGTAGCTAGGTGGAGAGCCTTCATCTCGGCCTTGATGGCTAGTCGCAGCTTCATCTTATCTAGGAGAGAGAGGTTAGAGTCTGCTACTACCGAGAGTGGGTGGTAGGTGAATCGCTTAGGACTCTTACGATAGAGTCTGCTGATAAGGATTGGGGTAGGGGTCATTGCTTATTCTCCTTCCTTTTCTTAGCAGCTGCCGCTTGCCGTTTCAATTTCTGCTTAGCGTAGTGCCGCTTATTAGTTTCTTTCTGCTTCCACCTTGGCTTATTCCCCCAGCCTAGGAGCAGGGTCTTAGCTCTAGCCTGCCGCCATTCAGGCGTGGCGTCTGGGTAGATCTCCTCTAAGAAATCTAAGATCGTGTGGTAGGTTTGTCCAGTAGGCGAGTAGCTGGATTCATTCTTTAAGTAGAGGTGGATGGAGTGGATCATCCAGTCGGCTTCCCGCTGGTTAATAGCTCCGCAATGGAATAGCTGCCTGATTAGTGGGCGATGGTCCCTCGGGATTGGATAGTCGGTGGTTAGTAGGAGAGGTAAGAGTTGGGCTATTGGACGCTTACGTTCTAGTCGCTTCCCCTTCCCATCGGTTCTTATTGTTAGGCCTGTGTCTGAGATGATGGTGGAGTTTATTGGAAGTGTCATTACTCTATTCCTTTCTTGGCCTTGGCCTTGGCCTTGGCCTTGACCTTAGGTGGGTATGGGCGCTTGGCCCAATTCCGGTAGATAGATAGTAGCCATTCTTTCCTCATATCACTATGCGGCAGCTTCCGAAGCTGCTTGCCGGGGGTTAACCCGGCATTGATAAGGCCCCAGTAGAGGATTCTGTCTTCCTCTTCTTTTGAGGCAGAATGTAGGGCGTTGAGGTAGGTTCGGATAGCGCCGCGAGCCTTAGCGGCATCTTTGGCGCTAAGCCTCTCCAGATCCTCAGCCTTATCAATTGCTATACACATATATGCGTAGCCGGATATAGTGGGCTTTCCGGAGAAGAAGCCGGAGTAGAGGCCGGAGTCTATTAGGTAGTCGAAGATTTCTTGGAGTTTCATAGTCCTGTATTCCTTAGTGGCGGCTAGGGGTTGGGAGAGGGGCCGAAGAGGCGGGCCTCATGGTCTTCTAGCAAGTCAGTTAGGTTGAAGTAGAAGTCATAGGTGGTAGTGTCTGGGACGTAGACGGCTGGTTGATCTAGGGCAACCTCATTGCACTCGGTGTAGAAGTTGCATACTCGATTGAAGTTCATGCAGGCGCTTCCCCTCTTAGGGTAGGCTGTTAGCGGCTCCAAGCCCTGCAAGTAGCTAACATCCATGTAGAGTTTCAGGAACCAGTCGAAGCGGTCTTTAAGGGTATAAGGGAACGTCATCTCATGGTGGACTGGGTTGAATAGCTCTCCTTTAGCATAGGGTAGCTGGGTTGCCCAATAGCCTACGTCGAAGCTGCTTAGGTCGGTTCCCACAATTGCATCTAGGACAATGGAGTAGCCCACCCCTTGATCCGAGTTGCGGTAGTATGGTCTAAGGTCAGTCCCCCGGAGCGAGGTTGTCTTCAGGTCCACTACGCAATAGCGCCCACTCGCCTTATGCCTTAGCACTAGGTCAAGGTAGCCAACGTAGTAGTAGCGGTCAGTGATGTCTAGGCAGAAGCTTAGCTCTGATGCTGGCTTCCCGTTGAAGGTGGCCACCTCATACTCATCTAGGCGAGCTTCTAGGAAGTGCTGGGCCTTAGCAATTAGGTCTATTGCCCTCTCTTGGAAGCGCCGATCATCTTCTAGTGAGGGGAAGTAGGATAGCCAAGCCACGTACTGTGCTGCTGCCAGTGATTCAGTAGGCGAGACTCCCGCACTTCTCAGCACTAGGTAGTGCTGGACGCCGGCTCCGTAGCCCTTCCCGAAGCTCATAGCTGGGGACTCTTCCCTAGGGGCCATGCTCCTTAGTAGCTTAGTCTTCTGGAACTTCCGCTCGCAAGAATGAATTAGCTGCATAGTGGAATGGGAAAGGCGGACCCTAGCCTCAGGGTCAGTCATTAGAATCGAGTCAGCAGTAGGGGCTGGGGTCTGCTGAATAGGGGCCGCTGGAATAGCAGCTAGGTTAATGTCTAACAGTGCGTCGAGCATGGCTTAGGCTCCTGTACGATGCCGCCTACCAACTCCGCTATTAGGTCTGCATAGTGGCGAGTGGTGTGCATCTTGTAATAGCTATGCGGTGGCCACTGCTTCTCGTCTACTAGGACTGAGTAGGGGCCAGCGGGTAGTTTGATTAGCTTGCCCGAGTGTAGTAGGCGATCCTTGGGAAGCATCTGGAGTAGAGCTAAGTCGCTAGTGGGCGCATAAGTCATCTCCTCTTGGCCGTCTGAGAGCGTGATTAGGAACCAGTTATTAGGGCCATGTGGGAGCCAGAGGATCTTTCCAGATTCTAAGACTAGCCCAACAGAGAGGCGGATTCCAGCTTCCATTAGCTTGGGATCGACGAAGGGTCTAAGGTCGCTAATCGGTAGGCGGTCTGCCTCAGATGAGGTCGGTACCCAGCGTCCCTTACTGGGCTTGTAGAAGCCTACTGAAAAGGTGCTCCCACTAATGGTCTTGAAACCTTCGATCAAGTAAAGGGGTTCTAGGTCGAAGAGTGTGGACATGAGGTACTCCTTAGCCGTGGCTAGAGTGGGATGATCTTCCAGTCGAAGTCGCTATCGGATTCTACCTTCACTAGGGTATAGGTTAATGTGCAGACCTTAGCTTTCCCTCGCTCCTCTTCCATCCTGCCACCTAGTCCTAGGTAGCGCCCTGTAGCCTTGTCGAAGAGTAGGTAGCTGGAGCCTGAGGGATCGAAGCACCGCCTAATCATCTTCCTCCCTTCGTAGATCTCTAAGTAAAGGTCGTCTTTGAACTCAGCTAAGAGATTATGCGAGTAGCAGAGTCCTTCCATTGTGAAGGTGCCCACTAGCTTGTCGCCGATTCTAGTCTTGAGTTGAGTAGAGTAAGTCATGGTTGATTCTCCAATTTAGGAATGGGATTAGAGCAGGTCTGTTAATAGGGCGTCTAGGTCATCAGGGTTTAGGGTCTTAGCTGGTGCCGCCTTTCTACCGCCGCGCTTAGGTGCTGCCATTAGCTCGGCCTTAGTGTTACCAGTCATCCGTCTAAGGGCTGTGACCATATCCCCTACGTCTTCTGGTAAGAGCAGGCTGCAAGCTGAGGGGTTGGCTAGGATTAGCGCCTTGAGTCCGTCCATTGCCTGCTTAAGGTCGAAGCCGTCCAAGGTTGTTAGGCGCTCAATTCGTTCTTTGATTTCAGCTGTGGTAGAGGACTCTTCAATCTCGCTAATGGCAGCCTCTGCAGCTACTACCCGGTTGCTCATCTCCACTACCCTGCTACTGATCTCGATCTTGGGCATGGCCTTTGGGATAGGGTCTGCTTCTTGAGCGGGGGCTTCCTTAGGTGGAGCGGGAGTAGTGGCTGCTTCCTTAGCCGCTCGAAGCTTAGCTAGGAAGTCATTATTTGGAGCTGGGGCTGGCGGTTCGGGCTGATCGTCTAGGGCAGTAGCTACTAGGCCAGAGGCGGGAGGGTCTGAGAGTGCAGCCTTCTTAGCTGCTAAGAGTTCTTGAAATGAGAGCTTTGGGCTAGTCATTAGGCTGGTCTCCTGTTGAGGCGTCTGGGATTGAGGTAGAGAGTAGGTTGAATGGCGCTGGTTTAAGGAGCAGGGAGAGGCTAAGCTCGGAGGTGCCATCTTCTAGCTCTAGCTCATGGAAGCTAAGACGTCCGTTGATCCCCTCTCTGCTCTTGGCTACTGTGATAGTGCGCTTGGCTTGGTGGACGGCTAGGGTAGGTAGGCTAATCTTGACGTAGCCACCTTCTTTTAAGGCGGCCAGTAGTTGCCGCGCATGGGCGGCTGTTAATTGGCTCATTATTAGAATCCTCTAGTGTATGGGTAATGGTGAATCCCCACGCTTGCGCGTGGGAGTTCTATTGGTGGCTGGGATTAGTCGGTGATGATCTTGGACAGGAGTGGAACGTCATCTTGGAAGCCAGGAGTCGCCTTGAAGTAGGCAATCTTATCAGCTAGAGTCTTTCCACGGTAGGCGGCCCGTGCAATAGCTGCGTCAATCGAAGCCTGCTTCCCGAAGATAGTGAATTCCTCAGCTGCCCGAGTAACTGCAGTGTATAGTAGATTCCTGTTAACTGTGGATGCGTGATCCCAGTGGAATAGCATGAATACTCTGGGCCACTCGGAACCTTGGGCTTTATGGACTGTTAGGCAATAGCCAAATTGGAACTTATCGTCGGCGAAGGAGCCTGCAGTGTCGATAGTCTCAGGAGTAGCCGTGTCGTCATCTACAAATACCACACTGACCCTGTGGCTCGATGCTCTACTATTGGCGTCCTCTTCTACGTCGCCTAGGGTGAAGTCGGAGTAGTCTTCTAAGAGGGAATCTAAGTCAATGTCTTCTACATTAAGTGCGTCCTTCTCAGCTTGGGCACCGATAATAGGCATTCCGCATCTGGTGAAGACCCCCCTAGCAGTAGCCCCGCCAGTGTAGCGCGGGTTCTCTTCGATGGCAGTGATGTGGCCTAGACGCTTATCGACTAGTACCTTGTCGCCTACTGCCAGCCACCACTGGTTCCTACCAGCTTTGACCTGAACTACTTCGGCCTTTCGCTCTAAGCCTAGCCAAGTGGCAATCCCTTCGTTAATCGCCTTAGTTCCCATTGGCTGCTTATTCCAAGGGCTAAGGATCATATCGGTTTCTGGATCATAGACTCCATTCTCAGCCATGAACTTGAAATTAGCCAGCATGGCCTTAGCCATTTGCTCTTGGCCTACCTTCACTTGTAGGCGGCCTTCTACTATATTAAATTTGCCGTCACCACTACCTACTAAACTCTTCCCATTTAGGATGTTGTGGGCGTTACTAATGATTGGTGATTCTAATGCTTGCCGGTAGACTTCTGTTAGCTCAATGATTGGGAGCTTGGTCAGGGCGTAGATTAGAATGGAGTCCCCGAAGACTGGCCGGATTTGGTTAATGTCACCTAGGAAGATGATCTGCACATCCTGTGGGAGAGCGTCGAAGAGTTGTCGCCAGAGTCCTAGATCGACCATGGAAGCCTCTTCGATGATGAGGTGCGTTAGCTTAAGGGGGTTACTAGCTGTTCGCTGTGGCTTGAATCCCCACTTCTGTACTAGCTCGCCCTCATCATTGAAGTCCTCATAGTCTACTGGCTCGAACTCTAGAAGAGAGTGGACTGTCATACAGTGGTTAGCGTATTGCTCGATCAAAGGGTTTCTTCTAAGTGCCCGCTGCATGTTCCTTACTGCTACCTTGGTGAAGGCCACTGCTGCTATTGAAGGCGCTTCTCCTATATACTTGAAGTCGTGGGTTCGGAAGGCTCCACTATTGTGTAGCGCCCAGACCACCCCAGCTTGGGAGGTAGTCTTTCCTGTACCAGCTGCCCCTGTTAGGACAAATGACTTGCCTTCTGAGGCCAGATCTACTGCCAGCATTTGCTTATCGTTTAGGCGTATTGGATAGTCGCCGGTGTTGAATACAATAGTGCCGGCAGCTTCACGGTAGACCAGTTCCTGCCCTATCCCATTCTCGCTCGAAGGCGGCTGGTTACTGGCTGCTACTGCAGCTGCTAGTGGTTTAGGCTCTGGCTTAGGGGCTGGTACTCTAGTAGCTTGCTGACCCTTGATTGCGGCTAGTCGTTCCGCGAAGGTTAGCGGCTTAGACTCTTCCTTTATTGGATCTGGGGCTTGGGCTTGGGCTTGGGCTTGGGCTTGGGCGGTAGTGGCTGATTTAATGGAAGCTAGGCGGGCTAGGAATGGGCTAGTCATTGTTACTGTCTCCTACTACTATCAACCTTCTACCATCATGGAGTTCCCTAACTGATAACCGGTAGTAGCCACGGCTAGTGGGCGGGTTGATTATTATGAATGGGCGGCCAGCTTCTAAGTGCAGGGCTGATTGATTAGCTGCCAGAAAGTGGTCTAAGATGAATGCACGCTTAATGCCTTTCCTGAAGTCGTCGCCTTTCAAAGAGAATTTACTAGATGATGTGGACATTAGATTGATTCCTTATTAGTGATAGTGGAAGCCTTCAGGGCGGCTAGGCGCTCAGCAAAGCTAAGCTTCTTCTCTTCTACCTTAGCTTGGGGCTTAACCTCGACCTTGGATTCGATCTTGGGTTCGGCCAGTGGCTTAGCTTGGGACTCAGTAGGCAATGCTGAAAGGGCGTCTTCGATTGCCGAATCCAGTAGCTCATTCGCATTAGAAGCTGCCTTAGCAGCCGCTTCACGCAAGGAAATTAGGTCGTTAGCTGCTTCTACTATCTCTGGGGACTCTTCTGTGGCAATGGTGGCCAGTAGGCTGTCGAGCTTAGGGTTCGGATCATTGACCTTATCCTTGAGTAGCGGGCTAAGGTTGTTGATGATCTTTTCAGCTACTACCGTAGTGCCGTTGTGGTTGAAGTACGCGGCTACTAGCTCCTTGACACTAGAATTGAATTGCTTATTAAGGCGCTTGATCTTAGCATCCATCGACTCTATGCTTAGGGCTTTAGGCGGCTTGACCTTAGAACCTTCTACGCTTTCAAGTTCGAAGGTGGATCCACCGAAAGAGTAGGTTTCGATAGAGTAAGTCCACGCCATCCACTCCCGCAAGGTGTCTAGGGTAAGGGTAGAGTGGCAAGTTTTGAATGGTGGATAGTGGAGCGTGGTCACGTACAAGCTGTTAGCTATCCACTCGATGATGTCTAGTAAATCGTTCCTAGTGGCCACTACTTCAAGCTTAGCCCTTACTAGGTAGGCGTTGCTTTTGGGGCTAATGCTGATCTTGCCCGCTTCCGCTAACAGGGTGAGAATCAGCCCACTAAGTTCCTTGTTGCTAAGAGTCTTAATGTAAGCTGGGTGGTCTAGGAACTTAGCCCCATTATAGGCCATTGGGTGCAAGCTACTAATGGTAATGTCGAAACTAGCCGGTAGTCCGGTTTCCACGGTTAACCCCGTGATAGGGCACCACACTGTTAGCTGGTTGCAAGCTTCTAAGGTAAGTTTCCTTGCAACGGCTAAGTGGCGAGCGCGATTACTTGCCTTAACCTTAGTAAGCGCGGCTGCAGCTTGGGTAGGGCGTTTAGGGCTAGAGTACACAGCAGCGGCTAAGGACTGGAATGAATTAAATTTGGTCATGATTAGCTACCTTGATTTAGTAGATTTTACGGGTGGCCTTGTGCGGGCCTAAAAAGGGTGACGGTTTTTTGTCACTTCACGATTATGCCTGAATATTGCGAAAAACGCAACAATTATTTTAGCGCCTACTATCTAGGAAGGTATAAAAAAGCCCTAAGCTACTACCCACTAAGGGATAACAGCTAAGGGCTTCTTAGGGCTACGCCCTAGATGATGGAAAGCTCATCTAAGGAGAGGGCAGGGGTTGAAGTAGGGTTAGTGGGAAGGGCTGGGAGAGTAGATAGCCAGTTGCCTAGTGCTTGAGTTGCCCTAGTGGATGAGAGGAACTCATCTTGGACTCGGGCTAGAGTAGTCGATTCTAGCAAGATCGGGTTCTTGGTTAGAAGCTCCTTAGTGGCCGCTAACCATTCAGTAGTAAACGCCTTACCATTAGCTACTAAGCTCTGAAACGTCGCCCCATAGTGGATTCTAGTAGCTTGCTCCAGGAGCGGGTAGGGTAGCGCCCTTAGCTTAAGTACGCCTAGATCTTGGGCTAGGGCTAGTGAGCCGGGCAGAGGTTGATCTAAGGCTAAGGAAGGCGGTAGGTAATCGGGGATTCCTTGTAAGTAGATAGTTAGGAAGGGTAGGGAAGCTAAGGTGAACTGCCGGCGGCCATCCTTTGGACTAACCTTAGCCGCTGTTCCCGCATTGGGTGAGGGAGTAGCTTCTAAAGGGGAGAGAGTGGCGGCAGCTTCAGCTAGTAGAGAAAGGGATTCGTCTTCTATCATGGGATAGTCCTTAGTAAGAAGGTGGGCTAAGATTCAGGAAATGCAAAAGTTTCCGGAAGAAAGCATAAAATAGCATGAAAATGCGTTAAAACGCAAAGGTTTGCGAGATTAGTAGAAAGTGGGGCGAGGTTGGAGCAAAAGAAAGGCGATAAGAAAGCATAAGAAAGCAAAAGCATGCAAAGTCGAGCATAAGCTGGCAAGGGGGGCGGGTGTTTTAGGCTAGTAGACTAGGGTCAGGAGCTAAGAGTCGGGAAGGATGCCTAGTAAGTGGGTGGAAAAGGGTCTAAGAGTAGGGAAAGTGGCTAAGCTTAGGGGGAAAAGGGGTCAAAGTGGGGAAAATGCCCTAGGCTACTTAATGATTATTTTCAGGTCGAGTTTAAAAAATTTAGTAGATTGATTTAAATTATAGGGGGTAATCCCTAACCACTAACTAACTAACTAACTAACTAACTAACCAACATCCATCTGCAGGGGGTTAGTAGGCAATGCTCCTTAGCGAGCGTTAGCGAGCTAGTAGGCTAGCGTCAAGTAGAAGGCGGGTCAGGCGGTCTAGTAGAGCAAAACATACCCCCCGGTCGGCAGTTATGCTCAGATTCACTCGACTTTGCTTTCTTATGTTTTTCTTATGCCCAGGATTCGCCATGCTTTATTGAGTGATTCGCCATTGATTCGCATTTTATCGCTCGCCATTTTCCGCCTTTCACTTTCTTTTGCTATCTTATGGATAAACCGCGGAAAAATTACGCTTTCTTAAGGAATGATTCGCTCAAAGGAATTCTAAGAAAGGATCATCTTAGATCAACAAGGGCTAAGAAAGGATTAAAAAACCTTTGCTTAATCTAGAAACCATGTCATAATAGCCCCGTCATCAAGCGAAACCGCTTTTATGAAAAAGGATGACGATTCTCAACTCTAATCAAGCAAGCTACTAAGTAGCTAAGGAAAACCAAAATGACCACTATCAAGAATGCAACCGCCCATCAGAACGAAGAACAATGCTTTGTCCTGAAGCAGGAAGTTACCAAGCGCGTGGATGGCCAGACTAAGCGCGAACCTATTGGGCACTTCGAAGTGATCGTTCCAACCGTAGAGCGTTTTATCTCCGAGCTGGAAAACGTGCAAGTAACCGGCCACGACGATGACGGCCTGCCAGTCTACAATGGTAATGCCGCTAACTGGTTGCAACGGGCCATTAATGCCTTGGCCAAGGCTGAGGCGCGTAACAAGCTTGCACCAGCCAGTGCGGAACCCAAGGCCGGCCTGACCATTCCTATGACCTTTGCGGATCTGGTGGCACCGCCTGCCATTGGTGGCTCTTCCGCCTTGGCTGAACTGGCCGAACTGGTCAAGGGCTTTACGGCATGGATGGCAGAAAGTGGCAAACCTGCAGCCCTACATTCTACGTTCGGGCAACTGGTACGCCAGCCGTCACTTATCAGCGTGCAATCTGATAAAGTGAAGCAAGTCCTGCAGGCTTGGGTTGTCGAGTTCGCATCAGCCGCTGCAGCCGCCGGCGCACTGACCAGCTATCAGGAAGGCCAAGTGCAGAAGGTGCTGGACGCCATCGAAGGCAAGGACGAACCGTCACTCGACGATCTGCTGGCCGATTATTAAAATCCGGCCCTTAGCTAAAGAGAACCGCGCTACCGAAAGGTGCGCGGTTTTTTATTGCCTGCTATTTAGAGCCAAGGTTAAAAGAAAGGCCCGCGCAAGGCGGGCCAGTTAGCAGGTAGGTGGTAGGCGGTGTTAGATAATTCGCGCAAGGGTATCCGCTGCAGCTTTCTCAACCTTAGCCGCCTGCAGACACCATTGAGCTGAAGCCTGACGCCCGGCCCTGATATGCCAGACGGCAATAGTAAGCAATGCCCTAGCATCAGCAAGCGCCTGACGCCGGGCATTGACTTTAGAAAGACCAGCCCAGCTAGTGGCGCGTGCCGTAATCAAAAGATTACCAATGCGTTCATGCGCAGGGCGGGCGGCAATGCGCTTGCGAGCCGCTTCGATGCGTGCGGAAGTGAAAACAGTGGCGCGGGTAGTAGTAGAAGTATTCATGATATTAGATCCTTAATTAAGATTATCTGCCATCCGAAATTAGATGACGCCTTTAGTAAACCAGAATTAAAATCCAATGTCAACCCTTAATCTAAAATAAATCCAATAAAAATAAAAATAATTCATTCTCATTTAAGATCCATTCCCATTTGAGAACCATTCTCATTTGAGAATCAGTCTCATTCAAGAATCAGCCTCATTTGAGAACCAGTCTCAAACAAGAACCATTCTCATCTAAGAATCAACCTCAAACAAGATTCAATCGCAACCGCCCCCGGTCGGGCCTTTTTACTCTAAGGCGGGGGGCGGGTCATATATAGCTACCTCACATAATTTTCCCAAAATTTTCAGACTCTCTCCTTAGACCAGTCTCTAAGCTAAGAAGCTCCTACTCCCTAGCAAGAGCTGAAAAGCCTTGCTTCCCACGAACCGCCTTGCTATAATCCACTCTAAGGGCCGCCTTACTCCCTACCTAGGTTTACATCCTTTTCCCTAGCTCCCTGCACTCCACCCCCCACTCCTTCGCCGGACTTCGCGCCAGCCTTGGAGCTTACTCGAGGGGACGGCTGCAGGATTTAGTAGCGAGTAAGGCGGCCCACCCTTTCCCCCGTTGCCCAATTAAGGATTCTAATAATGGCCCAGCACGAACGAATTGCAAGGCTACTTGCCAGCGGGTTCGAGCCTAAGCTGGTAGCCAAGATAGCAAACATCCCCCAGATGCAGCTCTCAACACTCTTACAAGATCCAGAGTTCAAAGCGCAAGTAGAGTACCTTTCTCTAGGGGGCGAATTAGAAACCTCGGCACCAGACACTCCAGCTGCCCAAGAAGCTGCTGAGGTCTCTAGCCTCAAGGATTCTCTACTAGCTGCAGAGCAACTTGCTCTAATGACCATCCACGAGCGTCTTACCCTAATGGAGGATCGCAACCTAATCGCTGCCTTCCAATCCATTGCTGCTAGACGGGACGCCTTAGCTAAGACTGAGGCTATGGGCAAGGCGCTTAAAGCAGCTGGAGCTAACGGCGGTATTCCCACCGTAGTCATCAACCTGCCTAATATCGTGATACCAGAACTCAACTTGAGTAGCCAGCGGGAAGTGGTTGGTATTGGCGATCGCTCTACTGTCCCAATGGGTAGGGAGCAGCTTACGGCCCTAATCGAAGGAGAGCTTGAAAATGAGCAGCTATCAACTTAAGCAGCTTAATGCCATGCGGCAAGCAGCAGCAGCAGCCCAAGCCCTAGCTAAGAAGGTGGGCCGCAAATGACCCAATCCAAGAGCAGCGTAGAGAGCGCCTTGGATATCGTCCGTCAAAGGGAGAGCCTTAGGACTGAGGAGGTAGTAGTTGAAACGGATCTCGAAGCCACACGCGCTAGAGGACTAGTAGACTTCAACTTCTTCGCAGGCCTTTGCGCACCATCGCTAATGCGCTCCCTCTTCCCCGGCTTCTACTTGGCACTCTTTAAGCTAATCACACAAGGCAACACCGACCCCGAGTCAGTTCTAAGGTTCGCCCTAGGGTTGCCTCGGGGTTTTGCTAAGACCACCTTTCTCAAAATTGTTGTTTGCTGGCTAATCGTCTACAAGCTCAACGACTACTTCCTAGTGGTTTGCTCTACTGAGGGCAAGGCACTAGGCTTTATCGCTGACGTAGACGCAATGCTCTCCTCCCCTAACATGACGCAAGTCTACGGGGACTGGACAGCCGCCAAGCTAGTAGACAACGCCAAGCTTAAAACCGCCCACTCCCAAGGTCGGACGGTCAACCTGCAGCCTGCAGGCGTGGGATCTGCTATCCGGGGAGCGAACTTAGCCCTGCAGCGGCCAGACTGCATCATCTGTGACGACATTCAGTCTAGGGAAGACGCCCTAAGTGAGGCTGTCAACGAGAGCCAGAAGGACTGGTTCACGGCTACGCTCCTCAAGGCCATCGAATCCCACGGGGCGCACAGGCGGGTTATCTATCTAGGAAACATGTACCCTGGAGTCTGCATCCTAGAGATGCTCAGGAGAAACTCTCAGTGGACTAGTCTGATAACTGGGGCAATCTTGGCTGATGGACAAAGCCTCTGGCCGGAGTTGCGCTCCATTCGCTCCTTAGCAGCCGAGTATCAGCATGACGCTGAGAACGGACGCTCCCATATTTGGTTCGCGGAAGTACAGAACGATCCCCTGAATGAGAAGTTCAAGCTCTTAGCTAAGCCCATTCCTGATTCCCTTTACGAAGGGCTAGAGGACTTGGAGTTCGAGGGCTGTTTCCTGACAGTAGACCCTGCAGGCTTCCGAGAGAACTCAGATGACCACGTGATAACTGTTCATCGGGTATTCAATGGCCATCCAGTAGCAATCCATATCGAGGGTGGCATCTGGACGCCTAAGGTCGCTGTAGAGAAAATCATCGAGGCTTGCCTCAAGTGGGATGCTAACGTAGTGGGAATTGAGTCGGTCGCCTATCAGCAATCTCTCCTATTCTGGGTAGAGGAGAAGCTCAAGGAACTCAAGCTGGAGCAAGAGATTGCGATAGTCGAGGTCAAGGCCGGGAAGGCTTCTAAGCTCTCCAGAATCCGAGATTACATTGCGGAACTCCTTAGTGGGGAGTCCTCAATGACTAATAAGGTTCGGCAGCAATTCTCCTACTGGGCACACCTTTATCAGATCGGGAAGCAGAATAACCGAGATGACTACCTAGACTGCCCCGCTTACCAGAAACAGATGCTCACAAACTATCCCCACCTGATCTTCAGGCCTAGGGACCCCATTAAACGCTTGGCCCAGCTACCCGATGTGGTAGACGTAGACGCAGGATACTAGCATGGAACTACCAACTTACACTAAAACCCGCAACACTTTCCCTGCCTTGGTCAAGCTGGCTTGCTCCATCCTAGATGAGAGCTTGCGCCTTGGCAACCATGTGGCACGGATGGACTCCTTAGACAAAGCCTACGCCCGCTACATCAACCCAGCTGAGCGTGGGGACAAGGATAAGTACGGCAGCGAGGTCTGTGGACAGGTTATTAACTCAGTAGTTAACCCGATCGTCATTAGCCAAGTTAACTCCTTGGTGGCTTTCTGGGCTGAGACTTACCTCACAGGCTACCCAATCTTCGGCGTAGTATCTCCACCTGACCAGAAGGAAGATGCTATGGCCTTAGAGGGGATCATCCAAGACCACATGAATCTCTCAGAGTCTGTCCCTGAACTCCTCAAGCTCTTCTACGACGGGGCCAAGTACAACATGATGGCTTGGGAAGTGGCTTGGGATCAGATTGCAATCTACGACCCAGTTAAGGAGATGTCAGACCTCACCGCCTCAGCAGCTACCAGAGTAGAAGTTGACCACAAGCACATTAACTACATCCGCCGCTTGGATTTCCGCAATGTCCACTGGGATCGCACAGTGCAGCCTACCCAAGTGGATAGTCGAGGGCGGTTCCTAGGCTACACGGAGATGGTAAATGGCACTGAACTGCTGGAAAGGATGCAGTACCTAGAGGACGAGGGAGTCCTAGCAGGGCAGCTTAAGGACCTAGCTACTAAGCTCAAAGGCTCCAAGCGCCATCCCGGAGACTTCCGAGAGGCTACAGATTGGACAGGCGCACTCTCCACTACTGCACCAAGGGAGGAGACTGACTGGGGAAGCATCTTCTCAGGAGCGGATTCTAATCGCCCCTCGGCTGCCCTAGAGGCATCCAATAAGCTCTTCAACCTAACAACCCTCTTCGTGAGAATTCGCCCTTCCGACTACGGTATTGGGTCAACTGGTAAGGGAGACCGCTTCCAGATTTGGAAGATGCAGATAGTAAACCGCGACACTATCATCTACTTCCAGCCCTTCGTAGGAGCCTACGGGCGCTTCCCAATTGGCCTAGCTCACGCGATCGAAGATGGGATGGGAATGCAGACCCAGTCCTACGGCGAGATGGCAGTCCCACTACAAGACGCCACTACTCGCATTATGACCATGCGCCTAGACTCAGCCAAGCGAGCTATCCAAGATCGGGGAATCTACAATCCGCAGATCATCCGAGCTGACCATATTAACTCCTCAGCCCCCGCAGCTAAGATCCCAGCGATCCCCAGTGGCCTAGTTGACAGCGATCTTAGCCAAGCTTACCGGCCAATCCCCTACGATGCACGGGGAACCGAAGGCCTAATCCAAGATGCGGTCCAGCTTGAGAACTGGCAGAAGGAGCTTAGCGGAGTTAACTCGGCTACTCGGGGGCAATTCACCAAAGGGAACCGCACCTTAGGCGAGTTCGATACAATTATGGGCAATGCCGAGAACCGCCTCCGCCTGCCCAACATTGTAATCGAGCACCGGATGCTGGCTAAGATCAAAGAGGCCATCAAACTTAACCTCCTCATGTATGGAGAGGACACCATCATTATTAGCCCACGCACTGGAATGCCAGTAGAGCTATCTATTCAACGCCTGCAGCAACATCGTATGGAGTTCGAGGTAGCAGATGGCTACATGCCTAAGGGCAAGATGGTTAACAGCGAGATGCTTCTACAGATCATGCACCTAATCGCCCAGAGTCCGAATCTCCAGCAGGAGCTAGGCTACCAGCTGCCTTCCATGCTCTCACACTTGGCGCAGCTTAGCGGAGTTCGCGGCTTCGATCGCTACGCTATGGCAGCAGAGCAAGACGCAGCTCATAACTACATGGGCATGATGGCAACCCAGCAAGCTATTATGCAAGCTGTCCAACAGCTGCAGGAGCAAGCTGGTATGCAGCCAATGCAAGATCCTAATCAACAACCACCTGAGGGACAACAATGATTATTGGACTGAGCGGCCCGCAAGGCGGCGGCAAGGACACCATCGGCAAAGGCTTGGCTGAGATCTTCCTCCTAGACGTGGATCGGTTTGCAGCTAAGCTCTACGACATGGCCAGAGCCTTCGACCCAGCCTTCCACCCCCTGATGCCCCACTCCGAGAAGGACGGCTACGTCCTAGGAGACCCAGCTCTCGGCACTCGACGCAACTTCCTAGAGAAGCTCGGCACCGAGTTCGGACGGAATCTAATCCATTCCAATCTCTGGACTAAGGCGACTATGCATCGAGTAGGAATCTTGCCAACCATCCTAGTGGACGTTCGCTACGAGAACGAAGCTGAGGCCATCCGAGACGCGGGGGGATTAGTAGTTCACCTGCGGCCAGACTGGACAACCTTTGGCGGCAAGCACCCTAGCGACCATGCCCTAAGTCCGCAAGCAGGAGATCTAGTAGCCCCTCTCGTAGCCGGCAACTATGAAGCCGATCTCCAATTCATCGCTGACAAGATCGCCTCCCGTTTCGAGCGGAGAAGTGGTAACTAAGCGCAGCGTCATTTGACTTGGGGTGATGCTGGTATTAGCGTTAAGCGGCTAGCCCCTGCTGCTCCTAGCAGCTGTGGGCGTTGGCGTAGCTAAATACTGGCATCTGGGCCCACAAGTCACTAATGTAGTGAGAACGACACCCATGAGCCTAATACCGCTATCCCAGATCAAACCTATGGTCTCCCTCTCTGAGATTCATAGCTTGGATCAACAGTTAACAGAAGCTGCTGCGCTCGAATTAAGGAAGAGCCCGCACTTGTTATCCTATCTGCAAAAATCACATTTGATTGCCCTAGCTGAAGTTGGTAAAATCAAGGTAATTGGAGTAGATGAGTCTGATGTGAAGGCCCGCCTTAGCCGCGCACTGACTAGAGTGGAAGTCTTAGAAGCCATCTTAGATATCCCCCACACAATCCCCCAAACTGAATAAGAGGAAACAACATGTCTATTCTAGCATCCCTGTTCGGCGGCACTGCCCCGACAGCCGCTGCCCCTAGCCCATCCGCCGGTCAAGCCCCAGTACCAACTCCAGGCCAAGCTCCCACCCAAAGTCAGTCCGCAGCACCTACAAGTATCCCTACTGGCCAAGCAGCTGATCCAACAGCAGCCGCTCAAAAGCCAGAAGGCGTAGCAGCCCTCTTCGATCTCTTCGCGGCTAATGAGGGCGAAACCGGTAAGCAGGCAGGCGCTCCTGAGCTGAACTTGACCTCAGACCTGCTAAGGCAGGCTACCAAAGATATCAACTTTATGCGCGGCGTTTCAGAAGAGATGATCGGCCAAGTTCAGCAAGGCGATACTAACGCCCTGATGGCCCTCATCCAGACCGCCGTTCGCAATGGCTATGAGTCTGCTATGCTGGACTCAACTCAGCTTGCTGGTCGATTCGCAGGTGCTCGCTCAGACTTCGCCGCCCAACAGGCTACCAAAGGTATTCGGAGTCAGGTCATTGAGTCTCAGGTGGAGGTAGAAAATCTGTCTCCAGCGGCTCAGACTATGTTCCGTCAAATTGCAAGTAAGGTAGCGGAACGGAATCCGACCGCTACTGCCAATGAGGTTAAGGCCCAAGCCACTGCACTACTGCAACAGCTGGCTCAGGAGTTCAACTTCCAAGGCAAAGAGCAAGAGGCCCGAAAGCCAGTCGAAGATGACTGGTCTAAGGTCTTCGGTTAATTCCAAGACAGGAGACTACCTATGTCTATTCTCTCCCAGATGTTCAACACTACCGCTAACCACAGCAAGTTGAACACTACTAGCCTCGCGGCTAATATCCTGCGTTTCGCTCCAAACGGTACCGCTCCACTGTTTGCCATCACCGGCGCAATGGGCAGCAAGTCTGCTAAAGCAGTAGAGCACGGTTACTTCTCCAAGACCATGGCCTTCTCTAAGTTGGTCACCGAGTCTGAGACTCAAGACAGCGATACTACAATCACTGTCACAGCTACTGCCGGTACTGGCTTAGTAGTTGGCCAAGTTCTGCACTGCTTCTCCACTGGCGAGAACCTGCTGATTACTGCCGTAGCGCCTACTTCCATTACCGTCCAACGCGCTTTCGGACGCGTAGCCGCAGCCGTGATCCCAGACGGCACCGAGCTGTTCGTAGTAGGTACTGCCTACGCCGAAGGTTCTGCCCGTCCTGATCCTCGAAGCATTCAGGCTGTCTACGTCAGCAACTTCACTCAGATCTGGCGCAACGCTTGGGCGCTGACTGATACTGCACGCGCCTCCATGGCCGAAGCCGGTTGGTCTAATATCGCCGAATCCCAGAAGGACTGCGGTTACTTCCACGCTGCTGAAATGGAAGCTGCTATGTTCTTCGGTCAGAAGTTCATGGGCACCGGTGCCAACGGCCAGCCACTGCACGCCACTCAAGGTATCATTGATACTGTACGCGAACTGGCCCCTAGCAACACTGAGGACTTTGCCGGCACAGCAGTAGACTACGACGATCTGATTGACGTGTTCAGCTTGGCCTTCACCATGTCTGCGGACGTGAGCAATCCTACTGTACGTATCGCCTACTGTGATACCACTGCTATGCGCTCCCTGCAGCGTATGGGACGCGAGTACGGTAACCTGCAGATGACCATGAAGGAAGATACCTTCGGCCAGTCCTTCGTCGAAGTCACCTTCTACAAGGGCCGTATCCTGTTCAAGGAACACCC
>WPCG01035374.1_pt1 | contig 18538 bp, 14 predicted proteins | sample 5403311 | NCBI WGS metagenome assembly WPCG01 (sample SAMN12869467, study PRJNA574797) | sludge metagenome | isolation source: wastewater treatment of Control | place: China:Beijing | collected 2019-05-17 | reverse complement strand
AGTATACACCGTTTTGAGCATAGGATTAGGGGTATCATTATAAGGATTGACAAGGGGGGAAAATGCCAAATATTCATTTAGATGGGTTTGATTTTACAAGATGGGATGCAGTGCTCTATACAGCCATTATATGGATCCTTTTGTTTGTGTTAAAGAGCATTTTGCTGAGTTTTTTACACCATCGCATCAGCGATGCCATGTCATTTTATAGAACCAAGCGTGTGGTCAATGGCATAAGCTTCTTTATTTTCACGCTATTTTTAATGATCATATGGGTTGAAACAGGGAGCAATTTTTTAACTTTTTTTGGATTGTTTTCTGCGGGTCTGGCTTTGGCATTAAAGGATATCCTTCTCAATATTGCAGGGTGGCTATACATTCTTATACGTCAACCCTTTTATGTCGGGGATCGCATTGAAATTGCAGGAATTAAAGGCGACGTGATAGACCAAAACCTCTTTAAGTTTCGCGTCATTGAAATTGGAAACTGGGTTCACGCAGAGCAAAGCACAGGGAGAATCATTCACATTCCAAATTACAAAATATTTACAGATGCCATGGCGAATTATTCCATAGGATTTGAGTACATTTGGGACGAAATTCGTGTTTTGGTAACCTTTGAAAGCGACTGGCGCCGCGCAAAAGACATCTTATGGGAGGTCATTCGAGACATTTCAGACGACCTTGTGGAAGAGGTTCGTAAGGAAATCAAAGAAACGTCTAAGAAATATATGGTATACTACAACAATTTAACGCCTATTGTCTATACCGAAGTTGTAGACAGTGGTGTGCAGCTTACCATGCGCTATATATGCAAGCCAAAAATGCGCCGTGTCAATAATGAAAGAATATGGGAGGCCGTACTTGAGCGTTTTGAAAAGGAAGCCCATGTCGAGATTGCTTACCCAACAATGCGCCGAGTATAGGAGGGGCTTATGGAGAATTATGTAGGTTTGGATATTGGAGGAACAAAAATACTTGGTGCCCTTTATGATGAGACAGGGCAAATTCTGAAGACTGTGAAGAAAAAAACAAAAGCAGCGCTGGGCATCGATACTGTGAAGGAGCAAATCGTTAAGGTTATGACAGAATTAACAGAGGAGCTGACACGCGACCTATCGGGTATAGGAGTAGGGGTGCCTGGTCTTATCGCTGAGGATGGTGTCATTGAGTTTTCACCCAATATTCCCTTTTCAAACGTTGATTTAAAAGCCTTTCTATCAGAGAAATATGGCTGTGATGTCGTGGTTGGAAATGATGTGAATGTTGCGATGTATGGTGAATGGAAGCATCTTGGCTTGTCTACCGACAAAACCATGTTAGGTGTTTTTGTGGGGACTGGTGTTGGAGGGGCGATCGTAATGAACGACCGTTTATATATAGGACAAGGCTCAGCGGGTGAGTTTGGCCATATGATCATCGTAAAGGATGGAGAGCTTTGTGGTTGCGGCAATAAAGGATGCTTGGAAGCGTATGCTTCTAAGACGGCCATTGAAAAACATCTCATAAAGCATGCACCAAAGTCCACTTTAGCAAAGCAGCTCGTGTCTGGGGAACGCTTAAAAAGCTCGCAATTAAAAAAAGCTTGTTTAGATGGCGACAAAGCGGCAAACGAAGCGATTGTCCATGCGAGCAAGTATCTTGGAATCGGTATTGCTAACCTCATTAATATCTTTCACCCACATGCCATCGTCATTGGCGGGGGTGTGATGACATCATTAGGCGATATAATGCTCCCCATGGTCCTTGAAGAGGTGAAGCGTCATACGATGCCCGGTTTGTTTGAAACTGTTGAAATCACATTGTCTCAGCTTGGAGATTTCTCTGGTGTCTTCGGTGGCTTTAAACTGATTCGAGAAACGAATATTAAATCCACTTAATATGTTTTAATATGTGTACATTTGCTTGAAAGTCCTATGTGAAAGTGTTAAAATTATATCAGAGATGAATAATGTTTCTGAATGATAAGTGGAAGAGAGAACCTGAAAGGGTCGCCGAAGGGACAAGTTGTAATTGCCAATTGCAATGAATTTCTCAGGCAAAAGAATTCCATTTGGACAGAACTCTGGATCAAACAGAGAAATCGGCTTACGGTTTCTCTGTTTTTATTTTTATGAGGTGAACCATGATTGTTGTAACCAATAATGCCAACGTTTTACACTGGATTAAAGATGTGCACCATGCGAAGGCACACTATGTAAAAGGGCACTACGGAGAGGTTTTAAAGCAGGTACGGGATTTGATACATCAGCATTACAAGCTGTTAACACACCCCTTATCAGGAAGCATTAAACCCAACGAGACCCCCTTTAAGTCCATTGCTCTTGAAAGTGGAAATACCCTTGATTGGGACTCCCTTGCATTAATCGAAAAAGCCATAGAAACCTATGAAAAAATGCAAAAAGACGAGGTCACACCCTTATGGAATGACAGCATCTTAGACGACTTTAGAGTGATAGATAGTGATTTAATGTTTCATGCAATTAAGGATAAGTGCTTTCCATCATAGTGGAAAGGCCACAATGTGGCAGCTATGTTTATATAGATCATGAGAGGAGGTGACTCTATGCGTCTAGAACTTGGAAATATCTTTATTAAGGATGTTCAATTTGGTCCTGTTACCAAGGTTGAAAAAGGTATTTTAACCATTGATAAAGAAGCCTTAATAAAAGAAGTTTCAAGTGACGATCGTATCAAGTCAGTGGATATTGACATCGTCAGACCAGGAGAAAGCGTAAGAATTACACCAGTAAAGGATGTAAATGAGCCACGTGTCAAGGTAAGCGGAAATGGTGGAATCTTCCCAGGATTTCTTAGCAAGGTTGATACCGTTGGTGAAGGCAGGACACATGTACTAAAAAACACAGCTGTAGTAACTACAGGAAAAATCGTTGGCTTTCAGGAAGGCATCATTGATATGTGTGGCCCTGGAGCTGACTACACACCATTTTCAAAAACATTAAACATTGTCGTGATTGCAGAGCCAGTTGATGGCTTGAAGCAACATGAGCATGAAGAAGCGGTTAGAATGGTGGGCTTTAAGGCATCAAAGTATTTAGGTGAAGCTGGCAGACATGTTGAGCCAGATGAGATTCAAACATTTGAAACAAAGCCTATTTTTGAATCGGCAAAGCTTTACCCAACATTACCAAAGGTTGCATACGTGTATATGCTTCAAACACAAGGTCTACTACATGATACCTATGTGTATGGCGTCGATGCAAAAAAGATTATCCCTACGTTAATCTACCCAACAGAAGTGATGGATGGCGCCATTGTATCAGGTAACTGTGTATCTGCATGCGATAAAAACCCAACCTACGTTCATATGAACAACCCTGTTATACACGATCTCTTTGCATTGCATGGAATCGACTATAACTTTGTGGGTGTAATCATCACAAACGAGAATGTGTTTTTAGCAGACAAGGAGCGCTCTTCAAACTGGACAGCTAAGCTTGCAGAGTTCTTAGGACTTGATGGTGTCATCATTTCTGAAGAAGGCTTTGGGAACCCAGATACAGATCTCATAATGAACTGTAAGAAAATTTCTGCCAAAGGCATTAAAACAGTTATCTTAACAGATGAATACGCTGGAAGAGATGGCGCATCGCAATCATTGGCAGACTCTGATCCATCTGGTGACGCCTGTGTTACTGGTGGAAATGCAAACATGACCATTGTTCTCCCTAAAATGGACCGTATCATTGGACACATCGATGTAGTTGATGTCATTGCTGGCGGTTTTGATGGTTCGCTTAGAGCAGACGGGAGTATCGAGGTTGAAATTCAAGCGATTACTGGAGCCACTAGCGAAGTAGGCTTCAACAAAATGACTGCAAGAACATACTAAATACAAGGAGGAAATGATGAGTCGATATACTGGAAAAAAAATCATTATTATTGGCGACCGTGACGGTATTCCTGGACCAGCTATCCAAGAATGCTTAAAGCCAATTGACTGTGACGTTATTTTTGCTTCAACAGAATGCTTCGTCTGAACCGCGGCTGGGGCTATGGACCTTGAGAACCAAAAGAGAGTGAAGGAAGCTGTCGATAAGTTTGGCGCTGAAAATCTCGTGGTAATCATTGGTGCTGCTGAAGCCGAAGCTGCTGGTCTAGCAGCTGAAACTGTTACTGCTGGTGATCCAACATTTGCAGGCCCGTTAGCGGGTGTTGAGCTTGGATTAAGAGTTTATCATGCTGTAGAGCCTGAATTCAAAGATGAGGTCGATGAGACCATCTATGACGATCAAGTGGGCATGATGGAAATGGTACTAAATGTTGATGAAATTATAGAAGAAATGCAAAAAATAAGAAGTGAGTTCTGCAAATTCAACGATTAGATGAAAGGAGGATTTCCTTATGTCAAAAGCAAAGGTAGTCCACTATATCAACCAGTTCTTTGCAGGCATTGGAGGAGAAGACATGGCAGGCACGAAGCCACATGTGCTTGACGCATTACCACCGGTGTCTCTTCAGCTTGCAAAAACATTAGGGGATACGGTAGAAGTTGTAGCCGCCGTTGTTTGTGGGGACTCATACTTCAATGAAAATGTTGATATTGCTGAGCCAGAAGTGCTTGGCCTCATTCAACAATTCAACCCAGATCTCGTAATTGCTGGCCCGGCATTTAATGCTGGAAGATATGGTATGGCATGTGCCGCAGTTACAAAAATGGTGCAAAAACAAGGCATCAAGGCATTTACTGCCATGTACGATGAGAATCCAGGTGTCGATGTATACCGTAAGGATATCTACATTTTAAGAACAAAGGATAATGCTGCGGGAATGAGAGCAGCCTTACCCGAAATTGCTAAATTTGCTCATAAAATGATTGCAAATGAGCCAATCCTATCTCCTAAGGAAGAAGGCTATATTGAACGTGGTATTCGTGTCAATGCGTTTACAGACCAGCGTGGCTCTATGCGTGCTGTCAATATGCTTGTGAAAAAACTCAAAGGAGAGGCCTTTGAAACAGAGTACCCTATGCCAACCTTTGATAGGGTGCCTCCAAATAAAGCTGTCTTAGATATTACAAAGGCTAAGATTGCTCTGGTTACCTCTGGCGGTATTGTGCCAAAGCACAATCCTGATCACATTGAGTCCTCATCCGCTTCTAAGTACGGTGCATACGATATTGCAAATTATCGCACCATATCTGAAGCTGACCATGAGACAGCGCATGGCGGGTATGATCCTGTCTATGCGAACTTAGATCCAAACAGAGTCTTGCCAGTAGATGTGCTCAGAGATATGGAAGCGGCTGGTCAAATTGGTTCATTACATTCATTATTTTATACAACTGTTGGAAATGGAACATCCGTAGCAAACTCAAAAATGTTTGCAGCGGAAATTGCTAAGGATCTCCTTATGCATCAAGTGGATGCCGTTATTTTAACCTCGACCTGAGGCACCTGTACGCGTTGCGGTGCAACGATGGTGAAAGAAATAGAAAGAGCGGGTATTCCAGTTGTACACATGTGTACGGTGGTGCCTATTTCCTTGACTGTAGGGGCTAATAGAATTGTTCCAACAGTGGCAATCCCTTACCCATTAGGAAACCCACAATTAGAGCTAAACGAAGAAAAAACGATTCGTAGAAAAATGGTCGAAAAGGCATTAAAGGCTTTAGAAACGGATGTCACTGAGCAGACGGTATTTGAAGACTAATGAAGCATACTATTAGATGAGGCAATTTTGCCTCATCTAATTTCTCATTACAGATGTACCCATTTGGAGGTAAACATGACGAAACCGGTTTTTAAGAATGCGAGTTTTATTTTAGTGCATGCACCAGACATGGTATTACACAATGGAACCACTGCTGCAATGGAAAAATACACGAATCCACATTCGGATTTTGTGAAGCAATTAGAAAAATCTTTAAGAACCTATGATGATGTTGTGACCTATGCGCCAAATCAAGTGTTTATCGGAAACAAAGCACCTGAATTTCTAGAGACATTAGAAATGCCTTGGTGCTCACAGCCCATAGAAGGCGAGCGCTATGGCAAGTTTGGTGAGATTATGCCACAAGATGAATTTATTGGCATGATGAAAATGTCTGATTCATTTGATCTCGTAAAGCTTACACGTACCTTTACTCAAAAAGTAGTTGAGAAGCTCAAAGGGCAAGCCATTTTTTCTGACTTTGATTTTTCAGTGTTTAAAGAAGGGGAAGAAACAGATGCCATAATTGCAATGATCAATGATGAGCATGCGGAAGGCTTATTCCATAATGGCGTTTTAGTAGGGTGCATCAAAAAAGCCCATGACTCTGATACCAATTTAAATGCCCACATCATGTTTGAAAATTTAGTGGTGAAGGCTTCAGGGGTATTAGCGGTTAACCATTTGATGCAGCAAGCGGATGTTCCCAAGGAAGCCATCGAGTATGTCATTGAATGCTCAGAAGAGGCGTGTGGCGACATGAATCAAAGAGGCGGTGGAAACTTTGCGAAAGCTATTGCAGAGACATGTGGCTTTGTAAATGCCACTGGCTCAGATACAAGGGGCTTCTGCGCAGGGCCAACACATGCCTTAATCAATGCAGCAGCCTTGGTTAAAGCAGGCGTCTATAAGCATGTCGTTGTGGTTGGTGGTGGTGCCACTGCTAAGCTCGGCATGAATGCTAAGGACCATATTAAAAAGGGTGTTCCTGTGCTTGAGGACTGCTTAGGTGGCTTTGCTGTGCTTGTAAGTGAAAATGATGGGATATCGCCTGTTGTGAACACGGATTTAGTTGGCCGTCATACCGTTGGAACGGGATCGTCCCCTCAGGCTGTAATTACCTCATTAATTACCATGCCACTGGATAAAAGCGGGCTAAAGATTACGGATATTGATAAGTATTCTGTGGAAATGCAGAATCCAGACATCACGAAGCCTGCAGGTGCTGGTGATGTACCAGAAGCAAATTATAAAATGATTGCAGCACTGGGTGTTAAACGCGGAGAACTGGAAAGATCTAGCTTGACAACCTTTGTGAAAGAGCATGGTATGCCAGGATTTGCACCAACACAAGGGCATATCCCATCGGGAGTACCATATATCGGTTTTGCCATTGATGCAATGAAAAAGGGTGACCTCAACCGTGTGATGATTGTTGGAAAAGGCAGTCTGTTCCTTGCAAGGATGACCAATCAGTTTGATGGTGTTTCATTTGTAATGGAAGCAAACACCAAGGATACACCACAGGCAGAGGCCTTTGATGAGCAAAAAGTGAAATCAATGATTGCAGACGCTATGAGAAAGCTTGCAGCCAATCTCGTCGACTAAGGAGGTGGACCTATGGCATTAAAAGAGAAAATAAGTCAAACCTTTTTAGACATTGCAGATGCAATTGAATCGGGTCAGTTTGGAAACACACCTAAGGTCGGCTTGACATTGCTTGGAAGCGAGCATGGCATCGACGCAATGCTTGAAGGTGCGAAGCTTGCAAAGCAAAAATACCCTGATATAAAGCTCGTGCTCATTGGCCCAGCCAATGATTCGGGCATTGAAACACTCCTTGCAGAGAACGAGGAAGACATGTATCGCATTATGGAAGAAGCGCTTGACACAAACATGCTTGGCGCATGTGTCACACTTCATTACAATTTCCCGATTGGCGTATCCACAGTGGGTAGAGTTGTGACGCCTTCACTTGGTAAAGAAATGTTTATCGCAACGACAACGGGAACGTCTGCGACACACCGTATAGAAGCCATGGCTCAAAATGCAATGTATGGTATCATTGCTGCAAGGGCATGTGGTATCTCGTCTCCAACCTTAGGCATCCTCAATGTTGATGGGGCGAGAACCGTGGAAAAAATACTCAAGGCATTACAGGATAAAGGATTTCCAATAACCTTTGGAGACTCTCAACGTAGTGATGGTGGCGCTGTTTTACGAGGTAACGACCTCCTGCTTGGAACGGTTGACGTCGTTGTGACAGATACCCTCACTGGAAACATCCTCATGAAGCTTTTCTCATCCTTTACCAGTGGTGGTCAATATGAAATATCGGGCTATGGCTATGGTCCTGGCATTGGTCCGGGCTACAAGCGAAATGTGCTTATCCTTTCAAGGGCTTCAGGTGCGCCAGTTATTGCTAATGCCATTAAATATGCGTTTGATATTTCAAAAAACAATATTCAAGGCATAGCTGATCAAGTTTTCCAGCAATTACAAGGCTTGCAATGGTCAAGCATCCTTGAATCCGCTTTGCCAAAAGCCAGCTCGTCTTCTGAAGAGCTTGTGGCAATGCCAGAAAAAGAAGTGGTAACAGGTAGTATTGCTGGTATTGATATCATGGAGCTTGAAGATGCAGTAAAGGTCTTATGGAAAAATGGCATCTATGCAGAAAGTGGTATGGGGTGCACAGGACCCATTATTTTAGTTGCTGAGGGTAAACTAAAGGAAGCAAAAATTGCCCTAAGTGGTGCAGGCTATGCTGCAGTGGGTGGCGATATTTGCTAATAAAAGAGCTTAGGCTCTTTTTTTATTGCGTGTAACCACTTTGTCATGGGTAAAATGATAAGGGGGGTGATACCTATGAGAACGTTTAAGCATTGGTTACTAAAGAGCTTAGCCAACAAGCTAGCAGTCATTATTTCCATTTTCCTCATTCTTTCCTTTAGCTTGGTTTTTACAGTAAGCTTTAGAATGATGAGAGAAAGAACTCAAAATGCTGTAATAAATACGATTTATACACAGTCAGAGGTGGTTGCAAAGGAAGTGACCCATATTTTTTCAAATGCACGTATGCACACCGAGCAAATGGCCATTAATCGGGATATTACCACCTACCTAAAGGACGTCAAAAGCCGTGATGATGTCTTTAAGCATCCAAGCTACCCTTATGTCCTTGAATACATCTCAAAAATTAAAGAAAAAGGGGAATATCACTTTTTGGCATGGGTGGCAAATGAAGCAGCAAACTTTTATTTAGACAACACAAACACCGTTCCAGATGTGGATTATGAGGTGGTTAAACGCCCTTGGTACAAGGTGGCCTTGGACCATCAGCATGTGACCTTTACTTACCCCTATGTGGAATGGAACACAAAGAAAATCGTTATTTCATCGATATTAGCCCTTCGAGAAGGTGATGACATTTTTGGCTTTGTTGTTGTGGACATTATGCTAGACTCTATTCCTGATATTTTTCACGATGCATCATACAATGAGCACGCCACAAACTTTCTAATCACCAACACAGGTACATACATCTATCACCCAGAAGAAGAGAAAATCATGCTTCATAGCATTTATGACTCATCTGATCCCTTTGCTGAGCATGCTGAGGGCATCATGAAAAACCAAGAGTCCTTTATGGAAATACGCTTAGAGGGCAAGGACTATTTTTTAGTCGTGTATGAGCTTGAGCATAATGGCTGGAAGGTACTAACCCTCATTGGTAAAGCAGAAGTGCTTATGGGCCTAAGACCCTTTTATATGGGTATGATAACCATGATGAGCTTGACCTTTGCGGCGTCGATTGTTGTGATTTACACCATCTTAAAGAAAAGCCTTGCCCCCTATAAGCTGTTGACACAGTTTGCAGATGCCATTGAACAAGGTCAATACCACATCCGAGTACCAGAGGCATTTTTAATGCGCCAGGACGAACTGGGTATGGTGAGTAATTCCTTTGAGCGCGTGCTGGAGAAGCTGCATGGTGAAAACATAGAGCTTGAAGAGCGCATTGCCATAAAAAATAAGGAGCTTGAGACACAATACCGTTATATTCTTGAAACAGAAAAGGTTGCCTCACTAGGCGCCTTAGTGGCTGGGGTCGCCCATGAAATCAATACCCCCTTAGGCATTGCTATTGCATCTGAATCTTATATTCACATGATGACGGACCAAGCACTGGAAAAGCTTAGTAGCGGTCACATGTCAAAGTCTGATTTAAAGCAGTTTTTCGAGGACCTTGAGAAAAGCTCTCTTTTGATGGAAAATAACCTACAACGTGCAGCCGATATGGTAAAGAGCTTTAAAAACATCGCTGTTTATCAAACCGGTGATATGAAGGAACGTTTTTCAATCAAGAGCATTGTTGAGGATGTGCTCTTAAGCTGTCATAGCCTTTATAAGCATAAGCCCATTGAATTTATCGTGCAAGAGGTGGACATTCTCTTTGAAAGCTACCCAGGTATTTTTACCCAAATCCTTACCAACCTCCTTGTCAATGCGGTGACGCATGGCTTTAAGCATAAAGAAAAAGGTGTCATCACCATTGATTACACCTTAGGAACACAGTTTTTGCATATTCACTTTTCAGATGATGGAGAGGGGGTTGCAGAGGACAGGTTAAACAAAATTTTTGAACCCTTTTACACGACAAACCGCGAAGCGGGTAACAGTGGTTTAGGGCTAAATATTGTGTTTAACTTGGTTCATCAAGTGCTGGGAGGAACCATAAAGGCCTCTATTAATGCTCAAGGCGGACTCAGCTTTGATATAGATATTCCTCAGTCTTGATGCTGGTCTAAAATGTTTAGGACCTTATCCATATTCTTCATAAATGCCTCCAAGAGCTTTGGATCAAAATGGCTTCCAGATTGCTCTTGCATCATAGTCAGAACAGCCTCCATAGGAAAAGCCTCCTTATAACAACGCTTGCTTTGCAAGGCATCAAACACGTCAATGATTGACATCATGCGTGCTTCCACAGGGATAGCTTCACCTGACAAGCCATTAGGATAGCCTGTGCCATCAAATTTTTCATGGTGGTAATAGGCTATTTCTGAGGCCTTTTTAAAGACAGGGTGGTCATTGTTTCTCAGAATATCGTAGCCAATAAGCGTGTGTTTTTTAATTTCCTCAAACTCATCTGCAGTGAGCTTCCCTGGCTTGGTTAAAATACTATCTGGTATGCCAATCTTACCAATGTCATGTAAAATCGAAGCCATCTTTAATACACTTAGCTCCATATCAGGATAGCCTGTTTCACTGGCGAGTAATTGCATGAGGTTAGCAACACGTTTAACATGATTGGACGTTTCGTTTGAATGGCGCTCGATGGTTTCTGTTAAGGTGTAAATCACATCTTCATGGCTACGAAGCAGTAAATGATTGAGCTCATAATTTTCAAGTGCAAGGGCATAATTGTTTAAAAGCAATGTGATAAGGGAGTCATCGTAATCCTCAGTGTTGATTTCAATGTAAACATAGTCGCGAATATGATCCAGTCCACGGCTACTAAAAATAATGCCATGCTCTAGCTTGTGCATATGCCGTGAATGAAGGGGCAAGGCTCGGATTTCACTAATAAGCTCCGTGCTTTTAGGGCCATGTATATCCGAATAAATGCCGGTACCAACAATGATGTGGGGTTCACCATTTATGTGTTTAAAGACCACACCGTTATGGCTTGGGGTGATTTCTTCCCCCTTATATCGGTTGAAAATTTGAATTTGCTTGAAGATTGAGTTAAGAAACTCAATGAGTGATTTGCGCTTAAAGAGGTCGCCTGTGATTTTCACCAGCTCTTCCAAGGCTCTTTTATTACGATCAATTTCCATAAAATCACGGTAGGATCTAAAACATGAGTAAAGTGATGTGTATAGCTTTTGCTTAGTCAACTCCGTTTTAAGCTTATAATCATTGATGTCGTACTCTTTAATTAAACTATCTTCAGGCGCATAACCAGGTTGACCTGTTCTCAAAATGATTCTAATGGCTTTGTTTTTCATGACATCTCTGATGTGGTTGATGACCTTTAGTCCGGCATCCATGGCTTCCATCACAACATCAAGGATTAAAACAGCGGTGTCGGGGTTTTCAATAATAATCTTAATGGTTTCCTTCGCTGTATATGTATGAAGTAGGCTAAGCCTTTTTCCTTCAAACTCGAAGTCCCTAAGCAGCATGGTTGTCAAGGCGTGAATGTCCTCGTCATCATCTGCAATCACTACCTTATAAAAGGATTTATCGGATGCGCTAGGCAGGATATCCTTTGATAAAAAATCCAAATCAAAAATATCCCCATCTGTCATGTTCTTTTTCATAGTCATCTTACACCTCCAAACGTATCAACGCATATTGCCATTGATACCCTAGGATTAGGAAATTCAATCTTGACTTTCGTTAATTAAATATTATAATTATTGTGATGGGTCGATGACATAGACCTCAATGAACCTTCGTCCCTTGTGTAAGGGGATGAAGGTTTTATTTCATTTTAGTGGAGGCTTTCGTGCTATTTAATTCCTTGCATTTCTTAATATTCTTTCCACTTGTTGTTACAATCTATTTTTTGCTACCACACCGCTATCGGTGGGCTTTGCTATTGGCCTCTAGCTATTATTTTTACATGGCATGGAAACCAGAGTACGCTCTCATTGTTTTATTTTCAACGGTTGTCGATTATTTTGCGGCTCTTAAAATGAGCCAGGCAAGCACTCGCGTAAAAAAAACTTTTTACCTGGGTGTGTCGCTTTTATCAAATTTAAGCCTATTGTTTGTCTTTAAATATTATAATTTTTTCGGTGGCCTCATTGGTCTAAGTGCTTTAGACCTCTTACTTCCTATGGGAATCTCGTTTTACACCTTTCAAACCTTGAGCTACAGCATTGATGTCTATAGGGGGGTAACGGAGCCTGAACGCCATTTTGGTATTTTTGCACTGTATGTGACCTTTTTCCCCCAGCTTGTGGCAGGGCCGATTGAACGTTCCAATCGCTTGCTTCCACAATTTTATGTTAAGCATACCTTTGATTACATCCGCATTACGGATGGGCTAAAGAAAATGGCCTGGGGTTTTTTTAAGAAAATTGTCATTGCAGACCGTTTGGCAGTTTCCGTCAACTTAATCTTTGCTGATCCTACGGCTTATGAAGGCTTACCCCTTGTTATTGCCACCCTTTTCTTTGCCTTTCAGATTTACTGCGATTTTTCTGGATACTCTGATATTGCCATTGGTGCGGCTCAAGTAATGGGCTTTGACTTGATGGAAAATTTTGATAAGCCTTATTATAGCCGTTCCATTTCTGAATTTTGGAAAAGATGGCATATATCGCTTTCCACGTGGTTTAGGGACTATGTGTACATTCCTTTGGGTGGTAATCGCGTCCGCCTATCGCGACATGTGCTTAATTTAATGATAACTTTCTTAATCAGCGGCCTATGGCACGGAGCCAATTGGACCTTCCTTGTTTGGGGGGCATTACATGGAACATTCTTAGTTATAGAATACCTTGTTGCTAGGGCTTTTCCTCAAAAAACAAGGCATGGCTTCACAGATGCTTTAAAATGTCTTTGGACTTTTTTTCTCGTGAATCTGGCTTGGGTTTTCTTTAGGGCGAACACGCTGGCAGATGCTCTTTACATTTTAAGCCATGCCGGCGTCGGCATAAAAAACTGGTTTACACTCTCATACCTGAGAGAAACCATTCATATTTTAGGGCTTACCAAAATTGATCTGCTTACCATCGTCTTTAGCTTATGTGTCCTTGAATGTGTACATGTGATTCAGAAGAGGGGGTCTGTTCGTCAATACATTTCAAGGCTCCCTAGCCCTGTGCGAACATTCCTTTATGCAGCTTTTATTACTATGATTTTATACCTGCGTTACGTAGGTTCACAGCAGTTTATATATTTCCAATTTTGAGGTGGCTATGAAGGGTCTTTTCAAATTGCTTTATAAATTACTCTTGGTCGGATTGCTGGTGCTTATTGGGTATTTTCCAATATGGGGCTATAATTACTTCATTGACCCCTATGGCATTTTCAGAACAGACTTCATGCAGCAAGAAATTGAGCCGAATCAACGGTTTATTAAGACGCGATTTTTAGTGAAGCACGGAGCGGACTATGATGGGATTTTATTTGGTTCCTCACGCGTAGGCAGTGTTGACGTGGCACATATGCAGCCAGGACGGGTCTATAACATGACCTATTCCGCAGGTATGCCTGATGAACACCTTTATGATTTAAAGCTGCTGGTTGATAGCGGCGCACACTTTGATAAGGTGTATGTTGGCATTGACAACATTACCTTATATTATGACCATTCAGACCATGAAAACCAACCCATGAGACGACGCTATGTGAGGGGGAGGGAGCTTCTAAGCTTCTACTTGTCTTATTTAACCGAGACGCCGTCAGAGCTTATTAAAGAAGAAATTAAACGAGAAAAGGAATTTCGTATTTTTTACGATATCTATCAAACGGGAAGGCCCTTTGTGCTCGGGCTTGATGCGTCAATTGAAGCGGATATCGATGCACACGTCAATGCTTACAAGTTCACTTACCCTTCGTGGCAGGATTCCTATGTGGCCCGTATTGATGAACGCTTAATGGATCTTAGAGCGCTTAAAGATTACTGTGATGCACAAAACATGGAGCTTATCGTCTTTATTAATCCGATGCATCACCTAACCTATCGTCGCATGGACTTTGATGACTACAGTGCTTTTTTAAAGGGCTTGTCTGACATTACGGGTTTTTATGATTTTGCAGGTTTAAATGACATCACCTTAAACAATTATCATTATTATGAAACGAGCCATTACAGACCTCATGTTGGAACAATGATGGCTGAAACCTTCAATGGAACAGGTTCCTTTGGACATTGGATAGATCATACCACAATAGATACGTGGATTGATACATTGAGAAAGCAACTTGCCTATTGACATCAAAAACATTCTTGCAGTATAATGAATAAGCAAGTCGGGGTGTAGCTCAGTTTGGTAGAGTACATGACTGGGGGTCATGGGGCCGCAGGTTCAAGTCCTGTCACTCCGACCATTTATTTTTTTTAAAAACCTTCATAAGATGATAGGTTTTTTATTTTTTCCAAAAGATAGTAAAAAACGTTCTAAAATGGTATAATTTATGGGGTAATGAAACTTTATTTAGGGGGTATTATGAACAAAAAAATACTTATTGCTTTAGCGGTGGTCTTAGCCATAGCAGTTTCAGCTGTCTTCGCTTTTCCACTGGTAAAAGGGGCGCTTATAAAAAGCGATCCTGTAAATTATTTGCTGTATGCAAACCTGCAAACAGCAAAACAAGGATCAGTTGATGGAACGGTTGAGTTTACATTTAACTTAAGTCAAGACATGCTTGCTGACCTTGCCTCAGTATCTGATGATCCAAAAGCAATGGAAGCTTTTGTGACAGGTATTTTAAACAGTGTAAGCGGAAAAGCGCGTATCAAGATGGCCTATGATGCCAAAACCAATGCCTTGTCCTTTTATGAGCAGGTGCAGATGACCTATAACAACGATTCTTTGCTATCGCTTGAGCTTGGTTACTGGGATGAAACGGCATTTTTAAGGGTTCCAGAGCTTTATGGTAAATCCTTAACCATGACAAAATCCGATGTGAACAAGATGGTTAAAGACAATTATAGCATGGAGCTCGACGACATTAAGTTTGGCGACTACCTTGCAATTATCACAAACACAAAAACGCCTGAGTATAAAGCCCTCGAAAAAAACAAGGATGTCTACATTGACCTGGTGAAATCCCTTTATAAGGACGTAAAGCGTGGCGATAAAAAAACGGTTGTGACGGAAACGGGCAAATCATACACATGCGATACCCTAGAGGTCACTATAAAAATCAGCGACGTCTTTGATTTTTATGTGGATTTACTAGACCAAGTGGGTAAAGACGAGCACGCTAAGGCTTATGCTAAGCAAATGATGACAGCTCTTTTAAATCATTTTAAGGCCTCAAAGGATTATGTGATTTTTGATATGCTTGAGTCAGATGTGGACGCCTTGCTAGAGGCGATTGAAACTGACTTTGATGATGCTTGGTTGACGATGTTTAAGGAAATGGCCTATGCCTTCCAGTTTATGCCTTTTACAGACCAAACCTTTAAAACGACTGTTGCTATTGATAAGTCCTTTATGATTCGTGAGGCAACAACGTCCTTTGAGTTAGAAGGCGTATCTATGGTACAGCGTATTGTTTACAATGCATATGGTAAGGACGTTGTGTTTGATAGCCTTCCAAAAACAAGTGAGAGTGTGTCCCTTGTAAAGCTTGTTGAAGATACGTCATACGCTGATGATGCCATGAATGATTTTATGACAAATGGTATATCAAAGTATTTAGAAAATAGTGCATTAACCAAGGCTCTTGAAGATATCAAAGAGAAGTCCAAGGTCTTACCGGCACACGAGTCAGATGAGCTTATTTACTCAATTGATAACCTCCTAGAGCAATTCCAATGGGCGCTTATGTTTTTCTCGCTGTCTGACATTGGCGACAGCCTCTTTGGTGACTATGGCTATTCCTATGATGATTCAGATTGGGACTGGGACTGGGATTCATACTACGACGAGACATTAGAGCGCATTGGCCTTTCTCCGTATGGCTTTGTGGATTTACCTGAGCATTGGTTTATTTCAGGTTACTATGAATTTGCAATCGAGATGATGTCAACGGACATAGATGGCTATATCACCATGTATCTTTTTGATGATACGGAAAACGATGTGGCGTCTCTAACGCAGTTTATTTATGAAGACTTTTTAAACAACGATTACGAAGACCTTTACACATCTGAGTATTATATTGGCTATTACGATAGCAACATTGTGTATGGATACAATGGCTATGATTATCTAGATACCTTATGCTGGATTTTTGAATCGCATTTGGGCATCCATGTCGTGAAGCTAGAAATTGATCCTTACGATTTCTACGATTATGTGTACTACATCGAAGAGACGTATGACATAGAAGACTAAATAATGAGCAGTTTGTGCATCTGAAATCCGTAATGATTTTGATGGCAAACTGCTTTTTATTAACATTTGGTTAAGAAACAAAAACAATGAGAAAAAGGGCAGACAGGTATAGTAAACTATAGCTACATATATGAAAAAAGCGAGGTTGCGACATGACAAAAAAAATAAATCTATCCCTAATGAGTTTTTTCTTAATCTTTGTCCTAAGCATAGGTACTATGCCTTCACATGCGTCTGTAAGTGCAGATGATGACTTTAGAGCGGTTTGGGTAGCAACGGTCCTTAACCTCGATTACCCAACAAAGGGCACAGCAGATGAAACCATGTTAAAACGCGAAGCAATCGCCATATTAGATAATGTTCAAAGCTTAGGTATGAATGCTGTTATTTTACAGGTTAGACCCAGCGGAGATGCTTTTTACCCTTCGGACTTGTTTCCTTGGAGCAAATACCTCACAGGACAGCAGGGACTTGCACCCTCAAATGGCTTTGACCCTTTAGCTTTTTGGATTGAAGAAGCTCACAAACGAAACATTGAATTACATGCTTGGATTAACCCTTACCGCATTACGCGAAAGACAGCAAGCGAAGCCAGTCACGATTATAAGTCGCTGGTAGCGACGCACCCCGCAAGGCTTAATCCATCATGGGTTGTAGAGCATACTGATGGAAACTTATACTTTAACCCAGGCATTCCAGAGGTGATTGATTTTATTGTTAAGGGCGTTGAAGAAATTGTCAGCAATTATGATGTTGATGGCATCCATTTTGATGACTATTTTTATCCCGACACGACCTTCAATGATGCAAAAACATTTGCCCAGTACGGCAAGGGCTATCAGCAGATTGCCGATTGGCGCCGTGACAATGTGACCTTACTCATTGATAAAACCTACGCTGCAATCAAAGGCATCGACCCTGACGTGTCATTTGGTATTAGCCCCTTTGGAATTTGGGCCAATCAATCAAATCATGCACTGGGCAGTAAAACCAATGGTCTAGAATCCTACTATGCACACTATGCAGACACAAAAAAATGGGTACAGGAAGAAAAAATCGATTATATTGCACCGCAAATATATTGGAACATCGGTCACGCACGTGCTGATTTTGAAACCTTGATTTCATGGTGGAACAATGTTGTCGATGGCACTGACGTAAACCTTTATATTGGTATTGCTGCATATAATGCAGGAAACAGCGACACAAAAAGCCCTTGGTTTGGCGTTAGCGAAGTGAAAAGGCAGTTAGACATGATGGGTCAATACCCTAATGTGGATGGGGCCATATTCTTTAGATACCAGTTTCTCTTTTCAGTCCCTAATTTGTCGGAGCTGCTGGCGTCACATTACCAGTTAAACACAGGGGTGACGACCTTTAACAACCTTCTTATTGCTAGGCCTATGCAGGATTTAACCACAAGTGCAAGCAGCTATTACATTGGTGGTGCCTCAGACCCAAGATACCCCTTATTCTTAAATGGTGTTGAAGTGGAGGGTCGAACGTCTCAAGGCTATTTTGGCATGTTCATCACCCTGAGGGATGGTAAAAACACCTTTACCTTTGAGCAAAGAGGCATAAAGACCACGCGAGTGATTACAAAGGCCAGTGACCCAGTTGTGCTCGCACCGCCTATGTCAAAGGTAGAAATCATACAAACGTCAATGTGGCCTACACGACAAACCATATTTATGCCGGGTGAAACCATTACACTCACAGCTCAAGCGCCAATAGGAGCAAAGGTGAATGCAATTGTTGGTAATGCCACAGTTGCATTAACGCCTAGAACCACGGTGACCATGTCACATTTACCCTATGCTACGACATTTTCTGCAAGC
>WPCG01059702.1_pt1 | contig 18635 bp, 16 predicted proteins | sample 5403311 | NCBI WGS metagenome assembly WPCG01 (sample SAMN12869467, study PRJNA574797) | sludge metagenome | isolation source: wastewater treatment of Control | place: China:Beijing | collected 2019-05-17 | reverse complement strand
AGGCGCCGGGCGAGGGAGCTCGGCGTGGCGCTGGGCGCGCTGAGCGGCAGCGGGCCCGAAGGCGCCATCGTGCTGCGTGACCTCGACGGAGCCGCCGGGGGGGCGCCCCGTCCTGCGCCCCGGGTTGGCTTCGACCCTGACGAGATGCGCCGCGCCATCGCCGCCACCATGAGCCGCGCCAAGCGCGAGATTCCCCACTTCTACCTGGCCACCAGCGTGGATCTGCACGCCGCCGACGCCTGGCTTGCCGACTACAACCGCGACCGGCCGCCCGAGGCGCGCCTGCTGATGGCCGCGCTGTTCATGAAGGCGACCTCCCGGGCCCTGGCGCGCTACCCGCAGCTCAACGGCCACTACGGCGAGGCGGGCTTCCAGCCGGCCGAGCGGGTCGACCTGGGCATGGCCATTCACCTGCGCGGGGGCGGCCTTATCGCGCCGGCGCTGGCGGATGCCGCGGCGCTGGCCCTGCCGGCGCTGATGGAGCGCCTGCAGGACCTGGTACAGCGCGCCCGCCGCGGCGGCCTGCGCGCCTCCGAGCTCGGCAGCCCTTCGGCCACCGTGACCGCGCTGGGCGAGCAGGGCGTGGATACCGTCTACGGCGTCATCCATCCGCCCCAGGTGGCGATGATCGGCTTCGGCGCCCCGCGACGGCGCCCCGTGGCCGTGGACGAGATGCTGGCGATTCGCCCGGTGGTGGAGGTCAGCCTGGCCGCCGACCACCGTGTCTGCGACGGCCACCTGGGCGCTCGCTTCCTCAACGAGATCGACGCCCAGCTGCAGCAGCCGGAGGCACTGTGAACAGAGACCAACTGCGAGACATCGTGCTCGATGAGCTCTCGGCCATCGCCCCGGACATCGATACCGCCACCCTCGATGACCGGGCCCGCCTGCGCGACGAGTACGACCTCGACTCCATGGACGCCCTCAACCTGCTCACCGCCCTGCACCAGCGTCTGGGGGTGAGCATCCCCGAGAGCGACTACGCGGGGCTGCATAGCCTCCAGGCGCTGCTGGATTATCTAGAACCCCGGCTCCAGGGCTGACTTGAACCCCGGCTCCAGGGCTGGCTACCCTGCCAGGCGCATGGCGAGGGCGGCGGCCAGGCCGATCAGCAGCGACGCCAGCATCGGCCCGGCGACTCGCCAACCGATGTCCCGGGTGCCGAGGAGGCCGGCAAGGCCCGCCTTGACCAGGTTGTTGGTGGCCGCGGCCAGGATGATCCCCAGCACGGCGGTCTGGCCGGCGATGGTCTCCAGCGACATGCGGGTCAGGGAAAGGGTGATGGCATCCACGTCGGCGAGGCCCGAGGTGGTGGCCAGCAGGTAGATGCCGGCATCGCCCAGGGCGCTGCGCAGCCATTCGCCGAGCAGCATGATCAGCGCCAGCAGGGCGCCGAAGAGCAGCGCCAGGCGCAGCTCCAGCGGGTTCTTGATCAGGGCGGGACTCTCCACCAGGCCCTGGCGGTGGTGGCGGCGCCAGATCAGCAGCGAGGGGAGATAGAGGGTCAGGGCCATCAGGCTGATCGGCAGCCACAGCGACGACAGCAGCCCGGGGCTGATCACCGCGGTGTAGAGCAGGATCCTCGGGAACATGGTGCCGCAGGCGAGCAGGATGCCTGCCGCCAGCAGGGGCCCATGGGCCGGCGCCAGGCGTGACTGACGGGCGAAGTGCAGGGTCAGGGCCGTGGAGGAGCTGAGCCCGGCGAACAGGCTGGTGAAGAGGATGCCCTTCTCGGTGCCGCCCACGCGGATCGCGAAGTAGCCGACGAAGGAGACGGAGGCGACCAGCACCACCATCCACCACAGCTGGTAGGGGTTGATCACGCCTCCCGGGCCCAGGGCCTGGTTGGGCAGCAGCGGCAGCATCACCACGCTGATCAGCAGCAGCTTGAGGCCTGCGTCCAGCTCGTGGGCCTGGAGCCGGTTGAGCAGGCCGTGGATCTCGCGCTTGTTGTCCAGGATCAGCGCGGTGGCTACGGCGCAGGCGGTAGCCACGGCCAGGTCCACGCCCACCGCCACGGCGCCGAAGCAGAAGGTGAGCAGCAGGCCGATCAGGCCGGTGATGCTGAAGTCCGGCGGATCGCCTAGCCGAGCCCGCCAGGCCACCAGGGCGGTAACCGCCACTGCCACGAAGATCAGCGGGAAGGCCCAGGCGCTGACCGACGCCGAGAGCAGGGCGGCGATGCCGCCCAGAAGCCCTACCAGGGCGTGGGTACGCACGCCCGCGATGCGCAGGCCGGCGCGCTGCTGGCGTGCCACCCAGCCGCGTTCGATGCCGATCAGGGCGCCCAGCAGCAGGGCCACCGCCAGTCGGATCAAAGGCTGGTTGGTATCGAGGAATTCGCGAGTCACGTCTTCCATGGGCGAACGGCTCCCTGGATGTTTAACTTATGGTGGCGCGCTCGCCGGGGCCTGGCCAGTATCGCGCGCCGGGCCGGGGGAGGGTCGAGTCTGAGGTACCGCCAACGGCGTGATGGGGGTTACCCTGGCGTGCCCGAGCCACCCCGTGTCAATGGACTGCCGCCATGCTTCGCTCCCGTTTGCGTTTGGTTTCCCACCACGTCTTCCGCTACTTCGAGAACCTGGTGAACCCCTACCCGCAGGACCTCGGCGGCACGCCGCCCCGGGGGCTCTTCGCCTTCATCCTGCACTTCACGCGGCCGGTGCTGCCGCTGCTTGTGGTGATGTCGCTGCTCACCGCCCTGGTCTCCGCCGCGGAGGTGCTCTTCTTCCACTACATGGGGCAGCTGGTGGACTGGCTGGCCGGGGCCGAGCGGGCGGGCTTCTTCGCCGAGTACGGCTGGCGCCTGGCGGGCATGGCGGCGCTGGTGATGGTGCTGCTGCCGCTGCTCACCCTGCTGCAGGCGCTGGTGGCCCACCAGAGCATCTTCGGCAACTACCCGATGATCGGCCGCTGGCTGGCGCACCGCCACATGCTGGGCCAGAGCCTCGCCTTCTATCAGGACGAGTTCGCCGGCCGGGTCTCCCAGAAGGTGATGCAGACGGCCCTGGCGATTCGCGAGACGGTGACCAAGCTGATGGACCTGATGGTCTACGTGGTCGTCTACTTCGTCGGCGCCATGGTGCTGCTGGGCAGCGCCGAGCCCTGGCTGATGCTGCCGCTGGTGGCGTGGCTGGCCGGCTATATCGCCATCATGCGGGTCTTCGTGCCGCGCCTGCGCCGTGTCTCCATGGAGCAGGCCGACGCCCGGGCGGTGATGACCGGGCGCATCGTCGACAGCTACAGCAACATCCAGACCATCAAGTTGTTCGCCGACACCCGCCGGGAGGAGGCCTACGCCCGGGACGCCATGGAGGGCTTCATGGGCACGGTGCATCGCCAGATGCGCCTGGCCACCGGCCTCACCGTGACCCTGACCCTGCTCAACTCCCTGCTGCTGGCGAGCGTCGCGGCCATCGCCATCGGCGCCTGGTACCTGGAGGCGGTGTCGCTCGGCACCATCGCCGTGGCCATCGCGTTGGTGATGCGCATCCGCTTCATGTCCGATTGGATTCTCTGGGAGGTGGCGAGCCTGTTCGAGAACATCGGCACCGTGCAGGACGGCCTCAACACCATCGCCCGGGAGCCCGCGATCCAGGACGCCCCCGGGGCGCCGGCGCTCGCGGTGCCCCGCGGCGAGATCCGCTTCGAGGCGATGCGCTTCGGCTACGAGCGCCCGGATGGCCAGGCGAAACGCGTCTTCGACGGCCTCGACCTCACCATCGCCCCGGGCGAGAAGGTGGGGCTGATCGGCCGCTCCGGGGCGGGCAAGTCGACGCTGGCCAACCTGCTGCTGCGCTTCTATGACCTGGAGGGCGGGCGCATCCTGATCGACGGCCAGGATATCGCCGGCGTCACCCAGGAGTCGCTGCGCCGCCATATTGGCATGGTCACCCAGGACACCTCGCTGCTGCACCGCTCGTTGCGCGACAACATCCGCTACGGCAGCCCGGAGGCCAGCGAGGAGGCGATCCTCGAGGCGGTGCGCCGCGCCCACGCCGACACCTTCATCGACGACCTGGTGGACCTGCAGGGACGCCGCGGCCTGGATGCCCATGTGGGCGAGCGCGGCGTGAAGCTCTCCGGCGGGCAGCGCCAGCGCATCGCCATCGCCCGGGTGCTGCTCAAGAACGCCCCCATCCTGGTGCTGGACGAGGCCACCTCGGCGCTGGATTCCGAGGTGGAGGCGGCGATCCAGGAGCAGCTCTACACCCTGATGGAGGGCAAGACGGTGATCGCCATCGCCCACCGGCTCTCCACCATCGCCATGCTCGACCGCCTGGTGGTGATCGACGAGGGTCAGATCGTCGAGAGCGGCACCCACCAGGAGCTGCTGGCGCGAGACGGTCTCTATGCCGCCCTGTGGCGCCGCCAGTCCGGCGGATTCATCGGGTTGGACGTGGAGGAGCGTGATGGAACAGGCACAGCGAGGCCGACATGACACTGGATTACCGATGGCTCCATGACAGGGTTCGCCAGCGCTTCGAATCCGACGAGGCCATGGAGGCCTTCCTGCCCAGGGCGCTGACGGCCGACGAGCTGAAGCAGCTGGGGGATGACCGCTACCTTTCCGCCATGAGCCAGCGGGTGTTCCGGGCCGGCATGCAACACGCGGTGGTCGATGCCAGGTGGCCCGCCTTCGAGGAGGCCTTCTGGGGGTTCGTGCCCGAGACCCTGGTGCTGCTCACCCCGGAGCAGATCGAAGGCTTCATGCAGGATGAGCGCCTCATCCGCCATCGCACCAAGCTGCAGACCATCCCCCGGAACGCGCAGTTCATCCTGGATATTCGCCAGGAGCAGGGCGGAAGCTTTGCCGAGTTCATCGCCGACTGGCCGAGCACTGACATCGTCGGTCTATGGCGCCTGCTGGCCAGGCGTGGCGCGCGCCTGGGGGGACGCTCCGCTGCCGGCTTCCTGCGCCTGGTCGGCAAGGACACCTTCCTGCTGACCAGCGATGTGGTGGCCCGCCTGGTCGCCGCCGGCATCGTGGACCAGGCGCCCACGAGCCAGCGCGACCGGCAGCGGGTACAGGACGCCTTCAACGCGTTGCAGCAGGCGTCCGGCAGGCCGCTGTGCCAGCTCTCGGCGATGCTCTCCTTGAGCATCAATCCCAGGTTCTAGCGCGCCCCGACGATCCGAGCCGCGAATGGATTGGCGATCGCTATGTCACTGCGCCCTTAAAAGAGTAAAATACATGCATCTTATGGAGAGGCAAGGTGGATACGATGTCGTCAGATCTGAACAGCCGTTACGGCCTGAATCCCGTGCATAGCGAAGTGGCCGAGACATGCCGGCTGGTAGCGCCGTGCAGCGCCCTGGACATGGGCTGCTCCAACGGGCGCAACGCCCTCTACCTGAGCCAGCTCGGCTTCGAGGTGACCGCGGTGGACAACAACCCCGGTGCCATCGACATGCTGCAGCAGATCGTGAATCGGGAGGGAATCGAGACTATCGATGCCCGGGTATACGACATCAACCGTGCCGCCCTGGACGCGGACTACGGGCTGATCGTCAGCACCGTCACCCTGATGTTCCTCGACCCGGCGCGCGTCGAGGCGGTGATCGCCGACATGCAGGCGCACACCCTGCCGGGCGGCTACAACGTGATCGTCTGTGCCATGGATACCGACGCCCATCCCTGTCCGGTTCGCTTCCCCTTTACCCTGGGAGAGGGGCAGCTGCGCGAGGCCTATGCGGGCTGGGAGCTGGTCAAGTACAACGAGGACGTGGGGACCATGCACCATGGCGCACAGCTGCAGTTCGCCACCCTGCTGGCGCGCAAGCCCGAGTAGCAGGAAAGGGGAACAGGGCGGGGGAGAGCGAGCGGTATGAGCGTCCCGGCTCTACCGGGCTCCCCCATTGAACCTGACCCCATAGGGCCCCCGAGTCATTCATTGACTCGGGGGCCTTGTGTTGTGGCCCCTTCCTGCACAACGCTCTGGGCTCTGGATAGAGGAGGGGAGAGGATGAAGACCATAGGGCTGATCGGCGGCATGAGCTGGGAATCGACCCAGACCTACTACCGGCTCATCAACCAGGGGGTGAAGGCGCGGCTGGGCGGGCTGCACTCCGCCCGGCTGGTGCTCTACAGCGTGGACTTCGCCGAGATCGAGGCGCTGCAGCGCCGCGGCGACTGGGCGGCCACCGCCCAGATCCTCGGCGCGGCGGCCCGCTCCCTGGCGGCGGCCGGCGCCGACTTCCTGGTGCTGTGCACCAACACCATGCACAAGGTCGCCCCGCAGCTCGAGCAGGCCGTCGAGATTCCCCTGCTGCACATCGCCGATGCCACCGCCAAGGCGCTGCACCGGCAGGGCGTGACCCGGGTGGGGCTGCTCGGCACCCGCTTCACCATGGAGCAGGCTTTCTATCGCGAGCGCCTGGAGGCGCAGGGCATTCGGGTGTTGATTCCCGATGCCGCGCAGCGCGAGCGGGTGCATGCCGTCATCTACGACGAGCTCTGCCGTGGCGAGATACGGGCGGATTCCAAAGCTGAGTACCTTGAGATCGTGGCCTCGCTGGCCGGGCAGGGCGCCCAGGGCGTCATCCTCGGCTGCACGGAGATCGGGCTGCTGATCCAGGCCGACGATACGGACGTTCCCCTCTTCGACACCACCGCCATCCACGCCGAACAGGCGGTGGAGGCTGCCCTTGCTACTAAACTCGACTTTGCAACGCCGTACCGGCTCACATAGGCTCACGATAATGAATAACTCGCAGGGAGCCAGGAAGGCACAGCGCGACGCTCAATGACTACCGCATGGATGGCTGCAGGCCGTGAACATGCCCAGGTAGGGGCGGTAGCATGTCCCGGCTCCCAAACGCACCCTCACCCAAGAGGGCTTCGTACTCCCGCAAAGCCTTTGCCCAGTACATGAGTGTAGATCTGGGTGGTTTCTACGCTCTTGTGGCCAAGCAACTCTTGTACCGTGCGGATATCCGTGCCCTGGTTCAGAAGCTGAGTGGCGAAGCTGTGCCGGAGGGTATGGCAAGAGCCTGGACGGGTAAGTGAAGCAGCACGCATGGCCTGTCTCACCGCTCTTTGCACCGCTGACGGATGGATATGATGTAGCACGACCTTTCCGGTATCGTCGAAGCAAGGGCGGCTGGCGGGGAAGAGCCACTGCCAGGCCAGCGAGACACCGGCATTGGGGTACTTGCGATCGAGCGCGTGGGGCAGTATCACCGGCACGCTCCCATGCTGCAGGCGATCGTCAAGCTGATGTTTGGCCGCCGTTATTCTGAGCTGTAGGGCGGGAATGCTGATCCCAGGGAGTAGGGTGGTTCTGTCCTTGTCGCCCTTGCCTGCTCTCACCGTTATGATCTGGCGTTCGAAGTCGATATCGCGGACACGCAATCGGCACGTCTCAATGAGGCGCAGCCCTGAGCCATACATCAAGGTAGACATCAGGTGCATGGGGCCAGATAGATGGCTCAACACGCGCATGACATCCTCGTGAGAAAGCACCACCGGAAGCCGACGAGGGCGCTTGGCACGTGAGAACTCTCCGATATCTCCCAAGGGCTGATCGAGTACGTGCCGATAGAGGAACACAAGGGCATTCAGCGCCTGATTCTGCGTGGCCGCCGCTACCCGCCGCTCCACTGCCAAATGTTCCAGGAAGGCGCGGACCTCCGCGCCGCCCATGCCGGCGGGATGCCGGACTCCGTGGAAGCGAATGAAGTAGCGTATCCAGTAGCAGTAGGTCTTCTCGGTGCGCGGGCTGTAGCGTTTCACCCGTAGGGTGGCCTTGACCCGGTCCATCAGCTTCGGCGGTTTGCTGTGCGTATCCATACTCCCGTCCTCCCGATGCATGGATGTCTATACAGTATTATTGACGCTGGCAAAACGCGCAAGCGTGCGAATTTTGTATAGGTGGCCAAGTTTTTCTTTGGGAATAATGAAATCAAGGTGTTAGCTGGTAAAAGCTTGCGATGATAAGATTGTTGAACGCGCGTGCTCGTTCAAGTCAATAAACGAGCACGCTGTCTAATACCTGTTAGGCAAAAATCACTAAGGAAATAATGTGGCAAAACTAGGATGGAATAAATTTATTGATACTCATCGGCAGAGAATATGTTTTATGGCTCCTATATCAGCCAGTTTGCCGAAAGGGATAGAGCTTGATAAGAATGGCAGAAAACTGCCTACTCCATACGGCTTATTCTGTGAATGGTGTTCTGCATATCTGGCGGGTGACTGGTCGGCAACAAAAGTTAAAGGCGGCTTTCTAATTTGCGTAGCCACGCAAGCTGATGCAAAGGCAATACAAGAAGAGTTCAAAATTATCGGTCAGGCCAAGGTGACTCCCGCGGGTAAAGAAACACACCCTCTCGGCTACCGTGATTCTCAGTATGCTGCGTTGGCTGGCGATCTTGGGTATGTGTTCTAGATTGCCTAACAAGGTGTTGTTGTCGCATCGCTAAAAGGCCGCGCTGCTGGGACGCCACCGCTGGCGTTCCGGCGCCCCAAAACACGGCGTTAGGCTGATCTTGATCTGCCAAAGCTAAGGCAAAGGATTATTTATGAGCTACATAATTGCTTTTATTTCGTTCGAGGATTCAACAAGGGAATTTCCTGTGCAATGTTTCCGCACTGATATTAAGCAAGGTGATAAGGTGATAGTTCGTAGGACGGATGGAAAACTAAGGCCTGCAATAGTTCAGAATCTAAAATATTTAAATTGGGATTGCAATGGCAGAATTGAGTGTAAAGCAGACGAGATAGAGCATCGCTCTAATGGTGAAATTGTTTTACCAAAAGGAGCTCCTCTTGTTTATGGCGTATCAAGCTCTGACGTATTTATTAAAGGGCTTAAATCACACGGATGGGTTCCGGTTAAGTCAAAGCGACGACAATACCGAACTGTTTTGGGTTTTGCCAACAAATCCAATGTTGCGTACATTTTTGTTAGGAAAAACGGAATAGATATTCAGATGCTTCCTCGCGTTGACAACCAAATAGTTAAGCCTTATAGCATGCATGAGATATCCTTCAATGAAGGAAAAATGGTTCAGCACTTTTTAGCTCACACTACATTCAATCTATTCGAGGGCATACTCCGATTTTCAAAAAGCTTTATAGAAAATGAAGCTGATTTGGAGCGCTATTTCATTCCTCAAGGCAGAAGCGATAAAAGAACAGAAGAGCTGAAACAGCAAGCTCGTGAAAAACAGGCATCTAGAAATGAAATGTTGGACATCTATGATGCTTGCTCGGATGGTGATGGAGGACCAGCATACCTAGGCGATGGAATGTGGATCTCTTCAGATGGCGGATTGCATGATTGGGGCAGGTAAAATATACCTAGGCTTTGTCCGAAAAGTCTGCACGTAGGCAACGGTCTATGCACGCCAGGCATACCATGGCCCTGAAGCTGCTGGCCAACTTGTCGTATCGCGTGCAGACCCTCCGCAGCTCCTTGATCCAGCCGAAACAGCGCTCGATGATGTTTCGATCTCGATAGCGGGGCTTGTCAAAGCCCCTCGGGGCGCCAGGGCGCGGTTTTCGCTTCATCTTGCGCCGGGCAATGATCGGCTTCATGCGGTGCCGATCGCAGTAGCGGCGAAGCGGATCACTATCATAGCCCTTGTCTGCCACGATGAAGCGGCAGCGCTTGCGGGGCCGACCATTGGCCCCAGGCAGATGAACGTGCTCCATGGTGGAGATGAAGTGCCGAGTATCCGAGTCCTGCCCGGGTGACAAGGTGAACGTCAGTGGCCAACCATTCCGGTCACAAACCATGTGGATCTTGGTGGTCAGACCGCCGCGGCTGCGGCCCAGGGCATGGTCTACGGGTTCTTGGTGCCCCCCTTTTTGCCGCCTCCAGAGGCGGCCCGGGTGGCGCGGATCGACGTCGAATCGATCATCCAGGTGTCCAGATCCATCAGGCCATCCTTTCGCAAGCGGAGCTGGAGACGAGCCAGGACAGCCTCGAAGGTTCCATCATCGCGCCACTGACGAAAACGATCATAGACCGTCTTCCAGGGGCCGTAGCGCTCGGGTAGATCTCGCCACTTGGCGCCCGAACAGAGAATCCAGAAGATGCCGTTCAATACCTGGCGGTCATCACGGCGGGGGCGCCCCGTCCTCTGCGGCGGCGACACGATGTCCTCGATGAGGGCCCAGCCGTTGTCGGAGATCTCGTAGCGTCCTGCCATGGGTCACCTATGCTGCTGCGGCATAGGTGACATTAGCAAATTCGAGTTTTCGGACAAAGCCTAACAAGCACATTAAATTCGCTCCCTATCGGTCGCCGGACGCTCGTTCCTCGCGCCGCTTATGTGGGCGTTAGGGCGAGAGGAACTCCCGGAGAATAATGGCAAATATAGAGATACCAGATGAAGCGAAACGGGCACAGTCAGTTGTTGAAGGTGTGCTTGGTGATTCGATCATCGGCATTTATCTCTTCGGCTCTGCTGTCGTTGGTGGTTTAAAGCGCGACAGCGACGTAGATATCTTGGTTGCAGTCTCTGACCCGCCTACCTTTGAGCAGAGAAAAGCCTTGGTATCTCAGTTAATGAGCGTATCCGGCGCGATTGGGAATCCACAAGCCATCAGGCCGCTAGAGCTAACTGTGATGACGGTTTCAGATGTCGTACCTTGGCAATTCCCGCCTCGGGCTGAGTTTGTATACGGTGAGTGGTTGCGAGAGGAGTTTGAGGCCGGAAATGTCCCGGAACCAATCCGCGATCCTGATCTTGCAGTTGTTCTGAAGAAAGTGATCGATAACAGCCTGCCGCTGTATGGGAGCTCTGCTGAAAAGGTTTTCGAGCCGGTGCCAATGACTGATATCCGACGGGCAATCCGTGATTCCTTGCCCGGTCTTCTGGCTGAGGCAGCGGGAGATGAACGCAATGTCGTTCTGACCCTATCACGTATGTGGCTGACCGCTGCTACCGGCAATATTGCTCCGAAAGATGCGGCTGCGGAGTGGGCGGAAAAGCAGGTACCTCCTCAACATAAAATGCTATTGAAATATGCGCGAGAAGGTTACCTGGGAATGATTGAGGATCGATGGGGGAAGCAGGAGCGTTTTGAAGCGCTGGTTTCCTACATGGAAAAGTTGATTGAGGAGTGCCTTGATGCCCCGTAGGGATAGAAGCCCTAACAATCACAGGCACAGGGACAAATTTTCCGCTGCGCTACAAATTTGCCCGTGCTGTAAGCGTTAAACTGCCCAAAAAAAAGCCCCGAGTCAGTCAACTGGCTCGGGGCTTTTGCGTGTTGGCGTTGCGATTATCTGGCCGCCAGTGCCACCCCCACCTTGGAGCGGTTGGGCCGGCCGATGGTCTGGGTGATCCAGGTGCCGGTGTCGGCCAGCTTGTCGAGATCGATGCCGGTCTCGATGCCCAAGCCGTTGAGCAGGTAGACCACGTCTTCGCTCGCCACGTTGCCGGAGGCGCCCTTGGCGTAGGGGCAGCCGCCGAGGCCGGCGACGGAGCTGTCGACGACCGCGATGCCTTCCTCCAGCACCGCGTAGAGGTTGGCCAGCGCCTGGCCGTAGGTGTCGTGGAAGTGGGCGGCGAGCTTCTCCATGGGCACCTCGCGGCTCACCGCCTCGAGCATGCGCTTGGCCTTGAGGGGGGTGCCTACGCCGATGGTGTCGCCGAGCGAGATCTCGTAGCAGCCCATTTCATAGAGCGCTTTCGAGACTTCGGCCACCTTGGCGGGGGCGATCTCGCCCTCGTAGGGGCAGCCCAGCACGGTGGAGACGTATCCGCGCACCCGCACGCCGGCGGCCTGGGCGCGCTCCAGCACCGGCTCGAAGCGCGCCAGGGACTCGGCCACGGAGCAGTTGATGTTCTTCTGGGAGAAGGCCTCGGAGGCGGCGCCGAAGACCGCTACCTCCTCGACGCCACACTCCAGCGCCGCTTCCAGCCCCTTGAGGTTGGGGGTCAGCGCCGCGTAGGTGACGCCATCCAGCCGGGCGAGGTTCTGCATCACCTCGCGGTGGTCGGCCATCTGCGGCACCCACTTGGGCGAGACGAAGCTGGCCGCCTCGATGTAGCTGAGGCCGGCCGCGCCCAGGCGGTCGATCAGCTCCAGCTTGGTAGCGGTGCTGATCGGCTCGGGCTCGTTCTGCAGGCCGTCGCGGGGGCCGACCTCGACCAGGCGGACGTGTTGGGGGAATGCCATTGGGAGTTCTCCGATGGTTCTGCAGGGCGCCTGAGGCGTGATTCGCCCATTCGCCGATAAATCGGGCTCCTACAGGGGCCGGGGTAGGCCCTGCAGGAGCCTTGACGTTACTCCTCCGGGGCGAATTCGAGCAGCACGTCGCCCTGGCCCACGGTGTCGCCGGCGGCGAAGTGGAAGCTCGCCACGTGGCCATCGGCGGGGGCGGACATGGTGTGCTCCATCTTCATGGCTTCCATGACCATCAGCGGCATGCCTTTCTCCACCTTCTGGCCCGGCTCCACCAGCAGCGCCACCACGGTGCCGTGCATGGGCGCGGTGAGGGTGGATTCCGCCTCGTGCTGGCCGTGGTCGATGGCGTCGATGCGGCGCCAGAACAGGCGGGTCTCTCCGCTCGGGTCGGCCATCACCACCACGCCGTTTTCGCCCAGGCGGGCCTGCAGGCGGCGGCGGTGGCCGTCGAGGGTCACCGCCACGGCGTCGCCTTCCAGGTGCTGCAGGCGGGCGGTGAGGGTGGTATCGCCGATGGTCAGGTGCCAGGGGTCGGCGTCGGTCTCTCGGGTGCCTTCCACGATCACCACGCCTTCGGCGTCCGGCGCCTGGGCATTGGTCAGGTTCTGGCCGGTGGCGCAAAGGGCCAGGCGGATGGTGTGCGGCGCGTTGAGGCGGAAGCCGTCGTGGCGATCCCAGGGGGAGTCGCTCTCGCACTCGCGGGCCAGCTGCTTGAGGCCGATCAGCGCCGCGGCGGCATAGGCCTCGGTGGTGATCTCGCGCGGCGCGAAGAGGCTCTCCTCGTGCTTCTCGATGAAGCGGGTGTCGAGCTCGCAGCCCTTGAAGGCGGGGTGGGTGGCCAGGCGCTGCAGGAAGGCGCGGTTGGTGACCACCCCTTGCACGTCCAGCGCGGCCAGGGCCCGATTGAGGGTGGCCAGCGCCTGGTCGCGGTCGTCACCGTGGACGATCAGCTTGGCGAGCATGGGGTCGTAGTGCATGGAGACGACGTCGCCGCTCTCCACGCCGCTGTCCAGGCGCACCTTGGCGGGGTCCAGGCCGGCGCCCACCAGGTCCAGGGCGAAGCGGTCCAGGCGGCCGGTGGCGGGCAGGAAGTCCTGCTCCGGGTCCTCGGCGTAGAGGCGCGCCTCGAAGCTGTGGCCGGTGATGGTCAGCTCATCCTGGGCCAGCGGCAGCCGCTCGCCCATGGCCACGCGCAGCTGCCACTCGACCAGGTCCTGGCCGGTGATCATCTCGGTGACCGGGTGCTCCACCTGCAGGCGGGTGTTCATCTCCATGAAGAAGAAGGAGCCGTCCGCATCCAGCAGGAACTCCACGGTGCCGGCGCCCACGTAGCCGATCTCGCGGGCGGCGCGCACGGCGGCTTCGCCCATCTCGCGGCGCAGCTCGGCGCTCATGCCCGGGGCCGGAGCTTCCTCGAGTACCTTCTGGTGGCGGCGCTGCACGGAGCAGTCGCGCTCGAAGAGGTAGACGCCGTTGCCGTGGCTGTCGCAGAACACCTGGACCTCCACGTGGCGCGGCTGGGTCAGGTACTTCTCGATCAGCATGCGCTGGTCGCCGAAGGCGGCCTGGGACTCGCGGCGGCAGCCGTCCAGGGCGGCCTGGAAGCCCGCGGCGGATTCCACCACGCGCATGCCCTTGCCGCCGCCGCCGGCGCTGGCCTTGAGCAGCACCGGGTAGCCGATCTTGTCGGCCTCGCTCTTGAGCAGGGCGTCATCCTGATCGTCGCCGTGGTAGCCCGGCACCAGGGGCACGCCGGCGTGGGACATGCGCTCCTTGGCGGCGGACTTGTCGCCCATGGCGGCGATGGCAGAGGCGGGCGGGCCGACGAAGGTGATGCCGGCCTTCTCGAGGGCCTCCACGAAGGGGCCGTTCTCGGAGAGGAAGCCGTAGCCGGGGTGGATAGCGCCGGCGCCGGTGCGGCGCGCCGCCTCGATCACCGCCTCGACCTTGAGGTAGCTCTCGCGGGCGGCGGCGGGGCCGAGGCGCACGGCCTCGTCGGCCTCGCGCACGTGGCGTGCATTGGCGTCGGCGTCGGAGTAGACGGCCACGGTGCGCAGGCCCATGGCGCGCGCGGTGCGCATCACCCGGCAGGCGATCTCGCCGCGGTTGGCGACCAGCAGGGTATCGAATTTCTTCACTTCAGAGGTCATGAGCGGGGCTCCGCGGCATTGTTTTCGGCGACACCGTTGTCGGCGACACGGTTGTCGCTGTCGTTTGTCCAGGCGGGGCGGCGCTTCTCGAAGAAGCTGGCCAGGCCTTCCTGGCCTTCCCGGCTTACGCGCAGCTCGGAGATCACCCGGCAGGTGTGCTCGCGGGTGGCCTTGCTGTCGGGCTCGCGGGCCACCTCGGCCAGCAGCGCCTTGGTGGCGCGCTGGGCCTGGGGCGAGCCGCCCAGCAGGATGTCGAGCATGGCCTCCACGGCGGCGTCGAGCTCGTCGTGGGGGGCGAGGCGATGAACGAGGCCGAGCGCCAGGGCGGTGGTGGCGTCCATCACCTCGGCGGTGAGGGCGTAGCGGCGCATCTGGCGCTTGCCCAGGGCACGCTGCACGTAGGGGCTGATCACCGCGGGCGACAGGCCGATCTTCACCTCGGAGAGGCAGAACTTGGCCTTCTCGGAGGCGACGACGATATCGCAGCAGGCGGCCAGGCCCACGGCGCCGCCGAAGGCGGCACCCTGCACGCGGCAGAGGGTGGGGCAGGGCAAGGTGTCGAGCCCGTGCATTAGGGCGGAAAGCTTGCGCGAATCCGCCAGGTTGCCCTCGAAATCGTACTCCACCATGCGCTTCATCCAGCCGAGGTCGGCCCCGGCGGAGAAGCTCTTGCCCTCGGAGCCCAGCACCACCGCGCGCACCTCGCCGTGATGGGCGGCGTCGCGAAGACGCTCCAGGTGGGCGTTGAGCTCGGCGATCAGGCTGTCGTCGAAGGCGTTGTGGACCTCGGGGCGCTCCAGCGTCAGCCAGGCCACGCCGCGGTTGTCGAGCTCCAGTCTGGAAAAGGTTGTCTCTGACATTGCGATAGTCTCTACGTTGTCCCAGTAGGAGCTGGATTTATCCGGCGATCCGGATGCCATTCGCCCGATAAATCGGGCTCCTACACTCCTCCTGGCGGCGCAGGAGGATTACATCCGGAACACGCCGAACTTGGTCTCTTCGACCTCGGCATTCATGGCCGCGGCCAGCGACAGCCCCAGCACGTCGCGGGTCTGGGCCGGGTCGATCACGCCGTCGTCCCACAGCCGCGCACTGGCGTAGTAGGGGTGGCCCTGGTGCTCGTACTGCTCGCGGGTGGGCTGCTTGAAGGCCTCTTCCTCCTCCTGGCTCCACTCGCGGCCCTCGCGCTCGATCTGTTCGCGCTTGACCTGGGCCAGCACGCCCGCCGCCTGCTCGCCGCCCATCACCGAGATGCGGGCGTTGGGCCACATGAACAGCAGGTTGGGGTCGTAGGCGCGGCCGCACATGCCGTAGTTGCCGGCGCCGAAGCTGCCGCCGATCAGCACGGTGAACTTGGGCACCTTGGCGCAGGCCACCGCGGTGACGAGTTTGGCGCCGTGCTTGGCGATGCCCTCGTGCTCGTACTTGGAGCCCACCATGAAGCCGGTGATGTTCTGCAGGAAGATCAGCGGGATCTTTCGCTGGGCGCAGAGCTCGATGAAGTGCGCGCCCTTCACGGCGGATTCGGAGAAGAGCACGCCGTTGTTGGCGACGATGCCCACCGGGTAGCCGTGGATATGGGCGAAGCCGGTGACCAGGGTATCGCCGTAGTAGCGCTTGAACTCGTCGAAGTCGGAGTCGTCGACGATGCGGGCGATCACCTCGCGCACGTCGTAGGGCTTCTTGAGATCGGTGCCGACGATGCCGTAGAGCTCGGCCGGATCCAGGCGCGGGGGCTTGGGTTCCTGCATCTTGAGCTGGCCGCGCTTCTGCCAGTTGAGCCGCGACACGCAGGCCCGGCAGAGCTGCAGGGCGTGAGCGTCGTTCTCGGCGTAGTGGTCGGCCACGCCGCTCTTCTTGGCGTGGACGTCGGCGCCGCCCAGGTCCTCGGCGCTGATGCTCTCGCCGGTGGCGGCCTTCACCAGGGGCGGGCCGCCCAGGAAGATGGTGCCCTGCTCGCGGACGATGATCGACTCGTCGGCCATGGCCGGCACGTAGGCGCCGCCGGCGGTGCAGGAGCCCATCACCACGGCGATCTGCGGGATGCCCTCGGCGGACAGCGTCGCCTGGTTATAGAAGATGCGGCCGAAGTGGTCGCGGTCGGGGAAGACCTCGTCCTGGCGGGGCAGGAAGGCGCCGCCGGAGTCGACCAGGTAGATGCACGGCAGGCGGTGCTTGCGGGCGATCTCCTGGGCGCGGAGGTGCTTCTTCACCGTGAGCGGGAAGTAGGTGCCGCCCTTGACGGTGGCGTCGTTGGCGACGATCACGCACTCGACGCCGGAGACACGGCCGATGCCCGTCACCACGCCGGCGGCGGGCACCGCGGAGTCGTAGACCTCATGGGCGGCCAGCGCCGAGAACTCCAGGAAGGGGGAGCCCTCGTCGATCAGGTGGTCGATGCGGTCGCGCACGAAGAGCTTGCCGCGGGACTCGTGGCGCACGCGTGCCTTCTCGCCGCCGCCCTGGGCGATGGCGGCGGTCAGCTCACGCAGCTTCATCACCTCGGCGCGCATTGCAGCCTCGTTGGCCTGGAAGCCGTCGCTGCGCGGATTGATCTGGGTCTGCAGGATGCTCATGGCAAATCCTTGAATTTATCTATCAACGCTGGAATATCCGCTGTAGGAGCCCGGGTCTCCCGGGCGATTTTCGGCGCCATCGCCCGATAAATCGGGCTCCTACAGGGAGCCAATGGCCTGTCAGGCAGACTCGTTGAACAGCTCGCGGCCGATCAGCATGCGGCGGATCTCGCTGGTGCCGGCGCCGATCTCGTAGAGCTTGGCGTCGCGCAGCAGGCGACCAGTGGGGTACTCGTTGATGTAGCCGTTGCCGCCCAGCAGCTGGATGGCGTCCAGGGCGACCTGGGTGGCCTTCTCCGCGCAGTAGAGGATCACGCCGGCGGCATCCTTGCGGGAGGTCTGGCCACGGTCGCAGCCGGCGGCCACGGCGTAGAGGTAGGCGCGGCAGGCGTTCAGGGTGGTGTACATGTCGGCGATCTTGCCCTGCACCAGCTGGAATTCGCCGATGGACTGGCCGAACTGCTGACGCTCGTGGATGTAGGGCACCACGATGTCCATGGCGGCCTGCATGATGCCGATGGGGCCGGCGGCCAGCACGGTGCGCTCGTAGTCCAGGCCGCTCATCAGCACGCGCACGCCCTTGCCCACCTCGCCCAGTACGTTCTCTTCCGGCACTTCGCAGTCCTGGAACACCAGCTCGCAGGTGTTGGAGCCGCGCATGCCGAGCTTGTCGAGCTTCTGAGCGGTGGAGAAGCCGGGCATGCCCTTCTCGATGATGAAGGCGGTGATGCCCTTGGAGCCGGCGTCCGGGTCGGTCTTGGCGTAGACCACCAGCACGTCGGCGTCGGGGCCGTTGGTGATCCACATCTTGTTGCCGTTGAGGATGTACTTGTCACCCTCCTTGCGGGCCCGCAGCTTCATGGAGACCACGTCGGAACCGGCGCCCGGCTCGGACATGGCCAGCGCGCCGACGTGCTCGCCGCTCATCAGCTTGGGCAGGTACTTGGCCTTCTGCTCGGGGCTGGCATTGATCTTGAGCTGGTTGACGCAGAGGTTGGAGTGGGCGCCGTAGGAGAGGCCGACGGAGGCGCTGGCCCGGGAGATCTCCTCCAGGGCGATACAGTGCGCCAGGTAGCCCATGCCGGTGCCGCCATCTTCCTCGGAGACGGTGATGCCGAGCAGGCCCATGTCACCGAACTTCTGCCAGAGGTCGTTGGGGAACTCGTTCTTCTCGTCGATCTCGGCGGCGCGCGGGGCGATCTCGTCGCGGGCGAAGGCGTTCACCTGGTCGCGCAGCATGTTCAGTTCGTCGTCGAGGCCGAAGTCGAGGGGCTTGAAGGGCGTATGCATGAGCGTGGCTCCATTCTTGTCGGTGGTCGCGGTGCCCGGCTGATAGGGTGGTCATCCGGGCGCGCACGACGGGTCGTGTCGGGTGGTGAAACCGTGATGGCACAAGACTAGATCAGGTTGACGTTAACGTAAAGTGCAGCTTTTCACGCTTTAGCAAAAATCCGCGTAAACCCTCGCCCACTCGGGCGGGGATACAAGCGGGTAGCGCGATAGCACTGCTGGGTTTGCAGCACTTGGCCAGTCGGCATAAGCTGTGTATACATCCAGCATCTGGCAGATGGCTATGCTGAAGGCCACGAAGATACGCATCTACCCTACGACCGAGCAGGCGGTGTTCCTGAACCGCCAGTTCGGCGCGGTGCGCTTCGTCTATAACACCGGCCTTCGCATCATGTCCCATCGCTACCAACGCCACGGCCAGTCGTTGAGCGCCAAGCACGACATCAAGAAGCTGCTGCCGGTCGCCAAGACATC
>WPCG01005356.1_pt1 | contig 18664 bp, 17 predicted proteins | sample 5403311 | NCBI WGS metagenome assembly WPCG01 (sample SAMN12869467, study PRJNA574797) | sludge metagenome | isolation source: wastewater treatment of Control | place: China:Beijing | collected 2019-05-17 | reverse complement strand
GCCAGCACCCGCCGCACCGCGGCCGCTGGCGGCAGCGCAGGCACCATCCCCGGCTGCGCCCAGCGCCCGTCCCGCGGGCGGGCGCGTCGTGCAACTGGGCGCCTTCGGCACCCCCGAAAGTGCCCGTGCCCACCGCGACGCCATCGTGGCACGCGGCTTGCTGCAAGCAGCCCAGATCGACATCGTCGCCAGTAACCGGGGCGCGCAGGGCACCCTTCATCGCGTCCTCGCTACCCCCGCCGGCGGTAGCGCCGAAAACCTCTGCAACACCCTCAAGGCGCGCGGCGAACAGTGCATCACCACGCTGCGCTGAGCACAGGGAGACACCGCATGAACACCACTGCATCTGATGGCAGCGCCCCCTTCCAGGGCTCGCGACGCCCCGCCCTGAAGACCCTCGCCCTGGCCCTCGGGATGGCGCTGGCAGCCCCCTGCGCGGTCGCCGCCGACACCGACGGTGGCCTCGGTGCGCAGACCTCGCTGTACATCCGTGACTATCTGTCCGACAACCGCCGTGTCGGCTCGCTGGTCGGCAGCATCCTCGGCGGCGCCGCCACCGCGCACCCCGCGGGGCCGGTGGTGGGCAGCCTGATCGGTTTCCTGATCGGCAAGGCCAGCATGCACGAAGAAGACAAGGGGCGCCCGCAGCTCAGTGCGGCACAACGCAGCATCATTCCACCGGTCAGTCAGGCCGTCGCCGCCCCCAGTCTGTCCTTTGCCGATCCCCAGGGGGTGTCCTTCGATGCCCCGGCGCCCGCGGCGATGCCGGTACGGCCCGCAGCACCCGCTGTCGCCAGTGCGCCCGCAGCACAGCCTGCCGCCCCCTTCGCTCCCGCCGCGCTGACCCAACAGGCCGTACTGCCCGGTCTTTCCCGCGAGCAACTGGCCGCGGCCTGCAGCGGCGGGCAGTTGCCCACCGATCCGCGCCTGCGCTCACTGTGCTTCTATGCCCGCGGCAGTTGACCCCCTCCCCGGATTAATGCCATGGCGATTCAGCCATGCCTTTGCCGGGCGCGTTTACGCGAAGAATGAAAAATAAGGCTAAAGTAGCTTCAAAAGCGGCCGATACCTGTGTCACGAGGCATGGATAGTGCCTTGAAGCGCCAGAAATCCGGGGCATTGCACCGGTCGCGGTTCGGCGGTGTCGCGAACCACGAAGCGAGGCGTTGTTTCATTTCAACGAGCCAAGGAGTCTTATGATGAGCAAACTCAACAAGCAGCGCCTGCTGGCGATCGCGGCGGCTACCGGTGTCATGGGTCTGGCCAGCCAGTCCGCCTTCGCCCAGGTCTCCATGCCGGTCACCGCCAACGTGCAGAACACGCTGACCGCGGTGGTGGACGCCCCCCTGACCTTCGGCACCATCTTCGCCACCACGGCGTCGACCGGTGCCGCGGCCCTCGGCGTGCGCGCCCCGGATGTCGCCGGCTCCACCAACCTCACCGGCATCGTCGCCAACGGCCTGACCTTCCTCAGCCTCGGTGGCGCCCAGCGCGGCCAGGTCACCGTCACCGTGCCGCCCAACAACACCACTGCGTTCAACGTCACCCTCGGTGGCCTGACCGCGACCACGGCGGGTCAGGGTGGCAACGACTGCTCCGCCGCACTGGAAAACTACCTGCCGCTGACCCACAGCTCGGGCGACCCCTCGGTGCCGGACTTCAACGTCCACGCGTGGACGCTGGCTGCAGGTACCGGCGCCACCGCGGTGAGCACCTTCACCGCCAACGCAGCGACCGTGACCCCCGCCTTCGCCGGCGATCAGGCCACCTTCTTCCTGGGTGGCACCATCCGCACCGAGTGCACCGCCGGCAGCTCTCAGGACATCGGCACCTACACCGGCAACCTGACCATTAGTGTGGGCTACTGATCCAGTGCGCCTGGCCAGGCACGCAGCATCCAGCCTGAACGCGACCCTCGCCACCACCGTGGCGGGGGTCGTTTTTCTTTGCTGCAGCCTGTTCATCGCCCTGTACCCGCAGCCCGTTCGGGCGGCCACTCTCGATACCGTTCAGCAACTGGATTTCGGCCTCCTCGCCAGCCGTCACAACGACAACGTGTCCTCCGTGCTGCTGCGCCATCGCGGCGAGCCGGTGATGTCCCTTGCCGGCGGTGGACTGCTGCTCATCGTCCCGGGCACCCCGGGGCGCTATCAACTCAGCGGCCTGCCACCGTTCGTGCCGCTGGAGATCACCATCGGCGCCAGCGAAGCACTGAGCCTCGGTGGCCAGGGTGCAGGCGAGCGCCTCACGCTGGACAGTTTCACCTTCGACACCCTCAGTGCCGACGGCAGCGGCAACGCCACGCTGCTGCTCGGTGCCACCCTGCGCACCTCCGCCACCACCCTGCCATACGCGGAAGGCCCCTACCTGGGTTCATTCGGTATACAGGTGCGCTACTGGTCGCCGGAAGACCAGGTTCACGTCACCCGCGAGTTCGGCGTTTTCGCACGCGTGGAACTGCGTTCGTCGATCGCCCTCGAGGTCATCGAGCCCCTGCGCTTCGGCTCCCTCAGCGCCTTCGCCCATCCGCTCGGCGACCCCGCCAGACTGACCCTGTCGCCTGACGGCGCCCTGCAACTGCGCAACCAGCCTCCCGCCAGCCTGGGCGTGATTGCCGGCGCCGCGGCGGGGAGGGTCCGCATCAGTGGCGCCGCCCCCAGCCAGATCCTGCAGGTAGACTTCGATCCGCCGACGGTTTTCCTCACCCACAACAGCGGCAATCCCGAAAGCGCCCGCTTCGAAGCCGGCGACTTCACCCATGCGCCCACCGGGCTGGCCTTCCGGGCCGACGCCAACGGCAACCTGGAGTTCTCGGTGGGCGCAACCCTGCGTACCGAACTCACCGACCGGCGCTATTTCGAAGGCGGCTACAGCGGCCAGGTGACGGTGACGGTGCATTACTGAATCCCGTCCGGCACCACGGTAGAATCTTTTTCCTTCAGCATGGCATCAACGGAGTACGCGATGTTCAAGACCATCAGGATCAACCACCTCTTCTCCAGGCTGCTGGGCGGCGCGTTGCTCGCCACCCTGCTCGCCACCCCGGCAAGGGCCGACCTGCTGATCAGCCCGACCCGGGTGCTGCTCACCGAGCAACAGCCCGTCACCCAGGTCATCCTGCGCAACACCGGTGCGCTACCCCGCACCTACCGCATGGAATGGCGGGAGATGCGCCGCGACGACAACGGCACCTATCACAGCATCGACAACCCCACCCCGGCGGACCGCACGGCTTCGCACATGCTGCGCTACTCGCCACGGCAGATCACCCTCGCCGCGGGTGAGACACAGATCGTCCGTGTCCAGTACCAGCCGCAGGCCGGCCTGAGCGCCGGCGAGTACCGCTCCCACCTGTTGTTCACGACGGTGGGCGGGGCCTCGGCGAACGATGCCGACAGCGCCAGCCAGCGTGCCGAGGCCGTCATTCGCGTCAGCCTGGCCTTCTCCATCCCGGTCATCGTCCGTGTCGGTCCGCCGGACGACGTACAGGTCAGCATCCCGCGCGTGCAGCCGCGCGTCGAGACCAACCCCGCCGACGGCGTCACCCGCCTCGCCTTTGATGTCACCATCGCACGCAGCGGCGCCTACAGCAGTTTCGGCGACATCAACGTCTACATGCAGACCCAGCGTGACACCGCGCCGGTACTGGTCGGCAAGAGCACCGATTTCGCCGTCTTCGCCGACGCCGCACAACGCCCCATTACCATCCCCCTGCGCGACGACATGCGCATCCCCAGCGGCGCATGGATCCGCATCGCCTACGATGGCAAGCAGGAGTTCGAGGGCCGCACACTCGCCGAGCAGGTTTTCCAGATCCAGTAAACTCCCGACGAGCACAGCCTGCGCGCTGCGCCTTTCCTCCATGACCCAGTCCTGCATTGCAGCACTGAAGCTGTCGGCCACGGCGCTATTCGCCAGCGCTTTTGCCGCATCCCTTTTCTTCAACGGCCAGCGCGCCGAGTACTTCGCGCTCGCGATGGCACTGCTCACCCTGTGGGCGGTGACGCTCGCTTGGCATGGCCTGACCCACGTCAGGCCTGCACGCAGCGCCATCCTGCTGGCGTTGGCAGGCTTTCAGTCCTGGCTGCTGTTGACGCTGCTGTGGAACCCCGCGCCCTATCTGGGCGCGGGCTATTTCTGGCTGCTCGGCTGTGCACTGCTCATCTGCCTGGCCTGGGCCAGCGCCCCCGCGGAGCAGGGCCTTTGGCATGTCCTGCGCCCAGTCATGCTGATCCTTGGCATGGCGCTGTGCATCACTGCGCTTTACCAGGCTTTCGTTCTGGGTGAGGAGCCGAAGGCCACCTTCATCAACCGCAATTCCCTCGCGGTAGTTCTCAACCTGATGACCCTCACCGCTGCCTCCGCCCTGCTCAGCGGCTGGCCGGAAAGACGTGGGGGCAGACTGCTGTTGTACGCCTGCATCGTAGTGATGAGCATGGTGGTCGGCCTGATTGGCAGCCGTGCGGCTTTTCTCGGGCTCAGCGGCGGGCTGGCACTGCTGTTTGCCTTGAGCTGGCAACTGGGCGCCTGGCGCAAGGTGGCGCTGATTGCCTGCTGTGCGGGGCTGGGCGTGGGCCTGGCGACAAACTCTGCGCAGTGGTCCGGAAAGGTCGCGACAGCCCTGTCCGCCGACCGCCTGGCCTCCCTCGGCAACCCCTACAGTGCCGGCCAGGACCGCTTCATCATCTGGACACGCTCTCTGGACATGGCCATGGAGCGTCCCTTTTCCGGATATGGTCTGGGCTCCTACTGGCAATGGTGGCCGCAATGGCGTCATCCGGCGGATGCCAGTGGCGGCTTCTGGGCACACAACGACCTGCTGCACCTGTGGGTCGAGGCAGGCGCCCCGGCGGTCGCCCTGCTCTTGCTCGTTCATCTCGCAGTTCTGCTCACCGCCTGGCGTCTGCTGCGCCATGCGACGCTGAACCGCGAGCGCAAGCTTGAGGTCGCGGGACTGCTCGCGGCACTGGGCAGCGTCGCCATCCACGCCCAGTTCACCTTCGCCTATTACACCCTGCCCATTCTGATGCTGCTTGCCCTGCTGATTGCTCGCATCAACCGGCTGTATCAGGACACGGCCGGCCAGAGCACCGCAACCACCGCGCAGGCTCCCGCCCACCCGGCAACGCGCTGGCTGGTGCTCGCTCTCGGCATGGTGATGATCGGCCACTTTGCCTTGACCGGCTATGCCTCAGCCCTCTACCAACGTGCGACTGCCGCGCTGCAGGACAACCGTATTGCCGAGGCGGATACCCTGCTGACGCGTGCTCAAACCCTCTGGAGCAGCACGGATCTCTTCTACTACACCCACGCATGGTTGAAGATGCTGCAGATGCAGCAGACCCCTCCTGCCCGCCAGGAGGAGCGTCTGGCGCTCTATCGTGACGCCGATGCCTTGCTCGAGCGCGCCATCGCCAACAACCCGCTGCGTCCCATGCCCTACGACATCCGTGGCCGTCTGCTGATCGTGGCCGCCGACCTGGCCGGCGAGGACTGGCTGGCACGCGCCGAAGCAGCCTTTACCGAGAGCATCAGGCGCGATCCACGCTATCTTGATGGCCGCAATGCACTGGCGCGCATCCTGGCCGCCACTGGCCGCCACACCGAAGCGCTGGCGATCCTGGAGGATGGCGCAGCACACTGGTATGCGGACGAACCGCAGACGCGCTTGTACAGGCAGCTCCTCGAGCAGGCACGGACACAGACCGCCCCGACACCCGCACAATGAAACTGCACCGAGGCCTCACCAGCCCCGCACGTAGCCGTTGAAGCGCCAGTCGGGCGGGGTGCCGGCATGGTCGAGATGACCGACAGCGGATTCGGGCAATACCTGGCGGATGACCAGGTCGCCGTAGGCTTTCTCGGTCCACCCGCCTTCGGCGGTACCACCGTGACGTTGCAGTACGCGCAGGCGGTCGCCGGGCTGGAGGTTGCTGGTGAAACCGGCATCGATGTGGATCTCCGGCATGCTGACGCGGACGATGCGCGCCTGCATGGGCAGGCAGGCCAGCTCGTCCTCGATGGCTTCGCCCTGGCGGCCGATCAGATGGTCGAGTGCAGCACCGAGTTCGGAGGCAAAGAAATCGCCCTGCAGGTTGACGCCGCCCTTGTTGAGCACGCTGCCCTTGATCTCGGCGCGGTGACCGAGCTGGCGCAACGGTGCGCCGGAATGACCGTCGTAGATGTCCAGGGTCGCTTCCAGCACGCGACGATCGCCTCCCGGCAGCGGCAGGGGCTTGAGCGCGCCGAGATCGATGCGCCCGCGCTGGTAGGCAAGGCTGCCGACCTGCCCGACCACCACCCACTGGGCGTCGAAACGTGCGGCAAGGGCACTGATCTGTGGCCGCAGCGGCTGCTGCGTGTCGATGCCGAACGCACTGCCATCGCGGACGATGAAGCGATCGGTCTCCTGCAGGCGCTGCTGCAGCGCGCGTGACCAGGCCGTCGACAAACCGGGCAGATCAGCCGCTTCGCCGGCGTTGCGCACCGCCATGGCGAGCACCAGCACCTTGTGGCGCATCACGAAAGGCGTGCCGGGCTGTGCGCTGCACAGTGCCGCCGGTCTGGCGGCCTGCCGCTGTTGCTCGGCCAGTTCGGCACGCCGCCGCTCCTCCTCGCCGGGTTGCGGCAAGGGCGGCAAGGCGGCGCAGCCGGCCAGTGCCGCGCACAGCAGCGCGATGGCAAGATGCGGTGGATGGAATGCGCACGCGTCCATTGGACACCCTCATGAAAGCCTGACGAACGGTCCCCCGCACAGCCACGGCGAAACCTGTACCGTATTGTGCTGCCCGCCCCCCACCGCAAGCGTCCGAGCAGCGGGCGTTTTCCCTTTCAGTTCATGTCTTTGCCCCACGCCGTGCGGGCATGAGGCCTCAGATGTAGTTGAACAGCGACATGTTGGAGACCTTCATGAAGGACTGCTGGGCGGCCTGCAGGTAGGTCTGCTGCTGGGTGAGGCGGGAGATGGCCTCGACGTAGTCGACGTCCATCAGGCCGGAGATCACCTCGGCGTACTGCAGGTTGAGGTCGCTGCCGAGGTTGGCGAGGTTCTGCGTCTCGGTCATCTGCGAACCGATCTGCGCGCGCACCTTGAGGATGTTCTCCTGCCCGGCGTCCATGGTCTGCAGCGCGAAGGCGACCACGCCGTTGACGCCCGAGGCGCCCGGTCTTTCCAGGGCGCCGGCAAACATGGCGACGTTGTTGAGCAGGTTGGTCGATGGCACGAAGATCTCGAAGCGGTCGCCGTCGGCCACTTCGTCCTTCACCGTACGCGCCTCCTGGGGGGCATCGAGAGGCACGGGCTCCGGGTCGCTGGGTAGCGCGATGGTGAGCCCATCGACGCTGATCTGGTAGGGCAGCGGCGGCGCGGCGGTGGGGTCCGGGGTGTAGGTGATGGTCTTGCGGTCGGCGGAAAGGGTGTAGCCATCGGGCACGGCAAAGCCGGTGGCCGGCGGCGTGGCGGGCCACATCTGTTCGAGCTCGGCGTCGGTCCACGGCACATCCTTGCTGTCCTGGCCGAGGCGTTCGATGCTGTAGGTGCCGGGCACCGCCGGATCGGGCTGGCTGTAGGAGATCTGGTAGCGCGTGGCCTGGCGTGCGGCGAGCGGATCGACCGCGCTCACCGCGAGGGTCTCGCTGCCACCGTTGTCGGCGTTGCCGTAGAGCAGCACGCTCTTCTCGTCGATCGCCAGGGTGCGGTCGAAGACTTCCGAGCCCGGCAGGCTGACCGGCATGTAGCGCGAGGCGGAGACCTGGATGGTGCGTTCGCCCTGGTCGCCCTCGTAGCTGATGCCGGCGAGGTTGCCGGTGTAGGGCTGGGTCTGCGCGCGGTAGCCGGCGAAGAGGTAGTCACCCATGCCGTCCTTGGTATTGGCGAGCGCCACCAGCGCCTCGAACTGCGACTTCATGTCGCTGGCAATGTAGTTGAGGTCGGTCTGGGTCATGATGCCGTTGCCCGCCCGCACTGCACTCTCACGGGTGTAGTGGAGGATGTCCCCAACGCTGGTAAGGGTGGACTCGAACATCTTCATGGCGTCATCGGCATAGCCGATGTTGGTCATGAACTGGCTGTTGACGCCCTTGGACTGGCCGACTTCGAGCGCGCGCGCGGCGGCGATGGGATCTTCGGCCGGAGTCAGCACGCGCCGCCCGGTGGACAGCTGCTGCTGGGTCTTGAGCAGGTCGCCCCACTGCTGCTGCAGCGAATTGACGCCCTTGTCGTAGATCATGCTGGTCGAGATGCGCATGATGCTTCTCCTTAACGCGCGATCGACAGGACTTCGTCGAACATGGTCTGGGCCACCGACATCACCTTGGCCGCGGCCTGATAGGCCTGCTGGTAGCGGATCAGGTTGGCGGCCTCTTCGTCGAGGTTGACCCCGGAGAGGGAATCCCGTGCATCCGTGGCCTGGTTGAGCAGGGATTCCTGTGCCTTCAGGTTCACCTGCACCTCGCGGGTCTTGTTGCCGACCTGGGTCACCATCTGCGCATACACCGACTGGAAGGTTGCCGTCGGCGTGCCGTCGGCACTGGCGAGCATCTGCTTGGAGGTCTGCAGCGCGCCCAGGGCGACGGCATTGCGGTTGTCGGCAGTCCCCGCCTGGGTGGGGCTGAAGCGGAAGGTGTCGGTCCCGGTGGGCGAGCCCGACAGGGTGAATTCGAAAGTGTAGGTGGTGGCCGGGTCGAGCGGATCGGGAGTCACCGTGGCGGTGAAAGTGCGCCCCTGGGTATCGCTGCCCAGCGAATAGGTCGCCGGCGTCAGGGCAACGGTAGCGCCGCTGGAGCTGGTCAGCGACAGGGTGTAGTCGTTGACGCCGGCGAAGCTGAGGGAGAGATCGCCGAAGTCCGGCACCCCGGCGGTGGTCACCGGCATGCCGCTGACGTCGAGGACACGGATGTTGCTGATCGCGCCGTTGCCGAGATTGGACAGCGGCGCCTCCACCGACACCGCCCCCCCGGCGGCAATCTCGCGCGGATCGGAGATCGCCACGCCGATGTCACGGGCGGCATAGCGCGTGGGCTGGATGAGCGCGGTCTGGCCATTGGCCAGCGTCGCCGCGCTGACGGCGATGTTGAGACCGTCCTGGGTGAAGGTGTAATCGGTCGCCGGGGCCACTGGCGGCGTGGCGGCAAACTCGGCGCCATCGGCAAGGCGCTTGAGGGTAAACACGCCGCCGACGTTGCGCAGTTCGTAGTCGCTGGAAGTCAGGCCGGCAATGTTTGCCGCATCGTAGCTCACGCTTGCCGCCCCCAGCGGCATCACGGCGATCTCCGGCACGGCGAAGAAATCCTTGCCCAGCACGCCGGACAGATCCACACCCAGGGTGTGCTGAGAATTGAAGGCCACCGCCAGACCGATGGCAATCTGGCCGAGGGTGTTCTGTGCCGTATCCAGGGTTTCCGCACGGAAAGCCAGCAGACCGCCGAGGGTACCGCCGGTGATCAGGCTCTCCGGCAGAATGGAGGCGATGCCATTCTGCGCCACCAGGGCGATGGCCGTGCGCTGCGGGTCGTTGGGGTTCTGCACCGCACCCAGGGTGTTGGCGGTGTTGCCCACCACCAGGCCCTGGCCGGTGCCGATGAAGACACTCAGCGAACCGTCGCTCTCCACCACGGTGCTGGTCTTGACCAGCTTGTTGAGCTCGGCGACCAGTTGTTCACGCTGGTCGAGCAGGTCGTTGGCCGCCACGCTGGGGCCGGCGACCTGCGACTGGGCGATGCGGCGGTTCATCTCGGCGATGGCGCCCGCCATCATGTTGATCTGCGCCACCGTGGACTTGATCTCGCCCTCGACGCCCTCGCGCACCTCGGTGAGCCGCGCATCCATGGTCTTGAAGCGCGACACCAGCGCTTCGGCGGAAGAGATCAGGGCCTGGCGGGCAGCCACGCTGGTGGGGTTGGAAGCTACTTCCTGCACGCCGGCAAAAAAGCCCTCCATCACCGAGGAGAGGCCCGACGAGGCATCGGCGAGCAGGTTGTTGATCTGGTTGATCTGCTGGTTGTAGGCGGTGTATTCGGCCACCTTGGTGCTGGCATTGAGCACCTGGCCTTCGAGGAATTCGTTGTACGAACGGGTGACGGCGGCAATCTGGGTACCCTTGCCGAAGAAGCCCGCGCCGGTGAATTGCGGCGTGGCGTTCTTCTGGATCACCGTCTGGCGGTGATAGCCCTCGACCCCGGCATTGGTGATGTTGTGCCCGGTGGTCAGCAACTGCGCCTGGGCGGCATTCAGACCAGTAAGTCCGATGGATAGCAGGCCCGACATGATGATTCCCCTGATTCGCGATGGTTCAGGCTGATATCAGCAAGATCCTTGCCAACCTGAAAGCGGCAATTTCAGCCGCGCCCGCTCATGCGCCCAGGGCCTTGCGCAGGGTGGGGCCGCCGATGACGCGGGTGAGCTTGTCGGCGTACAACGGATCGGTGGCATAGCCGGCCTGCTGCAGGCTGCGCGCGAAGCCACCGGCGGTGGTCTGGCCGAGCACCGCGCTGTAGCGCGAGCTGTTGGCGAGCAGGCGGGCGTAGTCGTCGAAGGCCTCGGCGTAGGAGGCATAGCTGCGGAAGCTCGCCTCTTCGGTGTAGGGGCGGCCATTGGCGTACTCGGTGACCCGGCGGCTGACCGTCTCGCCCTGCCAGCCGGCGCCGGCCTTGATGTTGAAGAGGTTGTGGCTGGAGCGGCCGTCGGCGTGGCGCAGCACCTTCTCGCCCCAGCCGGTTTCCAGCGCCGCCTGGGCGACCATGAAGTGCGCCGGGATGCCGGTGCGCCGGCTCGCTGCTTCGGCATGCGGCCACAGCTCGGCGACGAAGGCGCCTGCACCGCTGGCCCGGCTACCGTCAGCGTTGCGCGCCTGCGCGGCCGCTTCGAGCTGGCCGATGAGGGCGCCGACCGGATCGTCCTCGCTACTGCTGCGTGCTGCGGCCTGGCGGGCCAGCGCAGCGGCGTTGCCACTCTGGCGGATCACCCCGGAGAGGTCGAAACCGCGTTCTGTTCCCGGCCCGCTCGCCGACAATGCGGCATCGGCACCCTGACGTGCGGCGTTCAGCCCTCCGAGCTGGCGGAACAGGGCCTCGCCGAGGCCGTTGTTGCCACTGTGCGCCATGTTCAAGGCCAGCTGCTGGTCAAGCAGGGACTGGTAGGTCTTGCTCTGCTCGCTGTCGAACATGCCGGTGCCCAGCGAGGCTTCGCGCATCGACTTGAGCACCATCTGCATGAACAGGGCCTCGAACTGGCGCGAGGCGGCACGCAGGGCTTCCGGCGAGTTGGGGTTCTCGCGCGCCAGCCGTTTCAGATCGCCCAGTGAGTTGGGATCGAGGGCGTTGAGCTGGAAACCGTTGCTCATCGCGGCGCCCTCAGATCACCTCGAGTTCGGCGCGCAGCGCACCGGCGGACTTCATCGCCTGCAGGATGCTGACCAAGTCCATCGGCGTCGCACCAAGGGCATTGAGGGCCTTGATGACGTCGGCGAGGTTGCTGCCGGCCTGCACATTGACCAGCTTGCCGGGCACCTGTTCGATGACGACCTCGCCGCGGTCGGTGATCACCGTCTGTCCCTGCGAGAACGGCGGCGGCTGGTTCACCTGCTGGTCGTTGATCACGCTGACGGTGAGGTTGCCATGGGCAACGGCGACGTTCTGCAGCATCACGCGCTGGTTCATCACCACCGAGCCGGTGCGCGAATTGACCACCACACGCGCGGCCTGCTGCACCGGAGTGACGGTGAGCGCCTCAAGCTTGCCGAGAAAGGCCACGCGCTCGGAAGGATCGATCGGCGCGCGCACCTGCACGGTCCGGCCGTCGAGCGCATGCGCAGTACCAGGGGCGGTGGCGAGGTTGATGGCATCTACCACGCGGCGGGCCGTGCCAAAGTCGGTCTCATTGAGCTCCAGGGTGACAAAGTCACCGTGACCTACCATGGTCGGCACGCCGCGCTCCACCGTCGCGCCGCCGGGGATGCGCCCAGCCAGCAGGTGGTTGATGGTCTGCGCCGCGCCGCCGGCCTGCGCACCGGCGCCACCGACCAGCATGTTGCCCTGGGCGACGGCATACACCTGGCCGTCGGCACCCTTCAGCGGGGTCATGATCAGGGTGCCGCCGCGCAGGCTCTTGGCGTTGCCGATCGACGACACGGTGACGTCGATCTGCTGGCCCGGGCGGGCAAAGGGCGGCAGGTTGGCGGTAACCATCACCGCAGCAACGTTCTTCAGCTGCAGGTTGGTACCAGCAGGCAACTGCACGCCCATGTTGCCGAGCATGTTGATGATGCTCTGCACGGTAAACGGCGTCTGCGTGGTCTGGTCGCCGCTGCCGTCGAGGCCGACGACGATGCCGTAGCCGACGAGCTGATTGTTGCGCACCCCGGCGATCGAGGTCAGATCCTTGATGCGCTCGGGAGCGGCCTGCACGCCGGCGGCAAACAGCAGGCTGCCCAAGCAGCAGGCCAGCACTGCGGAGCGGAAGCTGAGCCGGTTCATGATGAAACTCCTGTGCGCAGTATTCAGAACGGGAAGATGGCCACGAAGAAGCGGTGCAGCCAGCCCATGGTGTTGTGTTCGTCGATGAAGCCGCTGCCCTTGTATTCGATGCGCGCATCGGCCACCTGGGTGGACTGCACGGTGTTGGCTGCGGTCACCACGCTGGGATTGACCACCCCGGAGAAGCGGATGTACTCGTCGCCCTGGTTGATGGCAATCTGCTTCTCGCCGGAAACCAGCAGGTTGCCGTTGGGATAGACGTCGATGACGGTGACGGTGATGGTGCCGTTGAAGACGTTGTTGGCCGCTGCCGCACCGGAGCCCGAGAAGCTCGAATCCGCCCCGGCCTCGACGTTGAGGCCCTGCAGTTCGCCGAGCAGCTTGTTGACCGAGTTCAGGCGCGGGATCACCGGCACCGTGGTGATGCCGCCGGACATGCCGGAGTTGCGCCCGGCAGAGGCGTTGGCACTCTTTTGCGCGGTGGTGCGTTCGACCAGGTTGATGGTGATGATGTCGCCGACCATGCGCGCGCGACGATCCTCGAACAGCGGCCGCGACTGCGCCGCCTGGTAGATCGAGCCGTTCATGCCCGCAGTCTGCAGCGGCGCCTCGGGTCGCACGGAGGTGGGCTGATGAACGATGGAGGGGGGCTTGTCGTACATCGCGGCGCAACCGGAGAGCAGCAGCAGCGCGGCGCAGGCAAACGGGACGGACAGTTTCATGATCGCCTCCTTAGAGCTGGGTCAGGCGGCCGAGCATGGAATCCGAGGTCTGGATGGCACGCGAATTCATCTCGTAGGCGCGCTGGGTGACGATCATGTTCACCAGTTCCTCGGCCACATTGACGTTGGAGGTCTCCACGTAACCCTGGTTGATCACCCCGGCGCCGTTGTTGCCCGGCTGGGTGGGCGTGGCCACGCCGCTGGAGGCGGTTTCCAGGAAGAGGTTCTCGCCCGCGCTCTGCAAGCCGCCCTGGTTGATGAAGGTGGCGAGCTGGATGGCCCCCACCTCCACCGGCGTCACCTGCCCGGCCTGCAGCACGCTCACAGTGCCATCCTTGCCGACGGTGATGGTCACTGCGTCGGCGGGAATGTTGATGTTGTCGGCAAGCGGGTAGCCGCTGGCAGTGACCACATTGCCCTGGTTGTCGAGCTGGAAGGCGCCATCGCGGGTGTAGGCGGTGGTGCCGTCGGGCATGGCGATCTGGAAGAAGCCGTTGCCCTGGATGGCGACATCGAGCGAGCCACCGGTCTGCTGCAGGCTGCCCTGGGTGAAGATGCGTTCGGTGGCCACCGCGCGCACGCCGGTACCGATCTGCAGTCCGGAGCCGACCTGGGTCTGCTGGGTGGTCTGCGCGCCAGGCTGGCGGATGGTCTGGTAGAGCAGATCCTCGAACACTGCACGCTGGCGCTTGAAGCCGTTGGTGGAGACGTTGGCGAGGTTGTTGGAGATCACGTCCAGCGAGGTTTGCTGGGCTTCCAGCCCGGTACGGGCGGACCACAGTGAGCGGATCATGATGGGTTCCTCGTTCGCAGTGCCGTCGCAGGGCGCCGGCGTGGGTAGCATGGTGTTCACTCTAGGCCGGCAAGATTTGCGGCCATCCTGCGATTAACCTTGCAAAAACCGTGCTAATCACGCGACTGCCGCACTGCCTCCGGCGTCAACGACGAGGGCGGCCCCGCGGGGCCGCCCTCGTCGTGCTCCCGCAGGACACGCTCAACGTACCGAAAGCACCTGCGTGGCGGCGCGATCGTTCTCCTCCGCGCTCTGCAGCATGCGGGTCTGCATCTCGAACTGGCGGCCGAGCGAGATCATCGTCACCATCTGCTCGACGACGTTGACGTTACTGCCTTCGAGGTAGCCGCCGGCAACTTTTACCGCTTCGTCGGCAGGCTGTGCCGCCCCGTCGCGGGTGCGGAAGAGGCCGTCGTCGCCACGCACCAGTTCGCTCTCCGGCGGGTTCACGAGCTTCAGCCGGTCGACCACGTTGATGACGTTCTGCCCGGCTTCCTTGGCGGAAATGGTACCGTCCGCGCCGATGCTGATCTCGGCGTCCGGCGGCAGGGTGATGGGCCCACCCTCGCCGATCAGCGGCAGGCCACTGCGCGTCTGCAGCACGCCGTTGGCACTGACCTCCAGACTGCCGTCGCGGGTATAGGCCTCGCTGCCGTCGGGCATCTGCACGCTCAGCCAGCCCTTGCCCTCCACCGCGACGTCGTACTGGCGGCCGGTGAATTGCAGCGGCCCCGGGGTGAAGTCGGTGGCAACACTGGCGTCGACGACGAAGGCGCGGCTGCGCAGTGCCTCGGTCTGCACTTCCACCGCGCGCAGCTTGTGCATCTCGGTACGGAAACCGGTGGAGGTGGCGTTGGCGAGGTTGTGCGCCACCGCGGCCTGCTGGTCCATGGTGCCCTTGGCACCGGTCATTGCGGTATAGATCAGGCGGTCCATGAGATGGCCTCTGCGAAATCAGGACTCAGCGGATATTGACGATGGTCTGCAGGATGGAGTCCTGCGTCTTGATCGACTGTGCGTTGGCCTGGTAATTGCGCTGCTGGATGATCATGTTGACCAGTTCCTGGGTGAGATCGACGTTGGACTCCTCAATCTGGCCCGAACTGACGACGCCCAGCACCCCGGTACCCGGAGAGCCGAGAATGGCCTGACCGGAATCGTAGGACTCAGCCCACAGGTTGTTGCCCAGTGAGGTCAAGCCCTGCGGGCTGGAGAAGTTGGCCAGCGTGAGCATGGCCAGATCCTTCACCTGGCCATTCGAGAAGGTGCCCTGGACGATGCCGTTCGAACTCACCGACAGCCCGGTCAGCGAACCGGTGGTGTAGCCGTCCTGGCGCGGCGCGGTGGTCACTGCCGAGGAGGTGTTCCACTGCGTGGAGGCCTTCAGGTCGAGGGTCATGTCGAAGTCGTCGGCACCGGTCTGCAGCTGTGCCGCCGTGCGGCTGAAACCGAACTGGCCGAGCTGTGCGGTAGGGGTGACGCCATCGGCCTCGAAGGAGGCGACCGGCACCCCGAAGGCGTTGAACTCGATGCTGCCCAGACGCTCCAGCGGCTCGCCGGTCGATTCCGCAGGGTTGAGCGGATCGGGGACCACATCATTGCTGAGGCGGCCGTACACCGACCAGGTGTTGGGCGCCACGCCGGTGAGCGGGTCGTTGGGGTTGCGGACGAAGTAGAGGTTGAGCAGCGAGGCATTGCCCAGACTGTCATACACCGTCATCGTGGTGGTGTAGTTGTAGGCATCGACCGGAATGCTCACCGGATTGGAGATGCCGGTGGCAAGGAAGTTGGTGATGTCGGTGCCGACCGGATCCTGGTTGAGCGGGTTGCGCAGCTTGGAGTCGAGGTTGACGCCCAGCGAACCGGTGGTGGTCTCGCGCGGCTGGATGTTGCTGGTATCGATGTAGATCGCCGTCGGCTCACCGGCGAACACCGTCGGGGTGACGTTGCTGTCGATCGCCGCGTAGCCGGTAAGACGGTCGCCGGTGGCATTGATGATGAAGCCGTCACGGCTGACGTCGAACTGGCCGTTGCGCGAGTAGGCAACGGTGCCGTCGCTGCGCTCGAGGCGGAAGAAGCCGTTGCCGTTGATCGCCATGTCGAGCGGGTTGTTGGTGGCGGTGACGTTGCCCTGGGTGAAACTCTGCGTCACCGCCGCGACCCGCGAGCCGATGCCGATCTGCAGAGAGGACACGCCCCCGGTCATCGCCGTGGCGTACATGTCGGCGAAGATGGTGTTGCTGGCCTTGAAGCCCACCGTACTGGCGTTGGCGACGTTGTTGGAGATGACGTCGAGCGCCTTGGCCGATGAGTTGAGTCCGCTCAAACCTTGCTGGAATGCCATGATCGCTGCTCCGGATCAGAGAATCTGCTTGATGTCGGCCATCTTGAAGATGCCGAGATCGCCTACTTGAAGGTCGGTGCTGCTGGCACCGCGGATGACGCTGGTCACCGCACCGAACTGCAGCGCACGCGAGACCACGCTGTCATTGCCCTGAACGGCAGTGACGGAGACGGTGTACAGGCCGTCGGCAGCGCGGCTGCCATCCTTGGCGGAACCGTCCCAGATGTAGTTGTGACTGCCGGCATCGACACCGGCGAGCTCCACGGTGGAGACCTCGATGCCGTTGGCGTCGCGGATCGACAGCACCACCTTGTCGGCCGGGCCGTCGAGTTCGAAACCGCCCACTGCCCCGGCTTCGGTGAGATAGAGGTTCTTGCCTTCGACCAGCACCCCGCGCCCGACCAGGGCGGCGGCGGCGAGGCCGTCCGAGTTCTCCTGCGCGCTGACCAGCTTGCTCATCATGGCGTTGAGCTTCTCGATACCCTCGACCGTGGACAGCTGCGCGAGCTGCGAAGTGATCTCGGCGTTTTCCATCGGGTTGAGCGGATCCTGGTTCTGCAGCTGGGTGGTGAGCAGTTTCAGGAACTGGACCTTGTCCTGCTGCGCCGAACTGCTGGTGGTGGTGTCCTTGCGCGCAAGGTTGGCCAGGATGTCCTGTGCGGACTGGCTTGCGGATGTCACGGTGCTCATGTCAATTCTCCGGCCGACAGCGGCAATATCTTCCGGTCAGCGCTTACTGACCGATCTGCAAGGTACGCTGCAGCAAGGTTCGTGCCGTGTTCATGACCTCGGCGTTGTTCTGGTAGGAACGGGAGGCGGAGATCATGTTTACCATCTCCTCGACGACGTTCACATTGGGCATCTCGACATAGCCCTCGGCGTTTGCCGCCGGGTTGTTGGGCTCGTACACCAGGCGCATCGGCGCCGCGCTCTCGACGATCTGGGTAACCTGCACACCCACCGAGCCCTTGCCGGCACCCTCTACCTGGCGGGCGGCAAAAACTACCTGCTTGGCCTTGTAGGGCTGGCCGTCCTCGGCAATCACGCTGTCGGCGTTGGCAAGGTTGGAAGCGGTGGTATTGAGGCGCACCGACTGCGCGCTGAGCGCCGAACCGGCGATGCCGAATACGTTGAGCATGCTCATGATCGCCTGCCCTCCCTTACTGGCCCGAGATGGCGCGCTGCATGCCGCTCAGCAGGCCGTTGATGAAGGTCACGCTGGCCTCGTAATGGATCGAGTTCTCGGCAAAGGCCGCGCGCTCGACGTCCATGTTGACGGTGTTGCCGTCGACGGCCGATTGCAGCTCGGTGCGATACAGCGTGTAACGCTCCAGCGGCAAGGCATTGACCCCGGTGAGATGCGCGCTGGAGGTCGTGGACAGCGCAAGCGGCGTGATCTTGTTCATGGCAGTCTGCAGCGCACCGCGGAAATCGATGTCGCGTGCCTTGTAGTGAGGGGTATCGGCGTTGGCGATGTTTGAGGCCAGCAGCTGCTGCCGGTATGCCTGCACATTGAGTGCGGTCTGATGGTTGCGCAGGCTGTTGTCGAGCAGGGTCTTCATGGCATCACCTCTTCGTTACGTGCCGTCCCGCGGTATCCCGGCGGGTCGGCAACAAGGTCATTGCAGCTTCCATGCCAGCCATCTTAGGCGCCTGACACCACTGCCCTTGAGCCGAACAAAGGTGGAAATACCGGCCAATTTGGCCCCTTGCCGCCAACCCACGGCAATCCTTGCCGGCAGGGCCTGCCGGCCGTGGAGGCCGTGCCCGCGGCCGCCGCCGCAAGGGCTTGCCCCGCGGCCACGCTCGTGTTGCAATGAACCCATGCTGCCCTTCACTGCTCACGCCCGCCTCATGAGCGGCGTCCTCGCCGGTGCCCTGTGCGTGCTCCCCGCGCTTGCCCAGCAAGCCACGGAGCCTGTGCGGGCGGCCGCGCAGGCTCTGCTGGAAGCCGAAACGAGCGGCCTTGCCGGCGACTTGCGGATCACCGTCGGCGAGATGGACGCCAACAACCGCCTGCCGCCCTGTGCCGAACTTCAGGCTTTCTTCCCTGCCGGCGCGCGCGCCTGGGGGCAGACCAACGTCGGCGTACGCTGCGAATCGCCGGTAACGTGGACGGTCTATCTGCCTGCGCGCGTCGAAGTGCATACTGACTACCTCGTGCTCGCCCGCCCGCTGCGCCCCGGCCAGATCGTCGGCCTTGCCGACCTGCGGCGGGTCAACGGCGATCTGGCCGCACTGCCGGCCAACACGCTCACCGACCCCGCCCAGGCCATCGGCCACCACGCCCGCATCGCCGTCGCCGCCGGTGCGCCGCTGCGTGCCGACCACCTG
>WPCG01077970.1_pt1 | contig 18781 bp, 18 predicted proteins | sample 5403311 | NCBI WGS metagenome assembly WPCG01 (sample SAMN12869467, study PRJNA574797) | sludge metagenome | isolation source: wastewater treatment of Control | place: China:Beijing | collected 2019-05-17 | reverse complement strand
CCCTTCGGTGAGCGTTCTACCTCTTCCGAGAACGCTCTTCATCCCTACAGGAGATGAAATCATCCCGGTGGATGAGTGGTTTTCCATGACCGATCCGCCGGCGGGGAAAGTGGGAGAGAGTAATTCTTTTATCGTCCAGGGCTATTTTTCCCGATGGGGTTTCCCAGTCGATATCGCTCCATGCCTTCCCGACAATCCAGAGGTTCTTTCGGATTTTCTTTTAAAGAATGCCGAGGAGTATGATCTGCTGCTCGTTGGGGCCGGCTCGGCAAAAGGTGAAAAGGACCATACCTTTTCTATTTTCGAAAAAAAAGGGAATCCGCTCTTTCGCTGGCTTCTGATGAAACCCGGCAGGCCGGCATCCGCTGCGCTGTTGCGGCGTGCCGTCGCGATCAATCTTCCCGGTTTCCCGATGTCGAACGCCGTCATCCTTTGGTCGATCGTCTATCCGGTGTTACAGCTTCTCCAGAAGGGGGATTTCGACGAATCCTCTGCAATCCAGGAGGCTCTGGGAGCGGCAGGATCCGAAGAGATGTCTCTTCTCGTCTCCTTCTCTTCCTCTCCGGGGAAAGAGGAGTGGCTTCGTTTAAAATGCGTGGAGATCGACGGGAAAAAAATGGCGTATCCGCTTCCTTCAGGGGCAAGCGCTCTTTGGTCTTTGGCGGAGATTGACGCCGTATCGCTTCTCCCCTTGGAGAGCGCGGAATTGCCGAAGGGAAGTACCGTTTCGATGTGGACGACTCGCCATATCCCCTGGAAGGAACGCATTCTTTTCCAAGGGTCCAACGATCCTGCCTTGGAACGCCTCCCTTCCGTTGTTCGTAAACAGGGCGGCGATCTCCTGCTCAGGTCGGTGGGAAGCCTTGCGGGGCTTGCCGCTCTTTCGAGACGAGAATGTCATATCGCGGCTGCGCATCTGCTCCACGCCGAAACAGGCGAGTACAATACACCGTTCATCGACGATCTTTTCCATGATTCGGAGACTGTCGTCAGGAAGAGGGTTTTCTTCAGAGAACAGGGTTTTATTACAAAAAAAGGAAACCCCAAAAAGATCTCCGGGGTACGGGATCTTGACCGGGAGGACATTGTGCTCGTCAACCGGCAGAGAGGAGCCGGGACGAGGGTACTGCTGGATGCTCTTCTGGAGGAAGCGGGAATTCATCCAACTTCCATCAGAGGATACAATAACCTGAGTCCAACACATTTTGAATCAGCCAACAGAGTGGCGTTAGGCTTTGTCGACGTTGCTCTCGGAATAAAATCAGTCGCCGACGCGCTTGATCTTGACTTCATTCCTGTTGCGGAAGAACCGTATGAACTGGTCTACTTGAAAGAGTTTGGAAACCTTCCTGGACTGAAAGCCGTTCTCAACGCCCTGGATGACAAGGAGTGGCGCGCAGCCGTACTGCGTATGGGAGGATACCGATGGGCGGAGTAATACGTGATCCTTTTGGAAGAACTCTTGACTATGTTCGGATTTCCATCACCGACCGTTGTAATTTCCGCTGTCTCTACTGCATGCCGGCAAACGGTATCGAATGGATCCCTCATGAGGATATTATGACGTACGAGGACATCTTCTTGTTGGTCTCCGTTCTTTCGGAACTTGGAGTCAAGCGTCTTCGTTTTACCGGCGGTGAACCCTTTGTAAGAAAGGGTTTTGTTTCGTTTCTCCAAGAAATCAGGCGGCGATTCCCATCCATCGGTGTCGCGGTTACGACGAACGGAGCGTTTTTGGAACGGGATGCGACGCTTCTTTCCTCTCTCGCTCTTCATTCGGTGAATGTGAGTCTCGATACGCTGCACCCGAAGAAGTTCGCTGACATTACCAGAACAGGAGACCTCGGCACAGTGCTCCGCGGAATAAGCGCCCTCGTTGAAAAGGGCGGTGTTCCTGTCAAATTGAACACAGTGGTGATGCGTGAATTTAACCTCGACGAGGTCGCGGGGCTCGTCCGTTTCGCCGAAGCAAACAGAGTGCTGCTGAGATTCATCGAATTCATGCCGCTTGACAAGGATGTCTGGTCGAACCGGCAATACGTCTCCGCTTCGGAGATTCTCTCGCTGCTCCCGGACGCGGCACAGTGGTCGAAAGCCTCGAGGAGTTCCGAGACGGCGCCGAACATGTGCTCCGGAATCCCCAACGGCCCCGCTAAGTATTTCAGGAATGTCAAGACAGGACAGGACATCGGCGTCATCTCGGCTGTTTCGGATCATTTCTGCCATACGTGCAACCGCCTTCGTATAACATCTACAGGTGAAGTACGCCCGTGTCTCTTCAGCAATAGAGGAGTCCGCATCATCGACGCTTTACGAAGAAAGGATTCCGAAGCCGCCCGCGAAGGCATTCTCATGGCAGTGAAAAACAAACCTCGCGAAGGGGGTACGGGCATTCCCGAAGAGCGGCAACTAGCGGAAGGTGTTCCACAAGAGGAAACCGGTGCTTTTCTGGAAGAACGGCATATGTCACGGATCGGAGGATGAACTCTCTGTGCGCACTGTTGAAGACGAAAAAAGAGAATTGACACATCTGGATGAACAGGGACGACCTCGAATGGTCGATGTCGGAGAGAAACCCGTTACCGCTCGAACGGCCGAAGCGGAAGGATGGGTTTTGTTGGATCAAGCGATCTGCGATCTGCTGGGCGACAAAGGCCTCTCAAGAAAAGGAGATGTTCTTCGTATCGCCGAGACTGCCGGAATCATGGCCGTGAAAAAAACATGGGAACTGATCCCCTTATGTCACGCAATTCGAATCGACAGCGTGCGCGTGCACTGCGAGCTTTTGCCGGACATCCGAAAGATCCGTATCAGGAGCGTAGTGAAGGCGAATGACGTTACGGGCGTTGAAATGGAAGCGCTTACCGGCGTCTCCGTTGCGGCGCTTACAGTGTACGACATGTGTAAAGCAGTTTCGAAAGGGATGATCATCGAGGGGATCCGTCTTCTCCGTAAAACCGGAGGGAAAAGCGGCGAATACAGCGTTTCCTCTCCCGCTTCCGGGGAGGATATCTGACATGAGGCTTCTCGCTATCCTTGAACGATCTTCCCGCAATTTTCTCCCGCACGCACTCAGCTATGTAAGCGTCAACAGAGCCGGAGCAAGCGCGTTTAACGGGATAGAAAAACCGTTGTTCCTGATTTCTCCGGGAGAAAAAGAGAAGCTTCCGGAGAAGAGCGTCGGCTTCGTTCTCCCCGAAGAAGCCGGAAAAATGTCCTATTTCCTCTCTCCCGGTGAGGATGTTCTCTTTCGGATATCGGAAGGAACGCCTTTGCCGCGGTTGAACGTCGAACAGGGAGGTTTCGTTTCGGTCTCCCATGAAGTACAGCTGCTTCGCCCGATAACAGTCGGTATCCTTACTGTGAGCGATAAGGGGAGCAGGGGAGAGAGGGAGGATCTCTCCGGTCCGACCCTTGCCCGCAGCGTCAATCCGCTCGGAATGCTCGTCAAGGAAACTGCGATTGTCCCGGATGAGATCGAAATCATATCGGAGACGCTCACGAAGTGGAGCGATATCGACCGTCTCAACCTCATACTGACTACGGGCGGAACCGGTCTTTCCAGAAGAGATGTAACCCCCGAGGCCCTTCTTTCAGTCGGTGAAAAGCAGGTTCCGGGCATCGGAGAAACAATGCGCAGCGTTTCGATGAAGATAACTTCGAAAGCGATGCTGAGCAGAGGCTGTGCGGTTATTCGCGGAGGAACGCTTATCATCGCTCTTCCCGGGAGCGAAAAAGCAGCGGAGGAGTGTTTCGCCGCAATAGCGCCCGCGCTGCGCCACGGTGTCGAAATCCTGTGCGGGTGGGCCGGCGAATGCGCCTCCCGCTCACATCGCCATCATCATGGAGCAGTCCGTTAGTCAGGAAGTTGCGCCCTCGTGCACGAGTCCTCATGAAGGGAGACGAAGCGTGGATATGGATGCCGTTGGAGTAAACATGTGCATTATCATCACGGGTATGTCCGGCGCAGGGAAATCCACCGCGCTGAAAATCCTCGAAGATCAAGGGATGTTCGCAATAGACAACATCCCCCCTGTTCTGCTTTCGCAACTGCTCTTTCTTCTGGAAAAGCATCGGGCGGCCGTTCGCTGGGGCGTTGCTGCCGTTGTGGATGTTCGCGGGGATTCGCTTCTGGATGATTTCCCTGCCGCGCTTGCTTTGCTCAGAAAACAGACGCCCCACGTCCATATTCTCTTTTTCGATGCAAAGGACGACGTCCTGCTTCGGCGATTCGAAACCACACGGCGCCGTCATCCTCTGGAACCCGACGGGTCTTTTCTTGACGGTATCGCAAAAGAACGCGAACGTCTGAAACCGATTCTCGACTACGCCGACACAATCATCGATACCTCGGCGCTCTCTCTTTCTGCAATTCGGAAAGAGCTGATCTCCAGGTTTTTCGAGGATGCCGCGGCCGTTCCGCTTGTGATATCCTCCTTCGGTTTCAAGCACGGAGCTCCGGCTGATTGCGACTACGTTTTCGACGTTCGCTTTTTGGATAACCCCTTTTACAATCCGGCTCTCAAGCCGCTTTCGGGAAAAGACGACCCCGTTCAGGAGGAGATCTGGCGTTCAGTCGAAGCCCGCGGTTTTTGGGAAAAGCTCGTTTCTTTTCTCGAGTATATCGTTCCCCTGTATCTCCGTTCCGGAAAAGCGCATTTGCATATCGGCGTCGGCTGCACAGGAGGGCGACATCGCTCGGTTGCCGTTGCGGAACGCCTCCACGCTCATTTCAGGGAATATGCCGGCGGGTGTATTCTGCGTCATCGGGATATCGACAAAGAGCAGGGGTGGTGATCATGGACCTGTTGATAAGTTATGGACTAGGTCTTTTCACCGCGACGCTTCTCGTCTTCCTTTTTCGCCTGAGAGACTCCGGCCGTGCAGCCGATCTTCTTCCGCGCGCATCGCGGGAACGCAGGACAGCGTTGTCCAAAGCTATCGAATATCGCCTTTCTATGGGACCGTTTGTTGCGGCGCTCGGCGGAGGGACCGGGCTTTCAACCCTTCTGAGAGGGCTAAAAAGCTTTACCCGTAATATTGTGGCAGTCGTTACAGTAACGGACGAAGGCGGCAGTTCCGGAAAACTCCGCGAAGAGTGGGGGGTTCTTCCCCCGGGCGACGTCCGCAACTGCATAGTTGCCCTTGCCGAAAACGACAACGCGTTGAAGCGCCTTCTCGATTTTCGATTTGATCGCGGCGGCTTGGCGGGGCACAGCCTCGGGAACCTGATGCTGCTCGCGATCTCCGAGCAGTTCGGCGACTTCCGTCTCGCGGTCGAAGAAATGAATCATCTGCTCGCTATTCGCGGCAGAGTGCTGCCTGTTACCACCGAATCGGTCTCCATCGTCGCCGAAACCCGGGACGGTTCGCGCGTCCGAGGAGAACTCTCCGTGTCCGAACATGGATCCCAGATTCACAAAATCTGGCTTGAACCAAGGGACGCAAAACCGCTTAAAGAAGTCCTTCTGTCGCTTGATGAAGCGGACATCATTGTTCTTGGTCCGGGAAGTCTCTTCACCAGCATCATCCCGAATCTTCTCATCCGAAAAGTAGCGGAAAGGCTGCGCCAGAGCGAAGCCCCGAAAGTCTACATTGCGAACCTTATGACACAACCGCAGGAAACACAGGGATTCAGCATTCTTGATCATGTCCGCTGGATTAGCGCGGCCATGGGGATGTCGCCCGATTATATACTGGTGAACGAGGGTGTAATACCCGCCCCTTTGGAAGAAAAATATCGCCTCGACGGCGCCGAACCTCTTTATATAACGGAAGAGGAGGAGTGGGAGCTTGAAAAGATGGGATGCAAGATTCTTCGGGGAGACTTCGTTCGGATAATGGATGGCAATGTGGTGCGGCACAACGGACAAGCGCTCTCCGAAATTCTGATTCGTCTGTGCCGGGAACTGGATGAGTGAAAAAACGATGGATTGCCGCTCAACGCTGACGTCAAGCATGTGGGACGAATGGACATCGGCTCCGATCGCTTCCGGCCGCGCTGCCGGGGAGGAAATCAGAGGGATAGTCTCCGGTCTTTCGGAAGTGGCCTCCCACGAAACCGAGACTATTTTTTCGAGCGGTCGACTATGGATGTTTCGACGCCTTCGAATGCTGTGGGGTGAATGGGATAGCGTGCGGGACTACGAATTCGCTTCACTCCTCAATATTCCGCGTTCAATGAAGGGACGTGTTTTTTTCCGTCTTCCTTCAGAGCTTGTTGCAAGGCTCCGCGAACACGAGTCGCTCTCTCGAAATACGCAATGGTTGAGAGGATTGTGGGGGAGTTGCGGTTCTTTGTATTTGCCGAAGTCGGGATACTATCTCTGTTTTCGCATCTCCTCCTCCCAGACGGAAGAGAGAACTGCGCATCTTTTGAAAAGGCTCGGTTTTTTCACTGGACGAAGAAAGAGCCAGGGGAAATATGAAATCACTCTCAGAAATCAGCAGGAGATTGCTGATATGCTTGCGAGTTTCAACATGGTAAAGACGATGCTTCATCTTGAGGAAAAAGCAATTTTCCGTTCACTGAGAAACCAGGCGAACAAACTGGTGAACTGCGACGCTTCCAATATTCGCAAGAGCTTGGAGGCATCTTCACGCCAAATAGAAATAGCGCGCAACGCACTCGTACTCCCTGATTACGAAGATTTTCCCGACGTGTTGAAAGATCTCATCTCGACACGTCTGGCAAACCCCAGCATGACGCTTGAAGAACTCGGACACATTCAGTCTCCACCTGTGAGCAAAAGTACTATAAAATACCGCTGGAAAAAGTTAGAAGACCAGGCAATCCCTTTATGCCAGCGGCGGGAAAAAAGTCCTCAATCTCCACATTCCTCTCTGCCGAAGTGACGGAGCGCATCGTATAATAGAGTTATCCACAACGAAGAAGCTAAAGGAGGTCGGAAACACGTGAAACTGCGAAAGTTTACAGAAAACGATGTCCGCGGGAAAAAGGTGCTTGTACGGGTTGATTTCAATGTTCCGTTGAAAAACGGAACAGTAACGGATTCCACGCGAATCCTTGCGCACAGGGAAACTGTCGCGACACTTCTCGGATGGGGAGCCAAGGTGGCGCTCTCTTCCCACCTTGGGCGTCCCAAAGGGAAAAAAGTCCCCGATATGTCTCTCGAATGCGTCTTGTCGGAAGCGGAAAAGGCGTTCCGTGTTCCAACCCATTTTTGCGCCGATTGCATAGGCCCTTCAGTCCAATCCGCAATCGACGGAATGAAACAGGGGGAGTTGCTTCTGCTCGAAAATCTTCGTTTCTATGCCGAAGAACAGGAAAACGACGCGGCTTTTGCAGCAAAGCTCGCGGCGCCGTTCGACGTCTTCGTAATGGACGCATTCAGCGCCTCGCATAGGGCGGACGCATCGACAAACGCAATTATGAAAATTCTTCCCTCCTTCTCTGGCGCTCTGCTTCGGAGAGAAGTCGAAATGCTTTCGGCCGTGAGCGAGAAGCCGGAACCTCCTTTTGTTCTCATCCTCGGAGGCGCGAAAGTTTCGGATAAAATCGGCGTAGTCGAGCATCTTATGGACAAGACAAGCGCTATACTGATCGGCGGAGGCATGGCCTTCACTTTTCTTAAAGCGGCTGGAAAACCGATCGGACGGTCCCTTTTCGAAGCTGAAAAAAAAGATTTTGCTCTGGAGATGATGGAGAAGGCACAGCGCTCAGGAGTCGAAATCCTCTTGCCTGCGGACGTTATTGTAGGAACCTCTCTAGAAATGACGAGCGGTGAAAAAACAGTGTCCGCCGACGCAATTCCCGACGATGCGATGGGATTGGATATAGGACCGAAGACCGTATCGCTTTTCGCCGAGAGAATCGCAGGAGCCAGAACGGTTCTTTGGAACGGTCCGATGGGCGTTTTTGAAAACCCGCTCTTTGCCTCGGGGACGAGAGGAGTGGCTGAAGGAGTGGCCGCATGCACCCGAAAAGGAGGCATTACTGTCGTCGGCGGAGGCGACACTGCCGCAGCCGCAAAAATGCTCGGCTTCGATCAGAACGTTTCTCATGTCTCGACCGGAGGCGGCGCAAGCCTTGAGTTTTGCGAAGGGAAAGATCTTCCAGGCATTAAACCGCTCGAAGAGTAAACAACCAAGGAGGCTGATGGGCATATCATGAAGAAAATCTATTTGTACGGCAACTGGAAGATGCACATGCTTCCGGCGGAAGCGGAAGCTTTTTGCAACGAGCTTCTTTCCGGGACGGCGGAGGAACTGTATAGTACACGTTCAATCGACATCGCTCTTTTCCCGCCCTACATTTCGATAACGCCCGTAGCGCGCATGCTCCCGGAGAACAGCTTCTACAAAGCGGGCGCTCAAGACGGCTGGTTCGAAGACAGGGGTGCGTTTACGGGCGCAGTGTCCATGGATATGATTCGCGAAATAGGGTGCACTCACGTCCTCGTAGGACATAGTGAAAGAAGGAGCATATTTGGTGACACAGACGAGATAGTCGGGAGGAAGCTGAAACAGGCCGTTCAAAAAGGGCTTATTCCCGTGTTGTGTTTCGGGGAGACTCTTGAACAGCGTGAAGCGGGACAAACGCTCGCAATTCTTGGGAAACAGCTTCTGGCGGCATGGAAGGACATTGAAGCGGACGAAATCAAAGGAACCAGTGAATTCCCCGGTATTTTGCTTGCTTACGAACCGGTTTGGGCTATCGGCACCGGACGGAACGCAAAGGCTGCGGATGCGCAGGAAGCATGCGCTTTTTCACGAAATCTCTTCAAAGAGCGATTCGGCGAGCATATGGACTGTCCCGTTCTGTACGGAGGAAGCGTCAAAGAATCAAATGCCGCGGAGCTTTTATCTCAGCAGGATATCGACGGCGCGCTTATCGGAGGGGCTTCTTTGAAGGTCGGTTCGTTCTTGGGCATTTATGAAAACTACCGGAAGTCGGCGGACTGAAAAGAGAAAATGTAACATAAGATACATTATAGGACACCTTGACGGAAAAGAACCATTGAAAAACCGGGCGGCCTCTTTCCAAGGTCTGCCCGGTTTTTTACAACATCTCTATCGAAACGAAAAACCCGCGGCTCTCTCAATCATGGTACGCATAATGATACGAGCGCGCGTCTCTCCACATCTTCTCCAGGTTATAATGGTCTCTCCCGGCCTTGCTGAATACGTGCACCGTCAGGTCTCCCGCGTCGATCAGACGCCAGCGCATACTGTCGTTTCCCTCGACGCTTGTCTTGATTCCCTGCACGTGAAGCGCTTCCAGTGCCGCATCCCTCAACGTATCCATATGAACGTCAGAATTTGCCGTTACCATTATGAAAACATCGGAAATCGCCGAAGAGCCTTCCAAGTCAAGCGCAACGATATCAAGCCCTCTTTTGTCCGCCAGCGCTTCGTACAGGAATTCATACTCCTTGAGCCGGTCATCCTGTTTCTTCAATCCTTCACCCTCCCCTTTTTGGAAAGATACTCACTGTTTTTTTTCAGCAAGCTCTTCCAATCGCTTCAACACAAGCGCATGATCCTTGCCGATGATTATTGTAGCATGTGAAACATTCGAAGTTCGCGATATAAGACGAGGGTTTACGCTGAGGAGTTCCGCCAGCGTCTTTCCCGTTTCCGCAACCGGCTCCGTTGATTGTTCCGGAAGATGTATCGTCGTTGTGCGATAGTCGAAGTGGCGCGCATTCCCGATGTGCGTCACATCGATGCCGATCTTTTGCAGCGCCGTCGCCATCGTCTTTCCAAGACCTGAAACTCCGGCGCCGTTAAGAACGGCCACAGGGGTATTGATCGCGGAGATCAATGCCGGAATATCTGTTTTCGGGAGATCATGCGCTCCCGCATCGGCTTCTTCCTTCGCGACATCTTCGGATACCGCTCCGTGACCGTCCGGTACCCCCGTCAAAAGCGCTGAAGCGGCTACGATATCTCCTACCCAGTAGCTGATATTCGAGATATAGGCCGCCTTTCCTGGCATCGTAAAAAACCGGATGTTCTCACCCGGCATCGAAACAAGGTACGACGCGAGCTGCAATCCCTGAGCAGGCGTCATATCGGAGTTTACCATCTCGATCACCTTATTCGCTAAATCGGGAATCTTCGGTATCATGTACGGGCTCTGCAACTTTTGCAGTACAGCCTTGATGAAGTCCTGCTGTCGCTTGACCCGGCCTATGTCTCCCAGCGCGTCATGGCGGAATCGAACGTAATGGAGCGCATTCTTTCCGTCGAGAACCTGCAAACCCTTGGGTATATTGATAAAAAGCTTGCCCGCATAGTCATTGTAGACCATACGCTTCTGCACATCGATCTCGACGCCTCCGATAAGATCAACTATCGCGGGGAAAGTATCGTAGTTCACAAGCACATAGTAGTTGATCGGCATGCCGAGGTAGTTTACAACCGTTTCCCGAAGGAGATCGACTCCTCCGTACGCATACGCATGCGCAATCTTTTCCCAACCTCTTTTGGGCAGCTGGACACGAGTATCGCGAGGTATGGACATAAGACGGACGATCTTGTTATCGATATCTATGGTCGCATACGCGATCGCATCCGCGCGCCGTCCTCCGTCCACGTCGTCGATACCGATAAGAAGGATATTAATGGATCCGGACTCCTCTGTAAAAGATATCGACTCCTTAATCGTCTGCGGTTGAGGCTCTACGAACGTCTTCACCTTGAAGGCTGCCCCTGCGAAAGCCGCTCCCATCGCCAAGAGAAGAATTGCCACTATGCGCAGTATTTTCATTGTTTGTCGCCCTCCAGTTTTTCCGGTAGAGTCCTTTCTTGTAAATGTACTGCTCCACCGTTTCGGGAAGAAGATACTTAATACTCCTCCCCGTCTCTATTCGCTGGCGGATTTCCGTACTCGAAATAGAAAGGAGCGGAATCTCGAGGGGAAGAATTGCGTTCCGGAGAGTCGGTGGAAGCGTATCCATTGCATTCGGAGCGTATCCAGGCCGATTGACCGCCACGATACGGCACAACTTGGGGAGTTCGGCATACTCTTTCCAAGTCGCCATGCTCAAAACGGCATCCAGCCCGGTAATGAAAAAAAAATCGACTGTTTCAGGAGCATACCAATGGCGCATCTCCCGAAGCGTATCGACAGTATGGCTTGGTTCTTTTCTGTCGATCTCGATCCGCGACGGAGTAAAATTCGGATTCTGCAACGTCGTCAACAGCGTCATTATATACCGGTCTTCGCAGGAAGCCACACGCCGCTGACGCTTATGGGCAGGGTCTCCCGCCGGTACGAAAATCACTTCATCAAGACCGACAGCCGTCCGGCTCTCTTCCGCAGCTAAAAGGTGACCGAAGTGAATCGGATCGAAAGTTCCTCCCATAATGCCTATTCTTCGAACGTCGTTGTGAACAGCATAGGACACGTCGTCAACTCCTTCGGAGCGGATTCCCCTGCTTCACATCTTCTGCGAATGAGATGCCCCTGCCATATCCGGTTCAAAGTCGAATTCGTGATCGCCAATATATACTTTATCACCTTTTACTGCGCCCATTTCCTCAAGCCGCTCCTCAATACGAAACTTCTTCACAAGGCGGGCGAACTTGGGAAGCGCATCCTCCTGTTCGAAGTCGTATCGAAGAAGCGTTTTTTCGAGGTTCGCATGAACGACCCGGAATCCGCCTCCGTCGCCGAGCCTGATGATAGAGACAGGTTCGAGCTTTCGTCTCCATCGGCGGGGCTCGGGAATATCGACGACAAGCGGAGCAAGCCTTGTCTCGCCTTCATGCCTCGGATTTTCTCTCGCGCTGTCGGCGATAAGTTGTATGAACTCGGGTATACCTTCGCCGCTAAGAGCGCTCACCGAGAAATAAGGAATTGCCTGGTCCTCCATGAATGAACGAATGGGCGCATCGTTGTTCGCGGCGTTTTCTAGATCTATTTTATTCCCTACCACAATATACGGCCTCAGTAAAAGATCCTGTCTGTGGTATCCTGGAAGACCGCTCTCCTCGGAATTGCTGTATGCCTCGAACTCGTTGCGGAGAATACGCCATTGTTCAATCACATCATCGACGGTTCCGGCGCTCAAGTCGAGAACATGAACGAGGAAACGCGTTCGCTCTACGTGACGAAGAAAATAGACGCCGAGCCCCTTGTTGTCGTGGGCTCCCTCTATGAGTCCCGGGACATCGGCGATTACAATCTTCTGATCGTCGACCGAGAGAACGCCAAGATTCGGAGAAAGAGTCGTAAACGGGTATCCCGCTATTTTCGGGCGTGCGGAGGAAATCGCACCTAAAAGGCTTGATTTTCCGGCGTTGGGCACGCCGACAAGACCGACGTCCGCGATCAACTTGAGCTCGAGGAGCAGTGTGCGCGCCTCGCCTTCATCGCCCTTCTCCGCGAAACGCGGCGATTTGCGCACCGAGTTCGCGAAGTGCGCGTTTCCTTTTCCCGGCCGCCCGCCCTTCGCAGCAATAAGGCGATCTCCGGGTTCGACAAGATCGGCGAGTATCTCGCCGGTATCGTCGTCATAGACAATTGTACCGCAGGGTACGATGACGACCTTGTCCTTCCCCGCTCCACCCGATTTCATACCACCCTTGCCCGGTTCCCCGTTTCCGGCCTGAAACTTTTTTTCGTACTCGAAATCGGCAAGCGTCAACGCTCCCGGAGCCGCCTCCAGAATGATGTCGCCCCCTCTTCCTCCGTCGGCGCCGTCGGGCCCGCCTTTAGGGATAAATTTTTCCCTTCGGAAACTGAGACACCCGTTTCCCCCGCGTCCTCCGTGAACAGATATTCGTGTAAAATCGACAAATTTCATGTGATCACCGGCCCAAAAGGCCTTTTCCCTTATTTTTTCAAAAAATCAAGGGCCTTGATGATCCCCTAAGGGTGAGAGCCGACGTAAAAAGCAGACGGTCTGATCTTAAGGTGATGCGAAGGCCCTTGTTGAATGCGTCGTGTTCAAAAAAGTACGGAGAATTATTCTGCCGCTTCCAGAACCACGGAAACTATTTTTCTGCTCCCTTTTGTCTCGTAACGCACAGTTCCGGCGCTTGTGGCAAAAATCGTGTAGTCTCTTCCAAGGCCGACGTTCTTGCCGGGATGAATTTTCGTCCCTCTCTGTCGAACCAAAATGTTTCCCGCCTGTACCGTCTGGCCGGCATATATCTTTATCCCGAGCCTCTTTCCTTCGCTGTCTCTTCCATTCGTACTGCTCCCCTGCCCTTTCTTGTGGGCAAAGAGTTGCAGGTTAAAATTCCATTTCATCAACACGCACCTCCAGAATACGGACATGCTCCGGGTAAACCCGGGCTATTTCCTTCAAGGATCCCACTATAGTTTCCACGAGAACCGCCGTCTGTTCCGGAGGGGATCGTCTCCAGTCCAATACCATTCTCGCACTGTCCTCATCGATGCTGAACGAAAAACCGGGAGAAGAAACAACCTTCTCAAAACCGAAAAGAAGCGCCTGTAAAAGTGCGGAAACTCCTGCGCACACAATATCTTCGCCTCGTTCGGCATACCCCGAATGTCCTTCTGCGACAAGAGCGACCGGGCGCTCCTCGTCGAAGGAAACGGAGATCTCGGTCAAAATCAAGCTCCAGCAGTCAGAGAATCGATTCGTATTTCGGAGTAATTTTGTCTGTGCCCCTTCATGCGCCGATAGTTTTTCTTGCTTTTGAACTTGAAGACGAGGATTTTCGGTTCTCTCCCATTCCCCGTCACCGAAGCGGTAACCGTAGCTCCCTTGACGTAGGGAGCGCCGACCACGACGGCGTCGTCCTTGCCTACAAGAAGCACCTTGTCAAAGACGACCGAGGCGCCTTCTTCAAGACCAAGGGATTCGACTTTCAAAAGGTCGCCCTCCTGAACACGGTACTGCTTGCCTCCTGTTTCAACGATCGCGTACATTTTCTTCCTCCTCCCGCCGGGAGATCAGGCGCCGCATCGCAGCTTCAACCTGTCCCGTGCGATTTATACATCCAACCGTAGTATTATACGGAGCACGAAGAGTAAAGTCAAACTTTTCCTCGCGGAAAAGCGAGAGCACACTCTCCGGCGAAGGCCTCTTCTTTTCCGCAGCGGGCGCATCCCGAGTTTTCAGCGGAAGCGAGAAGGCGTTCGGCATGCTCTCTCGCTTCTTGCAAAGAGGCGTCTCCGGAGAGCATCCGAGCGACTTCTCCAACGCGGTCGTTTCTTTCCAGCTTCTTTACTTCTACACAATCCGCAGTTTTCTTGACGAGAAAATGATGGTCCGCGAGCGATGCGATCGTGGCCTCGTGCGTTACCAGGATCACCTGCGTTTTTCTGGAGAGAGCGAGCAGCTTGTACCCGGCAAGAAGCGCAGCCTTTCCTCCAAGTCCGGCTTCCACTTCATCGAAGACAAGCGTCGGGGGGAGCGTTTCCTCCGGCATCGCCAGCTGGAGTGCGAGCAGTATTCTGCTGAGCTCTCCTCCGGAAGCGGACTTATTGACAGGCATCTCCTCGGAGCCTCCGGCCGAGAGGGTAAACGAAACTTCGTCGGCGCCGCCGCTGCGAATTTTTCCCAACGGCAGCAGTTTTACCGAAAAGACGCTCTCCCCCATGCCAAGCTCCTGAAGGTGCCTATTGACTTCTTTTGCCAGTAAATCCGCAGCTCTTTGCCGGAGAGTACGCAGCTCCATCGCCAACGAGCTTGCCTCGCGGCGTAATTGTTTCGCCCGCAGAAGCAGTTCCGAAGAAAGACGTCCTTCCTCTCTTAACCAGGCGATGGCTCCCTGCGCCTCCGAAGTCCAAGAAAAAAGCTCTTCCGCTGTTCGGGTTCCCGTCGTTCGCTTTATCTTCCGAAGAACTCCAAGTTTTTTCTCAAGGAGCTCGCGCTCACGCTCTATTTTTTCCGGGGAGAGATCGGATGTTTTTTCTTCGACGGCGCCGATAAACGAGTGCAAAAAAGACAAGCCCTCGTTGAAAGACGTTTCAATCTCCGTCTTCTCCAGAAAGAGACGGCGAATAAGTTCCAGCGCACACGATTCGAGCCGGTCGAGCACCCCGTCGTTGGAAGCTCCTCCGGTCAGTTCGAGGAGATTTTCCCTGACCTTTCGGGCCTGTTGAAAAGTGCGGTTTTTTTCTTCGAGCTCCTTCTCCCAAAGAAGATCGCAACCGGGGAAAATCTGCAGCGGACGAAGAGCCTCGACAATAGCCTCGGCGTCTTGAAAGCGACGCTTCAACTCCTGCTCTTTCGATTTCACTGCTCTCAGCTCGCGGTCGCAGCGGAGGGCATCATCAAATGTATTCTCAAGCGCGCTCCGAATGTCCCCCGCCCGTGCGCCGCAGCAAAAGTCCAGAATATCCATCTGACGTTTCGGATCAAGAAGCTCTATTTGCGCAAATTGACTTTGAATCCTCATCCTGTCGTTCATCACAGAGGCAAAAGTCGAAAAGGGAGTCGCTTTGTCCTGAAAGAAACAGCGGTTTCTTCCCCCCCTCGAAAGAATACGTCGCGCAAAGAGCAATCCGTCCTCGTCGCGCGGTTGCAGCGTTTCCGAAACGCGTTCCGCAGAGCCGGAAAAGACAGCCTCAACCGAGGCGTCTTCCTCGCCGGAGCGAATGAAGAGCGCCTGACTCCTCTTCCCGCCGATCAGCTCCAGAGCTCTGACAAGGCTGCTCTTTCCGGCGCCGCTCTCTCCGGTAATCACTGTGAAGCCGGTCTCCAGGCGCATCGATACGGAGGCGATTCCTCCTACGTTCTTAATGGAGATCTCTTCGATCAACCTCGTCACTCCTTTTCGAAGGTGACAATGCCCTGTCCCCAGCGGAGTTTCTCCTGAAGCAGATCGAAGTAATTCCGTGACGGCAGGAGGATAACATCGATCTTTTGGGTGCGGCTCAACGAGATTTCGATACGGTCTCCCGGGAGAATCTCATAGCCGAGCTGGCCGTCCTGCGTAAGCAGCAAGTCCCTGTGATTACCTCTGGGTACCAAAGTAATCGTGTCTTCCGCTCCGGCGACTACCGGTCTCGAATAGAGCGTATGAGCGCATATTGGAACGACAAGCATGCATGGAACGTGCGGGGGAACGATCGGTCCGCCCGCGGAGAGCGCATACGCTGTCGATCCTGTCGGCGTCGACACGATGATGCCGTCGGCCGGAAGCGTATTCAGAAGCTTGTCGCCGATATGCACTTCGATATGCATCACCCGGGCAAGCGCGCCTTTCGCCAGGACGAGATCATTCAGCGCATACAAGGAATAGGTATCGTGCCCATCTCTTGAGATCCTGCCGTCAAGAACTCTATGCGTTTGCACCGAGCATTCTCCGCGGAGAATGCTCTCCACGTCCTGTATCGCCTCCTCGGCCTTTCCGGAAGCGAGAAAGCCGAGATGCCCCAAATTGATTCCGTAAAGAAGTATGGAAGCCCCCAAAACATACCGCGCAGCGCGCAGAAATGTCCCATCGCCCCCGATAACCAGAGCGATTTCGACCGTCTCTTTCCACTCTTCGTCGCTCACTCCCTGGACTCCAAGGACCGACGCCTCTTGCGGAGGGAAGAGGAATACAATTCCGTTGTCCATCCCCCATTGCAAAAGCATCCTCGCCATTTTGATCGCACCTGGCTTTCGCGTATTGACAAGCATGCCGATAGCGGGAGTGTTCATGATGCGTTTCGTCCTTTCGTGAAAAAAGAGTGCGCTTCTTCAACGAGCGAAGCAGGGTCCGGAAGCGAAGTCTCCACATCCGCTTTCGACAGATACAGGAGATACTCAATATTTCCCATAGGGCCGGTAATGGGCGAGAACGTCATACCACATGGCCTGAACGACGTTTCTTGCGAAGAAAAGGCAAGAATGCCCTCCAGAACGGCGATATGATCCTCGCGGGAGCGAACCACCCCGCCTTTCCCCACCTTGCCTTTCCCGACTTCGAACTGGGGTTTGACGAGGACAACCGCTTCTCCATGAAGGGAAAGAAATGTATCCATGGCCGGGAGCAATAACTTCAGTGAAATAAACGACGCATCGGCGACCGCCCGTTCGGGAATTTCGGAAAAACTGTCCGGAAGCAGATTTCTGGCATTTGTACGCTCCATGACAACGACTCTCTCGTCGCTCCGAAGCTGCCAGGCTAGCTGCCCATACCCTACGTCGACCGAATACACCCGGAGAGCGCCTCTGGAAAGAAGAACCTGTGTGAATCCCCCCGTCGAGGCGCCGATATCAACGCAGATCCTGTCTTTCGGGTCAAAAGGAAACACGCTCAGCGCTTTCAAGAGCTTCAAAGCGCCGCGGCTTACCCAATCGTTTCCGCTCCCTGCCACTTCCACGGCGGCGTCGGGAAAGACAAGAACGCCCGGTTTGTCCACCCGATCTCCGTTAACCGTAACTTTTCCCGCCATCAAAAGACTTTGCGCTTTCGTTCTTGTTTCAACGAACCCCCTGGATACCAGAACCTTGTCTATGCGTTCTTTTTTGATACTCTTCATACACAGTCACCACTTTGCGGGGGGTAAGGCCGCAGTACTCGGCCTGTTCTGAAACCGTTCCCTGGGGAACGAAAAGATCGGGAACACCCAGCGGAAACACCATGGCTGTTCGGGACGACTGCCTGAGTTTTTCAGCTAGGGAGGCGACCGCCTCGCCGACTCCGCACTCTTTGTAGCCGTCTTCGGCAATGATGACAAGTTCATGGCTTTTCAAAAGTTCCTCCATTACAGGAACGCACATGGGCTTGACACATTTGATATCCACAACGGAAGGGGGCACGCCGCCGCCGCTTACGATTGACTCGCGCGCCTCCAGCATCAGTTCGACGGTCTTTCCATACCCCAGGAGCGCGCACCCCGATCCCTTTTCCAGGATTTCCGGAACAGGGAGGTCGTTCAGAAACACTTCGTCTCGAGTCCTGTGTAGGGAGGGAATCGCCTCGCCCCTGGGGAAGCGGATCATCATCGGCCCGTTTCGACGAAGCCCAAGGTCGAAGAGCCCGGAAAGCCCTACCTCGTCCCTTGGAGCCGCAACAACAAGGTGAGGCACCGGACGAGACCACGAAATATCGAGTAATCCTTGATGGGTTTCTCCGTCGTCGCCGATGAGCCCTGAACGATCGACTGCGATGATAACCGGGAGATTCTGCATAGCGATGTCGTGGACAAGTTGATCCATTGCCCGCTGGAGGAATGTTGAATAGATGAAGACTACCGGCCGTAATCCTCCGGCCGCCATACCGGCCGCCATAGTGAGCATGTGCCCTTCCGCTATGCCCACGTCGAAGAAACGGTCGGGGAAACGCTCCGCAAAAGCGTCGAGCTTGCTCCCGCACTTCATCGCGGCAGTCAGGCAGACAACCCGTTTGTCGCGCTCCGCAAGAGCACACACCGCGCTTGAAGCGGCTTCGCTCCATGATCTTCGGGAAACGGTTTCCGGTACAGCAGCTGGTTTACAGGGAGGAACGCCGTGATACTTTGTTGGTTCCCGCTCCGCTTTCTCATACCCCTTCCCCTTCACCGTGACAAGATGAATGAGCACCGGCTTGTCGTATTTTTTCGCAAGTTCGAGGACGTTTTCTATTTCTTCGATATTGTGTCCGTCGAAAGGCCCCCAGTAGTTGATATCCATTTCGTCGAAAATATTGATCGGCTTGACAATGGATTTAATGTGATCCTTCAGCTTTCCGAGCGCATTCTCAAGAGTCTGTCCCTTTGGAAGAGAGGCGCAGGACTCCTTGATCGCCTTCTTCAAGGAATTATAGGCGGTGCTGGAGCTGAGTTTCGCAAGATGCGTGGCAAAACCGCCGACTCGCGGGCTGATGGACATGGTGTTGTCGTTGAGGATATAGATGACCTTCG
>WPCG01062533.1_pt1 | contig 18799 bp, 19 predicted proteins | sample 5403311 | NCBI WGS metagenome assembly WPCG01 (sample SAMN12869467, study PRJNA574797) | sludge metagenome | isolation source: wastewater treatment of Control | place: China:Beijing | collected 2019-05-17 | reverse complement strand
ATCTTGAATCTAAAATCTTATATCGCTTTCGTCTTCTCTTTTAACCACGCTTTTTCTTCTTTGTTAAGGTGCTTTTTGAGTTTGCTATACACCATTTTATGGTAATTGTTTAGCCATTTGATCTCCTTCTTGGTGAGCAGCTTCTTCGAGAGGGGGTTGGTGTCGATGGGACAGAGCGTGATGGTCTCGAAATCGTGGAAGGTGCCGAACTCGTCGCTCTTCTCGTACGCTTGCGTCACGATGAGGTTCTCGATGCGGATACCGTACTGGTTGGCTCGATAGACGCCCGGCTCGTTGGAAGTAACCATTCCCGGCATTAGCCGGGTGGGGTTTTCCTCCAGCCGGATATTTTGCGGCCCCTCGTGCACGTTAAGGAAGTGCCCGATGCCGTGGCCGGTGCCGTGCCAGTAGGTGAGCCCGTTATCCCACAACGCTTTCCGGGCGAGGATATCGAGTTGCGAGCCGCGGGTGCCTTCCGGGTAGATAGCGGTGGCGAGCGCGATATGCCCTTTCAATACCAGGGTATAATCGCTTTTCATCTGTTTGGTGAGTTCGCCCACCGCGACCGTGCGGGTGATGTCGGTGGTGCCGTCCCGGTACTGGGCTCCCGAGTCGATCAATAGCAACCCTTCCGGTTTTACCTCCAAAGCTGTTTCCGGTATCGCGCTGTAATGGATAACAGCTCCATTGGGGCCATATCCCGCGATGGTGGAGAAGCTCTCCCCCACGAAGTCTTCTTGTTGTGACCGGAACTCGTACAGTTTCTCCGCTACGGTAACCTCGTTCACCTCGTTGTTGGGTACCGCTTCCTCCAGCCACATGTAAAATCTCACGAGGGCAACACCGTCCTTGATCATCGCGTTTCGGAACCCATCCAGCTCGGTCTCGTTCTTCACGCTTTTCATCAAATCGAGGGGCGATGGCACGTCGATAACCTCGCATGTCGCGGGAATAGTATGTAGCAGTTTGTAGTTGATCTTGCTGCCGGTAACGCAGACGGAGCTGTTCTCGGGGAGGTTGGCGACATATTCAAAAATATCGTTATAATCGGTGATCTTGATTCCCTGCTCCTTGTAATCGTTGGCTACCTCATCAGTTAGCTTGTCGGGGTCGATAAACAATACCGTTTCGTTTTCCGACACGTACGCGTACGCTACCGCGACGGGATTGTAATCCACGTCGTTTCCCCGGAGGTTGAACAGCCAAGCGATGGTGTCGAGTGTCACCACGATCACGCCATCGGCATTCAGTTTTTTCAGCTCTTGGTTTACGCGGTCGATCTTGCTCTTCACTGTTTCCCCGGTGATCTCTACCGGCAAGGTGAAGACTTTATTTTTTGGGATGGCGGGCCGTTCTTCTCGTATTTCCGTGAAGGGGTCAAACGAGGTTTCGAGCCGGATGCCGCGTGCCTCGAGCTTGCTCGCGAGCGCGTTGCCTTCCGAGGCGGCATAGACCAACCCGTCTATCCCCACCGTGCCCCCTCGCCCTGTTTGTTCGATAATCCACTCCGTCATGTCGGGTGTGTCTGCCTGTCCCATTTTAAACAGGTCGAATCCCGTGTCATGTAGTTCGTCTGTCGCTTGCAAAAAGTAGCGAGAGTCAGTCCACACCCCGGCCTTCTCCTTGGTCACCACCGCCGTACCGGCCGATCCGGTGAAGCCGCTGATCCATTTGCGGGATTCCCAGTATTTCGGGGGGTATTCACTCAGGTGGGCATCGGTGCTGGGGATGATAAAGGCATCCAAGTTCTTCTCTTCCATGAATTGCCTCATGGACGCGAGTCTTCCGGGGATTTCGTTTGACTTCATATGATTAATTTATTCTTCAGTGAACTATTTTCGCTAAGCAATGAACAGAAGACAAATTTATTTGGATTATGTCGTTGCGAGAAAATATCTAACTTCAGTGAACAAATTTATATGAAATTTTCCGGATAACCCACGAACATGGACAAATATTCTCCCCGTTTGCACCGATACCCCGTCTGCAGAAATGTTTCTTGTTTAGTAGAAGCAAATTTATTCGTACTTTTGAATTCAAAATAGAACGCGATGAGATAGTGAAGATGAATATGAAGACAAAGATCAAACTTGAGAAAATTGGCTTTCATGCCTATCACGGGGTATTGCCACACGAGAAAGAGATTGGGAACAGGTTCGAGGTGAGTGTTACATTGGAAGCGGATATATCCGCCGCTTTTGACTCGGATGACGTGAACGACACGATCAACTATGCCGAAGTGTTCGATCTCGTGAAGAGAGAGATGGAGTTTCCTTCCCAGCTGATAGAGCATGTTGCCGGCCGTATATTCCGGAGATTGAAAAATCAGTATCCCTGGTTGACTGCTCTTGAAGTGAAAGTGGCCAAGCTCCATCCACCGGTCGGGGGGGAAGTGGAACGGGCCGAAGTGATTGTCTCACTGTAAACATACCCGCTAACTCGCGACTTTTTTATACCTTTCAATAATATAGGATGCGCCTCGGAAAATACAAGCAAGCTTGGTTTTTTCTCTCAGCTTTCACTATCTTTGTATAAAATTGGCGTACATGGACGAAACGAGAGACGATATGGTAACCACGACCGGCATCGAGGAACAAACGGCTTCTTCGGCCAACGAGGCTAATGGTCACGAGCCGCTGATGTTGCGTACCGAGAACTTGGTAAAGCGATACGGTAAACGGACGGTGGTGAGCCACGTCTCCATCAACGTGAAGCAGGGCGAGATCGTGGGATTGCTTGGCCCCAACGGCGCTGGGAAAACCACCACCTTTTACATGACGGTGGGATTGATCGTTCCGAACGAGGGCGAGATATTCATAGGCGATAAAAATATTACACGCTACCCGGTTTATAAACGGGCGCAAAACGGCATTGGCTACTTGGCACAGGAGGCATCCATCTTCCGGAAAATGACCGTTGAGGATAATATCCGGTCGGTGTTGGAGTTTACCGATAAGTCGCCCAAGGAACAAAAAGAGAAACTGGAGAGCTTGATCGACGAGTTCGGCCTCGAGAAGGTGCGAAAGAACCAGGGGGACCGGCTCTCGGGTGGTGAACGGCGCCGGGCAGAGATAGCCCGATGCTTGGCCATCGACCCGAAGTTTATCATGCTGGACGAACCGTTCGCGGGCATCGACCCCATCGCCGTGCAGGATATCCAGTCGATCGTGGCCCGGCTCAAGTACCGCAACATCGGTATCCTTATCACCGACCATAACGTGGACGAAACACTCAGTATCACCGATCGTGCCTACTTGCTGTTCGAAGGGAAGGTGCTGTTCCAAGGGAGTGCCGAGGAGTTGGCAGCTAACCCGATCGTGCGAGAGAAGTACCTCGGGACCGATTTCGAGTTGCGTAAACGGGTTTTTGATGCTCCATAAAAGGATATGGCACGGCTCCTCTCTATCGATTACGGCAAGAAACGTACCGGGCTGGCGGTAAGCGACCCGCTGCAGATTATCGCGAACGGGTTGACCACGGTGGAGACCTCAAAGTTGTTCGACTACCTTGGCGATTATCTCCAGAAAGAGGAGGTGGAGCGTATCATCGTGGGATTACCCAAGCAGATGAACAACGAGCCGTCGGAAAACATGAAGCGGGTGGAACCATTCGTGAATAGGCTTAGAAAGCTTTATCCCCGCATCCCGGTGGAATATTACGACGAACGGTTTACCTCCAAGATGGCCCAGCAAACGATGATTGACGCGGGCCTCAAGAAAAAAGATCGACAAAATAAGGGAATGGTCGACGAGATCAGCGCTACCATCCTCCTGCAAGGATACATGGAAAGCAGGAGATGATGTGATGATTTAACGATTTGATGATAAGATGATTTTACCAATATACATATATGGCCAACCGGTACTGCGGAAAATGGCCCAAGACATTGATCCGGAGAATTACCCTGCCTTGAACGAGTTTATCGAAAACATGTTCGAGACGATGTATAACGCCGATGGGGTAGGGCTCGCCGCACCCCAGGTAGGGCGGGAAGACCGCGTGTTCGTGGTGGACCTTTCCCCCATCGCCAGTGAGGAACGCCCCGAGTTCAACGATTTCAAGAAGGTCTTTATCAACGCCCACATCGTGGAGCGCGGTGGCGAGATGGTAACGCTGGAGGAGGGATGCCTCAGCATCCCCGGGGTGCACGAGAAGGTGGGCCGGGAGGATGAAATACGGATCAAGTACCTTGATGAGAAACTAACGCCTCGCGACGAGGTGTACACCGGCTACGCGGCACGGGTAATCCAGCACGAGCATGACCACTTGGACGGTATCTTGTTCGTGGACAAGGTCTCTCCCCTGCGCAAGCGGATGAACAAGAGCAAGCTCGCGAACATGGAGAAAGGGAAGGTGGCCTGTGAATACAAGATCAGGACAAGCCGGTAAACCTCTCTCGGCTCCTACTTGTTGTCCAATTTCCCTGCTGCTTGTTGATCCATGAACCAAACAAGATTCCCCGAGCCGGGCTGCACCCGCGCGGCGGGGTATTTTTTTCGTGTTTCCCCCGGATGTTCGAAGATCTCCTTTACTTTTTCGGCCTTGTTCTCCCCGGTGACCAGGAAAACCACGTGACGGGAAGCGTTGATGATTTTACCCGTGACGCTGACACGCTTCTGGCCGCTCACGGGGTGGGTGGCGGGCACGCAGTTTTTTTCGCTGTCCCAGAGTGCCATCTCGCGCGGGAAGATAGACGCGGTGTGCCCGTCGTCTCCCATCCCCAGCATCATGATGTCAAAGACCGGGGTGCCGCTTATTGAATCCAGTTCCCGGTCAAGCAACGCGCCGTACCTCACGGCCTCAGCTTCCACGTCGCTTTCCCCCTGGATTCGGAAGATATTCTCTTTAGGAACCGGCACGTGGTCAAACAGCCGCTCGCGGGTCATCCTGTAATTGCTCTCCTCGTCGCTAGGTGGCACGCACCGCTCGTCCCCCCAGAAGAATTTTACCTTTCTCCAATCGATCTCGCCTTTGGGCAACGATGCCCAGTAATCGAATAGTTTCTTGGGCGTGGAACCGCCCGATAAAGCGATGGTGAGTTGTTCTTTTTCCGCGACCCTCTCTTTAAACCAGTCGGTGAACGACCGGGTCAGGTCGTCCATCGATTTGTATACCTGTATATCCATATTTTCTTAAAAGTTTTCGCGTTAATTGGTCTTCACACGCTCGATTTACAGCTCACAGTAAATCCCGTCTTCCGCGAGGTTCTTGCAGGGGTAACGCCACGTGTTTTCCTTTCCCTCTATCAGGTCGTCTGCCACGTCGGGTCCCCATGATCCCGCCGGGTAACCGTGAAGGGGTGCCTTTTTATCGTTCTCCCAGTAATCAAGGATAGGCTGCACGAAGCGCCATGTCTCTTCTGCCGCTTCGCCTTGCATGTAGAGCATGTTGTCGCCTGCCATGGAGTCGATAATCAGTCGCTCGTACGCGCTGGGAATATAGTGGTCGTTCAGTTCCGAGTAATGAAAATCCATGTTCACCGATTTCACCTCATACCCGCTCCCGGGCACCTTCATCCCTGTTTTGAGTAGGATGCCCTCGTCGGGTTGAATGCGAAGGATGAGCCGGTTGTCAGGCTGCTCGGTCGCGTCTGCCCACTTGAACAGCTTTTGGGGCGATGGCCTGAAATGGATCACCACCTCGGAGACCTGCGTCGGGAGCCTTTTCCCGGTTCGGATATAAAAGGGAACCCCTTGCCATCGCCAGTTGTCGATGAACACCTTCATCGCGGCGTAAGTTTCGGTACGGGATTGAGGGTCCACGTTGGGCTCCTCGCGGTATCCCTTGTAATGTTTTCCCCGGACAGTCGCGTCGGTATACTGGCCCCGGATCACGTTCTTTTTCAGGTCGGCCTTGCTCAAGGGGCGCAGGGAGCGAAACACCTTCATCTTCTCGTACCGGATGTCCTCGGACGTGATCTTGGAAGGCGGCTCCATCGCCACGAGCGAAAGTACTTGCAACAAGTGGTTCTGGACCATGTCGCGCAGGGCACCCGCGTCGTCGTAATACCCCCCCCGGTCCTCCACGCCGATGCTTTCGGCGGCAGTGATCTCCACGTGCTGGATGTAGTTGCGGTTCCAGAGCGGTTCGTAGATACCATTCGCGAAACGGGTTACCATCAGGTTCTGTACCGTCTCCTTGCCCAAGTAATGGTCGATGCGGTATACCTGCTCCTCCTCGAAGAACTCCAAGAGCTGATGGTTAAGGTCGATGGCAGACGAGAGGTCATGCCCGAAAGGCTTCTCGATGATGATACGTCGAAATCCCTTCTGTTGTAAGGTAAGGCCCTGCCCGTACAGGTATTTAGGGATAGAGGTATAGAGTGCCGGCGGGGTAGAGAGATAAAAAATATAGTTTTGCCCGAGGTTGAACTGTTTGTTCAACCCGTTCAATTTCTCTTTCACGTGGACGTATTCTTCCCCTTTCCCGGTATCGATGCTGAGGTAGAACACCCGGGACAGGAATTGGTCTATATCGGATGAACCCGCCTCCTTGTAATGCGCGAACTGCCGGATGCCCTCTTTCAGCTTCTTCCTGTATTTATGATCGGTAAACGGGGATCGACTAACTCCCAGCACCGCGTATCCTTCCGGAAGCGAACCGTTCATGTAGAGATCGAATACCGCCGGGATCAACTTGCGGTAGGTGAGGTCGCCCGAAGCACCAAAGATCACGAGCGCCTGGTTGGGTACTTTCTTCATTTTATAAAACTAAATTGTATTGACGTGTAACACGAGGTGTAATCATGAAACAAATTTAACCATGAAAAGTTGAAACTGCCAACCCTAAAGGGAAAAAAGGGCTTTCGATAAAAAGGATTCATGATTAGCCGTTTGATAATTAGAGATTTTATTGTATCTTTGCCGCTCGAAAAATATTTTTTCGTTAAACCATTAATAATTAATTTAGTTATTATGCACAATTATGAAACCGTTTTCATTTTAACTCCCGTTTTGTCTGATGCCCAGATGAAGGAAGCGGTTGAAAAATTCAAGAAACTCCTCACGGATGAAGGAGCCGAGATCGTGAATGAAGAGGACTGGGGGCTGCGCAAGCTGGCTTATCCCATCGACAAGAAAACGACCGGGTTTTACACTTTCTTGGAATTCAACGCTGATCCTACTGCAATCGATAAACTGGAGGTGAACTTCCGGCGCGACGAGCGAGTGATTCGTTTCCTGACCGTGAGACAAGACAAGTTTGCCTTGGAGTATGCCCAGAAGAGAAGAAATAAAGGTGGTAGAAAGCAGGAAACAGCCGCCACGAGCGAACCCGCGAAGCCTAAAAAAGCGGAAGCCGCCGAGAAAGAAACAGAATTAAAAGAAAAGGAGGACTAAAAGATGGCTAAGCAAACAGAAATCAGATACTTGACTCCCCTTTCGGTGGACGTGAAAAAGAAGAAGTATTGCCGGTTTAAAAAGAACGGCATCAAGTACATCGACTATAAAGATCCCGAGTTCTTGAAAAAATTCTTGAACGAGCAGGGCAAGATCTTGCCCCGCAGAATTACCGGTACATCCCTGAAGTTCCAGCGACGTATCGCCCAAGCAGTGAAGAGAGCGCGTCATATAGCGTTGCTTCCATACGTAACCGATTTAATGAAATAAGAGGAGGAATAGAAATGGAAGTAATTTTAAAAGAAGACGTGCTGAACTTAGGCTACAAAGATGATGTAGTGAGCGTGAAAAAAGGATATGCCCGCAACTTTCTTATCCCGCAAGGAAAAGCCATTATCGCGAGCGATTCGGCTAAAAAAGTGCTGGCAGAGAACCAGAAGCAACGCGCGCACAAGATAGCACAGATTAAAGCCGACGCCCAAGCCATCGCGGACAAGATGGAAGGAACCTCGTTGACCATTGGTGCCAAAACCAGTTCTACCGGAACCATCTTCGGATCGGTAACCAATATCCAGATCGCTGACGGGCTCGCGGAAAAGGGATTTGAAGTAGATCGCAAACTGATCGTGATCAAAGACCAGGTGAAAGAAGTAGGGAATTATGTAGCGACCGTGAAACTCCACAAGGAAGTATCGGTAGAGATACCCTTTGAAGTAGTCGCGGAATAATCGCGTGCAATTGTACGCGTGATGCCATAAAATGAAGAACCCGGGGGATTCAGCCCCGGGTTTTTTTAGCTTTATACCGGACGCGGTATGCTTTGTAATTCGTGTTGAAGATAGCTAACCTGCTTGTTTCCGACCTCGCTTGTTTCGACTTTGTGCAGGGCGCTAAATTTCAACTTGTCTTGAAAATGTAACAGCGTGTACTTCTTTTGATATTTTTTTGCTTTTATGCCACTAAATCGACCTTGATTAGCAATGTTTAACTATATGGGTCGCCTTTTTATTTAAAATAATTTTGCACTTGGGGTTCATTGGCTAAATTTGTGAGGGAAATCATGGTTATGAAGTAAAAAATAATGCAATCAGGACGTTCGAGCTTTTCTTTTGGGAATATACCCGCGTTTTTTTCCAGCGTGGGCTCGATTTTGTTATTGTCGTTTTTACTCTTTGCTTGTAACCCGGAAGAAAAAAATAAGCAATCTTTAAGCACGGAAAAGCAACGGTGGGAGCGTGAAATCCGCGGCGGGAACTTGTCTATGGATTCACTCGAGTCGCTCCTCGCCGCGAGTATATCTTCCGGGGATAATTTAGCGATCTCCCTGTTATCCGGTGAACTGGGTAACAGGATGCGGGTTGCTTCCAATTTCTCGGAAGCCCTAACACACCACCAACAGGCCTTGGAAGCGGCGTTGGCCATTAAAGACACGCTGGGTATCACTCGTGCGCTTAATAATATAGCGACTGATTTTCGGAGAATGGGTGCCTTGCCCGAGGCCTCGGAATACCATTACCAGGCGTTGTACATGGCGGAGAGTTTTTCGGGGGCGCGTGAATATGATGGCCGCAAGAACCGGGTGATGGCCATCAACGGGCTAGGAAATGTCTACCTCTCGTTTGGTAATCTCGCGGAAGCGGAGGCCATGTTTCACGAGGCTTTAGCAGAGGAAATCACACTGGAAAGCGACGTGGGGCAAGCCATTAATTATGCCAACCTGGGGGCTATCCACGAGCAGGGAGAGAGGTACGACTCGGCATACTATTACTACCAACGTTCCATGGAGCGAAATATCGCCGCCGGATCGCGATTAGGGATCGGGTTGTGCCATATCTATTTTGGACAGATTCACGAATTGAAGAAAGAGTACGACGAGGCAGAACACGAGTACCGGTTGGCTCACGATGTCATGAGCGAGCTCTCGGACACGTGGCACGCCTTGGAGGCCACCTTGGCTATCGCCCGCATCGAGTTGCTTAAAGAAGATTACAAGAAGTCCCTCGAGTATATTCACCGGGCACGAGAGGCGGCCATGGATATTCAATCGCCCGATCACCTTTCGCGGGTGCACGGCTTGCTACACGATTATTATTTGCAGCAAGGAAATTATGCTGCCGCGCTTGATAACTACAAGGTGGGTAAGGCCTACGAAGATACCATACAAAACGCGAAAAAGATAAGTAAAGTGATCGAGGCAAGGCTGGATCACGAGCGGGAAAAACACCAGCAGTATGTTTCGAACCTCAACCTGCGTAATGAAATGGAGGCCCGGCAAAAACGAACCATTATTTATGCCTCCATCGTCTCGTTAGGCCTCTTGATCTTGTCGCTTATTGCCCTCTTCTACGCGTATATGCAGCGCACGAAAAGCAACAAAGTGCTGCGAAGGTTGAGCCGGATTCGGACTGATTTCTTTACCAATGTAACCCACGAGTTTCGTACACCCCTCACTGTTATCCTCGGTTTGAGCAGCCAGTTACAGGCAGAAAAAGAGATCACGCCGGCAGAAACTAACTCTTACCTGAGGGCCATTGACCGGCAAGGGAAACACCTCTTGTCGTTGGTCAACCAACTGTTGAATATGTCCAAAATCAATGCCGGGAGGGATAACCCTCGCTGGCAGAAAGGGAATATCGTGGTATACGTGCAGATGGTCGTGGAGTCGTTTCGGCTGTACGCGAAAAATAAGCGACTGGAACTCACTTTTTCCTGCAATGAGCCGGTTATCACCATGGATTTTATACCCCATTATATCGATAATATATTGCAGAACCTGATTTCCAATGCCATCAATTTCAGCCCGTCCGGCAGTACGATTTCGGTGGTCCTGTCAAGGGCCGGGAACAAGGTAACGCTTCAAGTAGCCGATACAGGCAGCGGCATTGCAAAAGAAGACCAAGAGCGAATTTTCGACTTATTCTACCAAGGGGGGAAAAAAAAGGAAGGGAATGGTAGTGGAATCGGGTTAAGTTATACTCGCCAGATGGTGGAGATGATGAACGGCAAAATAGAGGTGATGAGCGAGGAGAATCGCGGCTCGTTATTCACGATCGTGCTTCCGCGTTATTGCGGCAAGGAATTCAAATCGTCATTGCCTATGCAGGGCCGGGGTGAATCCCAGGATTCTCCCGGCTTGGTGATACCTCTACCGACAGAACGTTCGCATGACGGCCCACTGGTTTTAGCCAAGACAACGAACGGGGGATACTCGGGGCATAATGCCACCGTGTTGTTGATAGAAGATAACGACGATGTGCTGCTTTACCTGAAATCTTTTATCCCGAAGGAATTTAACGTGGTGACTGCCCGTGACGGGGTCGAAGGAATGGAACTTGCCCACGAGCTGGTACCCGATATTATTGTTTCCGACATCATGATGCCTAATAAAGATGGGTTGGCTGTCGGCCGGGCCATTCGCGAGTCCGAGCTGTTAAATCATATTCCTCTTATTTTACTAACCGCTAAAAGTACCTTGGATGACCGCTTGGAAGGATTGCGCCAAGGTGCCGACGCGTACATTAAAAAGCCGTTTCATCCCAGCGAGTTGTTGGTCCAAATGGATGCTCTCCTTGAAAGCAGGCGTCTGCTAAAGAAGAAATACATGCATTCAGTCTTGAAAGACGAGACTCCCCCGAAGAGGGATATCAATATGGATTTCCTCCAGAAGGCTACCGACATCGTCTATAGCGAGATGCATAGCCCCCATTTCTCGGTCGTCTCGCTGGCGGATAAACTCTCGATCAGCAGTTCCCAACTCAATCGGAAACTTAATGCCATTTCCGGGTATACCCCTTCAGGCTTTATCATGCGTCTTCGGATAGAACGAGCCAAGAAAAAATTAACCTTCGAAAACAAGCCTATCGGACAGATCGCCGAGGAGTGCGGGTTTTACGATACGGCCTATTTCTCCAGGACCTTTAAAAAAATCACCAGCGTGTCCCCGTCTCAATACCGTCGTATGCCCAGGTAGGGAGAGATAAGGCTTGATTCACATCACGACATGGCATCGAATGCAAGGAAGCCGGTTTGTATGTTTATTTCTCACATCTTCAGTTGATTGCCTTCTTGTTTCGCGGCAATGGTACAAGAAGGAGATATGTTAATGCATGATTTATACAAATTCCTGGTAGAAAACTCCTACAATTTTTTCCCCCCGTGCATTAAGTTCGCGTACGTGCTTTTACATTTTAATCAATCACACTCTGCTTTTTAAACGACAAAAGCCCCGAGGAAGTCAATTCAGAGGGCTTTTGTCATTATTTTGTTACACTCGTGATCGCGGGCTACATGTTTTGGAGGATTGCCACCGTGTCTTTTGCTATGGTCAGCTCTTCATCGGTAGGGATGATCACCACTTTTACTTTGGAAGTAGGCTTGCTGATCACGACCTCCTTGGCGCGTACCGACGCGTTCAACTCCTCGTCCAGTTCGATTCCCATGAACTCCATGTTTTTACACACGTAACTACGCGTAACCGGCTGATTTTCTCCCACTCCCCCGGTAAACACGAGGATGTCCATCCCGCCAAGTATAGCCGCGTAAGATCCCACGTACTTCTTGATGCGGTAGTTGTAGGTGTTCATGGCAAGTTGGGCACGTTTATTCCCACTTTTAATACTGGCTTCAATCTCCCGCATGTCTGATGATACCCCGGAAATACCGAGAACGCCCGAGAACTTGTTCAGCAAGGTAGAGATGCCGTTGGTACCCATGTGTTCTTTATCCATGATGTACGAAATGATCCCCGGGTCCACGTCGCCCGAGCGAGTACCCATGATCAGGCCTTCCACGGGGGTCATTCCCATGCTGGTATCAACCGATTTCCCGTTATTGATGGCGGTCACCGACCCGCCGTTGCCAATATGCGCGGTAATGATGCGCTGCTCCTCGTAGGGGACACCCAAGAATTCGCAGGCCCGCTTGGAAACATACCGGTGGCTGGTACCGTGAAAACCGTACCGGCGGATGCCGTATTTTTCATAGAGCGAGTAGGGGATACCGTACATGTACGCGTAGTCGGGCATGGTTTGGTGGAACGCGGTGTCGAACACGCTCACTTGCGGCGTGTCGGGCAGCAACTCTTGGATAGCATATATCCCTTTCAGGTTAGGCGGGTTATGCAGGGGAGCCAGCTCAATGCTCTCGTTAAGCATATCGATCACCTCGTCGGTGATCAACACGCTCGAGTTAAATCGTTCCCCACCATGTACTACACGGTGCCCTACCGCCTCTATCTCCTCCAGCGACTTGATGCACCCGTATTTCTCGCTGAGCAGTACTCCCAAGATGTATTCGATGCCGGCCCGGTGTTCCAAGATCTCTCCTTCGAGCATCACCTTTTGCCCGTCGGGCAACGTGAGCTTCAGGAAGGAACCTTTCATGCCGATTTTCTCGATGCCTCCCTGGGCCACCACCTCCTTGCTTTCCATTTCAAAAAGCTTGTACTTGATGGAGGAGCTTCCACAATTTAATACCAGTATTTTCATTTCGAGGGTTTCTTCTAATTAAATATTGTCGTGTTCATCGATACCGGGTTCCTGTTCTCGTCATAGATATAGAACCCTTTTCCCGTGCGCACTCCCAATTGGTTGGAACGATACAGCTTCCAAAGGATGGGATTTGGCTTGTAATGCTTCTCACCAAAATCGTTGAACATGGCCTCCATAAGTGTTACAAGGCGTTCGATTCCCACGATGTCTGCCAAGCGGAAGATACCGAATCGTTGCCCGTAAATGATGGTGAAGGTTTCTTCGATGTTTTCCATGGAGCTCACCCGCTCGAGCAGCATTTGGCATGCCTCGTTGAGCATGGCCACCAACATGCGCAATGTCACGTTGCCGTTGCTTTCATTGATGCGATGAGGCTTGTACTTGATCAGCTTGGCAAAAATCTCCATCTTGTGATACACCTCTTCGGAGGTGTACATCCCGCTTGATATCTCCAAGATACGGGCATCGGGGTGCGATACCGGGAAATAGAGGCTCACGCAGCGCTCCTTGTGATCGAGGTCGGCTGCCAGTTCACTGATGATAACGGTGGACCCGTTAGTCGCGATGATGGCATCGGTGTCGAGCACTTCCTCCAGCTTCTTGAAGATATTCTTTCGCAAGGGGGTGCTTCGCCGCCCGCTTTCTGAATAGCGGCTACACTCGATCACCATATCGCAGCCGGCAAAATCCTCGTAGACGAGGGTAGGGGTGACGCGGTTTAGGATGATCCGTTTCTCGGCGGAGGTTAACCCCCAGCTGCTGATTTTCTGGTCCATCACTTTTCCCAGCTCGTTCATAACGAACTCGTTTCGCTCTTGTGATTCGTCCAGGAATACCACTTCCATGCCGGCGGTAGCCGCCATGTTGATAATGGTCCGGCCTTCTTTTCCGGCGCCAACCACGCCTATTTTAGAGAAAAGAGGTTTTTTCTTGCTATTGGTAGAGATGGTAAGCCCATACTTATCAATAGGTTCAATGATCATTTCATCCATATCTTGATGTCTGTTTTATTTTAGTCCGATGGCTTGATTGGCCGTGATGGCTACCATGTTGTAAATATCTTCTACCGAGCAACCCCGCGAAAGGTCGTTAACCGGGGCGGCCATACCTTGCAATACCGGGCCGATCGCTTCGGCGTTGCCCAATCGTTGCACCAGTTTGTAACCTATGTTGCCCGCTTCGAGGGTAGGGAAGACCAGCACGTTGGCTTGGCCCGCGACGGGGCTTCCCGGGGCCTTACTCGCGCCAACGACGGGGACCAGGGCGGCGTCGGCTTGCAGTTCACCGTCGATCTGCAGCCCGGGCTCCAGTTCCTTGGCCACGCGGGTGGCCTCCCGTACCTTGTCGACTACCTCGTGCTCGGCACTCCCCTTGGTAGAGAAGCTCAGCATGGCTACTCTCGGTTCCATTCCTACCAAGCTCTTCATCGTTCGTGCCGAAGCGATGGCGATCGAGGCCAGTTCTTCCGCGGAGGGATTGGGCATTACGGCACAGTCGGCAAAAAGGAGCGTACCTTTTTCACCATACTCGGGCGTTTGGGTGAGCATGATAAATGCTCCCGACACCACCTTCACTCTCGGTGAGGTCTTGATAATTTGAAGGGCGGGCCGCAACACGTCACCCGTGGTGTTTCGCGCACCCGCGACTTCCCCGTCGGCATCCCCGTTCTTGATCATCAAACAAGCCAGGTAAAGCGGGTCTTCTACCAGCCGGGCCGCCTCTTCGAGGGTCATTCCTCTCTTTTTTCTTAGCTCCGCCAGGAGATGGGTATATGTTTCTTTTTTATCGTGTGCTTTCGGGTCGATGATCCGTGTCGTTTCGGCATCGACAAGCCCAAGGGCACGGACCTGTTTCTTGATTTCTGCCGGGTCACCCAGCAAGATAATGTCGGCCACCCCATCGCGAGTGAGTCGGTCGGCCGCTTGTAGCGTGCGTTCTTCGGTGCCTTCGGGCAATACAATACGTTGTTTACTTGCTTTTGCCCTGGCGATCATGCTATCCAGTAAGTTCATACGATTTGTTAAGTTCAGTAATGCTTGCTAAAATTAGCTGCCGGGTGCTATTTCACTATCCCGTCGTTCCATCGACACGAAACTCGATTTAGGCTATGTGGCTCATTGAGCGAAATATTCGTTAACTTGCTATATACGCCTGGTTTCCCAATCGTGATCTGGACGCGATTTCAAAATGAAACGCACGTACCGCGAAAGTACAAAAAAATGCCGTAATAAAGTAGCAAAAAGCTCCCTATTCCGAAATATTCTTACTCCTTGAGGTCGGGGCTTCAGGAGAACTCTTTTTTCTTCAAGTAAATTCCATGAATTTTGTAGTAGAAAATATTGTTCGTATATTTGCGAACAATAAAGAAAATGGAGATAGGATCACACGCCATAGCAGGTAAAGAACAGGAAGTAATGGCTCGCATTGCCAAAGCGATGGGACATCCCACCCGGATTGAAATACTGCTGTTCTTGGCTTCCCGGGAGAGCTGTTTTTTCGGGGATGTCCACGACGAGCTTCCTATCGCGAAATCTACCGTTTCACAACATCTTAAAGAGTTGAAAGACGCAGGTTTAATCCAAGGTGAAATTGAAGCGCCAAAAGTAAGGTACTGCATCCATAAGGAAAACTGGGAGACTGCCCGAAAACTCTTTGCGGAGCTGTTTGATCAATTTGATGGAAGTGCGATAGATTGTTGAGACGCCTATATTTTTTTGTTTTTAATGTTCGTGATTTGGCGAACATTGTTGAATTCATAGGCGGACTAACTAATAACGGCAGAGTACAAGTTTAAATGAAATTGAACATCAATAGTTTTAATCATATGAAACGAGCATGAGAATCATTCACACACAAGTACATGATTAAAGCGAGTTCCATACACCGACAAGAAAAAATAAAATAATCGTATGAAAACAAAAATACTGATTTTATGTACCGGCAACAGTTGCCGCAGCCAGATGGCACACGGTTTTTTACAATCGTTCGATCAAGATTTGAAGGTCTGTTCTGCCGGAACCCGCGCGAGCGGAAGATTAAATCCGAAAGCCGTGGAGGTAATGAGGGATGCCGGCGTGGATATTTCATACCATACTTCCGAGAGCGTTGACAAGTACCTGAGCGACGAGTGGGATTTTGTAATCACGGTCTGCGGTGGAGCCAACGAGAGTTGTCCCGCGTTCATGGGTAAGGTGAAGCAACGGTTGCATATCGGGTTCGATGACCCGTCGGAAGCCACGGGTACTCCCGAGTTTATCGATAGCGAATATGTCCGGGTACGCGATGAGATAAAACAAGCGTTTTACTCGTTTTACATGAATCATATCCGGAAATAAGAACAATCAAACATTCATTTCATGAATAATCGTAAAATGAGCTTCCTTAACAAGTACCTTACCGTGTGGATATTCCTGGCCATGGCAATAGGCATCGCGTTGGGTTATTTTATGCCCTCTTTTGGTGTGCAAGTTGATTCCATGGGGAGTGGCACCATCAACATTCCTTTGGCGATCGGCTTGATCCTGATGATGTACCCGCCGTTGGCAAAGGTGGATTATAAATTGTTGCCCAAGGTGTTTTCCAATGGGAAGGTGCTCACGTTATCGCTGGTGCTGAACTGGATTATCGGCCCCATCTTGATGTTTATCTTGGCGATTTTATTTCTTCGAGACCATCCCGAGTATATGATCGGCGTCATATTGATCGGGCTGGCGCGCTGCATAGCCATGGTGTTGGTCTGGAACGACCTGGCGGGAGGAAACAGTGAATACGGTGCCGGGCTGGTGGCCTTGAATAGCATCTTTCAGGTGTTTTTCTATAGCTTTTACGCGTGGTTATTTATCACGAAACTACCACCATTATTCGGATTCGAAGGTGCCATCGTGGATATCTCCATCGGTATGATTGCCGAGACAGTGGCTATTTACTTGGGGATTCCTTTCTTGATGGGGATACTGAGCCGGTTGCTTCTGGTGAAGGCGAAAGGACGGGCATGGTACGAGACGAAGTTCATTCCTGCCATATCGCCCCTCACGTTGATTGCCTTGCTCTTCACCATCGTGTTGATGTTTAGCCTCAAGGGTGATTTGATCGTTGAAATACCGATGGACGTTGTACGGGTGAGCGTTCCGCTCGTTATCTATTTCACGTTGATGTTTTTTATCAGTTTCTTCGCGAGCAAGGCATGGGGTACTCCCTACGACAAGAACGCGTCCATCTCGTTCACCGCCTCGGGCAACAACTTCGAACTGGCCATTGCCGTGGCTATCGGGGTGTTCGGGTTGCACAGCGGGCAAGCTTTCGCTGGCGTGATTGGCCCGTTGGTTGAAGTTCCCGTACTTATCTTACTGGTAAGCGTTTCAAGGCGTCTTGAAGGGAAATATTACCCGCGCCGGTGAAATTTCCTGAAAACACGGAAAAGCAGTCGGAACATGAATCCTGCAAGGAGTAGTCCGATTCCCGATAGGACAACTTCAACCGGTAAAGCAGTAGCCATCATGATGCATCCGACAAGACCGAGTACCGGTATCGTTTTGCCATAAAGCTGTTGGTTACGAGGTTGCCGAAGAGCCGCGATATTGGTAATGCTGTAATAGAGCAAAATAGTGAATGAGGCGGCTCTTACTATAAATTCAAACGATCCGGTTACCGTGATAAGTAGAATAATGATACCTGTGGCGATTATCCCCGAGTGGGGCACTTTGTATCGACCGTGAATCGTTTGAAAAAAAGCGGGCAGGTCGTTCCTTCTCCCCATCGCGAGCATCATCCGGCTAATACCTAAAATCTGGCTCAATAAAACTCCCAGCATGGCAGTTGACGCGCCTATTGCTATAACTACTCCAAGAGCAGGGGCTTCTAAGGCAGCCGCTACTTCTTGCAGAGGCGATGTGCTGCCAGACATCCTTGGGGTACCGATAACACCAACAGCCACGATGGACACGGCCATGTAAAGAAGGATAGCCGATAGGATGGTTATTATAATCGCTTTCGGGATGGTTCTCTCGGGCTCACGCACCTCTTCTGCCAACGTTGCAACGCGCGCGTATCCGGTAAAAGCAAAAAACAACAATGCGGCGGATTCGGCAATACCCGCTATGCCAAAGGGCGCGAACGGCTTAAAGTGGGCTTTTTCTATGTTGGGTATCCCGCTAAAAATCAGGTATGAAAGTGATAGTAGGGTGATAGTGACAATTATCCTGTTAAGCTGTCCGGCTTTTTTAATACCGAAACAATTTATAACAGTAAGGAGAATAACAGCACCGATCGATATAGCCCGGGGGGAAGCAACGGGTACCAACTGGTAGAAATAACTGCCAAAACCAATAGCAACCACGCCCGCCGCGGCCAGCTTGCTGATTAGGAACATCCATCCTGCCGAGAACCCGAAGAATGGGGTGAGCAAGCGATATCCATATTCATACGTTCCTCCTGAATGAGGATATACCGCCGCCAGCTGTGCGGAACTTAACCCGTTGAAAGAGGCAATAATCCCCGCGATAGTAAGTCCCACGATAAAGGAGGGGCCCGAAACGCTTGCCGCGACACCTGTCACGACAAAAATCCCGGCACCTACGATTGCTCCTATTCCAATCCCAACAGCGTCTTTCAAGGAAAGAGCGCGGATTAATTCCTTTTTGGTTCTGCTCATCGAACATGTAGAAATATTGGACTTAAAATATGCCGTTAACTTTTGGAAACGGCGGAGAGGGCCATTGCTTAATGCCCGTGCGGGGTCTCGTGTGCTTCGATGCCTTCAGCTTGTGTCTGGTGAACCGTGCTATGAGGGTGTTCTGACGGGGCATAAATCGAGTAGACCTTTAAAGGTTCATCGGAATCGTTTACCAAGTTGTGCCATTTGCCCGCGGGAATGAACACGGCGAAATCATGCTCCACCCGGGCCTCAAAATCGAGGTTATCTTCATTATCTCCCATCCTCATAATTCCCGTACCCGCTTCCACGCGCAGGAATTG
>WPCG01045412.1_pt1 | contig 18898 bp, 14 predicted proteins | sample 5403311 | NCBI WGS metagenome assembly WPCG01 (sample SAMN12869467, study PRJNA574797) | sludge metagenome | isolation source: wastewater treatment of Control | place: China:Beijing | collected 2019-05-17 | reverse complement strand
TCTCCCTCTTTCATACCCATCCTGTCTACCAGTCCGGCTATTCTCTCCGACCCGAAAAGTCTCATCAGATCGTCTTCCAGAGAGACAAAGAAACTTGAAGAACCAGGGTCTCCCTGCCTTCCTGCTCTACCTCTAAGCTGTCTGTCAACCCTTCTGGAGTCGTGACGCTCAGTACCTATTATCGCCAAACCACCTGCATCTTTCACTCCGGCTCCCAGTTTAATGTCGGTACCACGACCCGCCATATTGGTAGCTATGGTCACCATTCCCTTCTGTCCGGCATTGGCAACGATTTCGGCTTCACGCTGGTGTAACTTGGCATTCAACACATTATGTTTGATCTTACGAATAGTAAGCATACGGCTCAACAATTCCGAGATTTCCACAGAGGTAGTACCTACAAGTACGGGACGACCTTGGGCAATGAGGCTCTCCGTTTCTTCGATCACTGCTGTATATTTCTCCCTTTTGGTCTTGTAGATGCGGTCGTTCTGGTCATCCCGGACAATCGCCCTATTGGTAGGGATCACCACCACGTCCAGCTTGTAGATGTCCCAGAACTCGCCTGCTTCGGTCTCCGCCGTACCGGTCATACCGGCCAGCTTGCTGTACATCCGGAAGAAGTTCTGGAGGGTGATGGTCGCGAAGGTCTGCGTGGCTGCTTCCACCTTCACCCGCTCCTTGGCCTCGATCGCCTGGTGGAGGCCGTCGGAGTAGCGGCGCCCTTCCATCACGCGGCCCGTCTGCTCGTCCACTATCTTCACCTTGTTGTCGATCACCACGTACTCGTCGTCTTTCTCGAACAGGGCGTACGCTTTCAGTAACTGGTTGATGGTGTGTACCCGTTCCGACTTGATCGCGTAGTTCTGGAGCAACTCGTCTTTCTTGGCCGCTTTCTCTTCATCCGGCAGGGGCGACTCTTCCATCTCCGACAGTTGCGAGGCAATATCGGGTAGGATAAAAAACTGGGGGTCATCGGAATTGCCGGTCAGCAGGTCGATCCCCTTATCGGTCAGCTCGATGCTATGCTGCTTCTCGTCGATCACGAAGTAGAGCGGGTCGGTCACCACGTGCATGTTGCGCATCTGCTCCTGCATGTAGAACGCTTCGGTCTTGAGCATGGCTGCTCGCACCCCCTGTTCGCTGAGGAACTTGATGAGGGGTTTGTATTTTGGCATGCCTTTAAAGGAGCGGAAGAGCAGCAGGGCTCCCTCCTCTTGTACCTTGGGGTCGTCGGAAGCCATCTTCACCCGGGCATCGGCCAGCAACCGGGTGGTGAGTTCTCGTTGGGCTTTCACGATCACCTCTACCCGGGGGCGGAACTGGTCGTACAGCTGGTCGTCTCCCTTGGGCACCGGTCCCGAGATAATGAGTGGGGTACGGGCGTCGTCGATCAATACCGAGTCCACCTCGTCCACGATGGCGTAGTTGTGCTTGCGCTGCACGAGGTCCTTGGGCGAGATGGCCATGTTATCGCGCAGGTAGTCGAACCCGAACTCGTTGTTCGTGCCAAAGGTGATATCGGCGTTGTACGCTTTGCGTCGTGCTTCGGAGTTCGGCTCGTGCTTGTCGATGCAATCTACCGACAGCCCGTGGAACATGTACATGGGGCCCATCCACTCTGAGTCACGCTTGGCGAGGTAGTCGTTCACCGTCACCACGTGCACTCCCTCGTGGGTGAGCGCGTTGAGGAACACGGGAAGGGTCGCTACCAGCGTCTTTCCTTCCCCGGTGGCCATCTCCGCGATCTTGCCCTGGTGGAGCACCACCCCCCCGAAGAGCTGCACGTCGTAGTGGATCATATCCCACGTGATCTCGTTTCCACCGGCTATCCAGTGGTTTTGGTAGATGGCCTTGTCGCCTTCAACCCGCACGAAATCGTGGGTAGCGGCCAAGTCACGGTCGAACTCGGTCGCGGTAACCACCACCTCGCCGCTCCGGGTAAACCGGCGGGCAGTATCTTTCATGACGGAGAACGCTACCGGCAAGAGCTCGTTGAGTATTTTCTCGTACTTCTCGGTGATCTCTTTTTCCAGCTTATCCACCTGGTTCCAAACCCCTTCTCGCTCGTCCAGCTCGATGGCTTCCATGCCGGCCTTGAGGCGCTCGATCTCGGCTTTCTCCGCGGCGACGTACTCGCTGATCTCTTTTTCCAGCTCCTTGGTTTTCGCGCGCAGCTCGTCGTTCGAAAGCTGTTCGATGGCAGGATACGCTTCCTGTATCCGCTTCACGACCGGGTTGATTTCGCTCAGGTCGCGTTGTGCCTTGTTACCAAAAAGTTTTGATATAAATGTATTGAATCCCATAAAGTTATTTTTTTATTTCAAGCCACGTACTCCCGTTCCGCTTGATTTTTTTAGTATGATCGTATGATTGTAAAATGAACGCGGTCTCTTCGTTACTTCTGTCAGAAGAGCTCTTTGAGGATCTCTCCTCTCGCGGCATTGGGAGCACGTATTCGCAACCGGTAGGCCACGCTGGGCGCGATCTCCGTTGCTTCGATGGTGCGGTTAACTCGTTGTGGTTTAATGTTGTTTCCAAAGAAGATGACCGGGGCCACGATCGCGTTGTTGTTTCCCCGTTCCCGCGTATGGGTTTGCGGGTCAACTACCCGCCATCCCGGTTGTAATTCCAGGAACAGGTCGCCCGAGATTCCCTTGTAATACCCGTTCCGGTAAAATTGCACGTTCTGGTTGTACGCCCCGTGCAGCATCTGGTACGACGTGATCACGTCTTGTATTCCCGCCGATTGCACCAAGAACTCCGCGGCTTTCTGCTGAAACTCCCTCAGGTCGATCTTCCGATCTTCCAGCAGCTTCCGATCGAAGAAAAACTGCTTGTTATAGTATTTTTTTATCCACTGCTCCCGTCCGTACAGGGCCATCAGGTACATGTTGAGCAGTGCCTGGCTCCGGTCGGGATAAAAATCGCCTCCCGAGGTGACCATCCCTTCGGGAATTATCTCCTGTTCGTTGAAGTAGCCGGTGGAGGCCACGAAGATCAAGCAGTTTGATAATCCCACGGATGCCTCGATGGCATCGAGTAACCTTGCCAGCTCCTGGTCCAACCGGTAGTAGGTATCTTGTATCTCGATGGAATAATTCTTATCGAGCGCGTTCGAAAAAGCCCCCGCGTAGAAGGTCACGGCCAAGTAATCGGGGTTGATCCGCTTGCCCAGTGCTCCCGATTCCAGCATCGTGACCGCCATGTCGTTCACCTCCTTGTTCACGTGGGGAGCCTGTTTAAACAGGTAATAGTTTCCCCCTTTATCGCCCCCCAGGTAATGCTGGAAGTTGTACTTGTTCCGGGTATAGGGAAACGCGTTGTACCGCTCGATATCGAGCGCGGGCCGCCACGTGGTGCTCCCGATGGTGTAGGTGAGCGACTGTTGGCTCCGGTTGTGCTGGTCTACCACCGGTTGCCTTGTTTTGTAAAAGGTGCTGGTAGCCCACTTCCCGTTCTCCTCTTCTATCCAGTAGGCCCCGCTGGCAGCGTGTCCTCCTGAAGCGAAAGCTTGGGACGCGTAAGGGGCGAACGCGAAAATATCCGACTGGCCCCCCGACGCGATTTTCAATTCATCGGCAAGGGTAGAAACCCGGATGGGAAGGGGCGATAGCTTCTCGGTGGTAAAGTTCCCCAGGTAGTTATCGTCGAAATGGGAAGGGACCTCTTGGTTGGTATTCACCAGGTACTTTTTTTCGGCCGTGATCCCGTGATACGAGGGGTTGGCACCGGTATAGATGGTGGTGATGGTGGAGGCCTTGTCCAGGTACGGGAAATCGTAGTTCACGTTGTTGTAGACCAGCCCGTGGGTTAATAACCGGTTGAACCCCCGGCTGCCAAAGGTGTGGCGGAACATCTCCAGGTAATCCCCCCGAAGCTGGTCGATGGTGATTCCTACCACCAGCTTGGGTATCTCCCCGGCTGGAGCCTGCGCGCAGAGTGCAGAGATTGAAAAAAAAGCGACTAAAGAAGAAATTACCTTGATCATCATTAAAATTGTCGTTAACCGATCGTTGCTATATTCCCCACCCTCTTTTTAGTGTCCGGCTCGACGCGTAGCGCTTATTCTTCACCCTCTCTTTTCGTTGAAGGTAGAGGTGCGTGGCCGAGCGTAGCCATAAGCATGCCGCGAAGGGGATGGTTGCTAACGGCAGTTGTTGGGGAACCAGCCACCATAATAGCAGGAAAGCCAACAGGACCGCAAAGTTAATGAAATGATAGAAATAAACGATGCCCGCGGCCCGTTTTGACCAAAATAAAAGGGCTGCCAGCAGCGCGAACGGGTTCAACCACGCGAAATTCCAGTTCGGATTGGTGGCCGGGTGTTCCGAAAAGTACATCAAGGTACAAACAACGATACCTCCCAACCCGGCTATTCCAAAGAGGAACGTATCGTATAGTTGCGGTAATTTTGTTCTATCGAGCTGGATGGTTTGCACGAGGGAGACGAGGATGGTAAGCACCAACAGGGCTATGCCCGCGGCCATGGGGCGAACGGGGAAGGGTTTTCCCGGGTCGTTGAGCACCGGATCGCCCGGCAATATCACGGTCGTCCGGCTCACCAACGAGCGGTCTGGCACGGTATCCTTGCCATGGATGATGGCGCCCTCGAACGAGTCCATCAAGTAGGAAGGGATATACATTTTCTCTCGCGCGTTGATCACCCCGTCGGCACCGCTCCCGATCAACAGGTCGATCCCGAACTTCACCCACGGGGAGTGGCTCACGTGCTCGTGAATCAAGTCGCGGAACGACTGCCCTTCTGCCGTGGGCGGGTATTCAATGGTGCCTTGGACGTACTTTTCCACCATATCGCGGGGACGCGTGGCGCAGTTGTCGTGGAAATAGTTGTACCTGTATCCCCTATTCTCCGGCAGGGCGTTTATTACCAGCGCGTCGAATAGCGCCTGTTTCTCCCCGGGGGGTAGGTTCAGCTCCTGTTCCACTACCTCTTGTCCTTTGTAGCCGTATTCGGCCATAAACTGCTCGTGGGTAATGACGCCCAGCACGTAGTCGGTTTCTCCCCGTATGAAATGATAAATGAAATGGGGTTGAGATGAGTCGAAGTAACCGTAGTTAAAAACAGCATCTATCCCGGTGGAATCGTCGTGCACTCGAATTGCCGTATGGCCGAAAAAGGCGTATACGGCATCGTACCACGGGGAGGCGGTGAGCAGGCTAACCTTCGCGCTGTCATGTAGTTGCACCTGAGCGGTGGCCGGCTGAGAAAACAGGGCAAAAAATAAAAGCAGGACAAGTGAATCTGTTCTCTTCATTGAACCAATGTTTCTACTGCCCTAAAATCACGTTCTTTGTTAGGGCAACGTTCATACACGCGTTTTTTTGGTTATCGCGCGAGGTGAGTACCCCGCACTGCCTCTCTCCTGATACGGGATGAGCATCTAAGGACAAAAATACATAAAATCGCGGTAGGTTCATACGATTCATTGCTTTTTTTCTTGCAAGAGTATAAAGTGTGCCTGCCTCGCCCGGTAGACAGAGGCTAAAAACAAGTAACGGTAACCCCATCGTGAGGCCACCGTTACTTCTATTCGTCCTGTTGGTGTCGTTTTATTTTTTCTTGTTCCGGTTCCCGTAGCGGCTCATGAACTTATCCACGCGGCCGGCGGTATCCACCAGTTTCTGTTTCCCGGTATAGAACGGGTGGGACGAGCTGGTGATCTCGAGCTTTACCAGAGGGTAAGTAACGCCATCAATGTCAATCGTTTCCCGTGCATTAACAGTGGAGCGGGAAATGAAAATCTCATCGTTCGACATGTCTTTGAAAACGACCGGACGATAATTGTCGGGGTGAATCTCTTTCTTCATATATATGATTGTTATATTTTTCTTAACCAGCGCGTGTTTAACGCGTGAAAAACCAAGCCGATAAAAACGTGATCGGGATTTCACCGATCCACGTGGCTTCATTTTTCGGAGGGCAAAGATAGCGCAATCCTTTATAATAAAAAAATAATCGCCCTCTTTTTTTGTTTCTGAAAGATTATCTGTTTATTCGCGGGACATTGTCCAAAAGAGATGACACGAAATGAAACAAGATAACATCCCAAAAGACGTTACTCGTGGGAATACCACGGTTTTGCAACTGGTAGAGGTGTTGAAAGAGGCGCCGTGGCGGTGAATTTTTTTAATCGATCCGGTCAAACCCGCAATAGAGCACCAGCACGTCGGGTACCCGGATTCCATCGGCTGTTTGGTTGTTCTCCAGCAGCGCGGCCATGATCCTCGGTAGCGCCAACGCGCTCCCGTTGAGCGTGTGGCAGAGTTGTGTTTTCCGGTTTTCGTCGCGATAACGACACTTCAACCGGTTGGCCTGGTAATCTTCAAAATTGGAAACGGAGCTGACTTCCAACCAGCGCTCCTGCGCCGCGGAAAACACCTCAAAGTCGAACGTCAACGCGGAAGTGAAGCTCATGTCGCCCCCGCACAGCCGGAGGATCCGCCACGGCAGCTCCAGCTTTTCCACCAACGTTTGCACGTGGTTTACCATCTCGTTGAGTCGTTCGTAAGACCGCTCCGGCTTCTCGATGCAGACGATCTCCACCTTGTCGAACTGGTGTAGCCTGTTTAATCCCCGCACGTCCTTCCCGTAGGAACCGGCCTCACGCCGGAAGCACGCCGAGTAGGCGGTGTTTTTGACGGGGAGATCCTTATCCTCCAAGATCACGTCGCGATACATGTTGGTTACCGGTACTTCGGAAGTGGGGATCAAGTAGAGATCGTCCATTCCCACGTGGTACATTTGCCCCTCTTTGTCGGGCAGCTGCCCGGTGCCAAAGCCCGAGTCGCTATTCACCATGTAGGGCGGCTGCACTTCGAGGAAGCCGGCATCGCGGGCCGCGTCCAGGAAGAAGTTGATCAGCGCGCGTTGCAGGCGTGCCCCCTTTCCCTTGTAGACGGGAAATCCCGCGCCGGTAATTTTTACTCCCAGCTCAAAGTCGATGAGGTCGTATTTCTTTGCGAGATCCCAATGCGGGAGGGCGCCTTCCGGGAGGTCGGGCATCGTTCCCCCGCTCCGTTCCACCGGGTTGTCTTCCGCGGATTTACCCTCCGGCACCGATTCGTGGGGAAGGTTGGGGATGGTTACCAAGAGCTGGTTGATTTTCTCTTCGGCATCTTTTAATGTTGCTTCAAGTTGCCGGGAAGACTCCTTCAGCACGCCGACCTTCTCCCGGGCAGTGGCTGCCTCTTCTTTTTTTCCCTCTTTCATGAACGCGCCGATGGACCGCGAGAGCGTGTTTATCTCTGCCAACACGGAGTCGAGCGATGTCTGCGAGTCACGCCGTACCGCGTCAAGCTCTATAATGCGAGTAATAACCTCTTGCCCGTCGAAATGTTTTTTCGATAGGCGGCGAACGATCTCGGCAGGGTTCTCATTGATGGCCTTAAGTGTGAGCATACTAACTGTTTCGACTGTTGTTTGAATGGCGCGAAGGTACAAAAAATACCGGCGCGGAAACAGCCGAAAGGCAAATAGTTCACGAAAGTGCCCCTACATCAGAACAGCTGGAAATGGAGCGACTCGCGCATTTCCCTCTCTTTTTGCTTTTTTTGACGGTAATAACGGGAAACGTAATAGGCTACCCCCGCGAGGGCACCCAACATCATAAGGTCTTTAACTGTACTATTTTTCATATGATAAAAACTATTTATTTTAGCGGTATCATATGGAACTCGCTTTAATCATGTTCTGACGTTTAATGATTTACGTGCTCGTTTCATACGATTAATTTATTTTTTTAGCCCCAGCAATTGCATGGTGGGCACTTGTTCTATATATAAGACGTAATTGGCGCGAAAAAGTTGCACCAAACGAGCGAAAAAACAGGGAAAGTCACCGGTTTGTTGCCCGTTCAATCACGAGTACCCGCTTGGTCTCGCCGGTAACCCGGAACCGGTCGTCAGCCCGTTCTCCCACCACCCACGCGATATCGTCGCCGGACAGGAGCACCCATGCTTCCTCTTTTTCTTTGATACTGAGCTTTATGTCGGTGAAGAAATCGCTCAACTTTTTCCGCCCTTTCATGCCGAAGGGGATAAACCAATCTCCCTGTCGCCACTTGCGCAGCAAAAGGGGGAACGCTACCTTGTCGGCATCCATGTAGAGGTAACGGCGCTCTTTCCGGATCTTCACGGGCGTATTTTCCACGCGGAGAGTGAGGTGCAGGGGCGACCGGATCTCGTTGACCCCTTCGTCCACGAGGTACTCGGCAGGCTCCGGTACCCCTTCTCTTGGTTGATCCAGGATGAAGAACTCCCGGTCCTTGATCAACCGGTAGGGGCCCGCGTGAAATTGCCTCCCGGGCTCGCCCTCCATGCTCTGGTAAACAGCGCGGATGGTGGAAGGATCAAACCCCAGCGGGGAGAGGATCTCGAACAGGACGGCCCGCGGCGAGGCGGTCTCGCGCAGCCGGCGAATATCGATCCGGTTGTCCCCGAATAGCATGTCGATGCTCTCCCGGATGGATCGGTCGTATACTTTCTCGGCTTCGGCCAAGTGGAGGGAGGTGCGATGAATCGCCTCCTTCACCTTGGGGTTAATCGTCTCCAAGGCCGGAATGATGTTCAGGCGGATGGCATTTCGTACATAGATATCCTCCCGGTTGGTGCTGTCGACCACGTGCGGGATATTTCGCTTTGCCACGTACTCCTCGATTTCCGACCGGCTCACGGGTAACAGCGGGCGTACCACGTGACGGTTACGAGCAGGAATGCCGCTCATCCCCTTGATGCCGGTACCCCGGATAAGGTTCAGTAGCACCGTCTCCACGGAGTCGTCCCGGTGATGGGCCACGGCAACCGCCTCCGCCTCCTGCTCCCGACGGACTGCCTCGAACCAGTCGTAGCGCAACTCGCGGGCGGCCATCTCGATCGATAGCTTGTTGTCCGCGGCGTGGCGGCGGGTATTGAAATCGACAGAGACCAACGGTATCCCGGCGTCCTCGCACCACTCCTTCACGAAGCGGGCATCCCGGTCGGACTCTGCCCCGCGGAGGTGAAAGTTGCAATGGGCCGCGATGCAATGATACCCCAAGCGTGCCAGCACGTCGATGAGCACCATGGAGTCCATGCCGCCGCTTAACCCTACCAAAACCCGTGAACCGGGCCGGAGGAGCCTCTCGCTCTCGATGTATGCGCGTACTGGGTTGATCATTATTCAAGAAAAACAAACAACGGCTTGCGGGGTATCCCAAACGATGCCGCCAAGCGTGTCTCTCCGGCAAAAGTACAAAATTAACGGGTATCCTTTCCTCATCCGTCGGTAAATCTTTTGAAATAGCTGCTGAACGCGCATAGTTCGCTAAAAAATTGTATTTTTGTACCACGAATATATTTAGGATGTGCTATATGATTGAAAAGATAGACGCTCTCCTACACGAGATAGAGCAATTGGCCGTTCGCGACCCCGAAGCATTGGAAGCCGCGCGGATAAAATACCTGGGTAAAAAAGGAGCGATCAACGCGCTGATGGACGACTTCAGGAACGTGCGTGCCGATCAGAAGCGGGAGGTAGGCATACGGGTGAACGAGTTAAAAACGAAGGCCGCCGAGAAAATTAAAGCCCTCAAAGCGGCGTTTGAAGGGAGCGGCGGGCCCGACAGCGGGATCGACCTGTCTCGTACGGCTTACCCCGTGCCCTTGGGTACGCGCCACCCCATCTCCATCGTGAAAGAGGAGATCAACGATATCTTCAAGCGGCTGGGCTTCTCGATTGCCGAGGGGCCGGAGGTGGAGGACGACTGGCATGTTTTCTCGTCGCTCAACTTCGCCGACGACCACCCCGCGCGCGATATGCAGGATACCTTCTTTATCCAGAACGACCCGCAGATCGTGCTGCGTACCCATACCTCCTCGGTACAGACCCGGGTGATGGAGAAAACATCGCCCCCCATCCGTATCATATGCCCCGGCCGCGTGTACCGCAACGAGGCAATCTCGTACCGCGCGCATTGCTTCTTCCATCAGGTGGAGGCGCTCTATATCGATAAGGAGGTGTCGTTTGCCGACCTGAAGCAGGCGCTTCTCTTCTTCGCGAAGGAGATGTTTGGCGAGGAGACCAAGATCCGGCTGCGCCCCTCCTACTTCCCGTTTACCGAGCCAAGCGCCGAGATGGATATCTCCTGTAATATCTGTGGAGGCAAGGGGTGCCCCTTCTGTAAACATACCGGGTGGGTCGAGATCTTGGGATGCGGCATGGTGGATCCCAACGTCCTGGAAAATTGCGGGATCGACAGCAACGAGTATACCGGCTATGCCCTCGGGATGGGAATTGAACGGATCACCAACCTGAAGTACCGGGTGAAGGATCTCAGGATGTTCTCGGAGAACGATACGCGCTTCCTGGAGCAGTTCCAGGCAGCTCACTAACAAAAAATAACCGAATCATGACGCGAGTGACCTATTTAATCGTTTTGCTGATGCTCACCATCGTCTCGTGCGCGACCGCGCAGAAAACGACCCGGGTGAATGCCATCAAAGCCAATAACTACGGTGTCATCTACTCCTTACCGAAAACATCGTTCGAGATTGACCTGCTGGTGAAGAAGACCACCTACCACCGGGGCGACTTCTACCCTTACGCGCAACGCTACCTGGGGATAAACAACCCCATCACGGAAGATAAGGTGGTTTACACGCTGGAAGATATCACCGTTTCCAATAAAGGGATACCCGACAAGGAGAACTCCTACATGGTAGAGTTTCGGGGAAGGACGGTGGAACCGTTTGTCTACCTCCGGGAAGATGGGCTGATTGCCACGATCAATGCCGAGCCGGAGAGTGAAGCCCCGGCGGTTAAATCGTTGCCCGAGGGAACCCGCCCTTCGGTGAACCCGCGCCGTTACCTGTCGCAAGAGACGTTGATGGCCGGTTCTACCGCGAAGCAAGCCGAGCTGGTGGCACGGCAGGTATTCGACCTGCGCCGGAGCCGAAGCGATATCCTGTCGGGCGAAGCCGAAAGCATGCCACCGGACGGGAATGCCTACAAGGTGGTGATGGACGAGATCGACGCGCAAGAGAAGGCCCTCACGGAGCTGTTCGCGGGGAGCGTGGAGACGGAGTACCTGACAACTACCTACACGGTTACCCCCGGTGATGCCGATATCCAACAGCGGGTGATTGCCCGTTTCTCGGAAAAGCTGGGGCCGGTAGATGCCGACAACCTCGCGGGGGAACCCATTCTCCTGACACTCCAAAGCAAGACGCCAAAGGTGGAGATGCAGCTTTCCGAACGGGATATGAAGCGGCTGGAAGACAAGCTCAGCGAAGGAATTGTCTATAACGTGCCGGGGAAAGCCCGCTTGATGATTGAATTCCGGAACGACGTGCGAAAAGAGATGGAGGTAGACGTGGTGCAGTACGGTTCACAAGACGTTCTGGTGAAGCGGATGTTCGAGAACCAGAAGCAACCCGTACGGGTTTATTTTTACCCCGAGCTGGGGGCTATACAACAAATCATACAGTAATCCCATACCCTATGAAACCGACATGTTTAAAATAATCATTAAACACCCGAAGGGAATGATTATTTAAAATATCAAAGGTTCCATACACCGACAAGAAAAAAATAAAATAATCGTATGAAACGAGCATGAGAATCATTCTCACACAAGTGCATGATTAAAGCGAGTTCCATACGATACCTTTGAACTATTTGCGTTAAACCAAACGAGCAGAAGATAAGCTTGCTTATATTATGCCGTGGTGAGCAAATATCTAACTTAAGTGAAATAAATAGTTTTAATCGTATGAAACGAGCAGCTAAATACATGCCTTTTATCATCGCCCTCCTGGTAATAGGATGGGGATTGCTCCCTTCCTGTAAAGGGTTCGGCGCGCGAGAAACTACCGCGATCATGTTCGATAGCATCGTCGTGCGGCAACATGTGCCGCTGTTGTTGGAAAACGACACCACGCTGCCGTATGCCGACGTGACGGTTTCTTACACCTACCCGGCCAAGTTCAAGGATGCCGAGAGCCTGGCCCGGTTGCAGCAGATTTTTCAGGGTACCTTTTTCGAGAACGTGGGGTATGACTCGATGACGCCCCAGGAAGCGATGGATTACCACCTGGACGCCTATTCCGAACGATACCGGGGGATCTCGAACATGTTCTACGAAGATAAATCCCGGTTGGAGGGCAAGACGCCATCGTGGTACTGGTACTGGATGAAGCACGAGAACAAGATCCTTTTCCAAAACGACTCGCTGGTGAGCTATGCCGTGGAGTATAGCGACTACGAAGGGGGAGCGCACGGCTCGTACCGGATCACGTACACCAATATCGACCTGAACAACCTGGTGACGCTCTCGGAAGAGGACCTATTCGTGCCGGGCTATTTCCGCCCGTTGACCGAGAAGATCGTGCAGCAGTTGATGATGACGTACGAGGCGGAGGCCCCTGATTCTCTCTTGATGCGGGGATTCTTCGCCATAGAAGACATCGCGCCGAATAACAATTTCTGGCTGAACGAGGAGGGCATCCATTACTCCTACAACCAGTACGAGATCGCGCCATACTCCATGGGGGTGATCAACGTGATGGTGCCCTACGCCCAAATGGACGATATCCTTATTCCCGGTGGAATCGTGCAGCGCTATTTCAAGGGAACCGAGCCGCTGAATTAGTTCCTGTCCTGCTTCTGGGCGTTTGTTATTGCGCGCTCTTGAACTCGAGGAACAACGTGATGGCAACGTCTTTGCCAATTCCTGCCCCGTCGGGATCGTATGCCACGTTATAGTCTACGCGGTTGATCGTGTTCTTGGCAATGAAACCCAGGGTTTCTGTACCATCGTCGCCTTTCACTACCCCGCCGTAGGTGACATCGAACGTGACGTCCTTGGTCACGTCTTTGATTTGTAGCTTGCCATTCAGCTTGTACTTTTCGTTGTCTACCTTCTCGATGCTGCTGCTTTCGAAAGTCATCGTGGGGAACTTTTCGACTTCAAAAAAGTCGGCACTCCGGAGGTGATCGTCTCTCATGGACACGCTGGTATTGACGCTCGCGGTCTCTACATTGAAGAAGACCCTTGCCGACTCGAAGTTATCGAGGTTGCCGATGATGCCTCCATCAAATTTCTCGAATTTACCACTCACGAACGTGATGCCCATGTGCTTGACTTTGAAGTTAACAGACGTGTGGGCAGGATCTACTTTATAATGAGATTGCGCCATTAAGCCCGTAGCGACGAAAAGCGCTGACAGGAAAAAAATCATTTTTTTCATACAATTAATTTATTTTTTACGTTATTGTGTATGGAATATTCGCGTTAAGCTATATGAGTAGAGTCAAGCTTGCTTGAATATTTTCGATAAGCGATGTGCAGAAAACAAATTTATTTGTATTATGCCGTCGCGAGAAAATAGCTAAGTTTACTGAACTATGCCATAGCGAGCGAATATCTAATTATAATGAACTCGCTTTAATCATTTACTTCGTTTAATGATTTAGATGCTCGTTTCATATTTCTTGTTTTTTATTATTAGGGTTTCCTCAGATTTAACATTTAAATCCCCGCGATTGTTCAGTGGCCCAAGTCATTCATAGAGATTGAAGAAAAAGGTGTATCTTTGTAAAAACAAAAGCCACCCGATGGTTGTTACTATTCCGCCGGTGCTATGGCCGGTATTCAACAGGTCAAACGACCACGAAACAAGTACAATTATGCAAGAAATAGATCAAGATCAGATATTGACCGAGTTAACCACGCAGGAATACAAGTATGGTTTTACCACTGACGTGGAGACAGAAGTGATCGAAAAAGGATTAAACGAGGATGTTATCCGGTTGATTTCCTTTAAGAAGGAAGAACCCGAATGGCTGTTGGAATTTCGTTTGAAGGCATATCGTCACTGGTTGACGATGGAAACTCCCGACTGGGCACACCTCAAGTTCCCAGAAATCGATTACCAAGACATTATTTATTACGCCGATCCCACGAAAAAAAAGACGCCCGGAAGCCTCGACGAGGTAGACCCGGAGCTGCTGAAAACGTTTGATCGGTTAGGTATCCCGCTCGATGAGCAGAAGATGCTCACGGGGGTAGCGGTTGACGCGGTGATGGACAGCGTCTCCATCAAAACCACGTTCAAGGAGGTGCTGGCCGAGAAAGGAATCATCTTCTGCTCGTTTAGCGACGCGGTGAAGAACCATCCCGACCTGGTAAAAAAATACATGGCCTCCGTGGTGCCCTACAAAGACAATTATTTCGCGGCCCTCAACTCGGCCGTGTTCAGCGACGGTTCGTTCGTCTATATTCCCAAGGGAGTACGTTGCCCGATGGAGCTTTCTACCTACTTCCGGATCAACACGGCCAACACGGGGCAGTTTGAACGTACCCTGATCGTGGCCGATGACAACTCCTACGTGAGTTACCTGGAAGGATGTACCGCGCCGATGCGTGACGAAAACCAACTGCACGCGGCCATCGTGGAGATCGTTGCCCTCGAGGGTGCCGAAGTGAAATACTCCACCGTGCAAAACTGGTACCCGGGCGATAAGCAAGGAAGAGGCGGTGTGTATAACTTCGTGACCAAGCGGGGGATCTGTAAAGGAAACCACTCCAAGATCTCGTGGACGCAGGTGGAGACAGGCTCGGCCATCACGTGGAAATACCCTTCCTGTATTTTGGCGGGCGACTACTCGGTGGGCGAATTCTACTCGGTTGCCGTGACCAATAACTTCCAACAGGCCGACACCGGTACCAAGATGATACACCTCGGGAAAAACACCCGGAGCCGTATCGTCTCGAAAGGAATCTCCGCGGGGAGCAGCCAAAACAGCTACCGGGGATTGGTGAAAGTGACCAAGAAAGCAGAGAACGCGCGTAACCACTCGCAATGCGATAGCTTGCTGCTGACCGACTATTGTGGGGCTCACACGTTCCCCTACACCGAGATCTATAACCCGACAGCGGTACTGGAGCACGAGGCAACTACCTCGAAGATCAGCGAAGACCAGATCTTTTATTGCAACCAGCGCGGCCTGGGAGAAGAAGAGGCCATCGGGCTTATCGTGAACGGCTACGTGAAAGAGGTGGTAAACAAACTACCGATGGAGTTCGCGGTGGAAGCCCAGAAACTGCTCGAGATTAGCCTCGAGGGAAGCGTGGGATAAAAGTATAATTTCATCCAATACAAGCCCGGCACCCGGTATCGCGTGCCGGGTTTTTCATTATAATAAGGTAGGAATTGTCACCAATCAATCGGGTCTTTGCCATGGGCGACCAAGTAACTGTTGGCTTTGCTAAAGTGCTTGTTTCCAAAGAATCCCCGGTGAGCAGAAAGCGGCGAAGGGTGTGTCGACTTAAGGATGAGATGTCTATTCGCATCAACGGAATCTCCTTTTCGCTGGGCGTAAGCCCCCCAAAGGATAAACACCAAGTGCTCGCGTTGAGTCGCCAGCTGATGGATGACCGCGTCGGTGAATTCTTCCCATCCTCTCCCTTGGTGCGAGCCCGCGCGGTTTGCCTGCACGGTTAAGGTGGCGTTAAGTAACAGCACACCTTGCTTGGCCCATCGCTCCAAGTTCCCCGAGGAGGGAGACGGGGTTCCTAAATCGGTCTCTATTTCTTTGTAGATATTCACGAGCGAGGGAGGGAGCGGTACCCCGTCGTTCACGGAGAAGCATAGCCCGTGGGCTTGTCCCGGCTGGTGATACGGATCTTGTCCCACGATCACCACCTTTACTTCGTTGAAGGGGCAACAATCAAACGCGTTGAAGATCAATTTCGCGGGGGGATAAATGGTCCGCTTCGAGTATTCGCTCCGAACGAAGTCGGTCAACACACCGAAGTAAGGTTTTTGAAATTCCTGTTGCAGGTGAGCCTTCCAGCTCTCCTCTATTTTCACGTTCATACCACGTACATTGAGATTATAAACCGCTAAAGTAAGGAATTTTCACGAGAATTTTGCCAATTATTTCGATCAGCAAGAGCAGAAACAAAGCTTGCTTTGGTTATGCCGAGTGCAGAATTGAAAATCGAGGAGCGAAGGCGACTCAAATAGTCTAATTTTAATGAAAAATCAGAATCAGATCAATAAAACGCCCTTCCGTTTAGCTTCTTCCTTCATCTCGCGCGGCCAGAGGCTGGCTTGGATCTCCCCGATGTGCGCCTTGCGCAGGTAGTGCATGCAGAGGCGCGACTGCCCGATGCCGCCTCCCACTGCCGGCGGGAGCTCGTTATTCATAAGACGTTGGTGGAAGTAGAGCGAGAGCCGGTCCTCCTTGTTTCTTGCCTTTAGTTGCCGTTCCAAGGCTGCCGCGTCTACCCGGATGCCCATCGAGCTGATCTCGACCGCTTTTTTAAGTACCGGGTTCCATATCAGGAGGTCGCCATTCAGTCCGAGGTAGCCGTCGCTATTAGGGGTGCTCCAGTCGTCGTAATCGGGCGCGCGGCCATCGTGCGGCTCCCCGTTCGATAACGGAGCGCCGATGCCCATCACGAAGACGGCACCGTACGCTTTAGTGATCGCGTCTTCCCGCTGCTTCGCGTCCATCCCGGGGTACTTCTGCAGTAACTCTTCGGAATGAATAAACGTGATCTCTGCCGGGAGCTGCGGCTTGATGGAGGGGAATAACTCGTATACCAGGTACTCGGTGCGAAGCATGGCCGCGTAAATGCGGCGGACTACCTGTTTCAAGAAATCGATGTTCCGGTCGCTGTCGCTGATTGCCAACTCCCAATCCCACTGGTCCACGTATAGGGAATGCAGGTTATCCAACTCCTCGTCGGCCCGTATCGCGTTCATATCGGTATAGATACCGAACCCTTCTTCGATTTCGTAATCAGCCAAGGTGAGCCGTTTCCACTTTGCCAGCGAATGCACGATTTCGGCGTGCTTGTCGCCCATGTCCTTGATGGGAAAACGTACCGGCCGCTCCACCCCGTTCAGGTCGTCGTTAATGCCGGTGCCGCTCTCCACGAACAAGGGAGCCGTGACGCGGCGTAAGCGTAGTTCTGACGAGAGGTTGACCTGGAAAAAGTCCTTGATGCTTTTAATTCCTAATTCGGTCTGTTTTAAATTAAGCAGCGGTACGTAACCGAGTGGAATCTCTAATTTCGACATGGAATATGCGTTATATAATACTTTATTAAAGCTACAAAGATAATATCATTTTTTCATTTTGTCAAACAAAAAGCGAGGTTAAAGTGCAATATGATAGGTGGTAGCCTGTAATAAAATATTAATGATCGATAATTTTCGAATTAATAATCAAATTTGCATCTGTCCCACGAGGTCGCTCACCGAATCGAAGCCATGCCGGTCCAGGTAGTCGTTGATGCCCTCCAGGATTTTCACCGGTGCCGCCGGGTCGATAAAGTTATAGGTGCCCACCTGAATTGCCGCGGATCCCGCGAGAATAAACTCGATGGCATCCTGCCAGTTGCAAATTCCTCCCATCCCGATGATGGGTACCTTCACGGCTTGAAATACTTGCCACACCATGCGTATGGCGAGGGGTTTGATGCAGGGGCCCGATAACCCGCCCGTGATGGTGGATAGCATGGGTCGTCGCTGTTCCACGTCGATGGCCATGCCCAGGAAGGTGTTCACCAGCGAGAGTGAATCGGCTCCTTCGCCCTCTACTGCCCGGGCAATCTCGGTAATATCGGTCACGTTCGGGGACAGTTTCACGATCAGCGTCTTTGGAAATACATCGCGCACCGCGCGCGTGACTTCCGCGGCGGAACGGCAGGAGGTGCCGAACGCCATTCCTCCCTCTTTCACGTTGGGGCAAGAGATATTCAGCTCGATGGCGGGCATCTTGTCCAAGTCGGCCAGTTTCTCGGCGCATGCCACGTAATCTTCCACGGTAGATCCCGACACGTTCACCATCATGTGAGTGTCGTATTCCTTGATCACCGGGTAGAGGTGCTCCACGAAATAGTCGACCCCCTTGTTTTGAAGGCCTACCGAGTTAAGCATGCCCGCCGGGGTTTCGGCCATCCGGGGGTAATCGTTTCCTTGGCGAGGCTCCAGGGTAGTGCCTTTCACGAAGATGCCCCCCAGTTTCCCCAGGTCCATAAAATCAATGTACTCCGTGCCGTATCCGAACGTGCCGGAGGCAGTGGTCACGGGGTTCTTCAGCGTGAGATCTCCTATCTGTACTTCTAATCTAGCCATGTAAGCGTATTCGTGTTAAAAACGGGGCCTTCGGTGCACGTGCAGATATTTCCCCGTGTGGTTCTTTCGATGCAACAGAGGCATGCCCCGAATCCGCACGCCATCAGGTTCTCGAGGGATGCTTCGCACGGGATGCCTCTCTCCCGGGCATAGCGGGCTACCGCCACCATCATGGGCTTGGGCCCGCAGGTGAAGATAAAATCATGCTTTTCCTTGTTCAAGAGGGAGTGATGGGTCACGAACCCTTTTTCGCCCAGGGAGCCATCTTCGGTGGTGCAGTAGAGCGTTCCGTATTGTTTGAACAGGTCGCGCTGCAGGATATCTTTTTCTGAACGTCCCCCCAGCAGGAAATCGGCATGGAGCTGACGTTTATGGAGCTCCTTGCCAAGGAACAGAAGAGGTGCGGTGCCCACTCCTCCTCCAATAAGGAGGAAGCGTCCCGCTTCTTTGGGGAGGGTGAACGAGTTGCCCAACGGGTAGATCAAGTTCATTGTATCGCCCGGGCGTGCCTCGCATATCTTGCGGGTGCCTTCTCCCACGCGTTGGATCAAGAGCCACAACTCGTTTTTCTCGCGATCCGCGTAGTTTATCGAGATGGGCCGGCGCAGGAACACGCTGGGCGAGTTCTCGACCAAGATCTGCACGAATTGGCCGGGAGATAACTCGGGTATAACCCCGTTATCGGAGGGAGTGACTTTTACAAGGTGGTTTTGATCGTTCAACGCCGCGTTGGAACGAACCGTGAAAT
>WPCG01024328.1_pt1 | contig 18961 bp, 15 predicted proteins | sample 5403311 | NCBI WGS metagenome assembly WPCG01 (sample SAMN12869467, study PRJNA574797) | sludge metagenome | isolation source: wastewater treatment of Control | place: China:Beijing | collected 2019-05-17 | reverse complement strand
TGAAAGAGGGCTCTTCCATCAGCCGTGCGGCCATATCCGCAAAGTGCTCATCAAGCAAACCACCGGATACGGATTCTTTGGAGAACACGAACAGAGCCAAAGCTCCTTCGCGAGCAAAGCCCCCACGAGAGGGGGCTGTAATAATTTTCATTGAACGCCACGCTCCTTTCCAGCTTATAAATCCACGACCTCGACAGAATAACTCGTTATTCCTTTGAGAGAATGCTACGCCCTTTTCCGCCGGTTTTCCTGCATTCGGGAAAGGCTGTTGACGCACCAGACGCCGGAGAAAACCATCGCCCCGCCGAAAAGCATCGATGCAGTCACCGACTCCCCGAGGAACAGAGCGGAGATGATCACCGCAACCACAGGATTGACGTAAAGGAAAACACCGACTTCGGATGCGGGGAGCACCTGGAGGGCATCGTACCAGAACAGATAGGCCAGAGCAGAGCAAAAAATGCCGAGAAAAAGGATATTCGCCCACGCTTTCGCGGAAACCGACGGAAGTTCCGCCAATCCCCCGTTCACGAGAAAGGGGATAATGGAAAACAACCAGCCGAACGTCAGCGCGTAGGTCATACCAAGCTCGGGCGACGTCCGCTGAAGAGCTTTTCGGGAAAGCACCGAAAAGAATCCCCATGAAAAGACGCTCACCACCATAACGAGCTCCCCGAAAGAAAACTCTCGATGAAGAAAAACGGAAATATTTCCGCGAGAGATGATAACGAGCACACCGCACGCCGCCAGCAGAATGCCTGCAATCTTGCCCTTGCCAAGAGGTTCGGAAAGAAGGAGAGAACCAAGAAACGCTATTGCTATCGGGTTCGCAGCGATAATCAATCCCGACATCCCGGCGGACACGGTCTGCAGCGCGTACGCCTGTATCGAGTTATGAAAAAAAACCCCGAGAAAACCGAGCGCGGCGAACGTCGCAGCCTCGCGCATCGGAAGAAGACGAATTTTTCTCCGCATCGCCAGGAAGAAAAACAGCACGAGCAATCCAGACCCAAAGCGAAGCCATATGAGCGTTGTAAAGGAGACCTCCCCCACAGCGACCTTCGCGGACGGGAAGGAGGCCCCCCAAACGATTACGGCGACAAGCGCTTTCAGGCGAGCTGCAGAGGAGAGAGTCACCTTTCCTCCGTTCCGTCTTCGTCCCTCAGACTTTCCGCCAGGATTGTAGTTACCCTGCGCGCGAAAAGCGCCGGATCCTCGACTCGACCGCCTTCTGCGAGGAGGCACTGGTCGTAGAGAAGAAATACGTACTCTCCCAGCGTTTCCTTCCCCTCTCCTTTAGAAAGACGCTGCTCCAGGGAACGGATCACTTTGTGATGAGGATTGATCTCAAGGATCCTTTTCACCGGAGGAGCTTCCTGCCCCATCGAACGGAGAATCTGCTCCATGGCGAAAGAACCGCCGTCGTCGGGAGAAACAAGGCATGCGGGCGAGGTCGTAAGTCGTTCAGAAACCCGTACATCCTTTACAGTATCCCCAAGTACTTCTTTAAAAAACGAAATGACGCCCTCGGTTACTTCGGAAGAGGAGGCGCCGCCGCCCTTCTTCGGAAGGGCATCCTCACGCTCAAGCGAACGGAAGTATTTGCCGGAGTACTCCGTCAATGTGGGCGCGGCGACTTCGTCGACCGGGTCGGCCATCAGGAGAACCGTGTACCCGGCGTCGGCGCAGCGTTCAAGCAGAGGAGAACCCCGCAGCACGGAGAGATTCCGCCCTGTAAGGTAGTAGATGTGCTCCTGTCCCTCGGGTAGAGCATCTACATACTCCTTCAACGTACTCATTGAGTCTCCTGCGGTCGTATGGAAAAGACAGATGTCGAGAATGGCCTCGCGGTTCTCCTCTTCGCGACCGTCGAGCGAGACGAGCCCTTCTTTTATTACCTGTCCGAACTCTTTCCAGAAGTTCTCGTACTTCTCGCGGCTTTCGTTCAACATTTTTTTCAGCGCGTTGAGCACCCGGCGGACAACGCTTTTTCTGATGACCCGCAGCAGCGGATCCTCCTGCAGGAGTTCGCGGGAGATGTTCAGCGGCAAGTCCTCGGAGTCGACCACGCCCCGCAAGAAGCGAAGCCAGGATGGAATCAGCTCCTTGCAGTCGTTCATGATAAAGACATTCCGTATGTACAGAGAAACGCCCTCTCTTCGAGGGGCGAACATCAGGTCGAACGGGGCTTTGGAAGGAATAAAAAGAAGTCCCCTGAACTCTGTGCCGCCCTCCACACTGAAAACCAGCCGGGTCAGCGGGTCGTTCCAGTCTCTGCTGGAATGCTTGTAGAATTCCGCGTACTCTTCTTCCGAAACATCTTTCTCCGGACGCCGCCATATAGCCTTTCCCGAGTTCAACCGCTCGTCGGAGGTCTCGTCCTTTTCGTCCTTCTTCCTGATAACTTCCATGAGGATAGGATACGTAATAAAGTCGGAGTACTTCTTTACTATTTCGCGTAGAGTCCATTCTTCGGAGTAGTCTTTTTCCCCGCGGGAAACATCGGGAGTTTTGAGATACAGAAGCACTGTCGTTCCCGGTTCCTCTCTCTCGGTCGGCTCCACGGTGTAGGCTCCGTCACCTGTGGAAGAAAAGCGCCAAGCCTCTTGTTCTCCCAGGCGTTTCGTGACGACATCCACTCTGTCCGCGACCATGAACGCGGAATAAAAACCGACCCCGAACTGACCGATGAGCGCTTCGGCCTGCAATGCTTCCCCTTTTTGCTCCATCGACGCAAGGTACTCCTTGGCGCCCGATCTCGCGATTGTTCCGATATAAGATTTCAGCTCGTCCTGATTCATACCGATGCCGTTATCCAAGAGAGCAAGAGTTTTCCTTCCCTCGCTCTCTGCTCTCGATATCCGGATACACGGTTCTCGAAGCCCCTCTGCAAGGTCAGGCGCGGCGGCTATTTCGAGACGCCGTTTGTCCAGAGCGTCCGAAGCGTTCGATATGAGCTCGCGGAGAAAAATATCGCGGTTCGAGTACACGGAGTTGATCATAAGATTCAGAAGCTGTTTGGTCTCCGCCTGGAAGAAAAAAGTTTCCTGCTGCATAGTAATCCTCCTTACAGTTGCATATGTTTCACGGCTTCCTTGCGAAAAGACATTATTCCGCAGGAGCCGGTTCGTACTCGCTCATCGCTTGCCGCAGGCTGACGAGCGCAAGGTACATCTCCTTGATCGCATCGAGATGTTCAGTTCGGACTCGCTGATTATCCACCTGGGCGTTGAGAAGATCGATCTGAGCTCCCATACCTTCCATGTACATGAGCTGCGTGATCTTCAGTTCTTCATCGGAGCGGGCCACCTGCTTCCGCTTGCTCGCCTCCAGCGCAACGGCCTTCTCCCACTGCGTGCGTGCCTTGAGCACATCTTCCCTGACATCGAGGCGCCGTGCCTCCAGGCTTCTTTCAGCGGCTTCGATGCTCCGTGCCTTCTCCTCCGTATCCTCTTTGGTCTTCCCACCGTCATACACGGGGATAGAGACATTCAGAGAAAAAAGGAGCTCGTTCTGATCGGGCTGCTGAGAGGGAGAGTCGGTAAGAATAGTGTAGCCGATAGCCCCCTCGACCGAGGGGGACATGCCCTTTGCAGCAAGCGCTTTCAGCACACGGGCGCGCTCCAGGCTCAGTTCGGCGGAGCGGATGTCGTTCCGTGTTGTGAGCGCGCTCTCAACTCCGGCACGTATCGACAATGAAGGCACAAGCAAAGTCTCGGACCTGGGAGTTACAGCGATGCCTCCCGAGAGCGTCGCCAACTGCGTCAGCGTATCCCGGTACGCGGATTCCGCCTGCACCACAATACTCTCCGCCTCTTCGACCCTCGCCTGGGCCCTTACAACGTCAAGTCTCGGAATAAGCTGCTGACGGAATTTCTCTTCGGTAATACGAAGATCTTCACGTCTCTGCGCAAGGATTTCCTTTTGAAGCGCGCTGTTCTCGCGGGCGATAAAAGAGCGCCAATACAGGCTTTCGGCTGCCGCAAGCGTGTTGTTGATCAGCGCGAGATGGTCGGCGGCGAGTGTGTTGTACTGTAGGAGCAGCTGCTTCTCCTGCGCCGAGTACACGCCGCTTACATCAAAACGGTGAGAGATTGCCGCGGAAAGAGAATACACTCCCTGACGGCTCTGCGAATCATCCGTATTGTACGACGTCGCCCCCCTGAGACCGGCGCTCGGACGCTGGACGGCCACCGCTGAACGAACCGTGTGATAGGAGGCTTCAAGGCGTTTAAGAGATGCCTGGAGCGTCGGGTTGTTCTCCCGAACAGCGAGAATAAAACCCTCCAGAGACATCTCCGAGGCGTTCGCCGCAACGATTCCCCATACAAGGAAGAGGGTTGCACAAACGATGGAACATGTTTTCTTCAACAATATCATTACCCCTTTTCAAAATTACTGGAAATTAGCAGGCGATCTCCGCATGGAGAAAATCCTGCTTCCCCGGAACAAGACACGCTATAGGAGATTATATAATAGACTTGCAGGATTCATCCATCCTTTTTCGACGAAGAAACTCTTGCTTTGCCCGCATTTCAACGGGAACTGCGATTTTCCTTTTTCACACATCTTCTCGCTTGGAAGAACGACAGTCTTCAAAAAACCGAAACTCTTTACAAACAATGAAAGATGGTATAGCATATTTTCAAACTATGGGCTTTAAAATTATAAAATCAACACTTTTTTCCTTTGAGCCCGTAGGTAAACAAAGTTTACGTACCATAATCATGAAGGAGGAGATATACGCATGAAACGCTTCACCAAAGTTATGTTCGTAGTTGCGCTGGTTCTTGCTCTTGGCACGGCGGCTTTCGCCGCCCCGAAGATCGGCATCATGACCGGAACGGTTTCCCAGGGCGAAGAAGAATACCGCGCCGGTGAAGAAATGGTTGCGAAGTACGGCGATGACAAAGTCATTCACGTAACCTATCCCGACAAGTTCATGGACGAGCAGGAAACGACGATCTCCCAGGTCATGGCGATGGCCTCCGATCCCGATCTGAAAGCCATCGTCATCTGCCAGGGCGTTCCTGGAACCGCCGCGGCCATCGATAAGGTCAGAGAAGTGCGCGACGATATCGCCTTCATAATCGGCACCGTTCACGAGGAGCCCTACATGATGGCAGGCAAAGCCGACATCCTCTACGAGATCGACCAGCCTTCGCGCGGCAGCTCCATCATCGAGAAGGCGAAGGATATGGGCGCGAAGACCTTTATCCACTACTCCTTCCCCCGCCACATGAGCTATCCTCTGCTCGCCACCCGCAGAGACATCATGGAGAAGACGTGCAAAGAGCTCGGCATCGAGTTCGTGTTCGTCAACGCTCCGGATCCCACCGGCGAAGGCGGCGTTGCGGGAGCTCAGCAGTTCATCCTTGAAGATGCTCCGCGCCAGATCGAGAAGTACGGCCCCGATACGGCGTTCTTCAGCACGAACTGCTCGATGCAGGAACCGCTTATCAAGTCCGTCGTCAAGGGAAAAGCCATTTATCCCGAGCAGTGCTGCCCCAGCCCTTTCCACGCGCTTCCGAACGCCCTCGGCCTGAAGGTCGAGAACAAGGGAGACGTCCCCTACATCCTCAACGCCATCGAGGAGAAGGTAAAGGAGCTTGAAATGGAAGGCCGGATCGCTACGTGGACCGCACCCATCACGATGAACTTCATCCGCGCCGGTGTTGATTATGCTTGGAAATTCGCCAACGGCGAGATTAAGTCGAAACAGAATCTTGTTGCGGCAACCCAGGCGCTTTTCAAGGCTGCGGGAAATATCCGCGTCCGTCAGTTCGATGAAGAGAAGGCTCAGAATTTCCTGATGGTGGTCGGCGAATCGATCATCTTCGGAAAGTAATTCTCGAGGTAAAGAACTGTTCTGCGAAGACAGGGCTTGCTCCGGCGGCCCTGTCTTTTAATGAGAGGAGGTCGGTTCCTTGACCGCTACAGCGCGTCTTGAAATGCGGCACATCGGCAAGGAGTACTATGGCAACAGGGTCTTGAAGGGAGTCTCCTTCACCCTTGGCACTGGAAAGGTTCTTTCCCTCGTAGGAGAGAACGGCGCAGGAAAATCAACCCTGATGAACATCCTTTTCGGAATGCCTGTGATCTACGCTACCGGAGGATTCGACGGAGAGATTTTGCTTGATGGAGAAAAAGTCGTCATAAAATCTCCGGAAGAAGCCATGAAGCTCGGCATCGGCATGGTCCATCAGGAATTTATGCTTCTTCCCGGTTTTTCCATCACTGAAAACATCAAACTCAACCGCGAAACTACAAAATCAAGTTTTTTAAGCCGGCTTTTCGGAAAACCAATGAAATGGCTTGACATGCCCGCAATGAAACAGGATGCCAGAGAATCGATGGACGCTATCGGCCTCGGTATCGACGAGATGCTGCCTGTAAAGGGGCTTCCCGTCGGTCATATGCAGTTCGTGGAAATCGCGCGCGAACTCGATAAGAAACACATCCGACTCCTCGTTCTCGACGAGCAGACGGCGGTGCTCACCGAGAACGATGCGGAGAAGCTTCTGGAAGCCATGCGCATTCTGACGGAGAAGGGCATTTCAATCCTTTTCATCAGCCATCGTCTTGACGAAGTGATGAAGGCGTCCGACAAGATCGTCGTCCTTAGAGACGGAGAGCAGATCGCGGAGACGACGCCGTCGGAAACAACCATCGAAAAGCTCGCGGAGTTGATGGTCGGGCGGAGGATCGAGAGCGGCGAGATGCGTGGGCGTCCGGTATCATCCATAAAAGACGAATACATCCTGCAAATAAAGGATCTTCACGTCGCAATGCCGGGAGAATCTGTTAAGGGCGTCACACTCGATGTCAAGCAGGGAGAAATTCTGGGAATCGGAGGCCTCGCAGGCCAGGGGAAAATCGGCATACCCAACGGCATCATGGGGCTTTTCCCCTCGAGCGGCGAGGTTGAAAAAAACGGCCGTCCTGTCCGCCTGAACGACGCCCGTTTTGCCTTGGACAACGGAATGGCGTTCGTATCCGAAGATCGGCGCGGCACAGGTCTGTTGCTTGACGACTCTATAGAATTCAACATCGTCGCGACCGCAACACAAATCCAAGGGAAGTATATGACGCGGGGGAAAATATCCATCCTCGACTCCAAGGAAATGAACACCTATGCTCAGCAGATGATCAAAGATCTCGATATCCGCTGCACCGGTCCTAACCAGCTGACGCGACGCCTTTCGGGCGGGAATCAGCAGAAGGTCTGCATTGCTCGCGCCATCACGCTTGCACCGAACCTCCTTTTCGTCTCCGAACCGACGCGAGGTATCGACATCGGCGCCAAGAAACTCATCCTCGATCATCTTGTCACACTGAACAGGGAACAAGGGCTCACGATAATCATGACCTCCTCCGAGCTGGCGGAGCTCCGCTCCATATGCGACCGGATCGCGATCGTCTATCAGGGAAAGCTGGAAGGGATTCTCCTTCCGACGGACAGCGACCGTGACTTCGGGCTTATGATGGCCGGAGAGTATCACAAGCTCCATGAAAAGGAGGCTGTATGATATGGGGAACGGTCTTTTGAACAGAGTCGGGATACCCCGACTCATCATCTCCCTTTTCCTCGCTTTTCTTGTGGCGTCGGCCTTCAGTTACGGCCTTCCGATGGGGCAAATTTTCAGCGCGATGCTCACTCGTTTCGGGATGAACGCGCTTCTGGTGCTCGCTATGATTCCGACTATTCAGGCCGGCGCAGGGCCGAATTTCGGGCTTCCCTTCGGTATCATCTGCGGGCTTATCGGCGCAACGCTCGCCATCGAGCTTGATTTACGTGACTTTACAGCTCTCTTCTTCGCGATCGGCGTTTCCATACCTTTGGGCGCCTTCGCGGGCTGGCTCTACGGTTTGCTTCTCAACCGGGTAAAAGGACAAGAAATGACCGTCGGCACGTACATGGGATTCTCCATCGTGTCGCTGATGTGCATCTTCTGGCTCATGGCTCCCTACACGAGCCCTGAAATGGTCTGGCCCTACGGCGGAGACGGGCTCCGGGTCACCGTCGTGCTCGACGGTAGAATGGAGCAACTCCTCGACAGGCTGTGGAGCTTCACGATAGGCACAGTACGGATTCCGACCGGCCTGCTTGTAGTGACGGCGCTCTGCTGCGTCCTTCTTTGGGTATTTATGAAAACCCGAACAGGGCTTGCAATGTCCATCGTCGGCTCCAACCCCCGCTTTGCAGAAGCGTCCGGGTTGAACGTCAATAAATACCGTCTCATTGCTTCGGTCATCTCATGCGCAATGGGAGCCGCCGGTATCGTCATCTACTCGCAAAGCTACGGTTTCATCCAGCTCTATCAAGCGCCGCTCTACATGGCGCTCTATTCCGTTTCCGCCATTCTCATCGGCGGCGCTTCGCTGCAGCGGGCGACGATAACCCAAGCTCTGATAGGCACATTCCTCTTCAATGCGCTTCTGGTCATCGCGCTCCCGGTCGCCAACGTAGCCATGGACAGCGACATCTCGGAGATCATGCGGGTCATCATTAGCAACGGCATCATCCTGTACGCGCTCACCCGCAAGGAAGTTGGAGGTGACGCCAGATGAAGCTCATTCAAAAAAACATCGTTCCGATCGTGTTCATCATCCTCTGCACCATAGGATTCCAGTACTCGGGGCTCTCCTGGATATTCTTCGCCAACGACCTCATGTCGCGGCTCGCCCGAAACTCCTTCCTCGTCATTTCCCTTATCATTCCCGTCCTTGCGGGCATGGGTCTGAATTTCGGAATTGTCCTCGGAGCGATGGCCGGACAGTTCGCGGCATTCATCACGGTCGTCCATAACCTCACGGGGATCGGCGGCTTCTTCGCGGCGTGCGCGATGGCGATTCCCTTCGCTATTCTCTTCGGCTGGTTGACGGGCATCCTCTTCAACAAAGCGAAAGGGAAAGAGATGATCACCGGATTGATCCTCGGTTTCTTCGCAAACGGTATCTATCAGCTGGTCTGCCTTATCTTCATCGGATGGCTGATTCCCATCTCGAACAAGGCGCTTCTCCTGCCTTCGGGCGTTGGTTTCGTCAATACGCTCGACCTGAAGATCTGGCAGTACGCGATCGACAAGTTCTACGTCTTCCGTGCCCGCGGCATAGACATCCCCGTGCTCAAATATCTGAACAACATCAACATCCCGGTATTAACCCTGACGATAGTTGTTCTTCTATGCATCGCCGTCGTCCTTCTTTTCAAGACGAAGCTCGGACAAGACTTCCGGGCCGTGGGACAAAACAGGCATATCGCTGAAATCGCGGGAATCAAGGTCGACAGAGTACGTATCATCGCCGTCGTCTTTTCCACGGTTCTGGCCGCATGGGGACAGCTCATCTTTCTCCAGAACATCGGTAATGTGCAGGTCTACGGCTCTCACGTCCAGGTCGGAACCTTCGCCGTCGCGGCGCTCCTTATCGGCGGCGCAACAGTCTCGAAAGCAACGATAGGACAGGCGCTTCTCGGAACGGTACTCTTCCACGCTCTTTTCATCGTCTCTCCCCTTGCGGGGAAAAACCTGATGGGAAGCGCGCAGGTCGGCGAGTATTTCCGTGTTTTCGTTGCCTACGGCGTCATCGGTATCGCTCTTGCGCTCCACGCTTGGCAACGATTGGCGAAAAAGCATTAAAATTCGCCCCTTCATATTGACTAATTCTGAAATTCATGTATAATTACAGTTTGTCAATGGAGGGAAGATTTTGTGTGGACCCCCGGAACGGGGTCCACACTTTTTTGGGGAGCCGCGGGCCGTAGACTGAACGGCAAGTACTATCGGATGCATTTTTCCCCAGGATTTGCCCTCCTAATTTGAGGAGGAATAATATACTCATGAGTGAAAACGGTTTCGCGTGCTATTCTCTGCGGGATGAACTTCTTCTCGCGCTGAACAAGAAGGGTTTTTCAATCCCCACCCCGGTCCAGGAAAAAGTGCTTTCAATGGACCGTTTCGATACCGACCTGATCGTCCGTGCAAAGACGGGCTCGGGCAAAACGCTGGCATTTCTGCTCCCTCTGCTTCAAGAGATGGAGCTTCCCGCATCGAACCCGCTTATCCTGGTACTTTCCCCCACCCGTGAACTTGCGCAGCAAACAGCGCGCGAAGCGGAGTGGCTGTCGCGCTATCTCGATATCTCCGTCGCCACGCTCGTCGGCGGGCTGGATATGTCGACCCAGATCCGGTCGCTCAAAGAAGGGGCCGTCGTTGTCGTCGGAACCCCCGGAAGAACGCTGGACCACGTCAATCGCGGTTCGCTGAAAACCGAGAATATCCACACGGTAATCCTCGACGAGGGAGATCACATGCTCGACATGGGATTTCGCGACGAGCTTGAGGGCATTCTCGACGCGCTCCCCCACCGTAACAGGACATGGCTCTTCTCCGCGACTATGCCGAGGGAGGTCAAGGAGCTCTCCAGGAAGTACCTCTCACACCCCGTCTCCATTTCTCTGGTTGAAGACGGCGACCAACACGAAGATATTGTTCACAAAGCCTATTTGGTCCCATTCCGGCACAAGATGGAGGGATTGGTGAACGTGCTTCTCTGGGAACGTCCGAAGCGCGGGCTGATCTTCTGTCATACTCGTCTGGAAACGATGAACGTCTCTCAGCGTCTTATCGAAGAAGGATTCAATTCCGGGGCGTTGCACGGAGAAATGACCCAGCGGGAGCGCAACACCGTCCTTGCGGCGTTCAAGAACGGTCATCTTCCTCTTCTTGTCGCAACGAATGTCGCGGCGCGCGGGCTTGATGTCGAAGGAGTCACCCACGTCATTCAGATCGGCCTTCCCGACGACAGGGACACCTTCGTCCACCGCAGCGGGCGCACAGGCAGAGCCGGTCACGAAGGTATGGATATCCTTCTTCTCTCCCCGCAGGAAGCGGAGAAGTTCAAGTACATGATCGGTTCGGCGAAGGTCGATATCGAATGGAACAACGTCCCCGACGTGCAGGCTATCGGTAAGGTGCAGCGGGAGATCGCGGAAGAAAAGCTGCTCACGATGAAAGAAGCCGGCGAGAATGAAGACTATCTTCAGTGGGCGGAAGATCTGTTGACCAGGGTAAACCCGAAAAACCTCGTCGCCCGTCTTCTCTTCTCTCTGACCTCCAAGCGGTCTGCGGGATACAATCTCTCCTCCGATCTGGAAAGAGAGCTACGCAGGAAAAGCCGCGGTCCCGTCGAAAAAGACCGCACTCCCGGCAATCGCTCTTTAAAGGGAAGCCGCCCCAAGGGAACGATGCTTCGCCTGAGCAAAGGGCTTGCCGACGGGTGGGACGTCGGACGGGTGCTTCATTCCGTGTGCACGTCGCTCAACGTTGACCGTTCGGAAGTCGGCGCCATTCGAATGAAGGACGATCATGTCCTGGTGGAATTACTACCCGTGGCTCTTTCTCGTTTTGAAGAAGATTCCCGCGGCCTTGAGCGTTGCGGACTTATCGAAGAAGGCAAAGGGAGAGATATGCTCTTCCAGGCGTACTCGGGCGCTTCGAGAGGTTCCAGAGATCGCGCCCCTTCATCAAGACCGAGGAGACAGGGGAAAACCGATTCAAGGAAAAGATAAATATAAAGCCGGCCTCGAACGAGGCCGGCTTTATCAAATATTATTATAATCGGGGAATAATTACGCCTTATGAACGTTAGCGGCCTGAGGGCCCTTTTCGCCGTCCACTACCTCAAAACTGACCTTCTGGCCCTCGGCAAGCGTCTTAAAACCATCGCCAGTGATTGCGCTGAAATGAACGAAAACATCCTTGCCCTCGTCCGTCGTAATGAAACCATACCCCTTGCTATCGTTAAACCATTTCACAGTTCCCTGACTCATCCAAAGACAGCCTCCTAAAACTTTATTAAATTCTGCAGCCCATATCCCGAAGCCGGACCGCAAATCAACAATATAGGATTTTAAGCCTTATGTCAAGCTTTTTTTAAAACTTTTCCTTTTTACGTCCTTATAAATTGCCTTTTTCCCCTTAGCCGACCTTCGGCATAATTAAAATGGAAAGGCTTTTCGTGAGATGAAATTAAACAAGATTTCATAATAAGGAAAGCGCTCGCCTATTTTTCTTTTCTTTTTATAATTCCCGTTTCCGGAATAAGAAACGCGAAAAGAAGAGAGAATGCCGAGCATATCAGCCCTAAGGAGAATGCCCTTCGATACGCGGCTTCCAAAGGGAGATACAAGTAGTAGTCGATCACCATTCCCATAATGGACGTCATCACGGCAATCGCGAAGAAACCCGCCGCATTCAGGATTGAAATCGCCAATCCGGTGTATTTTTTTGAAGTCAGTTCTTTCGCCACGGACCAGGACAGTACAAACGCGGTGTTCGTAAATCCGAGGAGGAGAAAAATGCACCGCAGCGCCCAGATTCCGAGCGGCTGTGGCCAGGGAAAGACAATGCATCCCCAAAGCACTGTATGCACCGATGCGGCGATAATCATGGGCAGCCGCCTTCGTCCGATTTTGTCCGAGATCCACCCGGTCGAAATGCCGCCTATCATGATACCGACGACTGTCATCACCATGAGTGAAGAAGCCGACGTTACGGTCATTCCAAAGACATTCACAAGCCATGGTGTTCCCCAAGTCCCGAGAAATGCGAACAACCCCGCCTGGTTGAAGAAGTAAAAGAGCGTCGCGATACGAACTCCTCTCACAGAGAGCACGGTCTTCATTCCCTTGAGAATAGAGAAAGGCTCCGTTTCCATCTCTTCACGGAGCATCTCGCGTTCGTTTATCGGCGGAAAGCCCATATCCTGCGGGCGATTTCGAATGAATCTGTAGCACAGAAGAGAAATTCCCAAGGTCGCTATTCCGATCGCAATAAAACTTGAACGCCATGAAACCATGGTAAGGAGAAACGCAAGGGGACCTTGTGAAAAGATTCCGCCTGCGTTGCCGATAAACGTTGTCGCTCCCGAGATTGTGGCGAATTCTCCATCCCGAAACCACTGGGATTGTATCTTCATTATACAGACAAAGACTGTGGCGACGCCAAGCCCAACAAGGAAACGGCCCCCAAGAAGCCAAAAATACGACGGAGCGAAACCGAAGAGTATCGAACCCGCTCCGGCGGCGAACATCCCCACCGAGACGGTGATCCTGGCCCCCAGAGAGTCCGCGAGAAGGCCAACCGGAATTTGCATGGACATATATGCGTAAAAGTACATCGAGGACATGGCGCCGAACGCAGTCGCGCTTAAGGAAAAGGCGCTCGTTACGTCCTCCCTGACGACTCCGGCAGCAAGCCTGTGAAAAAAAACCACCATAAATGCGAATACCATGACCCCCCACACTATCCACCGGTAGGAAAGCGCCCGTTTCTCCATAGATTCCCGTTCTTCATTGCGGAGGAGCGTACTCTTTTCGTACATTTAAACAATTCCTTTCTTCGCGCCCCTTCAAAGGTCGGCGCATTCCACTCATTCATTGTACAATGCTGTAGAAGATAATGATAGCATCCTACAATTTTTGAAAACCTCTTTTATCAACACGACGTACCCCTTATAATAAACGCTGTACATGAGGAACAAGGAGGAACTTTTCGGTGATCCATCTTCGCAATATCACGCTCCGATTCGGAGAACGCGTACTTTTTAAAAATATTACATGGTCTATACCCAAAGGATCCAGAGTCGGTCTTGTAGGAAGCAACGGCGCCGGGAAGACGACGTTGCTCCGCTTGCTCGCCGGAGAGATGGAATCCGACTCGGGGGAAGTGTCTCTGGCGAAAGATCACATCGTGGGCTATCTTCCGCAGGATCTTGTCGAGATTCCGGATGTTCCGGTTCTTGACTTTCTTCGCGAAAGAACCGGTCTCGCCGACGTTGAAAAAAACCTTGAGTCCTGCACGCGGAGTCTGACCGAATCGCCCCCCGGCTCCGAGGACGGGAACAGACTCTTGGCGCTCCACGATGCGCTTATGAAAGAGTATGAGATGCGAGACGGCTTTGCATTCGAAGCCAGGGCGCGGAAAATTCTCAAAGGGCTCGGGTTTGCCGACGAAGACGCGTTTTCTACCTGCGGCCGCTTCTCCGGCGGCTGGAAGATGCGCCTTCACTTGGCGTCGCTGTTGCTCATTGCCCCCGACATACTTCTTCTGGACGAACCGACGAACCATCTCGATACCGAGAGCATGGAGTGGTTGGAAGGCTGGCTTTCCGTGTTTGCGGGAACAATTATCGCCGTCTCTCACGACAGACGTTTTCTTGATACGATGTGCACCTCGGTCGCGGAACTTTCACTTGGCTCTCTTTCACTCTATCAAGGGAATTTCTCCGCGTACGTTGAAGAGCGGGAACGCCGCATAGATGATCTTCGCAAGACGCAGAAGCAGCAAAAGGAAGAGATTGCGCGCATCGAGGAATTCATCGAACGCTTTCGTTATAAGGCTTCCAAAGCCTCTTCCGTGCAGAGCCGGATAAAACATCTCGAGAAGATCGAGCTCGTCGAAATAGAAGAAGAGACACAACGTGTGCATTTCCGTTTTCCGCCGTGTACACGAAGCGGCCTCGAGACGATCGTCCTCAAGGATGTCGAAAAGCGATACGGAGATAAGGTCGTACTTCATGACGCGTCGCTTTCCATTCAGAGAGGAGAGAAAATAGCCCTCGTCGGAGTGAACGGCGCCGGGAAATCGACGCTCTCGCGGCTCCTGGGCGGAACGGAGCCCCCTTCTTCAGGATCGGTCCGTTTCGGTCATAACGTCAAACTCGCTTTTTTCTCTCAAGAGTCTTCTCAGAATCTTGACTATACAAGGACTGTCTGGGATACGCTCTCTTCAAGAAATACAGCCTGGTCGGAAAGGGAAAAAAGGAACCTTCTCGGGGCTTTTCTCTTCGGAGGCGACGATATCTATAAATCCGTCTCCGTTTTGTCGGGAGGGGAAAAGTCGAGACTCGCTCTCCTCAAACTTCTTCTTGAAGAAGCGAACGTGTTGATCCTCGACGAGCCCACGAACCATCTGGATATGCAGACGAAAGATCTCTTCCAGAGAGCGCTTCTCGAATACGACGGCACGCTTGTCATCGTGTCGCACGACCGTTTCTTCCTGGATAATTTAGTTGACAAAGTTATTGAGATAACTGCCGGCTCTTTAATTGTGTACCCTGGGAACTACTCCTGGTTCATCGAAAAAAGGCGGGAACGTCTTGCATCGGAAGCCTCGCTTGTTTCGTTTAAAAATGGAAGCGCATCATCCGATACACCTCCCCAGGACGGAATACGGAACCTCAAACGAATCGAGGCGGAGAAAAGAAACGCGCTCTACAGGCGCAAAAAAAAAGTTCTGGACACTATGGAACCTCTCGAAGCACGCATCGAACATCTCGAAAGAGATCAGGCCGAACGCGATGCTCAGCTCTGCGATCCATCGTTCCTTTCGGACTCGGTCAGGGTTTCAGCGCTTCTGATCGAACGGAACGAAGCCGCCCGCCAGATTGCGGATCTTCTCGTGCAATGGGAGGAGTTGGCCGAAGAGGTAGACCGTATAGAAAGAACGGGGTAAAACGCCGAGTGTGCAAGATCTTTCTATCGATATCGAAGTGCCGTAAATCTTGGGAGGAGGATGCTTGATGCGCATTTTTTCGAATCTGTCCAGTCGTGGACATATCAGGGAGAGGAACTTTTTCCTCCTCTTCTTTTTATGCCTTTCGGTGTTCATTCTATCGAAGGCGAACGCGGCTTCCGCTGAACCGAAGCACACGCGGGGAGAGAAACTGCTTCATCATTTCGTAGAGGAATTCAAGCCGGAAAAAATACACATGATCCTGGAAAATGAGCCGAACGACGAGGGGCTTATAAGAGAGTTGTATCTTGATGTCACCGGCTGCGATATCGGCGGAGTGCGTATTGATTCTTTGAGATTGCGCGCAGTCGGCGTCACGCTCACTCCTCCTTCTCGATGGGAGCAAGAAGGGGGGCTCGACGCGAAAGAAGTGCTCAATGTCCACGTCTTCGCCTCCATTACGGAGAAAGACCTGAACGAAAACCTGCTTCAAAAACAGTTCGGCGACGATGACGAATGGCACAACCTTCAGGTTCGGATGACGCCCGACGGGATATACGCGCGCGGGAATTACCACGCCCGGGTGCTGTTCACGCTGAATATCCTCATCGAGATATTCAGCAAGTTCAAGATCGTCGACATGCAGCAGGTCTGGCTCGACGACTATACTCTTCGTGTCAATCGCGTCGATGTTCCGGACTTCATCACGGAAAAAGCTGTCTCTCAGATCCAACCGCTTCTCGACTTGAGCAAGTTCATCTTTCCTTTACGCCTCTCCTCCATCACGTTCAACGAAGGGAGCATGACGATAGCCAGCCGGGTGTTACCGGAACCTTTCGAAGGAATCGTCTATACCTACGAGAAAAATGAAAAGACGGAGGAGAATAACTGACGCGAGCTGCTTGCAGTACGGGGAGGTTCCGAAAGGAGTCTCCCCGTTTATTCACTCTGCGGGGCAAACGCCTCCAGGTACCCCCTGATACTATTGTAGAGAAACATACGCTCACGTTCTCGTATATCGTGATCCATTCGCCGCCAAGCGGCAAGAAAAGGATCGCGTTCCAGAAGTTCCTCGAGGAAGAGCTCTTCGTCGCCCGGTTCCGCTTTGCCCCGAAGGAGACCAAGGATGACGTCCTTCCAGAACAGCAGCTGCTCTTTGGCGAATGTGAGCATCTCTCTTGCTCCTTCCGCCGCACCGAAATGACCGTAGCAGATTCGGGAGCATCCGCGCTCCAGAAGCTTGTCAAGGGAGGCCAACGTGACATCGGGGAAAAAACGGGGCGGGGTCGCAGGCCGGAGATAGGGGAAAGGTTCTTCCCCTTCAAGATAGACTCCGGCGGCTTCCCCGGCAAAGAGAGTCAGCGCGCCGTCGTCGTCGAAAAGGAAACTCTGATGGTGCGCCGCATGACCCGGTGTATCTACAACGGAAAATCCTTTCGGCAAAGAATCTATCGAAAGGATTTTCTCCAGCGGGACAGGAGACGGCTTCCCGTAGAGCAACGCCGTTTCGCCAAGCGTTTGGATGCTTCCATGCCAGAGAGCCGAAGGATCGACCAGGTGCGGCACGCCCTTTTGCGGGGCTGCAACGGAGGCGCCGAAGTCTCTCGCGACAAGCCCGGATGCTCCGGCATGATCGATATGAATATGGGTCAACAGCACGGCGTCGACACGGCCGTTCCCTTTACTGTTCACCGCGTCACGAAGCAGTGGCCAGGTAGAGGGCGGCCCCGGGTCGACGATATATGTCTTGTCTCTTGCAGCATCCCGCAAAAGCCATGCTGAAACAAATCGCCTGAAACCTGTTTTCGGTAACGGGAGGTCAATCAGATGGAAATCCATTGCATCGTCCTACTCCGAAATGAAAACTTTCATTCCAATGAAGACCTTTTCCTTTAATTCTTCGAGATCTTCGTTCCAAAGGCGAACGCACCCCTGAGTGATCATTGTCCCGATCGAATCCGGATCGTGGGTGCCGTGTATACCGATTCCCTTCCACCCGGGGGTTCGCAGTCGTATGAACCAAGGACCGTACGCGCCCTGAATAGGTCCTTTCCCATCACCGAAATCATAGGTCCATTTTTTTGAATCCTGAATCTGCTGAACGGAAAAACTCCCGACGGGCGTACGATGATCCCCCACTCTTTGTTTTTGTCCGCCGTTCGCTCCGATGGCGATATGATACACGCGCTCGACCTCCTCGCCTCTGTAGAGGTACATTCGAAACTGCCCCTTGACAACATGAAGCCAAGGTTCATCGATCCGCGCGTCATGAGGAGGCGCGGGCGGCCGCAAGATAACGCGAGGTTCCGCCGAAACGAGAGGTTCGGACTCGGGTTCGTGTTCGAGTTCAGGCCCGGGTTCAGGCGCAGGAGCAGGAAACGGCGTCGGCTCCGGAGAAGGGGCCGGTGCGGGAGCGGAGAGTTCTTCTTCTGCGCGATGTTCAAGTATCCGGTACCACTGCCAGGCGGAAACAGCAAGCACCAACAGGACGATCAGAAGCGCTGCCTGCTTCGCCCACTCAGGTACTTTTCTTTTGCCATAAAACATGAAACGTGCCTCCTCGTCGTACGGTGCGGAAGTTCTCACAACAGAATTCGATTCTATCATGGAAACGGGAAGAAGAAAGAGATGAAAATACCTACCGAGTTTACTCTTTCTTTTTTTGATCCCTCTTGCTTTTCTGACTTGAAGGTCGTACACTGCATAGGTTTTTAGATTACCCCTAAGGAGGAGGTAGAGACGTGGAAAACGAGTTTCAGTTCGACCTCGAACGCTACATGTCCAAGGAGAATTTTGCGCGGATAAAGGCGTTCTCCGATGACAAAGAGACACCTTTTCTTATCGTGGACTTGAAAAAGGTCGAGGAAAAGTACGATGAACTTCTTGATTCACTGCCCTTTGCGAAGATCTATTATGCCGTGAAGGCGCACCCTCGTGAAGAGGTGCTCCGTATGCTTGTCCAAAAGGGAAGCTGCTTCGACATCGCTTCCATTTACGAGCTGGATCACATTCTTGCACTCGGCGCTTCGCCGGACAGAATCAGTTACGGCAATACCATAAAAAAAGCTCGAAATATTGCGTACGCATTCTCCAAGGGAGTCCGCCTTTTTGCGACGGATTCCGAGAGCGATCTGCGAAAGATTGCGAAAAACGCTCCCGGATCGCGTGTTTTTTTCCGCATCTTAACGGATGGAAGCGGCGCCGACTGGCCGCTCTCCAGAAAGTTCGGCGCGCACCCCGACACGATTTTCAAGCTGATCATTCTGGCCGCCAAACTCGGCCTTGAACCGTACGGCATTTCTTTCCATGTTGGCTCTCAGCAGCGGGACATCGGTCAGTGGGACAACGCCATTTCCACCTGCAAGTATCTTTTCGATTGCGCTGCTGCGGAAGGAATTCCTTTAAAAATGCTCAACCTCGGAGGAGGCTTCCCCGCAACGTAC
>WPCG01023839.1_pt1 | contig 18966 bp, 17 predicted proteins | sample 5403311 | NCBI WGS metagenome assembly WPCG01 (sample SAMN12869467, study PRJNA574797) | sludge metagenome | isolation source: wastewater treatment of Control | place: China:Beijing | collected 2019-05-17 | reverse complement strand
TCTATTAGGTAATGGTCCAACCAGTCTGAGTTCTATATGCAGCGCTAAATTGGTTTAATATGAATGTACTGGTAGCGTTGCCGGCACTTGTACCAATATAGGTCTTTGCCGTAAATACAACCAATACGCCGGGGGGGTATTGGTCAATATCAGCATAGACAACTTCAATGACTTCCAACGCCTCTTCAGCCGTCCCATCGTGAAACATGTAATAGATGGGCGTCTCCGGTGGTTTAAATCTAGACATAACCGAATCGGTATCTTCCCAGTTACCTGCAACCAACATCTGTTGTCTGTTGGCAACAAACCCAGAACCGAGTCTGTTGGGATTAAAAATACCATCAGTAACGGAATCGGCTGAAAGATTTTGTCTGAAGTCATTATACAGTTGTGTAAATGTCATTCCGTTAAAACGCAGACTATTAACTGCTGTTCCATTAACTGACAGTCTTCCGTTAATACCGTCGTCTACCTGCGCGTAGGTTGGTGCTCCAATCAGTTCTGCGTGAGTTCCATGGGGATTAGTAAAATCCCCTAGGTGTGCATGTAGTGAGGGTAGATGGTTTTCTACTAAAGCTTCATACAAATGATCCAATCTAAGATAATGATTCGTTGACAATCCCTGGATGGTTAAAGGGACTGTACTGGGAGCAAAGTTAAAAATATTACTCAAACCAATCTTGGTCTTATTGCTTCCGTGTGGGTTATTTGTATCCGCAATATGATCTTTGATACGTTGATCAAGATTCATTAAATCATCAACTGCTAAATTATAAAGATAATCGGTATATTCGGTATCATATTTAACCGCATTATGATCACCTGACTCGATTGCCTTTTTAATACGTTTAAGCTGGCCACTTTGATGTTCTAAACCATACACCTGGAAGAACTTATGCATGTGTTCTTCTGCAGGAAACTGCTTTGGTTTATTACGAATCGATTCCCATGTAAAACTTAATTGTCCTGTTCCAAGTTCTTCAAAAATTCTAATTAGCTCTAATGATGAGATGGCATAACCACCTCCAATATGTCTTGAAGTAATACGAATGCGATTACTTACTGCAGGGTTTGTAATAACAATAATCCCACAAATTTCTTTACTGGTAAGACGGGAAAGATCTCGATAAAGATAAGTACATGTATAATCTACTCCATCCTGTAAAGGAATGTTTCGATCAATATCAATAATGTTAATATAGTCCCGGTAGAAAGGACCAAACTGAAGAACTGTTGCTCTATTATTCTTGTTATTTACTTTAACAAGTGTATAGTCATCTGTCCGTCTATTTTCTAGAATGACGCCTTCAAGGTCTAAAGGCATCATGGTTAAGTTTGTCATAATAACCATTCCTGAATTTAAATGGGACCAATCCATCCGGTTTGGGTTCTAATCAATGCTCTTAGGAACTGAACATTTTCTATGTGTGTTCCGTTACCATTGTAACCACTAAATGTTGTTTGTGCGGTATAGAAAATTCTAGTTCCAGATGGATACTGATTCAAATTACCATACGTTGCTTTTACGAAAGCTTCTGCAACTTCCTCTGTTCCTTGATATCCCACAAATCCAGTATATGGTCCAGGAGGAGAATGTTCAGCTAGATAGTTGGCAATGTTAACCCAACGAATGGTTCCATTGTCATTAACAAGCATGGATTGACCATTAGCCGTTCCAATTCCTAAACGAGCTGCATTAAATCGACCAATGGTTACAGCACTGGTAGGAAGTTCTGCTCTTAGTTCGTAAAAGAGTTCGTAATGCAATCTTCCATCGATGCGGTAACTATTATAAGCGGTCCCGCCTTTATTAAGTCTTGTAACAAGAAATTGTAGAATCTCATTACGCGTATATGTACCCGCTTGATGGGGAGTCACGTTGTGAGGATTATTTTTATTATTGTGATGTTCTTCTACAATATCTCCGTAGTTAGCTTTAATCATAGCCGCTATACTGGCAGGTGTTCCATATACCGATCCTTCAGGGTTACCTGGAATCCCTGCAATGGTAAGATCTGCAATAGGATAGTTCGCAACTAATTGAAGATCAACTTGGGCTGAGGTTAGCTTATGAGGGTCATCCTTGTCATTAACGTGTTCTACCAATCCCTCTAAGATAGCGTTTCGTCTATCTTCAAGCTCACTGTACTTGCGCTCAAGCTCACTGTAATAGCCGTCAATCTCCATTCTACTCTTTGTAAGTAGTGCTTCCTCAACGCGTTTAGCAGAAGCAGTCCATGGATCAAACCCATACCACTCCCACAATGGATGTAGATGTCCACTGGGGCGATATGCATCTGGTTTATCTTCCAGATAGTTCCAATCAATTGCCCGTGTATCGTTCAATACACTATCTGCAAATTGATGAACTGCGTCAGCTACATTAGTGTAAACGTCTCCAACCATTTGTGCGTCAACATAAACAAAGTTAGAGACTGTTGGGTCTTTAATTACGATACAGGCACATATGCGTTTACCCGTCTCTGCAGTGAGTTTTGAATGAAGCCAAACAAATTGATAACTCGTTCTAGGTATCTCTTTATACATGTTGTCATAAAGAACTACGCTATCTGCAAAGAAATAACCATTTTGTAAAACAATGATTTTGTATGGTTTAATCCCATATTTAGCGATACTGTGATATTCTTTATTAACCTTATTGGAGGGTAGTACACCCTCCTTATCCAAAGGCAGTGAGTAAATCTGAGGGTTCATGTTGTACTCCAACCTGAAAGCGTTCTATAAGCCATTGCAGACTTTCTATAGCTATAAGTACCTACTCCATTGCCTACACCTAAACTAATCGTTGTGTCATATGTGTAGAAGACTAGAGTGTCGACTGGATATGTATTAATATTAGCATAAAGCGAACGGATCATGGCCATAGCCGTTGCAGAGCTAGCAAAAGATCCTGCAAAGAAAACGTTAGCTGTGCTCCATGGAGCATAAAGATCAAACAACGACTGAATAGAAGTCCAGTTAAGATTTCCTGTTAGGGTAACATCGCCAACTGCATTACCTAGACCAAGTCTAGCTCTATCAAAGACACCTGATGTGAAATTCTCTGCAGGAATATTACTTCTAACTTCATTTCTAAATATGTTAAAAGGTTTAGGCCAGCCTGGACGTTGCAACACTCTCCATGTAGAATATTGTTGCGAATGACAACAATAAGCAAAGGGTTGTGGTCCTTTAAATACTGCAAGATCGGGATGATCATTAAGGTTAATGGTAGTGCGTGCAGGAGTATGGTAATTAGATTCTTTTGATTGACTTGTTTCAATTGTAATCAAATCCCCACTGCGAGTTACTTTAAGAAGAACAGGAGATATTTCCTGACCTGCACGACCCCATCCTCCTGCAGCGCCATTCGCGACTAGATTCCCTGAAGTTCCATTACCCCATCTAAGCCCCGCGTCGATGTTGGCAACTAAACGACTTCCAAAAGCAGCAGTCAAGCATCTGTTTCTTACAATGGTTAAAGGATGTCCAACAAGACCACTTAAACCATTTGTAATAAAACCACCGGAGCTATTCCCACAGCGCCCTGCATCCAGAGTATGCGTATTGCCTTGTTCATCCACTGCTACTGCAATACATACACCAATAAAATCATCATCGGTTGCAGTAGAACTTAACTCAACCTCAAGTACATATTCATCATAGGCTTCAGGAGAAACAAACCCTACAAATGTACCGCTATTAACCATACATCTTACGGCGTTATCAGCAGGAAGATACTGCCAAGTAGATAACTCATTTACGTTAACTGAATTATTGAAAGTGGCTCCAAGACGACTAAATCGTGGCCATGTATCAAATACCAAACCGAAATCTTCTTCACTAAAGTCGATATTGTTTGTATTCTCTACGGTGTCAGTAACCAGATATTTCTTGTCGAGTTCTTCTTGAAACTGATCTGTATCGAAAGTACCAATCTTAGCCGGAGTATCTTCATGTGGATTATCTGCATCTAAATGGTCTTCCAACAATCTATCTGCATGATGCTGTAACGCATGTGTTCCTTTACCGATAGTAACATATTTCTCATTACTATCGCCTATTTCCATTTCACCAAAGGTAGCCAATTCCCAGTTATGAATATTGGATAATCCAATTGTATTCTTATTGTCTTCATGTGGATTATCAAAGTCATTTAAGTGGTTTGATAATTCGTTTCCATTTCCGTTAATAAAGTCATCATAGAGTTCTTTCCCTTTTGACTTCATCTCTTCAAGGTAATGTTGGTCCCCTGCCTGAAGTGCTCTTAGAATATCTTCAAGTTTATTATTAAACCGTTGGTATGTATCATGACCACGAAGGTTTTCTTCCAATTCTCCAGGGTTCCAGTTACTATCGGTACCTACAATACCTGCCCATGTGACTGGAGTATCTGGATTGTCATTAAACCATTGGATGATTTCTTCTCTAACTGTCAGGGAATAAGCGTAGCTGCCCCCTACCATCTGTGCAGTAATATAAACCGATGTGGTTAACTCTTCATTAGTGACTAAGATAGCACCGCATACTTCTAAACCAGTTTTATCTGAAGCATCATTGTACTTATACGTAGCAACATAATCAATGTTAGGTTCCAGAAGGTTTAGGTTGTTATCATAAACCTTAAGTCCTCGTGTGTAGAAACCACCATGTTCCATTACAACAATCCGAGAACTAATACCTGGTGTTGTTAACAGGGGGTGTCTTTCTCCAGAAACAAGGTTTCTAGGGTCCCAACCTGTAAGATCTACTGGGTAACGGATGAGCATGTAAAACCCCTTCCCTATAAAACTAAATAAAGAAGGGAGGGTAAAAACCCTCCCTGAAGTTTAAGAAAGCCTATCAAGTCCATCTGCGAAAATGGTTTCAAGTTCTTTGTAGATATTCTCATCTGCAAAGTCACTTGTTCTTTGAGGTGTCATATAAGCACTGTTAGAAAGACCCTCTTTCGCCTGACTTTTAGTCGCTGTATTCAAGTTTCTTACTCTACTTAGACCAATAGTCTTTTTATCGATTCCTTCATGAATATCAGGATTTCTCACATGATCAATGAAAAGAGTAGATAATGTTTCGATCTTAAGTTGGGTGGTATGAAAATAAGCCACCATATAAGCTGTCAATGTATTTAGAAGAGCCGCAAGGTTCATCTAAGATCTCCTTAAAGTGTTTTATAAACAGTTGGAATGGTAAATGCAGCATCGCCTGTATCGCCCCATAGTTCTATATTACCCTTGACATCAAGAGTTGCAATATAACCAGGACCACACTCCACACGACTATATTCATTGGTCTTATCTAGCTCTTCATAAGCCTGACCAACGCCATGATAATCGTTATCCTCAGTTGACATTACGTAGGTATCGCCAAAGCCCGAGAAATGTAATACAGGACCTGCAACTGTTTCTTGAAGATTGATAACATGTGATGCTGGATTATACGAATAAATTCGTCCAATTCCGTCATCTGTTTCGACAAGAATAAAGTTATTCCCGAAAACAATTTCACCGACATTTGTAAGTGGATTCAATACACTTGTTACCTGGGCTGTAAAACTAGAATTACCCAAAGCTTGAATTCTGCCATTGGTGTCAAGTATAAGGATATTGCGTGTAGTGGTATAAGCACTATTAATTCTTATTTCAGCCACGTCACTTGCAATGTTACTGTAGTTAACAGTACCATGCCTAAACAACCTACCATCTTCTAGAACCATAAGAAGATCGTCAACCGCATGCATTACTCTGGCTCTAATAGCAGGAGGTGGATCTGCTGGTCTGAAACCAGTTGGTGGTTCAATGGAATTGACCCCATGGTTGTGAATCTTACCATCTTCATCTACGTAGTAGTATGCCTCATCACCATATGCAACAGAAGTATCATTGCCCGATACTCTAGGATAAATAGGAAACACCCCATCGGTAGGTATCTCAACAACAGTATCATCCATCAACGCGACTGACATTTTCTGATAGCCAAGAATCAAATCAGCAACGTTAACATAAAGAGGAGTTGCAGGTGGAGTAACTACAGTCGCATCCATCTCGGATGCAGCAGTGCTAAAGTTATTCCCGATGGTCTCAATGGTTAACGTCATATCAGCAAAACTAGGAAGACTCTGACGCCATTCTGCTCCAGTCAATCCATCAAATCGAGTAGCGTCGCCACCTGCAACGTTAGCGATTAGGTTGTCAACTTCCGCTCTAGTATATGCGCCAATTTGAGCAGGTGTTACTTCGTGAGGATTTTGTTTATCATTGAGGTGATTGACCAATAATGTTTCAAGATCATCGATTCTATTTGCAAAGCCTAGGCTGTTGAACAGGATAGTTGCGGAGTAGGGGGTAAGGTAACTACTGTTGTTAGCAATATCAACAGCGTTGGCTGCGGTTGCCAATGCAAGGTTAGCAACAAGACTTAAACCAACATGGGCTTTGTTAGTGCCATGTGGGTTATTCTGGTTTGCAATGTGGTTATTTAACGGGATAACTGCTAATTGATCAATTGCATATTTAACAGTATAGGGTGTTGTATAAAGATCGTTTCTAGTACCTTGCAAAGTTTGCTGTTGTGTTGCTACAGCATAGTTCATAACAAGAGATAGACCCACTTGTGCTTTAGTTACATCGTGCGGGTTATTCTTATCGTTAATGTGTTGAGCAGACGTTCCCTCTGAAGCTGCTTCAATTGCTTCTGCAATGGAAATAAGATCGTCGCTAATCTGATCATAACCGATTAGAGTATCAAGTCTTTGATCATGGGGAACCGCAGGGAAAGAATAAGGAAGAACGTCAATATCACCATAACTTCTAGTAAGGGGGTTAAGAAGCTTATTGGAGAGTTCTTCCAATACTGCCTGATCGCTAAAGCCCCAGTCACCACCAATGGTTCTATAACGAAGACGGATCTGACCTGTGAGGTTTCTATTTAGAAAACGAATAGACCCATTAATAGGTCTACCGGTGCTGTCCATGGCCTCAACAAAATGGTGACCAAGGACATAGTCCACTCCTTCAATAAGGAGTTGGTTATTGCCTGCTGTTCTAACTTCCATCGAATCGGCAAAGAATGGTGCTGCCTTTGGAATAATAAATAAATACTCATCCATTGCAGGGGTTTGAAGAGTATATAAAGGATCGTTGGTAACTAAGTTTGCAGGGTTTGTTCCATAGGGATCAAAAGGATATAAACCGGTTGTAACATAAGCCATAGTAAAACCCTCAAGGGCACTGGGTTAATTAAAGTCCATATAAGAAGACTGGTCAATAATGTGAATCATCATAGAATTGACAGTTCTCTCACTTAAGGAACTAAAAATGTATACCCTTGTAAAAGCCTTTAGTAGAACAGACCGACGTGTTGGTCGCTGGGTTGAAGTCGATATTAGCAATGTCATTATTGCAACACTGAGCGTTACATATGGAGATGTATGGATGTTTATCCATCATCCTACATTCGAAGTTGATTATAAAGCATTACGTTTTAGTAAGATAACCGGACAAATTAATGCAACCCATAACGGAATGACAGTTAGTCAATACCTAAACAGTATTGGAAACCAAGCTCTTCCCTTTGAGGACTATATTCCTGAATTTAGTGAAAAACTTGTTCGGTATAATCAAGCCTGGCATGCAGGTTATGACTTTACACCTGTTGTTCACCATTCGGTTGGCGAATCAAATTTATCGGATTATGAGAAACCCGATCTTAAGATTATAAGAGATGATCTTGATTCAGCATTTATTGGAAAGAACGCTTTATTTACTGTAAATGGATTCTTTCATCTTACTGATTATAATAATCAAGATGCATTTATTATTGATGGGAATAAAAGTATTCGTAAAGCAAATGACAATCAGATCGGGGTTTATTCTTTTAGAGAAGTTGGAGAGATTCAATGTATTCCCATTAAACCCGATATGGTTGCCTCACAGCGTCCTGGCGCTGCGTTAGTAGAAGGAGTGTATGTTCATATACCAAGTGAGTATGATCTTACTGACAAGAGCGTACTGCTTGTTGTAGGAGGATATCTTCAGGCTCTTAATAAAGCCTATATAAGAACAGGAGAAAGATCCTTTAAAATTGAATTTGGAAGAATGAATGCACTAGAACGTTATTACGATAGCTATAACAAGATTGATCTTAGTTCATTGGGTTTACATGAATATGAATCAAGCGATAGTCTTGTAATGGTTGATCAATTAATGAGTGATGAGGCCATTCGTGGTTATCTTACATTAAGCCAAAGTTTCTTTGTTATTGTTGACTCTCCTTCTTTCTTTATGGATCTTGAGAAAACAGAAGATAGTGCATTGCCTGGTCGTTATTATGGAACCGATAAACTTTATATGCCTCACATTGGTGCATATGGAAGAATGGTAGAACATCACTACTTAGTAGAGGATGGTGTTACTGTAATAGCGGGGAGTCGCAATCTTCGATATGATTATGACTTTCAAAGAATGCGATGGAAGAGGGGATCGAATATTGATAATGGCAAATATCCAGCATCTGCATATAGAGACACAGGACTATTTGAAATGCAGATCGGGGTTGAGAGGTAATTATGCTACATAAAGGAATTTTATAATGAGTCTTCTTATTCTACTCCCTACGGGAAATACAAGCGATAATAATAAACTAACCCTTCCATCGGATTTTGTAACCATGGATACCGAAGGCGGAAGCCTTCGACAGCATGATGGAGAAACCAAAGGAGGGTTTATTCATCAAGCGGTATTTCCTCTTCCTCCGTTCATAGGTGAGGTTCCAGTAGAGGAATTAATTTCAGGGGATGTTTTAGCATCCTTGGTTGGTTTAACGGCAGGAACCGCATTCAATAACAACGAACCCTGGCTTCATTTCGTAGATCCAACGGATAACAAAACCAAATTCATCTCAAAGAAACCCTATCGATACGATCTGACCTGGGATCAAATAGATGAGGTTGGATTATCGTACGGTAAAGAAATAACCATCGATGGGAAGCAATACATTTGTAGACTAATTAAAGGATGTAGTTCAGATCCCTATGCGGGATCTAATGGATATGATACTGAAGGAACATGGAACAGTGAATGGAACCGACTTATGTACCCTATCTGCGCCCCTACGGGGAACGCAGCTTGGGATATTGTAAATGATCCATCCTCCCCAGGCTTAGGAGCCTGGGCACAATATGATCAAGAGAATGATCTTTATCTCCTAACCCACAATGGGCGATACACTTGGTGTCAAGAGACTGCCCCTAATATTAATCAACGAATTCGCCGCGCCGGTAGCGGAGTTTGTAGGCTCACCATAGGTAATTCGTATATAGCCACGCCAGACTTCAGTTGGCGACCTTTGTTGGAATTGATTGAGTAACAATATAGAACCCCTCCCCATAATCGGGAGGGGTTTATGTCAACTTAGCTAAAGTTGGTTGCAAAGGACTGTTCCCTCTTACACAGGTTAAGAAGTTTCCTTATATCCTGTTGCATCTCCTCTTTATTTCCATATTCAATCCAACAGGGAATTGATTTCAATATCCTTGTTACATATTGATCAAGACGATTATCATCAATTTTACTTATATGAACAATCCTCCCCCAAACCATCGGTGCAAACATAGCGGGAAACCGTAATGCATTGGTATCCCTACTTAGTTTAAACTCTTGATTTAGCTTATCGAGGCTTTCGATGTTATCTTCATCTGAATGGGTAAGTCTTGCATACAAAGACACTAGTAGACACATGCGTCTACATCGTTCCGGTGTCTTACTCCATAACGAAGTCCATATCAAACGAAATAACTCTTTTAGCTTACTCATATCCAAAAACCTTTGTTGGATTCAAATAACAAAGTGAGTGTAAGGCGATCCGAAGATAGCCTGCCCTGAGGAAGTCTGAAAGATAACGTTCATCCCAATAGCCTTAGGGCCTGTATGTACTAATGCCAGTTGTACCTTGGGATTTTGATCTGCAAGCTTTGCCAACATATTCCGGTTGGGTATATCGATACCCGGCAATAGACGAACCTTCTTTAAAGGGGCATCTTTTAATTCAAGATCGACACTAACGGTTGTGTTGGTAATAGTTGGACGAAGCTTTATAATCGTTTTGTTACCTTTAGACTCTTCACAATATAAGTCATCGGTAATATCGATTAATGTGATACCTTCGTTATTTTCGTTATTCAAAATACCCAATAAACGGTTGTACATTACCCCAAATACACTGTAAGCATCTTGAGCCAACCTAGGCTCTACTAATGTCTTGGTAATGAGTTTATCATCGGGTGTAATGAATCCATTGATGATATCGTTATAGATGAAGGCATGATCGCCAACTGATTCATAACGTTCAATCATCCTTTTAGTAAAAAGATTATCAAGCCTTATGACATTAAGAAGAGGAAGTTTTAGCTTATCCTTAGATTCATGATTTTCAATCACTTTGTTAATGAGTGGATCTTCTTCATTCAAAATACAAACACTGAAGAATGCATCGCTAATACGTCTACCTACAATGATGTCTGTCTTATTAAGTTTCTCTAATGTACTATCATCTTGCTTAATGCCATAGTTACGCATTTCACCTAATGAGAAAGTATAGTAGATATGTTGTCCTTTCTCATTCTTATAGTCCGTATCGGTTTTAAACAAAAGGCGTTGTTTCTGAACTAGGGGATTAAGGTCTTCATATTTAATGACATTATGAATTGACTCAATCCATTGATCTTCTTTCATTGGACCGCGATAGCGATAATACCCACTTCCTGTTCTTGCTAGGATATCTGCTTCTTCATTACCCGGTTCACCGTTGTGTCCCTGAACCCAAATGGTTTCTAATTCAATTTTACTTTGTGCAATCTCGTTAAGAAGTTCATCAATCTGTTTCCAAAGAGCAACACTTTTAATCTCCTGTCCATCTGACTTACACCAGTTATTCTTCTTCCATTTAAGCATATGCTTTTCAGCACCTTTAATGACATACTCACTATCGGTACGGATAACAGTGTTAAGCTTTAATTTCAATACAAGCTGTAGAGCATTAATGTAAGCAAGAAGCTCTGCGCTGTTATTGGTTGCTTCACGATCAACCGTTCCATAGCGACGATACTCATCAATGATGATAACTTCTTCTTCAGGACTTCCTTTCTTAAACCCCATCCGAGTTGGAACAAATCCTTTCTTATTCTTTACAACATCATTTTCTTTAAATGAATATGCATAGACACCATAACCACCTTTAGATTGTCTATAACTACCATCGCAATAAATAACCAAACCCTTTAGATCAGACATTAATAAACCCTTTTGTATTTAACCATTCTACATGATGAAATCATCAAGTATTAAAACCCACATTTTGTTTTATATTCGTTATACTGTTGATCAATAAGGGTTAATTCTTCCCAGATGTATTCTTCTAAGATAACGATATAGGTTGCCAATGCAAGTTCCATGTCTCTATGTGATTTAATATTAGGATCGTCTATATTCAACGTAGCTGGAATAGTTCCTCGCGTTGGAAGAACAAAGGGTTCGCATTGTTTTTTATTAGAGGGGTTTTCAATCACAGGGGGGATGATTACTTTAGTATCTGGTTTTGGATTATGTATATGGTGAGTTTCACTTGAAGTTAGATTATGTTGATTATGGTTTAGTACGCTTACTGAATTATCAATAACAACACAACTATTTAAACCAATAATTGTCAGGATGATAAAAAACTTATTCACTTTTGAATCTCCGTTTTTGTAACAATTCAGCAATGTGACTTCTGTCATATTCAAGGATGGCTGGAATGTCTTCTTCAAACAATCCAGATTGGTTAAGTAATAGTTGATCGTAGTCGGTTTGAAGAACTTTATATCTTTCATCCAACTCTTGCATTTTACTATGAGTGCTTTTAAGCACACTTAGAGTGAATGCAAGAACAACTGCTAGTGTAATCAATATTGCAAATAAAATAGTAATGGGAGTATTGTCTTTAAGCACTTCCATTACCGTTCGATCATTAAATATCAAATGCTTTAACCAAGGCCATATAAGAATAATGCCCTTGATTATTAACTTATTTACTAACATACATGGCTCCAAAGTCTATTAACAAATATTTAAAATTTACTCAAGGATATAGACTTTTATTGTATTTGTCAAATGTTTAAACTCGATGGTATGAAACTAGATATGAACTGGAGTTTAATTAATGTACAATCTTAAAAGCTTTATTGGTTTTAGACCAACAATTGATAACGCACCCAACACCGTAGCTACCTTCGGTGAGCTATCAACGCATAGCGCTACTTACGCTAAAGATATTAAAATCTATACAAATCAAAATGAAACTCCCAACTCTTCTTTGTTTGTATTTTACAGTAAAGAAGATGGAGAAACGGTTGCTACCGATACTCCTACTGCGAATCTTATTCTTAAGATGGGTGAGTTTCTTTTAGATGGCGCTATTAGCAAAACCTTAGGGGATCTTCCTGATCAGATTCTTCAACAACTGAATGCAGAGTTTGGAACCCAAGCATCAGGTATTCAGATTGGCCATGTGCTTTATGATTCGGCAAATGATATTTATCTTCCCGAATGGGTCTCTTTTAGATCAAGTTTAATTGGTCAGGATAATAACATCATTGCATGGTTGGCCGATGGAAGTTTCAGAGCGCAATATGACGAATATGAAATTGAAGTTGTTCCACCAATCATTCCCTTAGATGATTTCTTCCGTGGTGCAACAGAAGTTAATACTCTCCTTAATAACTATAACATCACGGAGAAATTGGATGAAGTTCAGCAAGAAAGAGGGGATTATCCATACACGATTCTTAAAGCAAATCGTTACGATTATCATGCTCCCAATACCGATGATATTAGGATTCCTTCCTATTGGATTGTAATCATCTATGGGCAGGCTGGAAATAACCCTGATATTATCCGAGAACATATTGCCAATTGGGTATTGGATAATAGCGATCATACCCGCGATGACTGGATTGAGATTCTTCCGGATCTTTTTCGTAGCACTGAATTTGTAATTGTACCTCATTGGTATCGCTACTCTATTCCTAATCTTCAACACCATGCAGGAATCTATAGTCCGGTACATCTTCCAAAAGAAGACCTTCCCGTTGCTAAAGAAGTAATTGATGGAAGTTCTTATTCTCCAACCTGGATTGAAGAACACTATGAAACCAGTGCCATGCAATATAAAAGCCTTGGTTTCACTGTAGTAGGTTCTCCAGAGAATAGAGAAGGAATTAGTAGCTTCTATCAACAGTTTCAAGATTACATTATTCTTCCTAACGACAGCGCTGATTTTAACCGCATTAGCGTAAAGACTCAGGAATTTATTGTTCTTCTTAATCGCCTAACTGTTGTTGCAGAAACGTTAACTGAGATCAGCGCCATTCCTGTTGGCATTAGTCGTGTTAATAGAAATGGTAAGTTGTATGCTGCAGCGTCATATGACAATACACTTTATCTAGTTGCAGGGAAACGAACTGTAGAAGATGTTTATGTTGATCTTGAACTAAATGGTTTCTAATTAACAACATAGAGGGCGGCCATTAGGCTGCCCTTTTATGATGGAGGTTTTTATGGATATTAATTCACCCGAATTTCCATTCCAAATGGATACAACCGACGCTTTATATTTACTTCTTAAGAACGAATATACTGAGTTTGAACTAACAAGAGAAAACAGCACCATCTTGAAGATTCAAGGAAGTGGAACTGGAAATAAACCTGGACGAACTTATCTTGAAATTAAAGAGAATGAAACAAATACGGTTCACAGATTCTATTATAATAGATTAAATGTTAATCGATGGATTGAAAATCCAATTGAAGTTACACAAGAGGAATTAAATCAGATTCAAGATATGACAAGAGATAGTGAGATTATCTCTTTTATCTCAGACAAGTTAGATATTCGACTTGAATCAAAAGATTTCTTTGTGGAGTTTGATAGACTTAAACTAACAGGTGGTTCAAACCCTCCTAACTGGCGATTGAAGAGTCGTTATGATAGTCCCCTATGGTACAGTGACCTTATTATACATTTCACAGTAGGTGGTTCTACGCCAGTTAGCTGCGTACCTGGTATTATAAGAGAAGAAGACGATAGAGATTTTGAAGTTACCTTTAAAGGAGATTTCATTGACAGTTCTCTATATCTTACTGATTACGGAGTTGACGATAGAGTTGTTGGATATATCGAGATAGGAGAGCAAAACTATCAAAGAGCAATTACTTTATCTATACGAGAGCCTGACGTATCAATGCTCATTAATAGCGGCTCTGCCGCAGAAGTCTTAGATTATAATATCGTTGTTAATGGACAAGTCATTAACGATGATATTGACCATGTAGATAGTGGAGTAGTCTTCTATGAACAAAGAAGATTATTGTTCATTCTCTATATACCAGATGATCTCGATGTTGATGACTTTACCAATGGTTGTTTCACATTCTCGGTTAGGGAATGGTATTCCGATGTTTAACTTAAACAATCTATTAAGTATTGTTTATTTAAAACAAGATACCGAATCAATTGAATGGGAAAATGTCTTTCTTGGATGTTTTAAGGATTCATTAATTAAACCCATAAAACATAAAGGCATTAAAGGCGATATCCAGCAGGCTAGAATCAATGCAATCAAAACAGTTGAAACTAAGTATTACGTTATGCTTGACTATGATGATCTCGTTGTTCCAGATGTTATCTTTGATTGTGTTAATTTCCTTGAGAATAATCCCGAATATATTGCCTGTACTGTTAATGAAGGATTGACGGGTTTACATGGTAGATTAAAAGCACCTGCTATGTTAAGGAAGTCTATTAACCATCCGAATGTATTTAGAAACCCAAGAGAGGTTCATACCTGTACTGTATTTAGAACAGATATAGTTAAAGACCTTCTACCTCTCTTTAGTGTTCATAAATTCTTTAATTTCGATTGGGCATTGAGAATGCTTATTGCAGACAAAGGAATGATAGGAATTGTGCCAAAGGTGGGTTATTATTACAGACTTCATTCAATAGGTCATTCCACAATAAAGGAATGTGACGGGTTTGTTCCAAGTAAAATGACCTACCATTATCTGAGGGATAACCGACTTATAAACACGATTGTATGATCGAATACCATTTCTTAGGAACTGATTATGTCAATGATTCCTCCTCTGGGCGCAAGAGGGGTTTATGAAGTATTAGAGCCTTGGGAAGTTAATCCCAACATCTCTTATCGATGTTCTGCATTGCGTTATTTCCTTGATCTTGAGAATCAGGATATTGATGTCTATGCAGCCTACTACGAACCCCATAACCTTTCAAGGGAAACGTTTGAGCAAGATAGGGTAAATCAAGTTGCTATTGTGACTTTACTATCAGACACTCAAACCCCCATTTATATCCCTTCAAGTTATATTAAGAGCTATCCAAACAGTGCTTTCTATAACTATCAACATATTGTTTTATCTGCTTCTTTAGGACCACTTCCAGATGACTTGGATTTAACCTTTCTTAAGAATCAAATGAAAGAAGTTATCTCTGACGTTATTGGTGTAGAACCTATTATTCATGAGAATGTTGCGCCTTCTGAACAGATTGTTACGCCAGCACAGCATGAGATACTAGAAGCCAATAGACAAAGTGCTATTACTAATAGAACTACAACTCATTCTAAGAATTTGACCTTAATAGAACAGAGAGACCAATTGAGCGAACGGGTTCAGATTCTTGAACAGCTTGTTATTGATAATGATTTATTGAACTAATTTAACGGAGTAGTTTTAACATGAGTTACATCAATAAGTTTCTGTTGGATAAATATTCTTCGGAAGAACTTGAAGAGAAGAAAATGGTAGATGAGGGTGAGACCATTATCGCTCTTACTCCAGTTGATAAACCAGAAGAGAAGGGTGCTGCTGTTGCCACTCTAAGCGCTAATGCAGAACACGCCGATAAACACAAAATCGTTGAGGAAGACGACGGTTTGATTCGCATTACTACTCGCTACGATGCAGATGAAGAAGAGTTCGGTAAAGATGTTGTTAACCTTAACAACCTGACTGAGAAAGCAGCACGTCACAGCGGTCTGACTGCAGCTATGGAGAGTTATGTTGATATCCTTGACAATGCACTGGAGAAAGGTCAAGGCGTTTCTGACGCTACTCTCAAAGCCATGTATATGGGTATTAAGCTAGCCGATAGAGATAACTACGTTAAACTAGCAATGCCTGGTTTTGAAGATCTTATCTTTAGTTCTACTCCTTTTATTAGAACTCAATATAGTGCTGAGTCTTTTAAAGATAGATTGAAAGACATGATCAAGAAAGCAATCGAATATGCTCGTCGTATTTGGGATGCTTTGAAAGAAGTTTACTTTAAAATTACCAAGAGTCTTGTTAAAGTTAAAGAAGATCTCGTTACTGTAAAAGCACATGTAACTGGAATCAGTGAGAATAAATCTTCTAACATTACTTTTGATCCGTCTAACTTCAAACGTCTTTGTGTAGACGGTGAGTTCATGGGTTCGGATGTTAAAGGCGTTAAAGACTTTCACGAAACGGCTAAATTCTATTTTGATGAATATCCCCGAATAGCAATGAATATAATGGAACCTGTCAATAAAGGAATGGTTGACGTAGTAGACAGTAGGTTCGGAATGAGTACCATGGTAAACGGTAAAAATATAGGAAGTAGGACATCTTCCGAAGCATACGCTGAAATGATTTTAGATATGAACGACATTATTCAAAAGGCTTTTAATTTAGATCAATATAGAAGTATGTCTAAAATTAACAATCCAAGAGATATTCCTCCGGCATTTACCAACGTTAAAGACGTTAGTGTATTTAAAGGTAAAACCCTTCCCGGAGATTATTCACTCTACATGGCCTTTAGAACAATCCTTTCAAGCTCAGGCAACTCGACCCGAGAAAAAGATATTGACAGAACAGTTGGATTTATCGGCGGGGCGTATGATGCGGCTTTCGCTAAAGTACCTAATGTTAAAGATACAGTCTCATCTAAAGAAAAAATACCTCAAAAGAACGTTCTTCTTAACATAATCACAGAGCTTGAAAACATTGTAAACAATGTTCAAAAATGGGAAGCTAACAGCGGTAAAGAATTTGAGAAAACTCGTCGTACTGCTATATCGAACATCAAGGAACTTGAAGACAAACTCAAATCGGCAACAATGTTTGCCGCAGACAACGCTTATACAGGTAGAGTAATTTCAATCCTCACAAACACTCAACTCCTTAATAATAAGATAACCACTCCTACAGGCAGTATGTATGGTTATGTGGTTTCTACTATTAGGGCTTATATCAAGTTCATTGAACTCTGCGCAAATACATTGAAGAAAGCTTCTAGTGAAGATGCATCTGATGCTTCTTTTACTATGTCTGGTCAAAAGCTTTTAACAAACTGAGTAACTATATAGTTTGACCTAGGGTTTGTGTTGTAAAACATTCGATTGATTAATCAATTAAAGGTAACAAACAATGAGTAAGATTGCAGAATGGCTGAAAGAGATGGATACCTACAGTGTAGAAGAAGCCGGTGAGGCCACTGTAGAGAAGATTGCTAACTCTGATACTCCCGTAGAGAAAGTTGGCGATACAGGCACTGCTGAGGTTGATAAAGCAGGTTCTGAAGTTGCTCCCGCAGGTACTGATGAAGAAGCAGATAATGCTGATTGTCCAGATGTTGGTGACAAAGAAGTTGTTGTTGACAAAGGCGGTGACGAGCCTGAATCTGACGACGAAGGTACTGCTAAAGTACTGGATAAGCCAGTTGAAGAAAAAGCTGAAGTTAACGAAGTATCAGAACCGGTTGATATCGACAACTTTAGCGCAGAAGACTTTGCAGAAGAAATGGCAAAAGGCTTTGAAGACATTGACGAACTGACCAAAGCGTTTGATGAAGCCTGTGCTGTTCACTATGCTGTAGAGTCGTACATTGAACTGCTGGAAGATGAAGGCGCAGATGCTACTACCGTTAAAGCTATTTCCATTGGTATGGAAAGCTACGGCATCCAAGAATTGATTCTGGATGAGGTTAAAGGCTTTGAAGATGCTGACAACGCCAAAGGCGAAGCCAAAGAAGGCATGGGTGCCAAACTTAAGAAGATCAAAGATTGGCTGCTTGAGATGATTCGTAAGTTCGGTAAGAAACTAGTCGAACTGTACAAGTCGGTTGAGGTTCGTGCGATTGCACTGTTAGGCAAGGCTGATAAAGTAGAGAAAGAAGTTGACGAACTGGGCAATGAGGTTCGTGAAGTAGAACTGGATCTTTACAAGTATGAAATCGCAGGTTCCGATCGGTTTAACAAAGAAGGCATTAAAGATGCTATTGACTTCTATGTAGAAGCAGCGACTACAGAAACTAAAGATAAAGTCAGTAAAGCATCTAGCGTAACTTCGATTGATAAATTGAAAGGTTCCGATTTCAATTTTAAAGAGACTCTCGCTAAAACTTCAGTGTCTGAAACGGAAGGTGTTCTGGATTGGACTGTCGAACCCGTCAAGCAAGATATCGGCAACGCTGAGAAGACTAAAGTTAAAATCAGTAAATCCGATATTAAACCAGTGGTTGGTGAAGTTAGTTCTTTCCTGAAAGGATTTAAACTAGGTTTTAATAACACAATGCTTACCGGTTTTATCAAGACCCTTGAGAAAGATCTTGAGAAACTTGATAGTTCAGATCAGGCTGCGCTGTTGAAATCTAAATTGAACTATGTTAAATCAGTTCAAAAGGTTTCGCTGAATGCATCACAGGTAGCATTGGCTAAAATGTCACGTGGCTTGGATGTAGCTAGTAAGGCAAGTGTTGCATGGAAAGCGGCTGGAAAGAAAGCTGCTTAACGTTTAACATACCCCTCCCTTCGGGGAGGGTTTATGTCATTTATCCTTTGATTAATAAACAATTAAAGGATTTGGATATGATTCATAAATTTCCATA
>WPCG01030458.1_pt1 | contig 19015 bp, 16 predicted proteins | sample 5403311 | NCBI WGS metagenome assembly WPCG01 (sample SAMN12869467, study PRJNA574797) | sludge metagenome | isolation source: wastewater treatment of Control | place: China:Beijing | collected 2019-05-17 | reverse complement strand
GCCCGGCAATGCGCGCCCTCGCCTTTACCGACGGCGACGCGCGCGCGCGCCTGGAGGCCATCCTCCACCCCCTCATCCGCGCCGAGAGCGCGCGCCGCTGCGCTGCTGCCAGCGCCCCCTACATCATCCTCGCGGTGCCGCTGCTGATCGAAAGCGGCGACTACCGCGCACGCTGCACGCGCATCTGCGTGGTCGACTGCCCGGAAGCGCTGCAGGTCGAGCGCGTACGCCAGCGCAACGCCCTCGACGAGGCGCAGATCCGCGCCATCATCGCCGCCCAGGCCAGCCGCGCGCAGCGCCTCGCCGCCGCCGACGACGTCATCGACAACAGCGGCAGCCTCGCCGACCTCCACCGCCAGGTGGATGCACTGCACCTGCGCTATCTGGCAGCCGCCGCGCCCGGCTCGACATCCTCGTAAAGGGTCGCCAGCGGCACGTCCACGCCGATGCTGTGCAGATGGACCACCTGCCCCTCGGCAACCGGATGCAGCACCCACAGGCCTTCGGCGTTCTTGCGGAACAGATCGGCGTGGCGGCGATCCTGCTCGATGAGCAGGTATTCCTGCAGGGTGTCGATGTGCTGGTAGATGCCGAACTTGCGCCCGCGGTCGAAGGCAGCGGTCGATTCCGACAACACCTCCACCACCAGTGCCGGGTACTGCTTGGCCAGGGCGGATTCCGGCGTACGGTCGCGCTCGTCGCAGGTAACGAAGACATCCGGATAGAAAACCGCATCGGCACGCTCGATGCGCAGCTTCATCCCGGAGACAAAAGTCCGGCAGGGCTTGCCCGCCAGTGCGGCCTTGAGGGCTGAACCAGCATTGAGCAGGATGGTGTAATGCGCATCCGTGCCGCCCGACATGGCAAAAACCTCGCCGGCGAGGTACTCGTGGCGCAGTTCCTGAACCTCTTCCCAGCTCATGTAGGCGTCCAGATCAAGCACGGGGGCGTTCTGCGGCAAGGCCATGGCGGGTCTGCTCCTCATCAACAGCTTCGAGAATAGCCAGCCCCGGCCGGCACGGCAAGCGCAAGAACCACCACGTCCTCGGCACTCGCGCCAGGCCAACATTGACCGTCTCCGGCAACTTGCCTAAAGTGGGCCATCATGCACACAGCAAGCAGGAGCCCGTGATGGGTGAAGCACAACCGGTCGCCGCCATCGACCGCGAGATCTACCTGCGCTGGGAAGCCGAACAGGCCGAAAAGCACGAGTACCTCGCCGGCGAGGTCTTCGCCATGGTCGGCGTCAGGCGCGAACACGCAATTGTGACCCTCGCCCTCGGCAGTGGTCTGCGCGAGCATCTCAAGGGCACGCCCTGCCAGACCTTCGTCGCCGACATGAAACTCCTCGTCGAAGCCGCGGATGCCTGCTTCTACCCCGACGTGATGGTCACCTGCGACGAGCGCGACCGCCGCGCCGAGCTGGTCATCGAACACCCCGTTCTGGTGGTCGAAGTACTCTCCGCATCCACCGCCGCCTTCGACCGCGGCGCCAAGTTCGCCGCCTACCGCAAACTGCCCAGCCTGCAGGAATACCTGCTGGTGGACATCGACCAGCGCCGCCTCGAACTCTATCGTCGCAGCGCCGACCACTGGCAGCTCTTCGATACCGACGCCAACGGTACCTTCAGCCTGGACAGCGTCGCCATGAGCCTCGGTACCGCGGCCGCCTTCGAGGATCTCCAGCCACCCGCCGCGCAGACCGCAAGGCCTGGCTGAAGCATCGCGCAGCGCCTTCACCCGGCACTGCTAAAGAAATATGCGCAGGCAGCGCCGCGCGCCGGGCAAAACCCCGCCGGCACCGGCAAAACCCTGTGCTATCATGCCCCGCAACCAAGGAGACCTCCCAACTTGCAGGCATGGCGCGGTGATTAGCTACGAATACCCTCTCAACGAGCGTATCCGCACGCTCCTGCGCCTTGAGGATCTCTACCGCAAGATCGCCCACTTCCTGCGCGGCCAGGCCCCGCAGGATCACCACACCGCGCTCATCACCCTCTTCGAGGTACTCGAAGTGGCCTCGCGCGCCGATCTCAAGGTCGACCTGGTGCAGGAACTCGAACGCCAGCGCCAGATCCTCATGGGCTTCCGCAACAACCCGGAGATCTCCGAACAGGCACTCTCCGGCGCGCTCTACGAGATCGAGCAGGCCTCCGCCTCGCTGCTCGCCATGGCCGGCAAGATCGGCCAGTACCTGCGCGAGAACGACTGGCTGATGGGCATCCGCAGCCGCGCCTCGATCCCCGGCGGGGTCTGCCAGTTCGACCTGCCCTCCTACCACTTCTGGCTCAACCGCGACGCCGACCACCGCCGCCGCGACCTCGAAGGCTGGCTGGCGCCGATGACCCCCATCCGCGAAGGCCTCGACATCGTCCTGCGCCTGCTGCGCGCCAGCGGCCGCGCCGAACAGCAGATCGCGCGCTGCGGCACCTACCAGCTCACCATGGGCGGACGAAGCGCCCAGATGCTGCGCCTGCAGGTGGCCAACAGCGAAGCCGTGGTGCCCGAAATCAGCGCCAACAAGTACGCCATCAACATCCGCTTCGTGATGCCCGAAACCCTCGCCCGCCCGCGTCTGGCCGAGCGCGACGTGGCCTTCGAGCTCACCTTCTGCAGCCTGTGAGCCAGACCGCCGGCACCCCGCGCAGCGTCAACTGCCCAACCTGCGGCAAGGCCGTACAGTGGACCGCGGCCAGCACCTGGCGCCCCTTCTGTTCCCAACGCTGCCGCCAGATCGACCTCGGCGCCTGGGCCACGGAAAGCTACCGCGTCGCCGCGGCCAACCCGCCCGACGGCGACGGCGACGACAGCTCGCGCTGACTCCCGGACAGCCTCCCGCCGCCCCTGCAGCGGCAGCCCCGCAACACCCTGCCAGCGTCATGCACAGCCCCCGGACGCCGCAAGCCGTCGTCATTCCCCGCCATCGTGCACTGCAGCATCCACGCCCCTTTCGCACCCCTGTTGCGCCAATGCAACAAGATTTGACCGAATGTGCAGCTTTCTCCCTTCCGCGCTTGCGGTGTCACGCCGAGGTTTGCAGAATCCACCCAACTTCTCGTTAGAGAGGTCAACGGGCCGGGTCACTGACGCGGCCTCAACTTCAAGCAAGAGGAGAAATACATGCAGAAGAAACTGATTGCACTGGCTGTGGCTGGTCTGGTTTCCGCCCCGGCCTTCGCTCAGTCCAACGTGACCGTGTACGGCGTTGTCGACATGGGTCTGAACTACAGCTCCAGCTCCGAAGCCGTTACCGCTGCTGGCAAGTTCAAGAACCGTGCCGCCCTCGACAGCGGCCTGCAGTCCGGCAGCCGTCTGGGCTTCCGTGGCACCGAAGACCTGGGCAACGGCCTGAAGGTCGGTTTCGTGCTGGAAATGGGCCTCAACGCTGACCAGGGCGCCTCCGCTCAGGGCGGTCGCACCTTCGGCCGTCAGACCATCCTGACCCTGTCCGGCGACTTCGGTACCGTGGCTCTGGGCCGCATGTACACCCCGCAGTTCGGCCTGGTTTCCCGCATCGACCCGTTCGGCGCCGGCACCGTGGGCGACGTGACCTACGGCCGCGGCATGTACACCATGGCCACCACCCGTCAGCTGGGCCTCGAAGGTGAAATCCGCCTCGACAACGTCTGGGCCTACGTTTCCCCGAGCTTCAGCGGCTTCACCGTCACCGCTGCCTACACCGCCGACGGTGCTGGCAACGAACCCAACGTTGCCCGCGGCACCAAGAGCGGCGCCGAAAAGGTGTGGGCCATCTCCCCGGTGTACAGCAACGGCCCCCTGCTGGTCGGCCTGAACTACCACCGTGCCAAGGTTGACAGCATCGACGCCAAGGGCCGCACCTGGGATCTGGGCGCGACCTACGACTTCGGCGTGGTCAAGCTCTCCGCCCTGTACGGCCGCTCCAAGTCCGACGTTGGCGTTCAGGACGAGAAGGACACCAAGTGGATGGTTGGCGCAACCATTCCGGTCAGCGAAGTCGGCAACGTCATGGTTTCCTACAGCCGCCTGAAGACCGACAGCGACGTCGCCGCCCGCGACGACGACAAGGTCAGCAAGTGGGCCGTCGGCTACACCCACTCCCTGTCCAAGCGTACCAACCTGTACGCCGCCTACGCTCACCTGAGCACCAACCGCGACGCCAAGGGCCAGTTCTCGGTCGGCGGCACCGGTGGCGCGATCAGCGGCAACTTCACCAGCGGCCTGAACGTCGGTCTGCGTCACTCCTTCTAATCGTCTCCCGACGATCTGAAGCAGAACGGGCACTTCGGTGCCCGTTTTTTCGTTTACAGCGCATCATCTCAGGCGTGCAGGTTTCTGACGCCAGACCGCCGGCAGGAACGCCCCCGGTTGAACCCTCGCCCTGCCGGACAAACCCGGAATGAGCCCCGGAACGGTACAATCCACGCTGATTCCTATCAATACAGCGGGTAGCTCGTGGCCTACCCTCCGGCATGAAAATTCCCCTTCGCTCGCTGCTGGTCTTCTTCTTCGACCTTGCCGCCGTTGCCGTTGCCTGGCTGGGCGGCTTTCTGATCCGCTTCAACTTCGACTGGCCTGCCGAATACAACGGCAAGGTCCTGCTCGGTCTGGCCGTATTGCTCGCCATACATGCTGGAGCCTGCCGCTGGGCAGGGCTGTACCGTGGCATGTGGCTGTTCGCCAGCCTGCCGGACCTGAAGCGGGTCCTGAAGGCCGTCGGGGTATCGTCGATCGGTCTGGTGGTCTTCCTTGCCCTCGACCGCTCGGTGGGGCCTGCGGTGCCGCGTTCCATGCTGGTCCTCTACCCCGTTCTGCTGCTCATTGTCATGGGTGGCGGGCGGGCTGCGTGGCGGATGTGGAAGGAACACCGCCTCTACGGCGATCTGCAGGCTTCGGGCAAACCCGTTGTGGTTGTCGGCGCGGGGACCGGCGGCGCCATGCTGGTGCGCGAGCTGCAACGCAGCCCGGACTGGCGCGTGGTTGCCCTGGTCGACGACGACCCCGCCAAATGGGGGCTGGAGCTCTACGGCTGTCCTGTGGCCGGCGCGATCGCCACCCTCCCCGATGTGCTGGCCGACTACAAGGCACAGCAGGTCATTCTGGCGATGCCCTCCGCGGCGGCTGAGGCGCGCCGCCACGCGGCAGACCTCGCCGCTCAGGCCGGCACCCATGTACTGACCGTTCCCGGGCTGGACGACCTGATGAACGGCAAGGTGGCCATCAACACCATGCGGCCGGTTGAGATTGAGGATCTGCTCGGGCGCGAGGTAGTAAGCATAGACAGCGCCCACGTGCATGGCATGATTGCCGGCAAGACGGTGCTCATCACCGGCGCAGGCGGCTCGATCGGCAGCGAACTCTGCCGCCAGCTTGCCCGCTTTGCTCCGGCAAGGCTGGTGCTGTTCGAAGCCAACGAGTTTGCCTTGTACAACATCGAACAGTGGTTCGCAGTCCATCGCTCGGACATTGAGCTGCTTGCTCTCGCTGGCGACATCCGCGACCCCATACGCCTCGACGAGGTCTTCAACGCCTGGCGCCCACAACTCGTCTTTCACGCCGCGGCCTACAAGCACGTCCCGCTGATGGAGGTCGGCAATGCCTGGCAGGCCGTGCGCAACAACGTCCTCGGCACACTGCTGCTGGGCGAGCGCGCGCAGCGCTACGGCGCCGAGCGCTTCGTACTGATCAGCACCGACAAGGCCGTCAACCCGACCAATGTGATGGGCGCAACCAAGCGTCTTGCAGAAATGACCTGTGAGGCCTTGCAGCAATGCGAAGGCGGGAAGACGCAATTCGAGATCGTGCGCTTCGGCAACGTCCTCGGCAGCACCGGCAGTGTAATCCCGAAGTTTCGCGAGCAGATAGCCAGCGGCGGCCCAGTAACCGTCACGCACCCCGAGATCAACCGCTACTTCATGTCCATTCCGGAAGCCGCGCAACTGGTCCTGCAGGCTGCGGCGATGGGCAAGGGCGGGGAGGTTTTCGTGCTCGACATGGGCGAACCGGTAAGGATCGTCGATCTTGCGCGCAAGATGATTCGCCTTTCCGGTTACTCCGAGGACGACATCCGCATCGAGTTCACCGGGCTGCGCCCGGGCGAGAAGCTCTACGAAGAGCTCCTCGCCGATAGCGAACAGACGGGTGAGACGCCGCACCCCAAGCTGCGCATTGCCCAGTCCCGCGCTGTGGACTCGGCCTTGCTTGAGGACTTGCACAGCCTTTTCGCAAATTGCCCCGGCATGCCTGATGAGGAGGTACGGGCTTTGCTCGGGCGCTTCCTTCCCGAGTATCACCCAGCGCATCATTCCAGCCACTCCGGTACCACTGCATGAGCGCTGTCACCCCACCGCCCCCCCCCGCAGTTGCGCTGGTTTCCTTCGATTCGCTGGGAGACAGCCTGATTTACGTGATGATGGCCGAGAACCTCAGAGCAAACGGCTTCGCGGTCACGCTGTTCGGCAACATCGGGCATCAGTTGCGCGACTGGATCCCGCAAATCGACACCCGGCCACTGCCTGCCATCGCCGAACTCGACGACGCACTGGCACCCTTCGCCCTGACACTGATGAGCCCGCCTGCCGCACTGCGCGCCACGTTGACACCGGAAGCATGTCGATCGGCGCGCGAGAAATGGGTTCTGATATGCCAGAAGGCGCCTCAGGATTGGGTGTTCGACCACACCGAACGACTGTCCAGCCAGCTTTCCCGTGCACAGCTCGAAGCTCTGAAGGGCCTGCCGGCGTGTGCGGGCTCGATCAGGTTTCGCGAGTTCACCAATGAAAGCGTCGTCGATATCACTCTTGCCTACATGCGCGAACGCATGAAGCTGGAGCGGCTGGTGCGCAAGGTGCCCCTCAGTCCGCCGGCCGGCCTGACCCACAAACGGCACCGTCGACGCATCGTGATCAGCCCCGACTCTGCCGGCCCTGACAAGAAGGAATGGCATCCTCGTGCCTTTCTCGAACTGTGCAGACAGCTCAGGCGCTCGGGCTACGATCCCCGCATCGTCGTCGCCCCGCGCAACCGTCCACGCTGGCAGGACCTTGCCGCTGGCGAGTTCGAGGTCCCGCTGTTCGCCGACATCGCCAGCCTTGCGGCCTTCATTTTCGAATCCGGTGCGCTGATCGCCAACGACTCAGGCAATGGCCACCTGGCCTCCTTCCTCGACATCCCGGTGATCACCATCTACCGCAAGCGCAACGAGCACTTCCACTGGCGCCCGGCCTGGGGGCCTGCGCAGGTCATCTGCCCGCTGCTGCGCCTGCCGTGGCCCGGAGAAGACGCACTGTGGCGGCCGTTCATCGGTGTGAGACGCGTGCTGAGAGCCTTGCGGGCGTTCCAGAACGAGGAGATCCGCACTTGAGTCATACTACGGATGGGACACAAGGCTCCACCCTGCTGATCCTTGACGGCATAGGTGGCGTGCCTTTGGGACGTGAACTCGCCGAAGCCTGTAACGCACATGGTATCCACACCACGTACCGTGACTGTGCCCGCCTGCCGACCATTCCGCTCTACGGCCTGCGCTCCGCACTGGCCAAGACGCTCAACCGCAGCGGCAAGGACAGCTACTACCATCTGCCTCGGGTTGACACCCAAGCGGTCGAAACACTCTTACGTGACACCCGCCCGGACTGTGTACTGGTAATCGGTTTTGCCTACAAGTTCATCGACCCGGCCGTCCTCGCCAGGCTGAAACGGGAACTGGGGTTCGCGCTTTTTCTCTACGACACCGACAGTTGCAATCTCTATACGCGGCGGCGCGAGTTCATCTTCTTTCTCGACGGGGAGCTGCCGGTCTATGACCGCATCTTCTCCTTCTCCAGGGTAACCTCGGACTTCTTCCGCCAGACCAGGGGGCTGAATGCCGTCCATCAACCCTTCGGCGCGCTTCCGATCGTGCTCCCGGATGACACTCCTCGCGAGCACGATGTCCTGTTCGTGGGCAGTTGCGATCTGCGGCGCATCTTCCTGCTGGAGCATGTCTGCAAGCACGTGGTGGTATTCGGCAACCGCTGGGACCGTCACGCGGCACTGACTTCACGCGCCTTGCAGGCCCGCATCACCGACCGTCCGGTCTGGGGCAAGGAGCTGCATGCCCTCTTTGGCGCCTCGAAGATCATCCTCAACATCACCCGCGGCCCCTTCTTCGGCGTCGAAACGGGGATCAACCTGCGCATCTTCGAAGCGCTGGCAGCCGGCCGGATGCTGCTCACCGACCACTGTGACGAGGTTGCCGAACTGCTCAAGCCCGGCGTCGAGATGGATACCTTCCGGAGTTCCGCAGAACTCGCAGAGAAGGCTGCCTACTATCTTGCCCACGACGACGAGCGCGAAGCCATCGCTCAACGCGGGCAGCAGCGCTTCTTCGCCGACTACACCTGGCAACGGCGGAGCGCGGAGTTGCTGCTGCTGATGGGCCTGCGGACTGAGCGATAAGCCGCGGTTACGTTCAAATGACGTGGCGGCGCACGCTGCCTGGCAGCTCGCTGATCAAGCCGTCCAGCCGCCTGGCCGCCGCCGCACAGGAAAAGCCGTCCAGCAAGCGCGCACGCGCATCAGCCAAAAGCGCACTACGCGCCGCCGGTGCGAGGGCCGCCATGCCCGTCAGTGCCTCCGCAAGCGCACCGGCGTCACCCACCGGAAACAGGTAGGGGTGGTGCTCACCAAGTATCTCCGGGACACCACCTGCGCGGGTGGCCGCCACGGGTACCCCGGCAAGCATCGCCTCCAGCACCACCATGCCGAACGGCTCATGATCGGACGGCAGCGCAAAGACGTCGAAGGCGGCGAAGTAGCGGCGTGCATCCGGCAAGCGCTCCAGCCAGATCACCTCCTCCGCGCCCAAGCCAAGCGCTCGCGCCTGATCGTGCAGGGTTTCCGCCAGGCGACCGGCACCGACGACAAGCAGCCGCGCCGGCTGCGGCAGACGCTCGCGCACGGCGGCATAAGCCCGCAGCAAGGTCGCCTGGTCCTTGTCCGGATGGAGGCGTCCGACGTTCGCAACGACGAAGTCGTCCTCGCCGAGCCCGAGCTGCTGCCGCGCGGCGGCGCGGTCGAGCAGACACAGAGCCCCGCGCTCGGCGTCGATGTGGTTGTGCAGCGTCTCCACACGCGGTCCTCGCCCCCTCAGGCAGGCCCTGATGTCGTCGCGCACGGCGTCCGAGACAGCAACCAGCAACAGACGCTTCTTGAACAGGCGGGCGAACCACTGCCGCGTTCGGCGCGCAAAGGTGCCGTAGGCGTGAAAAACCGCCAGCACCGGAAGGCTGGTCGCCAGGCAAGCCACGAACGCAGGCTTGAAGCGGTGGGTGACACAGAATGCGTAATCTGCGCGCGCACACAACCTGGCCACGGCGCGGATCGCTCCGCTCTTCAGGCCGCCGATATCATCGGATTGCTGCCCAAGAAACGACACCGTTGCTCCACCGGTCAACCGGACCACTTCCTCGCTCGGGGCTCCGGTCAGATAGACGGTGTCGACCTCGTAGCCAAGACGACCCAGTGCGTCGACATACTGACGCGCGACGTCACCAAAAGGGCCGGAGTAGCCATGACAGATCTGCAGCACTCTGCCTGCAACTGGCGCAAGGGCATCCCGGACAAGCGTGCCCGATGAACTCATGGGCGGGATGCTCCCCCACCTTCAGCGGGCGCACCTTCGCCCGGAACGAACACCAGCACAGTGCGGCGTGAACCATCAGAGAAACGCTCAACCAGCCTGAGCCCCTGGCTGGCAGCCCAGGTTTCGACCTCGTCGTCTCCCTGCGTGCCACGCAGGAGCAGCAAGCGGAATCGTCCCTCGGCGATCGCATCGGCAAGATCTGCGCGCTCAGGGATGGCGCCAGTGGATGCGAGGACCGGATTCATTCCCGCCAGATAAGCCACCCCCTGCTCCTCGAAGTAGATCTCAGCTTGCACGTAAGTCTGCCCCCCCAGCCAGCGCGCAGCATCGACATAGCGGGTCTTGGGCGGGGATGTGGAGATCACGTTGGCAAGGGCAGCGAGCACGGCAACCACCACCAATGCCCAACGCCATTTGGGCGCACAACGCCAGAGGCGGCGCACGCCCAGGATCACAACGGGCAGCGCCAGGACATTGAGCAGGACGACATAGCGCGAAGTGAGGAAGAACTGCTCGTACAGGAAGATCAGCAGCACCAGCGCGTAGATGATGAACGCCCAGCCAAACAGTCCCGGGGCCGTCCACCACTGCTGACGCATCTTCGGCGTACAGGCGAGCGCGGCAGGTACGACAAACACTCCCAGATTGCTGAGGAATTTCGCGGGCAGGATGGACAGCATGCCAAAGAACAGAATCTGTCCTGCGTCATCGGCGGAGTACTTGTTCAACACGACCTCAGCGATCCGCTCGGCAGCCTGGCTGAACTGCCCCAACCTGCGGCCGGGATCAACCGTTGCCAGTTGATGGGCCACCCGCCCATCAATGTTGGCCACTCCGAGCCACCAAAGCAAGGCGAACACCAACACTCCGAGCAGCGGCAGAACGGACACCATCATCAAGCGGCGCCCTCCTCCCGCATTGCGCAGCCCCCAAAGTTGCCAGAGCACCGGCACCGACAGGAAGACGAGCATCTCGACGCGGAAGACGGCTGCCATGCAGATCAGCACCTGGGCAGCAAGCGCAGTTCGCCAGGCTGGATCTCGTGCCCAACGCAGCAGCATCCAGAAGGCCAGTGCGAGCAGGAACCAGGCGCCAAACTCGCGGATGATGTAATCGCGGTAGTTGTTGAGCCCCGGCATGGCCAGCACCACCGCACAGGCCGCCCAACCGCTGCCCGGCGCATGTATCTGCATGCATCCGACAAGCATTGAACAGGCCCCGGCGAGCAGCAGCGCGGAAATCAGGAAACCGGCGGTTTCCACTGACACGCCGGTGAGCGACGACAGCATGGCGATGAGCAGCGGCAGGAAGATCCAGTCGAACATCTCCCGCGCTGCCTCAAGGCCGCTCTGTTGATAGGCCTTGGCGATCTCAAGGTACAGCATGCCGTCGTTGTTCGGCGTGATGGTGCCCGCAATAGCCACGGCGGAAAGCACCAGGCTGAGCACAAAGGCCCACCCCATCGGCCCAAACCCCAAGAAACGGCCTTCGCCGGCGCTCAGGGGCACACCCTCCCAGAGCACCACAACAGACTTACTCATTGGCCATCCTTGATGACCAGCACATCCTCCATCACCAGATACTGCAGATCCGATCCGAAGAACATGTTCAGCGCATCGGTCGGCGAGCAGATCATCGGCTCACCGCGGCGGTTGAGCGAGGTGTTGAGCACCACGCCGTTGCCGGTGAGCCTTTCCAGTTCCTTCATCAGGTCGTAGTAGCGCGGATTGAAGTCGCGCTTGAGCACCTGGGCGCGCGAGGTGCCGTCTTCGTGAACCACTTCCGGCACGCGCTCCTTCCAGCCCTCGGCGACCTCGAAGGTAAAGGTCATGAAGGGCGCGGGGTGGTCGGTGCCCAGCATCTGCGGGCCGACGGTGTCGAGCATGCTGGGGCAGAACGGGCGCCAGCGTTCACGGAACTTGATCTGCTCGTTGATGCGGTCGGCCACCCCGGGCGCGCTGGGGCAACCGAGGATGGAGCGCCCACCGAGCGCGCGCGGGCCGAATTCCATGCGCCCCTGGAACCAGGCCACCGGGTTGCCGTCGGCCAGCACCTGGGCGATATGCGCGGGTACGTTGTCGATCTTCTGCCACTTGGGCTGCGCCGGATGGCGGGCGCAGGCGGCGATGACGTCCTCGTTGCTGTAGGCCGGGCCGAGATAGACGTGTTCCATCTTCTCCACCGGCACTCCGCGCTGCACCGAGACGTAGGCCGCGGCGCCCACCGCGGTACCCGAGTCGCCGGAAGCCGGCTGCACGAAGAGCTCCTTCACCTCGGGGCGGGCGATGATCTTCTGGTTGAGCTTGACGTTGAGCGCGCCGCCGCCGGCGAAGGCCAGCTTGCCGGTTTCGCGCAGGATGTCGCCCAGGTAGTAGTCCATCATCTGCAGGGCGAGGTCCTCGAACAGCTTCTGCATGCTCGCCGCGTAGTGGATGTAGGGCTCGTCGGCGATGTCGCCATGGCGCATCGGCCCCAGCCAGTCGATCAGCTTTGGCGAGAAGTAGTAGCCCTTGCCGTTCTCCTTGTAGCGCCGCAGGCCGATGACGTTGGCGAGATCGGTGTCGACCACCAGTTCGCCATTTTCGAACTTGGCCAGGCGGGAAAAATCGTACTTGTCCGGGTCGCCGTAGGGCGCCATGCCCATGACCTTGTACTCACCGTCGAGCATCTCGAAGCCGAGGTACTCGGTGATCGCACCGTACAGGCCGCCGAGGGAATCCGGGTCGTAGAACTCCTTGATCTTGTGGATGCGGCCGTTCTCGCCGTAGCCGAAGAAGGTGGTGGCGTACTCGCCCTTGCCGTCGATGCCGAGGATGGCGGTCTTTTCCGTGAAGCCGGAGCAGTGATAGGCGCTGGACGCGTGGGTGAGGTGGTGCTCGACCGGCACGATCTCAGTCTTGCCAAGGTCGAAGCCGAGTTGCTGCAGGCACCATTCGATGCGCTTCTTGTAGCGATGGAAGCGCCGGTTGCCCATCAGGATGGCGTCCAACCCGCGATCCGGCGCGTACCAGTAGCGCTTGGCGTAGTGCCAGCGCGCCTTGTCGAAAATGCTGATCGGCGCGAAGGGGATGGCGACCGCGCTGACGTCCTTGGGCTTGATGCCGGCGAAATCCAGGCAGAAGCGCGCGGATTCGTAGGGCATGCGGTGCTTGGCGTGCTTGTCGCGCACAAAGCGCTCTTCTTCCGCCGCGGCGACGAGCTTGCCGTCGATGTAGAGGGCGGCAGAGGGGTCGTGGGTCAGGGCGCCGGACAGGCCGAGGATGGTCAGAGACAAGGGAAAACCTCTTCAGGGCCGGGCGGCAGTGCGCACCAACCGGAAAGCGTCATCGAAACAGCGGATTATACATGCGGGGCATGGCACGCCGCCCGGCTTGCTGGTATCGGACGGCGGGCACCGGATGCGCTCAGTGCGCCTCATCCCAGTTCGCCCCCGCACCCACCTCCACCAGCAGCGGCACCTTGAGCTCGGCCACGCCGCCCATCAGCGCGGGCAGCTCCCGGCGGATGAGGTCGAGCTCGGCGTCCGGCACTTCGAGCACCAGCTCGTCGTGCACCTGCAGGATCAGGCGCGAAGCGAGCCGTTTCTCCTTCAGCCAGGCGCTGGTGGCGATCATCGCCTTCTTGATCAGGTCGGCGGCGGTGCCTTGCATCGGGGCGTTGATCGCTGCGCGCTCGGCGGCCTGGCGACGTCCGGCCTGGCTGGCGCGGATCTCGGGCAGGTAGAGGCGGCGGCCGAAGACGGTCTCGACGTAGCCGCGCTCGCGCGCTTCGACGCGGGTGCGCTCCATGTAGGCGGCCACGCCGGGATAGCGGGCGAAGTAGCGGTCGATCCAGCCCTGGGCGGCGGCACGTTCGATGCCGAGGTTCTTCGCCAGACCGTGCGCGCTCATGCCGTAGATGAGGCCGAAGTTGATCACCTTGGCGTAGCGGCGCTGCTCGCTGCTGACTTCCGCCGGCGTGCTGCCGAAGACCTCGGCGGCGGTGGCGCGGTGCACGTCCTCGCCGTGGGCGAAGGCCTCCAGCAGGCGGGCGTCGTCCGACAGGTGGGCCATGATGCGCAGCTCGATCTGCGAGTAGTCGGCGGAAACGATGTGGTGGCCGCGCGGGGCGATGAAGGCGGCGCGGATGCGCCGGCCTTCGGCGGTGCGGATGGGGATGTTCTGCAGGTTGGGTTCGGAGCTGGCGAGCCGGCCGGTGACCGCGGTGGCCTGCGAGAAGCTGGTGTGCACGCGGCCCGTCTTCGGGTTCACCATGCGCGGCAGCTTGTCGGCGTAGGTGCTCTTCAACTTGGCCAGACCACGGTGTTCAAGCAGCAGCTTGGGCAGCGGGTAGTCCTCGGCGAGTTTTTCCAGCACCTCTTCATCGGTGGAGGGCTGGCCGGTGGCGGTTTTCTTGACCACTGGCAGACCGAGCTTGCCGAAGAGGATTTCGCCCAGTTGCTTGGGCGAACCGAGGTTGAAGGGCTGGCCGGCGAGGTCGTGCGCTTCGCGTTCCAGTTCGTGCAGGCGGCGGCCGAGTTCCTCGCCATGGCCGGCGAGCATGAAGGGGTCGATCAGCACGCCGTTGCATTCCATCTCCAGCAGCACGGCGAGGGTGGGCAGTTCGATGTCGCGATAGAGCGCGGCGAGGCGCGCTTCGCGTTCGATCTGCGGCCACAGCTTGCGGTGCAGGCGCAGGGTGACGTCGGCGTCCTCGGCGGCGTATTCGGTGGCGCGCTCCACCGCCACTTCATCGAAGCCGATCTGCTTGGCGCCCTTGCCGCACACCTCGGTGTAGGGGATGGTGGTCAGGCCCAGGTGGCGCCTGGCGAGTGAATCCATGTCGTGCGACTTGTCGGACTCCAGCACATAGGACTGCAGCAGGGTGTCGTGGGCGATGCCGCGCAAGGCGATGCCGTGGTTGGCCAGCACGTGGGCGTCGTACTTGAGGTTCTGGCCGACCTTGGGCCTGGCGTCGGACTCCAGCCAGGGCTTGAGCCTCGCCAGCACTGCGTCCAGCGGCAGCTGCTCGGGCGCCTCCGCGCCGCGGTGAGCGAGCGGCAGGTAGGCGGCCTCGCCCGGCACGGTGGAGAAGGACATGCCGACCAGGCGTGCGGCCAGCGGGTCGAGGCTGGTGGTTTCGGTGTCGAAGGCGGTGAGCCCGGCGGCGTCGATCTTCGCCAGCCAGGCATCGAAGGTGGGCCAGTCGAGGATGCAGACGTAGTCGCCCCGGTGGGCGCCGGGTTCGCCCGGCGGATCGCCGGCCTCGACCTCATCCTGTTGTCCGGCGCCGGACGATGCCGTGCTGGCGCCATCCAGATCCCTGATCCAGGAGCGGAACTCGAAACGCTCGTACAACGCGCGCAACGCCGCCTTGTCGTCCTCGCGCGCAGGCAGGTCTTCCAGTTGCACCGGCAGTTCGACGTCGGTGGCCACGGTGACCAGCCTGCGCCCCAGCGGCAGGAAGTCGAGATGCCGGCGCAGGTTCTCGCCCACCTTGCCGCCCACTTTGTCGGCGTTGGCGACCAGCGCGTCCAGCGTGCCGTACTCGGTGAGCCACTTCACCGCGGTCTTGGGGCCGCATTTTTCCACCCCGGGCACGTTGTCCACGGTGTCGCCAACCAGCGCCAGGTAATCGACGATGCGCTCGGGCGGCACCCCGAACTTGGCGGCCACACCCGCTTCGTCCAGCACTTCCTCGCTCATGGTGTTCACCCAGCGCACGCCGGGGCGCACCAGTTGGGTGAGGTCCTTGTCGCCGGTGGAGATCACCACCTGCCAGCCGCGTTCGGCGGCCTGGCGGGTGAGCGTGCCGATGACGTCGTCGGCCTCCACCCCTTCCACCGACAGCAGCGGCCAGCCTTCGGCCTGCACCGCCTGGTGCAGCGGTTCGATCTGCGCGCGCAGGTCGTCGGGCATCGGCGGGCGGTGGGACTTGTATTCCGGATACCAGTCGTCGCGGAAGGTCTTGCCCTTGGCGTCGAACACGCAGGCACGGTATTCGGCGGCGTACTCGGCTTCGAGCCGGCGCAGCATGGAGAGCACGCCGCGGATCGCCCCGGTGGGTTCGCCGGCGCTGTTGCGCAGGTCCGGCAGGGCGTGGAAGGCGCGATACAGGTAACTGGAACCGTCGACAAGCAGCAGCGTGGGCATGGCGGACTTTCGGTGAGCTTTACAAGCGCGCATGTTACCGCGAGCGCCGCGAAAACCTCATGAGGCGAGACCGCTCTGGGTTATCGTTGACCCCTTTCCCGAACCAGCAGCGACCCGTTTACATGAGCGTAAAAGACAAACTGCCGCGCGGCATCACCAGCGCCGCGCCGCGCTTCAATGCGCGTGAATCCTGGCGCATCTTCGGCATCATGGCGGAGTTCGTCGAGGCCACCGAACGCCTCAACGCCATCCGCCCGGCGGTGTCCATCTTCGGCAGCGCGCGCACCGCGCCCGATCACAAGTACTACATGCTCACCGAGCAGATCGCCCGCCAGCTCTCCGACGCCGGCTTCTCGGTGATTTCCGGCGGCGGCCCGGGGATCATGGAAGCGGCCAACAAGGGCGCCTACTTCGGCAAGAGCCCGTCGATCGGCCTCAACATCCAGCTGCCGCACGAACAGGCCGCCAATCCCTATCAGGACATCTCGCAGACCTTCCAGCACTTCTTCGCGCGCAAGTTCATGTTCGTCAAGTTCGCCAGCGCCTACGTGGTCATGCCGGGCGGCTTCGGCACGCTGGACGAACTGCTCGAAGCGATGACCCTGATCCAGACCAACAAGAGCCGCAGGATTCCGGTAATCCTCGTCCATCGACCGTTCTGGCAGGGGCTGCTGGACTGGTTCCGCGAGCGCCTGGTGAGCGAGGGCATGATCAACCCCGAGGATCTCGATCTGGTACAGGTCATCGACAAACCGGAAGAAGTGGTGGAGGCGATCTTCAAGCACTACGAGAGCCGGGGCTTCCTGCCGCTGCCGGAAGAGCACGAGCTGATGCTGAACCTGTAGTGGAGGGAATCCCGGGTTCCGCCCCAGCGCATCCGGGCTACAATCGCATTACCCCCGCGGAGAATCCATCATGCATCGCAAACTGCTCATTCTCGCCCTCGCCTGCGCCCTGCCGGCCTTCGCCCAGCAACGCAGCGACCTGCAACCACTGCCGGAACCGCCCCCGCCGCCGCCGGGGATGACCGACGACGCCTTCGAACCGCAGGTGACCATCGTCCGCCGCGGCGAGGACACCGTCGAGGAGTACCGCATCCGCGGCCGCCTCTACATGGTCAAGGTGACACCGCCGCACGGCACGCCCTACTACCTGGTCGACCCGCAGGGCGACGGCAATTTCGTCCGCCATCATGACGCCGCGCCGACGCTGTCGGTGCCGATGTGGGTGATCCGCAGCTGGTGAGCTGACGCGCGCCAAAGCTGGCACGACCACGCCCTCCCCTCCAAGGGGGCGGCGGCGATGGGTAGACTCGTGGCGCCGAACACCCATCCCCATCCTGTCCTTCCCCTTGAAGGGGAAGGAACCTGCTAATCAGCGCCGCGCCTGAACGACCCATGTCCGTCTTCACTCCCGTCACCCCCGAAGCCCTCTCGGTCTGGCTGCAGCGCTATGCGGTGGGCCGGCTTGCCCATCTGCAGGGTATCTCGGCGGGGGTGCAGAACAGCAACTTCTTCGTCACCACCACGCTGGGGCGCTACGTCCTTACCCTGTTCGAATCCATCCCGCGCGCCGAACTGCCCTTCTACCTGCACCTGATGGCGCATCTGGCGCGCTGCGGACTGCCGGTGCCGGCCCCCATCGCCGACCGCGACAACGAGTACCTCGGCACCCTCGCCGACAAGCCCGCGGTGCTCGTCGCCCGCCTCAGCGGCGCCTCCGACCTCAGCCCGGACAGTGCGCGCTGCGCGCGCGTCGGCGCCATGCTGGCCGGACTGCACCTGGCCGGACTGTCCTACCGCCGCCATCAGGACAACCCCCGCGGTGCCGCATGGCGTACCGCCACCGCAGCGCAGCTGCGCCCCTACCTGACGGCCGCGGAACAGACCCTGCTCGACGAGGAGCTCGCCTTCCAGGCCGGCGTGGCCGTGGACGCACTGCCGCGCGGGGTGATCCACGCCGACCTCTTCCGTGACAACGTACTGTGGGACGGCGACCACATCGGCGGGGTGATCGACTTCTACTTTGCCGGCGTCGATGCACTGCTCTTCGACGTCGCGGTCACCGTCAACGACTGGTGCTCCAACGCCGACGGCAGCCTCGACGCCGTGCGCTGCGCCGCCCTCCTCGACGCCTACCACGCCGAGCGCCCGTTCACCAGCGCCGAGTCCGTCGCCTGGCCGGCGATGCTGCGCGCCGCCGCGCTGCGCTTCTGGCTGTCGCGTGCAGCGGACTATCATCTGCCGCGTGAGGGCGAAATGGTACTGGTCAAGAACCCCGACGAGTATCGCGACATCCTGCGTCTGCGTCGCAGTGCCGTGCCCGCACTGCCGGCGCCTTCCACCGTGTAGACTCCACTCCCATGCAAGCACGACAACTCCCCCTCTACCGCGGCTGGGCCTGGCTCAAGGAAGGCCTGCTGCTGTGGCGCGCCAATCCCGCGCTGATGACCTACATGGCCTTCGGCTTCCTGCTCACCCTGGTGGTGGTGAGCATCTTCCCGCTCATCGGCCAGCCCGTCGCCTCGCTGCTGATGCCCATCCTCTCGCTGGGCGTGCTCAATGGCTGCCGGGCCATCGACGAAGGCCGCAAGGTCGGCCCCGACATCCTCTTCTCCGGTTTCCGCGGCGGCATCGCCCCGCTGGTGACCATTGGCGGCATCTACCTCATCGCCAGCCTGCTCGCGCTGTCGGCCACCGTGCTCGCCGACGGCGGCACGCTGCTGAAGGTGATGACCGGCAGCCCGGTGGACGAAGCCGCCGTCAACAGCCCCGCCTTCACCCTCGCGCTGCTCATCGCCATCGCCCTGTCCACCCCGGTGGTGATGGCCTACTGGTACGCCCCCATGCTCGCCGGCTGGTGGCAGGTGCCGCCGGTAAAGGCGCTGTTCTTCAGCTTCTATGCCTGCCTGCGCAACTGGCGCGCCTTCCTCGCCTACGCCATCGGTCTGGCGCTGTTCGGCGCGGTGCTCCCCGGCATGCTGATCGGCGTCATCAGCCTTGCGGTGCCGGCGCTCGGCACCCTGCTCACCCTGCTGGTACCGCTGGTGCTGCTGCCCACCGTGTTCGCCAGCTTCTACATCAACGCCCGCGACGTCTTCGGCCTGCCGGGTGCAAGCGCAGCCAGCCATCCGCTCATCGTCGATGACAACCACGCCGACTGAGCACAGCCCGCTCGGACTCCTCGGCGGCACCTTCGACCCCATCCACCTCGGCCACCTGCGCCTCGCCGAGGAAGCCCGCGAGGCGCTCGCTCTCGGCGCGGTGCGCCTCATCCCCGC
>WPCG01064289.1_pt1 | contig 19129 bp, 17 predicted proteins | sample 5403311 | NCBI WGS metagenome assembly WPCG01 (sample SAMN12869467, study PRJNA574797) | sludge metagenome | isolation source: wastewater treatment of Control | place: China:Beijing | collected 2019-05-17 | reverse complement strand
AGCGAGCAACGGCGCGTGGGGTCGTCGTAGGAGCGGCGCCAGCCGCGAGGGGTTGAAGGCGACGTGGCGGATCGGAAACGCCCTAAAAAGCTCGCGGCTCGCGCCGCTCCTACAGCGAGCAACGGCGCGTGGGGTCGTCGTGGGAGCGGCGCCAGCCGCGAGGGGTTGAAGGCGACGTGGCGGCTCGGATGCGCCCCAAAAGGCTCGCGGCTCGCACCGCTCGTACAGCGAACAGCGGCGCGTGGGGTCGTCGCAGGAGCGGCGCCAGCCGCGAGGGTCAGAAGGCGACGTGGCGGGTCGGAAACGCCCCAAAAGGCTCGCGGCTTGCGCCGCTCCTGCGGCAGGGCGCAAGCTGCCGCGCTCAAAGCAGGAATATCGTCGCCAGCCCGAGGAAAATGAAGAAGCCGCCCGAGTCGGTCAGCGCGGTGATCATTACCGAGCTGCCCAGCGCCGGGTCGGCGCCGAGGCGGATGCGGATCATCGGGATCAGCACGCCGGCGCTGGCAGCGAGCAAGAGGTTCAGGGTCATCGCCGCGGTCATTACCATGCCAAGCTCGACGTTGCCATACAGCCACCACGCCAGTACGCCGAGCAGGCTACCCCATACCAGACCGTTGAACAGCGCGACGCCGAGTTCCTTCTTGAGCAGGCGGTTCATCGCCGACTGCTCGACCTGGCCCATCGCGATCGCACGCACGATCATGGTGATCGTCTGGTTGCCCGAGTTGCCGCCGATGCCGGCGACAATGGGCATCAGCGCAGCGAGCGCCACCAGCTTCTCGATCGAGCCTTCGAAGGCGCCGATCACGCGCGAGGCGATGAAGGCGGTGACCAGGTTGATCGCCAGCCAGGCCCAGCGGTTCTTCACCGAGCTCCACACCGAGGCGAAGATGTCTTCTTCCTCTCGCAGACCGGCGTGGCTGAGGATTTCGGCCTCGGACTCCTCGCGGATGTAATCGACTACGTCGGCCACCGTCAGGCGGCCGATCACGCGTTTCTCGCCGTCGACGACTGGTGCCGAGACGAGGTCGTAGCGCTCGAATGCCTGCGCGGCCTCATCGGCCTCGTCTTCGGGCGTGAAGCTGATCACCGTTTCCGAGCGCATCACATCGGCGACCTCGAGTTCGGGGTCGTTGATGAGCAGGGACTCGAGCGTCAGGATGCCCTTGAGGTGATCCTCGCGATCGACCACGAAGAGTTTGTCGGTATGGTCGGGCAACTCGTCGAAGCGGCGCAGGTAGCGCAGCACGACTTCGAGACTGACGTCCTCGCGTACCGTCACCATGTCGAAGTCCATCAGCGCGCCGACCGAGTCCTCAGGGTAGGACATGGCCGCGCGCAGCTGCTCGCGGCCCTCGGTGTCTAGCGATTGGAAGACGTCCTGGATGACCTCGGGCGGCAGGTCGGGGGCAAGGTCGGCAAGCTCATCGGCGTCGAGCGATTCGGCGGCGGCCTTGAGCTCTTCCGGCGCCATGGTCTCGATCAGGGACTCGCGAACTGCGTCCGAAACCTCGAGCAGGATTTCGCCGTCGCGCTCGGCCTTGACCAGGTCCCACACGTATAGGCGTTCTTCGCGCGGCAGGGCCTCGAGGATGTAGGCGATGTCGGCCGGGTGCAGGCTGTCGAGCTTGGTGCGCAGCCCGGCTTCGTGCTGTTTGTGGACCAGGTTCTCGACCAGCTCATGGCGCGGCATGTCCTGGCGGTGCACGAGCCCTTCCACCACTTTCTGGCGTGCGAGCAGGTCCTGCACCTCGCGCAGGTGGTGCTGGACGTCGTCGGGGTGGAGTTCTTCGGGCTCGGTCATCGCACGGCCTTGTGGGAGGGAGGCTGGGGGCGGGCGGGGCGGAAAAGCGGAATTCTACGGGCTTGGGCGGGCGCAGGCGACCCTGAACATGTCACGGCAGGTGAATTTTTCGTTGCGCCGCATCACGGCACCTGAGAATGCACCATGCGTCGTTGCACGCGGCTGGCGTGGGTGGCCAGGCGGGGGCCGAAACTGCGTTCGTAGCGGCGAGGGTTGGGCAGCATGACGGCCAGCCTTGCCGCCTCTGCCGGCCCCAGGCTGGCAGCCGGGCGGCCGTAGTAGTGGCGTGCTGCCGCTTCCGCCCCGAACACGCCGTTGCCCCATTCGGCGACATTGAGGTAGACCTCGAGAATGCGACGCTTGTCCCAGGTCGCCTCGATCATCACCGTGATCACCGCCTCCTGGCCTTTGCGCAGCCAGCTGCGCGAGGGCGACAGGAAGAGGTTCTTGGCGAGCTGCTGACTGATCGTCGAGCCGCCGGCGGCCAGCCGGCCGCGTTCGGCATTGCGCTCGAGCGCGCGCTGGATGCTCTCCCAGTCGAAGCCGCGGTGGTCCAGGAAACGGTCGTCCTCGGCTGCGACCACCGCGCGCTTGAGGTGGATGGAGATGCGCTCGTAGGGCACCCACTCGTGATGCAGGCGGGCGTTGGGGTCCGTCTTCTGCAACTCGGCCAGGCGCATGCGCATGAAGCGCGTGCTGTCGGGATCGAAGCGGCTCCACCATACGATCTGGGTGAAGATCACCGCCTGCCAGAACAGCAGCAGGAGCACTGCGATGGCCAGGCCGCGGCCCAGCCAACCCAGTGCGCGCCGCATGCCGGCTGCGCTCATGGGCACTCAGCCAGCATCGAGCTGGCGGCGTAGTTCGGCCAGCACTGCCGCGGTGTCGGGGCGCACCCCCCGCCACAGCGTGAAGCTCTCGGCGGCCTGCTCGACCAGCATGCCCAGACCGTCGGCCACGCGCGCCGCGCCCTGCGTGCGCGCCGCGGCCATGAAGGGGGTGTCGCCACGGCCGTACATCATGTCGTAGGCGACTGCCCCGGGGGCGTACAGGCCGGATGGCAGGGGCGGCAGCGCGCCGGACAGGCTGGCCGAGGTGGCATTGATGACGACGTCGAAGCGATGACCGGCAAGGGCGTCGAAGCTGCTGGCCGCGAGCGCGGCGCGTCCGGCATGGGGGGTGAAGAGGGCGACCAGTTCGTCGGCCTTGGCCGGGCTGCGGTTGGCGACGACGAGCGTGGCGGGCCGGCAGTCGAGCAGCGGCAGCAGGGCGCCGCGGGTGGCGCCACCGGCACCCAGCACCAGGACGCGGCGTCCGCCGAGCGTGCAGCCGAGGTTGACGATGAGATCGCGCACCAGGCCGGCGCCATCGGTGTTGTCGCCGAGGATGCCGTCGTCCCCGAACGCGAGTGTGTTGACCGCGCCGGCCAGTTCGGCGCGCGGCGTGTGCCGTGTGGACAGGGTGAAGGCTTCGAGCTTGAAGGGGACGGTGACGTTCATGCCGCGTCCGCCCTCGGCGCGGAAGTCCTCGACTGCGCGCACGAAGCCGTCCAGCGGCGCGAGCAGGGCCTCGTAGCTCAGTGTCTGGCCGGTCTGGCGGGCAAAGGCGGCGTGGATCTGCGGCGACTTGCTGTGGGCGATCGGGTTGCCGATGACGGCGTAGCGGTCCATGGGCAGGGTCTCAGTTGGCGCGCACCTGGTCGCGGTTGGTGAAGGTCCAGGTGCGGGTGATCTCGATCACGTCGTAGTCCTTGCGGATGTCAGGCGGGAAGGGCGCGTAGGGCGCGGCCATCTCGACGATGCGAACCGCCGCGTCGTCGAGCAGCTTGTGGCCCGAACTGCGATGCACGCCGACCTTGTCCACCGAGCCGTCGGCGCGGATGGTGACGGACAGCAACAGGCTGCCATAGAGCTTGCCGCGCGCCGCTTCCGGATAGTTCAGGGTGCCGACGCGCTCGACCTTCTGGCGCCAGTCCTCGACGTACTGGGCAAAGCGGTATTCCTGTGCACGCGCGCCGATGAACTTCTTGCGCGGGCGTTTCGCGAGCTCCTGCAGGTCGCGGTCGATCTGCGCCTCGAGCCGGGCCACGGCAGCAGCGCTGTCGAGCAGGTCGAGCCCGCTCAGGCGCGGTTCGGGCTCGGGGGTTGGTGCCGGCTGCTCGACCTTCTTCGGAGCCGCGGCGACCTTGGCTGGCGCCTTGTCGCGCGTGATCACCGGTTTCTGCTCCTGCACCGGCGCGGGCGCCAGGCGCTTGGCCTCGACCAGGGCGTCGCCGTCCTGGCGGTTCGGTTGTGGTGGCAGCGGCGTGCTCGGGCGTGCGTCCTGCTCGGTGTTGCCACCACCGTCAACGTTGGCCTGGGCGAACACCTCGGCCTTCTCCGGCGCCTGGGCGTGGCGGGTGTTGACCAGCACGACCTCCAGTCCCTTGTCGCGCGTCGGCTTGCTCTCGGGCAGGCGGAACTGAACGAGCAGCAGCAGGCCGTGCAGCAGCAGCGAGAGGGCAAATGCCGCCAGCAGCAGCGGCCCGCCGAGGCGGCGCAGCCTGCCTCTCACGCCCTGCGTGCCGCGCTGTGCCGGCGTTGCGGAGGGTTCGGAGGGGGGCATCCCGGGCGGTGCCATGGCGGTTCGATGACGGCCGGCTCAGGCGAAGCCGAAGCCGGCCTCGTTGAAGTCTCGTGCCTCCGGCTCGGCCAGGATCGCCACGAAGCGGGCCTCGACCTCGACGTCGAGGAGGTCGGTGTGCTCGACGTGAAGCCTTACCCGGCTGCCGGGGAGTTGCAGCGGCATCGAGGGGACGCGGAACACCAGCGGTACCTCGGTCAGCCGCACCACGTTCTCGCGCAGCACGGTGGCCTCGACCTCGCCGCGGCCGTGCTGGCGCAGCCAGCGCAGGCACCAGTAGCGCTCCATGCCACGCTGGAACTCGGCGTATTCGGCATAGGTGAGCTCGAAGTCGCGCAGTGCCGCCATCAGGTCGGCGGACTTGGGTGCAAAGGCCGGCGGGGTGCCCTGCAGCACCGAGATGATCTGCCACTGGTTGACCAGATCGACGTAGCGACGCAGCGGCGAGCTCGACCACGCGTAGCAATCCACGCCCAGGCCTTCGTGCGGCGCGGCGACCGTGGTCATGCGCACCTTGCCGCCGCCCTGGGCGCGGTACAGGCCGGGAATGCCAGAGGCGTCGAGCAGCTTGCCCCAGGTCATGTTGGCGTAGATCATCAGCTCGGCCACCAGCTTGTCCATCGGCGAGCCGCGCAGCCGACGGCTGATGCTGACATGGCCGGGGCCGTCGGCGGTATCGATGTTCCAGTCCACGCTGAAGCCGAAGTCGATGCGGTCCTCGTTGCCGCCTGCCTTGCCGCGCCCGGCCTCGAGCACGGTGGCGAGATCCCACAGCAGGGACAGTTCCTGCTTCCAGGGGAAGTCGGTCAGGCCAGTGTGCACGGTCTCGTCGTTGAACACCGGCTCGATGTCGTGATGCCGCAGGTTGGCGACGATCGGCACCATCTCGACCCGGCTGTGCTCGGCGACGATGGCCAGGCCTGGTGTCACGTCCAGGTACAGCGACACCGCCGGGCAGTCACGGCCTTCGGCCAGCGTGAAGCCCTGCACCACCTCGTCGGGCAGCATGGTGATCTTGTTGCCCGGCATGTACACCGTGGACAGCCGTCGGCGGGCGATCGCGTCCAGGCCCGAGCCACGGGCGAAGCCGAGCGCCGGGGCTGCGATATGGATGCCGATGCGCCAGCCGCCTTCGGGTCGCGGTGTCACCGAGAAGGCATCGTCGATCTCGGTGGTGGAGGCGTCGTCGATCGAGAACGCGGCGACTTCCGCGCGCGGCAGGTCGGCCGGCGTCACCGGTGGCTCGAAGGCGGGGAAGTCCGGGCCCTCGGGGAAGTTCTGGAACAGGAAGCGGTTGTAGTGGAAGTCGTAGCTCGATGCGAGCGCGCCACACTTGAGCAGCAGGCGTGCGGCCGACAGCCCGCTGTCGACGCAGGCGGCCTCGAGCGCCTTGATCTCGGGGCGGTTGCGGTCGGGGCGGTAGAGCGCCTGCGGCAGCAGGGCGGCGAGCTCGGCGGGCAGGCGGCCAGCGACCAGCTCGGTGCGCATGTGCTCGATCGCAGCGGCTTGCTGGCGCTTCTTCTCCAGGCCCGCGAGCGCGGCCTGAAGGATGTCGGCAGGGGCCTTGCGGAAGCGTCCTTTGCCCTTGCGATGGAACCAGATCGGCGCCGAATGCAGGCGCAGCAGGATGGCGGCGGACTCGACCGCGGTCGGCGTGTGACCCTGGTACTCGGCAGCGAAGTCGGCATAGGCGAATTCCTCGTCGCCGCACACTTCCCACAGGAACTCGATGTCGAGCTCGTCGGCCGCGGCCTCGGCGCGCGCGAGCAGGTCGGAGGGGCCGGGGTCGCGGAACTCGAGCAGCACATTGGCACGCTTGAGCTTCACCCGTTTGCCGTGGGTGTTCTCGACCTGCAGGGTGGCATCGTTATCAGCGAGGATCGTGCCGGCCTTGAAGGCCCCGTCCTCTTCATACAGCACGAACATCGGCATCCGCCTGAAGAAAGCAAGCGCGCTAGTTTACTGGATTCGGGCGGTCAGCCCCATTTCCGGATGCGTTGCCGCTCGTATCGCGCTTGCGCACCGCTGCTCCGGGCTTGCGGGGGTGTGGGGCGCCTTCCACGCGGTGCCGCGCTGCCTATCCAGTGTTCCCTGCTCTGCGCGCGCTGCGAATGAGGTCGGCCGAGTACACCGCGAGTGCAAGCCAGATCAGGGCAAAGCCGACGAGCTGGGTATTGTCCAGGGGTTCGCGGAAGATTACGACCGCGACCAGGAAGTTGAGGCTGGGCGCGAGGTACTGCAGGAAACCCACGGTGGCGAGCGGCAGTCGCCGCGCACCGACTGCGAACAGCGTCAGTGGTACTGCTGTGAGAATGCCCGAGAGCGGTAGCAGCCAGTCGACGGTCGTGCCGGCACCGAAGGTGAGTGCGTTCTGTGCGCCCAGCCAGACCAGCCACGCCAGCGCCAGCGGTGCGACCAGCAGGGTCTCGATGAACAGGCCGCTTGCGGCCTCCACTGGGGCGCGCTTGCGCAACAGGCCGTAGAGGCCGAAGGTGCCGGCGAGGAAGATGGCGATCCATGGCGGGTTGCCCAGCTGCCAAACCCGCCAGCCCACGCCGGCACAGGCGATCGCCACTGCTGCCGCTTGCAGCGGGCGCAGGCGCTCGCCAAGGAAGATCGCGCCCAGGGCCACGCTGACGAGTGGGTTGATGAAGTAGCCCAGGCTGGCCTCGAGCAAGCGACCGGCGTCGATCGCCCAGATGAAGACCAGCCAGTTACTGCTGGTCAGGAGTGCGGTGAGGGTGAGCAGCGCGAGCAGGCGGGGTTGCGCGAGGACCGCGCGCACGCGAGCGAATCCGCCGGTCGAAGGGATTAGCGCGAGCAGGCCGGCGAGGAACAGGGCTGACCACAACACACGATGGGCGACGATCTCGAACGGCGGCACGCTGCCGATGGCGCGGAAGTAGAGCGGCGCCAGCCCCCAGATGCAGAAGGCGGTCAGCGCGGCCAGCATGCCGTTGCGCGCGTGGGTATGGGGGGAAGGCGTGGGCACGAGCGAAGCTATGGCGTGGAGTGGGCTGGGTGACGGGGCGTGAGGTGGACCGGGGGCCCTTGCTGCGCATTCGTGCCGTGCCGGTGCTGAGCCGCAGGCGACACGGGGCTACAGGGTCATTGACGCATAGCGGTGGCAATCAGGGTGTGAGCTTGCAGCAGGTAACCGCCGCGGTCGTCACTGCAGCGATGATCGGCCAGCTCGTCGGCGACTGCCGCTTGTAGCGCCTCCTGCGTTGCCTGGGGCAGCCGGCCGAGGGCTTCGGCAGCGCCACCCGCGAGGTCGAGGAAGGCCTGCCAGTAGGCCTCGGCGCTGTCGAAGTGACAGCTGAACGTACATGTGCGGATGTCGACGTTAATGAAACCGGCCGCGCTCAGCGTCTGTGCCAGGACTTCCGGTTTGCCGTAGCGGAACACCGAGGGGCGGGCGACCTTGGGCGGCGGCAGCAGGCGGGCGATGGTGTCCTGCGCGCGGTGTATCAGTGGCACGGTTTCTCGCGTGCCCCACACCGACAGCGCGATCTGCCCTCCGGGCACGAGCACGCGGTGCATCTCGGCGAGCGCGCGTTCGGGCTGCGGGAAGATGAACAGTGCGAGGCCGGCGAGCACGCGGTCCACGCTGGCATTGGCCAGGCACAGGTGCTCGGCGTCGGTGGCCGCGAAGCAGGGCGCCTTGGCATGCTCGCCACAGCGGCGCGCGCCCTCGGCGAGCATGCCTTCGGCGATATCGGTGGCGAGCACGGTGCCGGCGGGGGCAACGCGCAGCGCGGCGTCGCGTGCGAGCAGGCCCGGGCCGCTGGCGAGGTCGAGCACGCGCTGTCCCGGCGCAAGCGCGGCGGCGTCGAGCAGGGCTGCGGCGAGGTCGGCGCGCAAGTGCGCCCCTTCGGCATAGCGTGCGGCGATGCGATTGAAACCGGCGCGCTCCATGGCCTTGAAGCGGCGCGGGTCGAAGCCGGGTGCGGCGCCTTGGGCTGCGTCCAGTGTGCTGGGGGTGGTGTCGTAGGTGCTCATCGGTGGCAGCCGGGCGTCAGGGGCAGGTGAAGTCTATCACCGCGTCGAGGTAGTCGCTCCAGCGCGAAAAGCCGTGGTCGCCGCCCTCGAGCACAGTCTGCCGGGCGCCGGTGTAGCGCTGTACTGCGTGGCGGTAGTCGAGCACCTCGTCGCCGGTTTCAACCAGCAGCCAGTAGCGTTCAGGGCGGGCGATCGTTGCCACTTCCAGGGCGCACAGCTCGTCGATGTGGGTGCGGGTGAACTCGAAGCGCGCGCCGGTGTACATGTTGTCCTGCGTGCCGATGTATGCCTCGAGCGAGAGCGGCGCGACGACCGCCGGATTGACCAGCACCGCGCGCAGGTTGTGGCGTTCGGCGAGCCAGGTGGCGTAGTAGCCGCCGAGCGAACTGCCGACCACCGCCGGCTCCAGGCCGGCGGCGCGGGCGCGGGCGATCGCGTCCTCGGCGAGCGCGATCGCGGCGCGCGGCGATACGGGCAGTTGCTCGCACCAGAACTGCTCGGCAAGCCCGCGCTCGGTCATGCGCGCCTTGAGCGCCTGGGCCTTGATCGAGGCCGGGGCGGAGCGGAAACCATGCAGGTAGACGATCATCGTGTGTTCCTCGATCAGGGCTCGGACCATTCGACCCAGCCGAAGTACCACGTTGCCAGCACGAAGATGCCAAAGGCGATGCGGTACCAGGCGAAGACGATGAAGGTGTGGTTGGAGATGAACTTGATGAAGCTCTTCACCGCCCACATGGCGGCGATGAAGGAGGCGACGAAGCCGACCGCGAACACGGGCAGGTCTTCGATCCGCAGCAGCGCCCAGTTCTTGTACAGATCGTAGGCGGTGGCGGCGAACATGGTCGGGATCGCCAGGAAGAAGGAAAACTCCGCTGCCGTCTTGCGCGACAGGCCGAAGATCAGTCCGCCCATGATGGTGGCGCCCGAGCGCGAGGTGCCGGGAATCATCGCCAGCGCCTGCGCGAAGCCGACCTTGAGCGCGTCGGGCCAGCGCATCTCGTCGACGTCGTTGATGCGCGGGTGATAGGCGCGCTTTTCCACATACAGGATGATCAGCCCGCCCACCACCAGTGCGGTCGCCACCGTGATCGGGTTGAACAGCAGGCCCTTGATCGTGGAGTGGAACATCAGGCCGAGGATGGCCGCGGGCAGGAAGCCGATGAACAGCATCCACACGAAACGCTGTGCGCTTGGTTGCGTGGGCAGGCCGACGGCGACCTTGATCAGGCGCTCGCGGTAGTCCCAGCACACGGCGAGGATGGCGGCGAGCTGGATGACGATCTTGAATACCTTGCTGGTGTCATCGTTGTAGCCGAGGAGGTCGCCTACGATGATCAGGTGGCCGGTGGAGGACACGGGCAGGAATTCGGTCAGGCCCTCTACGATTCCGAGGATGAGGGCGACGAGAAGGAGAGAGAGGTCCATGCGGCTTGGGTGTGGGGAAAGGGGGCGGCGGGATTATAGCCCCCGGGATGTTGCACTGCGGCGGCAATGCCGAATGCGTGACACGGTCGCCTTCGGCGGTTGTCCGCCGAACCGTTGGGAGCGCTCAGGCGGCGGTGAGTGCTTCGAGCCTGTCCAGGTAGTGCAGCGCGTGCGCCTGCTCGCTGCCGCACATTTCGATGGAGGGCTGCAGGCTGGTGCACACCGCGGGCCGGCGCGGGTCGCCGAAGAGCTGGCAGCGGTTTGAGGCGTCGAGCTGGATGCAGCGCACGCCAGCCGGTTTGCCCTGCGCCATGCCTGGGATGGCCGAGGAGATCGAGGGGGCGATGCAACAGGCAGCGCAGCCCGAGCGACAGTCCATTGCCTATGCCTGCCCAGGCAGCGCTGACCACCAGTCGAGGACGGCCTCGAGCGTGGGCGGCAGCAGCGCACCTTCGTCGCCGGTGAAGTTCTTCCATTCGCCGAGGAAGCGCTCGCCAACGGCCGTCAATAGTGGCACGCCAGCCATCACCGTTTCGCCCATCTCGGCGCGCAGGCCGGCGCCCGAGACCTCCTGGGCGCCGAACTTGTTGATGATGACCAGATCGACACCGCGTTCGATCGCGCCGCGCACCGCAACCGAGCCGCGTGCCAGCGCGTCGGGGTCGACCCGGCAGGCCACCGAGCCGCGTCCGAGCTCCTGCGACAGCGGGATGCTCTCGCCGGTCTCCAGGTTCTCCAGCTCCATGGCGCAGGGGTCGTCAATGACGGTGGCGATGTCGTGCTGCAGCACGCCGCCGAGTTTCACGCCGTCTGCCGCGAGCGCGCGTGCAGCCTGGGCGAGCAGGGCCTCGATGTTGTCGGTGGGCTTGTATACGACGGCGGCAATGGCTGTGGCTGGCATGGTCGGGCTCGGCGTTCGGCGCGTACGGTGTCAGCCGCCATTGTCGCACTGCGACGCCAACAAGGGGGCGATGCGGAGGATAATGCGCGCCCTGACGACGCCGATACGGATCCATGAGGGCTGAACAACGGGGCGCACGCCGCCCGGCCGACACGCCGAACTTCGATGATTGCCTGAGCGCCGACCGGCCACGATTGCGTCGATTGGCGAGGGATCTCGCGCGCCCGCCGCGCGCAGCGGACCAGCACGCCCGGCTGCAGGCCGATCTCGAGACGCTGCTCATGCGTTCCCGCGCTGCCTATGCCGCTCGTCGGGCCGCACTGCCGACGCCGGATTTTCCGCCCGAGCTGCCGGTTTCGGCGCGGCGCGACGAGATCGCCGCGGCCTTGGCCGCCCACCAGGTCATCATCGTCTGTGGCGAGACCGGTTCGGGCAAGACCACTCAATTGCCCAAGATCGCACTGACGCTCGGTCGCGGCGTTGCCGGTCTCATCGGCCATACCCAGCCGCGCCGGATTGCCGCGCGCGCAACTGCGAGCCGCATTGCGCAGGAGCTCAGGAGCCCGCTTGGCGAGGTGGTGGGCTACAAGATCCGCTTCACCGACCGCAGTAGCGAGCGCGGCCACATCAAGCTGATGACCGACGGCATCCTGCTCGCCGAGACTCAGACCGATCCGTTGCTCGCCGCCTATGACACCCTGATCATCGACGAGGCGCACGAGCGCAGCCTCAATATCGACTTCCTGCTCGGTTACCTCAAGACCCTGCTGCCGCGCCGGCCCGACCTTAAGGTGGTGGTGACCTCGGCGACGCTCGATGCCGAGCGCTTCGCGACACACTTCGCCGACGCCGCGGGCCAGCCGGCGCCGGTGATCGAGGTTTCGGGGCGACTGTATCCGATCGAAATGCGCTACCGGCCGGTGGAGAGCGAGGAGCTCGACCCCGCCGCGGCCGCGCGGACGGCTGCGGCGAAGGGCGACAAGTCGAAGGATAAGGGGCGCGACCTGATGGACGCCCTTGTCGATGCGGTCGACGAGGCGCAGCGCTGCGGCCCGGGCGACGTGCTGGTCTTCCTGCCGGGCGAGCGCGAGATTCGCGAGGCCGCAGAGGCGCTGCGCAAGGCCCATCATCTGCCTGGTACAGAGATCCTGCCGCTGTTCGCGCGCCAGTCGGCTCAGGAGCAGGCGCGCGTGTTCTCGCCCTCCAGCGGGCGCCGGGTGGTGTTGTCGACCAACGTGGCCGAGACCTCGCTGACCGTGCCCGGCATCCGCTACGTGGTCGACACGGGCCTGGCACGCATCAAGCGCTACTCGCCGCGCAACAAGGTCGAGCAGTTGCAGGTCGAGAAGGTCGCCCAGTCGGCCGCGAAGCAGCGCGCTGGGCGCTGCGGCCGGGTCATGGACGGTATCTGCTTCCGTCTTTACGACGAGGACGATTTCAACCGCCGCCCGGCGCACACCGACCCCGAGATCCTGCGTTCCTCGCTGGCTGGCGTGATCTTGCGCATGAAGGCCCTGAAGCTGGGCGCGGTGGAGGACTTTCCCTTCATCGATGCGCCGGGCTCGCGCCTGATCGGCGACGGCTATGCGTTGCTCGCCGAGCTCGGCGCCGTCAGCGACGACGATGAGCGCAAGCTCACCCCGATCGGCATCGAGCTTGCCAGGCTGCCGCTCGATCCGCGCATCGGCCGCATGATCCTCGCCGCGCGCGATCGTGGCGCGCTCGCCGAGTTGCTGGTGATCGCCGCCGCGCTGTCGGTGCAGGACCCGCGCGAGCGGCCGCAGGACAGTCCCGGCGCCGCCGACCAGGCCCACGCAAGGTTCCGTGGCGGCGAGCAGGACCAGAAGTCCGAGTTCCTCTGGTACTGGCATCTGTGGAAGGCTTGGGACGAGGTGCAGCGTCACGAGTCGTCCAGCAAGCAGAAGGCCTGGTGCAAGAAGCACTTCCTCAACACCATGCGCATGCGCGAATGGCGTGACGTGTTCAGTCAGCTGCACACGCTGTGCGCTGAGCACGGCTGGAAGGACAACGCGCAACCCGCCAACTACGAGGCGATCCACAAGGCCTTGCTCGCAGGGCTGCTCGGCAACATAGGCTGCAAGGTTGATGAAGGAGAGCACGCAACCAAGGGCCCGCAGGCGGGTTCCTACCTGGGCGCGCGCGGGATCAAGTTCTGGCCGCATCCAGGCTCGTCGCTCGCGAAGAAGGCCGGGAAGTGGATCATGGCCGCAGAGCAGGTCGAGACCAGCCGCCTGTTCGGGCGCTGCATCGCGCGCATCGAGCCGGAGTGGGTGGAAGAGGTCGGCGGCCATCTGCTCAAGCGCCAGGTCTTCGAGCCGCACTGGTCCAAGGCTTCGGGCGCGGTGCGCGCCTGGGAGCGCGGCACGCTGTACGGTCTGGTGATCTACCCGCGCCGCGGCGTGGCCTATCGGGACATCGATCCGGCACTATGCCGCGAGCTCCTTATCCGCGAGGGGTTGGTGCAGGGCGAGGTTGCGGAGGGCGCGGCGCGCGCGATGGCCTTCCTTTCTCACAATCAGCGCCTGGTGACGGAGATCGAGCGTCTGGAGCACAAGTCGCGCCGTCCCGACGTGCTGGTGGACGAGGCGCTGATCGAGGCCTTCTACGACAGCAAGATCCCCGCGGATGTTTGCGATGTCGCCAGCCTGGAGGCATGGCGGAAGAAGGCGGAGAAGTCCGAGCCCAGGCTGCTGCACCTGTCGCGCGAGCAGTTGATGCGCCATGAGGCCGAGGGCGTCACGACCGACCGTTTTCCACCCGTGCTGGAGGTGCTGGGACAGAAGCTCAAGCTCACCTACCTGCATCAACCCGGTGAGGCCGATGACGGTGTGACGCTGACCGTGCCGCTGGCCATGTTGAATCAGGTCCCGACCAACCGCTGCGAGTGGCTGGTGCCGGGGTTGCTGGAGGAGAAAGTCGCGGCGCTGATGAAGACCGTGCCGCAGAAGCACCGCCACCGCCTGCAGCCGGTGGCCGAGAGCGCAGCGGCCTTCATGGCGGCTTGCGAGGCCGGCGAGTTCGACACCGACGAGCCGCTGCTGAAGATGCTGCAGCGCTTCGTCGAGGAGCGCGTGCAGCTGAAGCTGCCGCTGGAGAGCTTCCGCACGGAGAACCTCAAGCCCCACTGCTTCATGAACTTCCGCGTGATAGACGAGCACGGCCGGGTGATGGGGCAGTCGCGCAACCTGATGGATCTGCGCGCGCGCTTCCGCGAGCAGGTGGCGGCGCGTTTCTCGGCGGCGAATATCGGCGGCGCGCTTGCGGGCGCGCTCTCGGCGGCCGGCGTCGCAGGCGCGCCCGCAAGCGTTCGGGCGGATCGCGCGGGTGGAGGGCAGTCCGGCCCCGGTGCGAGTCATGCTGCATCGGGCCGCGGTGCGCAGGCGGGCGGTGCCGCGCGGGGGCGTGACGGGGCGACGGCTGAGGCGGCGGGGCTGGGCAATGAGGCACCAGCGCTACCGGCGAAGACGCTGTCCGGCTTCACCACGTGGAGTTTTGGCCCCTTGCCCGAGCTGCTCGAGATCCGCGTCGCCGGCCGCGAGGTGATTGGCTTCCCTGCGCTGCATGATGACGGCGACAGTGTTTCGCTGCGGCCCTATGACACCCCCGAGGAGGCGGCGCGTGTGCATCGGCGCGGTCTCGCCCGTCTGTTTGCGTTGAACCTGAAGGATCAGGTGCGTGCTGTCGAGCGCCTGCCCGGCCTGCGTGAGCTTGCGTTGCAGTACATGAGCTTCGGCACCGAGGCCGAGCTGAAGGCTCGCCTGGTGGACGCCACATTGAGCCGTTGCTGTCTGCTGGAGCCTTTGCCGACCGAGGCGGGAGCCTTCGCGCAGCGGTGCGCAGAGGCGAAGACGCGGGTCAGTCTGGTTGCACAGGAGTTCGTACGCCTGGCGGGCCAGTTGCTGGTTGAGCACGCGGGCTTGCAGAAGCGGCTGTCTGGGCTGAAAACCTTCCCCGAGGTCGTTGCAGACATCCAGGCTCAACTTGGCGGGCTGTTGCCCAAGGACTTCCTGGTCGCCTTCGAGTGGGAAAGGCTGGCCCATTTTCCGCGCTACCTGAAAGGAGCATCGGTTCGGCTCGACAAACTCCGCAACAATCCGGCGCGTGATGCACAGGCCATGGCCGAGTGGAGGCAGCTTGCCCAGACCTGGGAGCGAGAGCGACTGGCGCGCCGCCGCGCCGGCGTCGAAGACCCTGCGCTGGAGGAATTCCGCTGGCTGCTGGAGGAGTTGCGCGTCGGTCTGTATGCGCAGGAGCTGAGGACGCCGATGCCCGTGTCGGTCAAGCGTCTGCAGAAGATCTGGGAGAGCCGCCCGCGCTAGCCCGACGCGGGCGGCTCTCGCCGTCTCAGCGTAGCGGGATCACGATCGGGGGGACGCTCACCCCGATCACCACTGCGGGCGAATGGCTATAGGTGTAGGGGCGATACGCCGGTTCGTAGTAGTGCTTGTGCACGATCGTCTCGCGATAGTGGCGAGGACGCTCGTGGATGATCACGCGTTCGCGCACGACATGGCGCTCGTCCCAGCCGCGGTGGACGTGTTTGTGCTTGTACGCATGCTTGTACTTATGGGTGTGTCCGTGCCTGTCCCAGCCGCGGTGATCACGGTCGCCGCGCGCTTCGGCAGCGCCCGCGCTGGCGAGCAGTCCGCCGCACAGAAGTGCGGTGAGCAGCTTGTGGTAGAGGGGTGTCTTCATGATCTGCCTCGTTCGTGTTGTCGTGTCGCAGGGCATGGCCCCGGTGTCTGCATGCTAGGCGCTGCGGCGCATGCGGGGGCGGTGCGAATGTAAGCAGGATTTTTCGAGCGCGCCGACATGGGGCTCGTTGTGTCCGCTTTGTCAATACAAGGCTTTGACATCCCCGGGTTTCTTGTTATATTCGCGGGCTTCCCTTGCCCCACCGGATTCGCATGCCGGGGGGCTGCTTCACTCAACCGCAAGGAGTCTGCATGCGACACTACGAAATCGTATTCATCGTCCACCCGGACCAGTCCGAGCAGGTGCCGGCGATGGTCGAACGCTACAAGACCATCGTGACCGCCCGCAATGGCCAGATCCACCGCCTGGAAGACTGGGGCCGCCGCCAGATGGCCTACCCGATCCAGAAGGTGCACAAGGCTCACTACGTGCTGATGAACATCGAGTGCGATGGCGAGACGCTGGCTGAACTCGAGCACTCGTTCAAGTTCAACGATGCCGTGCTGCGCCACCTCACCATCAAGATGAAGAAGGCCGTGACCACGCCTTCGCCGATGATGAAGGAAGAGAAGTCGCGCTCGCTGAGCACCGCTTCCGACGACAAGCCGGCCGACAGCGAAGCTGCTGCTGCCTGAGTTGCCTGAGCCGGGTCTGAACCAACTGCGCATCGATGCGCGCGTGGCCGAAGTGCTGCCGTTGCGTCGAACCCCTGCCGGAGTGCCGGTCGCCAGCTGTACGTTGGCGCACGAATCGAAACAGATCGAAGCGGGTTTGAGCCGCGATGTTTCGGTGGAGCTCCAGGCGGTCGCAGTGGGTGATCTGGCTGCGGTGCTCGCGGTGGCGGCTCCGGGATGCGCGATCCGCGCGACCGGTTTCATGGCCGCCAGGAGCATGCGCAGTCGCAGCCCGGTTCTGCATCTGAACACAATCGAATTTCTCGAAGGAAACTGAAAATGGCCTTCAAGCCCAAATCCAAGTTCAAGAAGAAAGATGACCGCGGCGGTCGTGGTCTGTTCAAGCGTCGCAAGTTCTGCCGCTTCACCGCTGAGAAGATCGAAGAAGTCGACTACAAGGATGTGGACATCCTCAAGGACTTCATCACCGAAAACGCCAAGATCATGCCGGCCCGCATTACCGGCACCAAGGCGGGTTACCAGCGTCAGCTGTCGGTCGCCGTCAAGCGCGCCCGCTTCCTGGCTCTGATGCCTTACACCGACCTGCACCAGTAAGAGAGGAACGACGTCATGCAAATCATTCTTCTCGAGAAGGTTGTCAATCTGGGTGGCCTCGGCGATGTGGTCAAGGTCAAGGACGGTTACGCTCGTAACTTCCTGATTCCGCAGGGCAAGGCCAAGCGTGCCACGCAGGCCAATCTGGCCGAGTTCGAAGCCCGCCGCGCTGAACTCGAGCGCGCCCAGGCAGAGAAGCTCGCTGCCGCCCAGGCGCTCGCAGCCAAGCTCGAAGGTGTCAGCGTCCAGGTCGCCCGCAAGGCCGGCATGGACGGTCGCTTGTTCGGCTCGGTCGGCAACGCCGACATCGCCGATGGACTGGTGGCTCAGGGCTTCGAGATCGAGCGTTCGGCCGTGCGTCTGCCCGATGGCCCGCTCAAGCAGGTCGGTGATGTCCAGGTTGAAGTGTCCCTGCACGCAGATGTCCTCGCGACCATCACCGTGACGGTGGTTGGCGAGCAGTAATTCCCGCGTCTTTGCGCGTGATCGAAAGGGCTGCCTTGCGCAGCCCTTTTTTGTTTTCGGAGGCGTGCCGTGCGAGTGGCGCGCCGCTAGCATCGCTAGAATCCGACGAGTGGAATCGAAAGGTGGTCGTGATGAGCTCTCCTCCCTCCCGTTTTGCCGACCATGTTGCGGCCGATCCGCAACTGGCGCAGATCAAGCTGCCGCCGCATTCGATCGAGGCCGAGCAGTCGCTGATCGGCGGCATCCTGCTCGACAACCAGGCTTGGGAGCGGGTTGCCGATCTAGCCAACGAGTCTGACTTCTATCGCGACGACCATCGTCGCATCTACCGCCACATCACCCGGCTCATCGATCAGGGGCGGCCGGCTGACGTGGTGACGGTGTTCGAGTCGCTGGAGAAGAACGGCGAGGCCGAGCAGGCCGGCGGTCTGGCCTATATTGCCGAGATCGCCAACAACACGCCGTCGGCGGCGAACATCCGCCGCTACGCCGAGATCGTTCGCGAGCGCGCAATCCTGCGCAAGCTGGTGGCGGTCGGCGACGAGATTGCGGCGAGTGCGCTGAGCCCTTCCGGCAAGGACGCAAAGGCCTTGCTCGACGAGGCTGAGGCGAGGGTGTTCGAGATTGCCGAGGCCGGCGCCCGTCATGCCAGCGGGTTCGTCTCCATCCAGCCCATCCTCAAGCAGGTGGTGGATCGGGTGCAGGAGCTCTATGATCGTGACAACCCGCAAGAGGTTACGGGGGTGCCCACTGGGCTGGTGGACCTCGATGCCAAGACGTCCGGCCTGCAGCCGTCGGACATGATCATCGTTGCGGGGCGTCCGGCAATGGGCAAGACGACCTTCGCCTTGAATCTTGCCGAGCACATTGCGATCGAGCAGCGCCTGCCGGTGGCGATCTTCTCGATGGAAATGCCGGGCACGCAGTTGGCGACCCGCTTCATCTCCTCGGTTGGTCGCATCGACATGCAGAAGATCCGTAGTGGACGGCTTACCGACGATGACTGGCAGCGGCTCACCATGGCAATGGGCAAGCTCTACGATGCGCCGCTCTTCATCGACGAGACGCCGGGCCTCAATCCGATCGATCTGCGCGCGCGTGCGCGCCGGCTCGCTCGCCAGTGCGGCAAGCTCGGCCTCATCGTCATCGACTACCTGCAGCTGATGAGCGGTACGCGCGAAGGCGACAACCGGGCGTCAGAGCTCTCCGAGATCTCGCGCTCCGTGAAGTCGCTGGCCAAGGAGCTCCATGTGCCGATCATCGCCTTGTCGCAGTTGAACCGAAGCCTCGAGCAGCGTCCCAACAAGCGCCCCGTGATGTCCGATCTGCGCGAATCCGGTGCGATCGAGCAGGATGCGGACATCATCATGTTCATCTATCGTGACGAGGTCTACAACCCCGATTCGCCGGACAAGGGCACGGCGGAGCTGATCATTGGCAAGCACCGTAACGGTCCGACCGGCACCGTGCGCATGACCTTCATTGGTGAGAACACGCGATTCGAAAACTATGCGGCCGGACCGGGAGCCTACTGACGGGCGCTGGGGGGGGGGCATACTGGATGCGCCTGCATACATCCATTTAAAACCTTGATCGTTATTTTTCTTGACGGTATGGATTGGGTGTCTATAATGCGCACCTCTTCAGCGCTGCAGCGGTTTCTTCGGAAGTGCAGGCGGCGGTGGAGTTGGGAAGTGAGGTGGGTGTTTGGTGGATCTTTGTTCGGCGTAGCCGGGCGGCGGTAAAAAAAGATTCACGAAATGCTTGACAGTGAGTTTGAAGCTGATCATAATCTCGTTTCTCTGCTGCAGCGAATGCAGTGCTCTTTAAAAAATTGAACAACCGATAAGTGTGGGTGCTTGGTGGTTGTGGTCGAAAGCGACTTCGGTCGTTTTGGTTTCACAATGATTAGGTGCTCATGCTGATTAAAGTCAGTATTTTGAGTACTTTGCTGGATTGAAC
>WPCG01149552.1_pt1 | contig 19141 bp, 13 predicted proteins | sample 5403311 | NCBI WGS metagenome assembly WPCG01 (sample SAMN12869467, study PRJNA574797) | sludge metagenome | isolation source: wastewater treatment of Control | place: China:Beijing | collected 2019-05-17 | reverse complement strand
CGATAAGACCAGCATGGAGATCGAAGCGGAAGAGACTGGTATCCTGCTCAAGATCGTTCACCAGGATGGAGATACCGTGCCGGTGACCGAGGTGATTGGTTACATCGGCGATGAGAACGAGTCGGTGGATACCCTGATGCCGGAAGTGATCGAAGATACCGGTGCCGAGGAGAGCGAAGAGGACAAGCGGATGGCTCGTTTAGAGGATAACTACCAGGTGGTTGTCATCGGGGGAGGCCCTGCCGGCTACGTGGCGGCTATCAAAGCTGCGCAACTGGGCGCCAAGGTGGCCATCGTGGAAAAAGGAACCTTTGGCGGTACCTGCCTCAACGTGGGATGTATCCCTACCAAGACCTACCTGAAAAACGTGGAGATCATCGAGCATATCAAGGTGGCCGCGTCGAGAGGGATAATCATCGATAGCTCGGCTATCAAGGTCGACATGGAAAAGGTACAAGAGTTCAAGAACGGCGTGGTGAAGAAACTGACCAGCGGCGTTGAAGCACTCCTCAAGAGCAACGGCGTGGATATCTACCGGGGCGTGGGCAAGATTAACAAGAACAAAGACGTGGTGGTTAACGACAACCAGGTCATCAAGGCCGATAAAATTATCTTGGCCGGGGGATCCAAGGTGTCGAAGATCAACATCCCGGGCATCGAGAGCGAAAAGGTCCTCACCAGCGACGACCTGCTGGCCATCAAGGAGGTACCCGAGACTCTGGCCGTTATCGGCGGTGGCGTGATCGGTACCGAGATGGGGCAATCGTTTGCCGGCCTCGGTTCCAAGGTGATCATCATCGAGATGATGGATCGCATCGTGGCCAACCTCGATCACGAGGTGTCGGCCGAACTTACCCGTGATATCAAGAAAAAGGGAATGGAAGTAATTACCTCTGCCCGCATCACCGAGATCGTGGACAAAGGCGATAAGCTGGAGATCAAGATCGAGGGGAAAGAGTCGGTAGTTGCAGATAACGCGCTACTTGCCATTGGCCGTGTTCCCGATGTAGAGGGAGTGGGCGAGGTGAAGCTCGAGACCGAGAAGGGAAGAATAAAGGTCGACAAGTACATGGAGACCAGCGTGAAAGGAATCTATGCACCCGGTGACGTGAACGGTATCAAGATGCTCGCGCACGTGGCTTTCCGCATGGGAGAGGTGGCTGCCGAAAACGCGGTCAAAGGGAACCAACGCTCCGTGAAGCTGCTCTCCGCGCCTTCCGTGGTGTATACCCTCCCCGAGGTAGCCATGGTAGGGCTTACCGAGGAGCAGGCACGCGAGAAGTACGACGATATACGAATCGGGCGTTTTAACTTCTCGGCCAACGGGCGCGCGCTGGCATCAAGCGAGTCAGTCGGGTTCGTGAAGGTGATAGCCGATAACCGTTACGGCGAGGTACTCGGGGTGCATATTATCGGGCCGACGGCGGCCGAGTTGATCACCCAGGCGTCGCTGATCATGGAGATGGAGATCACGGTCGACGAGGTGGTGAAGACCATCTACGGGCACCCGACCTACTCCGAGGCCATTTTCGAGGCGTTTGCCGACGTGCTTGGAGAAGCGGTGCATATCCCGAAGAAAAAGTAATGGAGCAACGCTTACAGCTAAATATCTCGACTATCGGGGTATACTTAAAGAGGCTTATCAGATTACGCCTATTGCATCTGACGGGTACCCCACGAAGATAGTGATATGTCTCATATTTAGCTGTAATACTGGAGGTTTTAAAAATATTATTGTCGCGGGTTCCGGGAAAAAAGTATCGGAACCCGCGACGTCATTTGTACCCTATGATATACATTGTAAATAAAGGTACCGATCCCGCTTATAATATCGCGCTGGAGGAGTATTGTTTCAAGCGGTTGAAGCAGTTTGATAAGATATTTATCCTCTGGATCAACGAGCCGGCCATCATCGTGGGCAAATACCAGAACACGCTCGCGGAGATTAACGAGCGCTACGTGAAAGAGCAAGGAATACACGTGGTTAGACGGATAACCGGCGGGGGAGCCGTGTACCACGACCTGGATAACCTCAATTACACGATTATCTCGAACGAGGAGGAGGGGAGAAGCGACTTCGACTTTGAGACATTTTCCCAACCTGTGATTGAGGCTCTTGCCCGGTTAGGCGTGAAGGCTGAGTTCTCGGGCAGGAACGATATCACGATTGATGGAAAAAAGATCTGCGGGAATGCGCAGGCTTACTCCGACGAAAGGGTAATGCACCACGGGTGCCTGTTGTTTAACACCGACTTAACGGTGCTCTCCAAAGCATTGGAGCCCTCGAAAGAGACCATTGGTTCGAAAGGGGTAAAGTCGGTTCGCAGCCGGGTTGACAATATCCTTCCCCATCTCAAAGTGAAGATCACGGTGCAGGAGTTTGCCGACAAGATCTTGGAGGAGATGATCGACCGTTTCCCGGAGATGATGCCCTATCAATTCAGTGATAGCGAGCTTCAGGAAATTGAACAATCTCGTCGCGACAAATTCGGCAACTGGGAGTGGAACTATGGCGGCAATCCTCCAGCGGAGGTGGTGCGGGAGAGTCGCTACACTGCCGGGAAGATTGAGGTTTTCCTCGACCTCAAGCATGGCAAAATCGACCGGATTCGCTTCTTCGGCACCTTCTTCGGGAGGAACGGCGACCTTGCCGAGGTAGAAGCCAAATTGAAGGGAGTTAAGTATACCCCCGAAGCGGTAAAAAAGGCCTTGTCGGAGATCGACACCTCACGATATTTTACCGGCTTCACTATTCAAGAGCTGACTGAAACCATTGTGGGGTAGGACAACGGAGATGGCAATATTTTTTTGGAAAAAACCTTCCATATACAAAAATTAATATTACCTTGCGGGGTGTTGTTGCATAGCAGTTTAAGTGAAAGTACCTTGTCTGAAGCAGTATTTTTTTGCTTCACTGCGTCTACACTATTGTCTTAACACAATAAAACCAATAGGTACAGAATGGTTTACAACTTTTTTACCGTGATGCCTCTGTTCGTTGTCCTTTTTTGGCTGCTTCTTTTTTTTCTGAGAAGTAAAAAGAACAATGTTGCCCAACAATTTTTAATGCTTTTTCTGGGAGTCGCTTTCCTGAACTATATCGCACATTGGTTTTATTTTAATCATAATTATGAGGCTTACCGGGTAATGGATAGCGTGTGGGTCTTTACCTCTCTTGCATCATACCCTCTTTACTACTACTATATCCGACTTCTTACCGTGGATATGAAGATTCAATACCGATGGAGTTGGATTCTGCTACCTGCAATTCTGCTTTCACTTTTTTCCGCAACTCTCTATCTATTGATGAGCAGCGAGGAAATTGAGCAGTTTACCCATGAGCTACTCTATCACAACAGAGAGCAAGTAGGCAGTTTTTCCCTGTTAATAAGTCTGCAGGTGTTAAGAATAAACCTTTTTAAATTTCTGTTCGCAATTCAAGTGATTCTGACGCTTGTTTTTGGACTTCGTTTGATTACCGATTTTAATAAAAGAGTGTACGCGTTTTATTCGAACGTCGAAAACCGGGAGATAACTAAAATCAGGAATTTGCTCTTCTTCCTTGTGTTAGCATCTACTGTTTCCGCGATTTCGAATCTGATAGGGAAAGATTATTTTAGCGACAATCCTTACTTGCTCGCTTTTCCCTCTATCGCACACTCTATCGCCCTGTTCGGTATCAGTTACGTAGGGTATAACCAGCACTTCACGGTACGCGATTTGCAGAGTGACGAGCATGCGGGAAAACCTTACGCAAACGAGCAGGATAGGATTGAACCCGGTAGTGAAAGCATGACGGGGGCTGAGTATGATAAACTTTTTTCTAAGTTAGAACAGTTGTTCGAAGTAGATCAGTTATTCAAGGAGCCCGATGTAAGAATTAGTGATGTGGCCAGGTGGCTTGGTACCAATCGAACCTACGTTTCCCGATTGATCCACAATAATACGCACAAAAGCTTCTGCGACTACGTTAACGATTACCGTCTTAATCATGCCGAAAAACTGCTCTCCTCTCCCGAACATTCAGCCCTCTTGATAGAGGATGTGGCTGTAGCATCAGGCTTTTCCGGAAACAGCTCCTTTTATCGTGCCTTCGTGAAAAAAAATGGAATATCACCCGGTAAATACAGGAGAAGTAGATGTCAAACTATGAAAGTTGAAAATTAATAGAAATTCAGAGCTCAAATTGTTTATTCCGTTTTCTCCTCCTCTACCTCTTTAGGTCCGGTGAAAGTAAAGAAATTCAGCCCGTAATAGTCCACACTGTTTATAGGCATTCTGCTAAAAAGCCTGCTTGAAAGGTCGTAGTATGCAGGAAGGATACCGTAACGTACACCCGGTTCGGGTTCGAAAGCGAAACTATGTTCAAATACCTCGTAGTCGTCAAATATCACCTGCCAATCTTCTCTTCGCGATTGCCCTTTACCTGTATAACTTTTGGCAAAGTCTATATCCATTATTTTTATTTGGTTCTTAAAACCGTAAGGCATAGGGATACTGTCGTTCGTGTAACCATAAGGTTCCCCGCTGTACAAGATGGCACCTATGCCCACGCTATTAAGAATATGCCTCATCACCTTGTACTTTAGAGTGATCTGCGTGGCATCGTCCGACACTTTCATGTCGCTAGCATTGATATCGCATAAGGGGGAAAAATAACGTTCCCAGATGGGGTCGGTCTCTATAGTGATCTCGTCACTGTCGTAGTTAAAGATACCCCCCAATGTGGTAAGCGAGCCTTTTATTTTTGTTTCGGTATTCATAACTAACTTTTGTGTCTGTTCGAAACTGTTCCACTGTACTCCCATTTTCATTCGGGCATCGGCACTGCAGAGTGCTTGCATTACCCCCCAGACCTTGATGCCTGCGTCCACCCGCATGCCTGCTGATGCGTGAATGGAGGTAGAAATACCACTGCCGGGAATAGAGAAACCGTTTTCGTTGAACTTAGAAGCAGTTGTATTACAACGGGTGCTAAAACCCTCTGAAGTTTGGTAGGAGAAGCCTAAATTCATGGAGGTCGTGTAGCTCATTCCGGCTGAAATCTCCATTGATCCGCCGAGACCCGCCACACCGTAAAAATGAATTACCGGTACAATTGTGAGTGGTGGAATAGGAATAGGGGTGAAGTAGGCAGTAAGCAGATGAAAGTTCTTATCAACCAGATCACCATCAAGCTCGAGGGTAAGATCGGCTGAGAGACGTATATCCGGCGAGATACTGGTATGGAAATAGTGCAATTTATTATCGAAAACACCTACAAGTACTTTCATGTCGAGATTCATACTGGCTGTCACATCCAAGGTGCTGTTATCGCTTGGTTCCAGGGTAAAATTAACGCTCCCGGTGGAGTAGTTGAAGGTTTTCCTCCCGCTAGCCCGCGTAACCGGCATTGAAAGCTCGATCGTACTGCCGCTTCTTGTGAAAGCGATGTTCTCGCCATCAGCTGTTTCCACCCGGCTAAGGTAGGAGGAAAGGTCCAATTCAACCCCTCCCTCTTCGTTGAAAGATCCATCCTCGTTCCATATGGGTTCTCCCATAATGAGGGTTTCGAATACCTCGCCTATATCGGTTACCGGTTCGGCTACAACCGAGATATAGTCGTTTTCGGGGTTGCTTATGGATACGATTCTTCCCAGGTACCCCTCCGGGAAAAGCACCGAGGGTGTGTTAAACAATAATACCTCTCCCATCTTGGGAGCAAATGCTTTTTCGACGGTCATAAAGAGGGTGTGTGTTTCAAATTTTATATCTCTAACCCATTTTTCGTATGTTTCCAAGCGGGCATCAATAATGTAATCCATTCTCCCTCGGTCCACCAGAGTAGCATCCTCTTGGAGTTCGTACTCAACTCCGTCTGGTATGGTGAAGGTTTCTCCTACCGGATATACCTTGCTTCGCTCGATTTTTTTTCCCGACACCGATCCGATAGTTTTTACTACCTCCTTTTCCCCGGACATTACAAATTTCACTTCAAACCCTTTCTCGTAGTCACGTGGAGGTATAAAAAGATAGAAATAGTGCAGATTGTTGTTATCCGGCACAACTCCATCGCCACAGTCGACAGTTAGCGAGAGTGCACTCCCCACACCGCTTTCCGGGAAACGGATTTGAGGGATTGATTCGTCCCACCTCACCGTAAATGCACCGCTTACCGGTTTGCCGGAAAGATCCCGGAAGATAATTTTCTCCACCTTGTCTCCTTCACTGCCGCTGTACCCAATTTTCAGCAACGCGAAAAGATTACGGAAACTGATGCCGGAGGAGGAGTCCTTGGCAACCATGAAGTTTGCGGGTGCATATGGTTGCGATACTCTCTCCAACACGTTATAGGGCTGTGTAGCAGGGAGAATAAGATTTAGCTCTCCCCCTGCGGTAAGGGTGGCTTTCTCTTGGTAGGGGTAGTAAGCTATAACGTCCCCTAACGGCATACTGCCTGTTGTCCTGAACTTCGCCTTCTTCCCATTTTCTAAAATATCTTCGGCACTAACAGTGAAGAGCAGGTTGTTTTCCTTTTCTTCACCAAACACGCCTATTTTGTCCCCGGCTTGCCAACTTACTTCGGCTTTAATGCCGGGAACATCAATTACTACTGTACGTGAGCTCATTCCTTCTTGTAATATGTTCGCATGCAATACTTTTTCTTCTCTTTTGGATTCTTGTAATTCCGTAATATCCGGGGTGCATCCGGAAATCAATAGAAGGAGAACCGTAACGATAGATAAATTGCCTAATTGGTGGTTTATTGTCTTTGTATTCATGATGTTACCTTTTTTGGTGTTAATCCCATCCTGTAGGATTGCTATATTCATGGTCGTCGCTTCCCGAGGAGTTTTCCTCCTCTTCCTCATAGATATAGAGTTTTTGAGAAATGCGACCGGCATACACTATTACTTCTTGATCGGGTCGCATTACGCTGTTGCTGTTGGGTGTTGATGAAATGGTAAATTGAGTGTCGTTAATTTTTTTCACCTCTAACCAATCACCCACGTACCCAAGTGTAAATTCGGTGACGTTGGTTAGTACGGTGATAGTTATAGTGCCTCCGTAAGAAGGAAGCTTAATGTTGGAATTTCCCTGTGTTGAAAAAAGCTGTAATTCGGGTGGCGGGTCTTGATAGACAGTAACGGCAGCTAGCGGCTCACTTGCTTTCAAGAAGAGGGTAATAGTGGCTTTGCGGGGTGTAACACCGTTCCATTGGTCGCTAACGGTGATATTAATTCCCTCGTCGGATGATTTGGTTGCCACACACCAAGACTCATCGGAAGTGCAGTACCAGCCGGTCGTGTTGGTGGTCACACCTATTCCAACACTACCCCCTTGGTCATCTATAATCACCCTGTCCTTAGACAGAGCGATGAAATTCTCTTCCGGTTCTTTCGCCGCATCTTGGGTCACTTGGATGCTGATTTTTTTCTCACTTCCTTCTGCCGTCATCAGCAAGGTTGCTTTATCGGGCGGTACGAAGGCCTTGTTTTCAATTGCAGTGACTATGATTTTTGCCACCCCCTTTTTTACCTGGCACCAAGATTGATCGGAGACAACGTTCCAGCTTTTGGCGTTGGTCTTTACCGTAAGTTCTTTGCTGTCGCCATCCGAAACGAAGTGGAGCGATGCGGGAGAAACTTCCAGCGTAATAGCCTTATCCCCGTTTTTTCCCTCTCGATCTATAGGTATATCCTCCTTACCGCATCCATAGAGCAGTGAAAAGATTACTATGAATAGAGGTAGTCTGAATTTTGTTAGCTTCATATATTCAAGGTTTTTACAATAGGATTTCCTGTTTCATGAATTTAAATTTCGATTAATGCAAAAGTAGTGTTAAAGGGAGGGCGAATTTTCTCAAATTGACAAAAAAACCTCGCTTTTTCACAAAAAACGAGATTTACTGATTGGCATAACAGCAATATCAGCTGATCACAGATATGTGATCCAATCGCATTGAGCTGCCACCTCCGGATGGTGGGTGACAAAGAGAGCTGAGCGACCGTTCAGTTCTTTTTTCAGTTTTTTTAAAAACTGTTTCTCGGTATCCGGATCAAGGGAGGAGGTTGCTTCGTCAAGCAGTAGAATCCCACCAGGACGCAGCAGTGAACGTGCGATAGTGATCCGCTGTGCTTCCCCTTCCGAGAGTCCAAAACCAGACTCGCTGATCACTGTATCCATCCCTTTCGGCAAACGAAATACGAACGTCGCACAAGCAATTTCCAGCACCTTTTGTAGTGCCGCATCATCGGCATCGGGATTGCCCACCAACAAGTTCTCCCTAATGGTACCGCTGAAAAGCAGATTCTCCTGCGGCACATAGACAAAGTTGGTGCGGGTGGCTGCAGAAACCGACACCTCGCGGGCACCGTCGGTTAGTATTATAGACCCGCTGTCGGGCTGAATCAGTGAAAGTATCAGTCGCAACAGTGTAGTCTTTCCCACGCCCGTCTCACCCATCAGTCCAACCATGCTACCGGGTGAAAGGGTAAGATCAAGATGGCGAATCACCGGCTTCCTGTCTCCCGGGTAGCTGTAAGATAGTTTACTGATAACCAGTGACACCGGTTTCTCAAACAGTATTTTATCCTCCATTTTTTCCTTTTTCGAGCCAATGATGGATGCGAGTCTCTCGGAAGCTGCCTTTGCGGAGATGACTATCGGCAAAAGTCGCATCAACTCGAAGAGCGGTCGTTGTATTCTTCCAACCAGTTGCAGGAAGGCGGTCAGCGTACCAAAGGTGATGCTCTCCCTCGCCACTCCGTAAGCACCCCGGATAAAGGCAGCCATGTATCCACCCTGGAATGCGAGGCCAGTCACTATGTGGGCAAAAAGAGAAAGGCGGCTCTTACGATCCACTTTCGCATGCAGCCCCTGTTGCAATTCGTCCAGTCTTCCCAGTTCATCCTGTTGTCGTTCAAAGGTACGGATCAGTACCTGATTGCTTAGACTTTCTTCGATCAGGGAGTTAATGCTGCTCTCGCTCTCCTTCACCTGTCGGGTATAGCGTTTCATGGGAAAATAGTAGATACGGCTCAGCAATAATAGCAACGGCATCAGTAGTGCCAGCAGTAGTGCGAGTTGCGGGTCGAGAAGCGCCAGAAAGAGAAAGGCACCGACAAGTTGCAACAGCGCACTCAACGAGAGTGGCAACACCGATGTGAGTAACCGTAACAGATCATCGGTATCGCGAATCAGTCGTGTCAGCATGTCGCCGCGCTGCATACCGGAAAGGTCATGCCAATCTGCATAGAGCAGGTGAGAAAAGAGCCTGTGTCGCATAAGGTTGCCCAGTTTAACCTCAGCCAGCTGGGTAAGACGTACTTCCGCAGCCCTCAATGCAATCTGCAAGAGGATCTGTCCTGCCAGCAACAACGACCAGTAGAGAAGCGACCCCTCGCGGTCACCCGTGGCAACATCAACCAGTGCCTTAGATGACCAGACAAAAAGAAGGGTGAGCAGCACCTCGCCAATGCCGATTGCACTCAGAACAAAAAGGCGCATCCATTGTCCTTTCGATATAAATTGTAGGAACCTGATCATCAAAAATGAATTAACAGACCGTACATTTTCAGTGCAAGCCTTCTCATAAAGGGCGTTTGAGGCCATAGGTACCGATAGCAGTTCCAGCGGAGAGATCCCCTTTCCACTCTCTTGCCTCCGCGCACTACGGCTACTACCTCAGCAATTACATCATTACGACCACATAGCTCGCTAAGCCTCGGGTTGGCATCTCCCCTGAGAACGATCTCTCCAGTATGGGTATGCAAGACCCTATGGGCTACCTGCCGTTGCGCACCCAACTCAGCTAAGAGAATGGCTCCCTTCCGAAAAGATTGCTCGTTGCACTTGCGCAGAATCAGCTCGTCCATCCCATCCCGAATAAATGGACGCATGCTGCCGCCCTTTGCACCTATGAAGATCTCTCTTCCGGCAGCGATCTCCTCTCTCACGACATAGAAGAAGAGAGGGTTTGAAATGCTCATTCGTTTCATCATTTCATCAATCTGGCTGAGAGCATCACCGACTCACGGTCGGGACGGCAGTCGAGCCGGTAAAAGGGTACCTTCCCTGTCAACTCTGTCACATTTCCGAATAGACGCTCACGATGCTGTTCATCGGAACGCAGAACTGCAGCCGACTGAAAGAGAGCGGTGAAAGCGGAGACTCCTTTTATTTGAACCAGTTTGTTCTCCGGATGCTGATAGAGCCTCACAATTGCCACAGCCTCAGCTGAGATGTTGTGGTAACAGGGAGTACTTCCGCTCCAGGGTGATCCGAAGACCCATACGCTCCCATCCTCCATCATGCGCACCACCGGCTCATCATCGTTGAGCAGTTTGCTTCCGGGAATATGCTGTTCCCAAAGGCGAGTGTGGGTACTTTTCCCGGTACCACTACTGCCCAGGAAGAGAATTGCTTTTCCTTCGCGCTCAATCACAGATGCGTGCAGCTTCACTGTTTTCAGTGGCGCCGCAGCCAGCGAGAAGGCAATCATCAGAAAGCTGTTGAGAAAAGGCGACTCACTCGTATCCGCCAGCGTAAGGTCGCTGCGGAAGTGATGCAGGTCAGCGGGTAGCAGCAGATGGTGATGCTGAACGCCACGACTCATCCGTATCAGTTTCCCCAAATCTGTATCATAGACGGCATAACGGAAAGGATGCCGTGTGAACTGTTCCACCGGCGGTACCTGGGGCAGTGACAGGAGATGATTACCTGTAAAGCGAAATAGGATATTACCTTGATCTCTCTCTACTTTGCTGAGAAAGTCTGCAAAAGAGGGGAGCAACCTTTCGGTCTGTGCCCCATCAGGCGTCTCAATCACCAGCGTGTGCTCTGCAATGGTATAAGCCAGTTCTCCTTTCATGTTTTATTTTTATATCCCGCTGACAACGTGTACTGCAAAACAGAAGCACTGTTCCATTCTTTTGAGATTATCTTAGAATGACCGATCTTTATAATAGAGACCTTTCACCTCTGACCCGATCAACGCCCTGTCATACATCCTCACCTCATCGATTGCCCCTTTAAAATAACGTCCAGTTCCGAAAAGAGAGCCAAAATAGATTGGATTATTGCTTAGCGTGTTGATAATATCATCCCTTGTTTTGCGACCTACATCGGTGATCAACGTGCCGTTCACATAATATCGCACACTCGTGGAGAGCGTCTGATTAGCTCCACCTATGAATACAACTGTATAAAAATTCCATACAGCCGGGGTAATCGCAGCTGATTTCTTTCCCAAGTTCGACCATGAGATATCACATATCAGCTCGCCGTTCACGAGACTTATTTCAAAACGGCCGCCATACGTCGTTGTTGGACCACCGTAGCTCAGAATGGCCTGTTCTGAAGTAGATAAGGCATCCGCTTTAGCCCAGAAGGAGAAGGTACGTGCGGCGGTGCCGGTGATCCCGGGAGAGGAGCACTTGATATAGTCACCGCTGGCGCCGTTGAATTGGTAAGCACGGCTGCTATTGCCTTTCCGGTCGGTGGTGAGTGTCACGTTCCCGTATATGGTTCCGTTGTTTGTACCTACCATATCGTTCGCATTGCCGTCGAAGGGCCAGTACCCTGTCATCCCGCTGTCGGTTGGGATCTTGATATACCTGAACCGGTTGCCGTCATACACCATTTTGAGGCGGTAGTACTTCCCGGGTTGCATGGCCTTGGCAAAAATTGTTTCGGTAAATGATGTACCGTTGATATCTTTGATATCCATCAATTTGGAGGTATCGGTAGGGTCAACCTCATCGCTCGGCACCACCCAGCGATAGAGCTTGAGCGACCCCCCTGCGGCGATAGTGGTTTCTGCAGGGGGAGAATAGACCAGCTCGGTACCGGCATTGGCATTGATAAAGCGGTTGCCGGCAATATCAAATGTGGCATTTCCAGTGCCATTACGCAGCCAATTATAACCCTTTCCGGCGCTGGAGAGGGTAATTTTCCCCACGTTCACAGGGGATGCCGTATCGTTGTAGATCCAAACGGAAAAGATGGAGCCTATATGACTGAAAGATACTTGCGGGGAAGATGCCTCCGTCAGGTTCTCCGCCGCGAACCGCATCACGTTGATCGGCTCTGTGTCGCTCAATAAAGTTCCGGAAGTGGTCCCTGCCGGAACCGGGAATATCACCGTTTTGCTGTTTGCCGGTGAGAAGGATGCCCCATAGATACCATAGAGATGAAAGGTTCCGATGATCCCATCCGGGATGGTGATTTCAAATTCGGCTCTCTTCCCATTCTCGGAGATATTGGTCACAGCCACATCAGAAACCGTCCTTACGATGCTTCCATCTTCGCTGATAAAGCAAAGATGGATCTTGTCTCCCGCTTTCCATCGAACCGTAATGTTTCCCTCTTCGGTCTCCGTGAAAGTGAGACGGGTGGATACCGTGCCGCTCTTTTTCTCCTCATCCGGCATCGAAGCATTCAACTTGAGGGTACGAGTTGGCACCGTTTCTTCTGGTTCCTTGTCAACAACCTCCTGATTGCTGCAGGCAGTTAACCATAGCATCAGCAAGAGGGTAATAGTGAAATTGATTGTTCTCATTAGAGTTTATATTTAATAGTTTATTATAGCGCTCTTTTACATATCTTTGTGATAGGAAAGAATCAATTATCACAAATGAAATACGACAAAGTCCGTAAAACTCCAAGTCAGTTACTGTCTTTAACCGGGTTCACCCCCGAAGAGTTTGAAGCCTTCGTTCCCACCTTTGAACATCACTGGAACGAGTACTACAGCCGCTTCACCCTGAAGGGGAAGCCCAGACAGAGGATCTCGTACAACCGGAAAAGCAGTCAATTGCCCCTTGTCAGGGACAAGCTCCTGTTCATCCTGTCTTACTTGAAGAATAACCCTCTACAGGAGTATCACGGGGCCACTTACGGGATGACCCAGCCCCAGTGCAATGAATGGATCCACCGCTTGTCGGATATACTTCTTAAATCCCTCAAAACCCTTGAGGAGTTACCGGACAGGAACCATTTGCGGGTCAAGTACCTTGCCGGGCAATGCCGGGATGTATTGCTTGACGGGAGGGAAAGACCGGTTGAACGTCCCCGGGATCCGGACAGGCAGAAATCGCGCTACAGCGGAAAAAAAAACTCACAGCGTGAAGAATGACTTGCTCTGTACCCCGGATAAACGCATCTTGTGGCTGTCAAGGACTCATGAGGGACGTGTGCACGACAAGAAAATAATGGACGCCCAGCCATTGAAATTGCCCACGGGAATTACCCTGTGGCAGGATACCGGCTTCCAGGGGCATACCCCTGGAAACGTGACCGTGAAGATGCCCGTGAAGAAACCCAAGGGCAAGGAGTTGACTGACGAACAGAGAGAGGGAAACAGGAAAATATCGAGTTTCCGGATTCTCGTGGAACATGCCATCGGGGGAGTAAAGAAATGTCGTATTGTCAAAGATCGATTCAGGTGTCGCAAGTTTGGTTTTGACGATCTGGTCATGCTCATTGCTTGCGGGCTCCATAATTTCAGAGTGACTATGTCCCTCTATTTAAATCATATATAATTTTATTCAATATAATAATGAGTTTTTTTCATCCTGTAAAGTGTTTTGTGCTAATGTACCAATGCATGATCAATAGTCCTCCCCGTAGTAATCGAGTGTTTTTCCGCTCCCACCTTGTAGTATGTTCTGTTCAAACTCTATCTCCACCATCTCAAAATCAGGAGAGGTATAACATTCTTCCCTGGTCTGTTTTGTCGCTGTTCTTTCCATTTTTTTAACAATTAAGGGTTGCACATAAGTTACTTGCTTTAAAAGTAAAATGAACTTTAAAAAAGAGATTGCCAAACGGTAAATAAAACTTCTCAAATCGTAAAACAAATCCCAAATCGCACAGAAAACATCTTTTTTCAGATATTTTTCCAAAATATCAATTTCATGCGGGTCATCAGTTTGTAGACAGGAAGCAGAGGAATATGCTCCGGAGAGAAGGTGCCCATTCTAAGCGAACGGCGGGTAGTTTGTTTGTAGGAGTGCCAACGACCGCTCCAGGTTCCGGTCGGTCGCTTCTTCCCGGGTCGGTGCTTGCCAAAGTGACCTCCATGCAGCAGATCCTCCATGATCCGAGTGATATTAGGCGATTCTTTTGCAGGTAGTATGGGAAAAACTTCGGGCGCTATCTCCAGGTAGTGAACTGCGGCTGCCGCAAAGAGCGAAGCAGGGCGCGAGAGCGCCAGCTGGTTGAAGATCCGGGCTGCTTCCACATGGTCAATCTCGTGCTGTTTTTGCTGCAGCAGGAGAATCCAGTCACTCAGCTGTCGGGTGCTCACACCCGCATGAATAAAATGGTGAAAAAGGTGGAGAAAGAGGTAGCAGGCGTTGAAGGTGGACGGTAGTGACAGTACTTCGCTTCCACAAATTGTCTCTCTTTTCCATTTCCCGGCTCTGATCAACCTATCCTCCTCTTCCCGGTAGCGCCGGTTGTATTTCGAGCGTTCGAAGGTAGCCATCACACGGTGATTCTCGATGTGAACCCCTTTCCAGTCGAAGCCGAGGTGCTTTACCGACTCCTGTTCGCAACGAATTCCCTGTTCCCTTACCCAACAATTTGCCCTTTCGTAATCTCCCTTGCGGAAGAAGAATAGATCTATGTCTCCCGGTGTCCGATGCCGTGATACCGGGTAGTTACGTGCTGCTCCCTGACCTTTCAGTAATATTGCAGGACAATCCAGGTCGTTATATTGCGCAGTGATTTCCCCCAGTACCCTGTTCACCTGGTCATTTCTCTTCTCGATCTGCTCACGTTGCAACAATAGTTTCAGGCGGAGGAGACGGGGTGGCTGCAACAGCTCCGGCAGTGAGAGGATGCTGTCGGCAATCATCGCGGTAGTACGCTGCCGGTCAGAAAGTGCGCACACCTCCTCCCAGAGTGGAGCACCGAGGGTCGCAAAAAGCTCCTCTCGCGGCGTTTGTCGCCGGAGGGACGCTTTTAGCAGTTCCAAGTAGAGTTGCTCCGGCTGCCTCATTCAATCACTTTTTCCTTTTTCAATTTGGTAATCAGCTGCTCCGCATCGCTTTCCGCCTTGTAGCTTTCAACTTCATAGTGCTCTACAAGCATCTCTGCCCACTTTTTTGCATCAAAAGAGCGACGTCCCGTCTCCCGGATCAGAAAAGCAGCGGAGTGATTGAGCACCATCAAGCGGGAGAGGTTGGTGCTATTGCCCTTGTGGGAGACGAGTACCTCCTCATCGCCGATTTTTCGGATTTCATATTCTTCTCGTATCTTCATAAATCCTAAAGTTAGCAGTTATCTATTTTACTCTCTCTTTAGAAGCTGGACAATACCGTCAGTACTTATAAAAGCGACTATGAATGCAAAATTAAGGTTCAAGGGAAGGCAAACTTTCTCAAATTGACAAAAAAACCTCGCTTTTTCACAAAAAACGAGGTTTACTGATTGGCATAACAGCCATGATAGATATTTAGGATATAATCAATACTGTTTTGACAGTTTTTTCCACTTGAAATAGCCAAAAACAGAGATCAGCGAGTAGACAGCAAAAAGTATAGAGGTAGTGTAAAGCCCTTTCCACACGTAAAGCCCGCATGATACGATATTCACCACGAACCACAACCCCCATTGCTCCACGTGCTTGTGGGCCAGCATCCACATGGCCACGATGCTCACGGCGGTAGTGAGACTGTCGCCGTAGGGCACCGGGCTGTCGGTAAACCGGATCAACACGAAGGCGATGACCGCGAACAGCCCCGTACCGATTAGCGTGAGCGGTAGGATTAGCCGGCGCGGCGTACGAGTGATGGGCAACTCCTCCTCTTTAGACGAGTAGCGGTTCCACCGTATCCAACCGTAGATACTGGCGAAGAAATAGTAAACGTTGATGCCCATGTCGGCATAAAACTTGCTCTGGTAAAAAATCCAGATGTAAACAATGGGCATCAGCACGCCAACGGGCCACAACCACCTGTTGGCCTTGTATTCCAAGTACAGGTAGAGTAGCCCGATAACGGCGCCGATAATTTCAATGGTTTGCATTCATTAAAAGCTTAACGTGAGGCGTGCCATGTAATTACGGGTTGCCTGCGGGTAGTACCCGATGTAATGGATGGTGCTGCCGTCCTCGAACGCGTCGGTAGCCGCCCACCCGTTGGCCACGTACTCCCGACTGAACAGGTTGTTCACGAACACCTGCAGGTTGAATGTACCCAACGCTGTTTTCCTGAAGGTGTACCCCGCGGAGAGGTTCGTCACGAAATAGGGATCAATCGCCTTCTCGTCGTCGGACGTGTTGTCCATGTACTGCTTGCTCACGTACTTGCCCATCAGGTTCACGTAAAGGGCGGAGGTGGGTTGGTAGGTAGTCCCCACCGCGCTCACTATATCGGGCGAGTAGGAGATTCGGGTGGTCCCGTAATCCTTGGAGGTTTGGGTTACCCAATTGTATTTGTCTTCGTCCGGTGAATCATACACGTCGAAGTAAGCCGTGTAATTGTTAATCCGGTTACGACTGAAGGTAGCGTTCGCGTCGACCCTTACTTTGTCTTCCCAGAGCGGGAGAGATGCTTCCAGTTCCAGCCCGGCGCGGTAGCTCTCCTTCACGTTCTCCATCAGCTTGTACCCGATGTCCGTAAGCTTCCCCGTCTGCACCATCTGGTTATGGTAATCCATGTAGTAGAGGTTGGCACTCAGCCGGGTACCCCCTGCCCCTTCATAATGGTACCCCAGCTCGTAATCAATCATCCGTTCCGGTTGGATGGGGTTCACTGCCCCTCCCTTGATGCCATCCTTCAGGTCGGCCCGCAACGGTTCACGCTGTCCCACGGCCACCGAGGCGTAGAAACGGTTGTAATCGTTTAGCCGGAAGGATAGCCCTGCCTTCGGGTTAAAAAAGTCGTAGGTGAAGTCGCCCGTCAAATCCATCCCGTCGTCGTCTATCCCGCTAAAGCGGTAATCGATATGCCGGTATTGCAAATCGCCGAAAAACGACAGTTTTCGGTTCAGTTGATACTCCGCTTTGGTGAAGAAGTTGACTTCTGATTTCTCGCCCACGTTCCGGTACCATTCATAGTTCACGGGGATAGTGCCCGCATGTTTTATCCAAGGCAGCTTGCCATAGTGGTCGCCGTCGTAATAGCTATACATCCCCCCGAAGGTGAGTTGCCACGGTCCGTCGGCGTAATTCAACCCGAGGTTGGCCACGTAGAAATCGTTCCGCATCAGCTTTTGGCGGATGAAATCGGAGCTCGTGTAGGTGCTGTCCTCGATGGTTTGTGGTTCCAAGCCGAAATCGGTAAAGTCGTTATCCTCCCGGTAATTCTCGTAATAGCCATACCCGTGGTTATAGCTCAAGCCCGCGTTCAGCACGAGCTGCCGGTTCAGTTCCCGGCTGAGGGTAAGCTGCACGATGTCGGAGTAGTAATTGTCGGTTTCGTTGTCATAGTAAAGCCGGTTGCCCGCGTCGTCCTTATACTCCCCCGCGGGGTTGTACCGTCGCCCGTACTTTTCCATCTGTTCCGGGGATACTCCCTCCCACGTGATGCCGGTATGTTGCACCCCTTTCAGGTAGCTCAGGCGGATCATTTGGCGGTCGGTGTAGTGCGATAGGGCGGCGTAGAGGTTGGTGTGGTCCACCGTGCCGTTTCGGACGTACCCGTTGCCCAGTACCTTTGAGAAGCGGGCGTCGAACGAGAGCCCGTTATCCAGGATACCTGTTCCCGCCGCGATGTTGGATAGGAACGTACCGTAGCTTCCCACGGCCGTGGATGCTTCGCCATATGCCTCCGAACGTGCCCCTGTGGTTTGTAAGGAGATGGAAGCACCAAACGCTCCCGCGCCGTTGGTGGATGTCCCCACGCCGCGTTGAATCTGTATGTTCTGTAGCGAGTTGGATAGATCGGGCAGGTTTACCCAGAACACTTCTTGTGTTTCGGGGTTGTTGAGCGGCATGCCGTTGAGCGTGACATTGATGCGGGTGGCGTCTGTACCCCGGATCCGGAAATGGGTGTTACCCACGCCCAGCCCGTCTTCGGTGAAAGCTACCAGCGACGGGGTGGATTGTAGAACAGCCGGGATATTCCGTGCCGCGTTCTGTTTTTGAATGTCCGAAGAGGAGATGTTGGAGTAGGAGACCGGTGTCTGTTGTCCGGCGCGTGTCCCGGAGACAATCACCTCCTCGAGTTGAATGTGGTCGAGGCTGTCGGTATCCACCGACCCCATCGCCCTCACTTGATAACCCAGTGCCAACATGATTGCTGGCAGAAAAAAAACCTTTTTCATTTTACATGAATTTTAGGACAAACAACGCGTGTGACGTTATTCGTCGTTAGTTAGTGAAATAAAAAAGGGGAATCGAATAAGATATATACCATAAAATGTCACGGGTTCGTGCATCTTCATTCCCTCCGCCGGCATTATCCGGATCAGGTAATTTGGGTATGATCTCAGCCCGTGGTTATGGGCACCCCTGTCACAAGAAAGAACAAAGTTAGATACTTTTTGTTCAAGTAATTCATTTATATCTGGATTTTTCGTAATTTCGTCTCTATTTAACAGCAAGGGCATGAAAGCGTGCGGGAGCATTAAACGCGTGGATATATAAAAGGTCTAAGGGTACATGAGTGACGAACAGAAGATGAGTGAAGAGGATCGGATGATTGAAGAGGAGTTCCAGGGGCTATTGAATGATTACCTCAACTCCAATCACCGGCGGAAGGTGGATATCATCACCCGGGCTTTTAACATGGCGAAAGAGGCTCACAAGGGAGCCCGTCGCCGTTCGGGTGAGCCATATATCATGCACCCGCTGGCGGTGGCTCGTATTGTCTCTCGCGAGATGGGGTTGGGTTCTACCTCGATCTCGGCCTCCCTGCTGCACGACGTGGTGGAGGATACCGACTATACCGTGGAAGATATTCGTACGCTTTTTGGGGATAAGATCGCGCAGATCGTGGACGGATTAACCAAGATATCGAGCGGCATGTTCGGCGAGGATGTGTCCGCGCAAGCAGAGAATTTCCGCAAGTTGCTGTTAACCATGTCCGAGGATATCCGGGTGATCTTGATCAAGATAGCCGACCGGCTCCACAACATGCGCACCCTCTCCTCGATGGCCCCGGCGAAGCAGTTCAAGATAACCGGCGAAACCCTCTACATTTATGCCCCG
>WPCG01129088.1_pt1 | contig 19162 bp, 11 predicted proteins | sample 5403311 | NCBI WGS metagenome assembly WPCG01 (sample SAMN12869467, study PRJNA574797) | sludge metagenome | isolation source: wastewater treatment of Control | place: China:Beijing | collected 2019-05-17 | reverse complement strand
TATGGTTTTGTCTGATCCGCAGAACAATCGGAATGCAAAGCGCCGGAAAGACTCCGTTCACGGAGCTTCCCGGCGCAGCGTGCGGATTTTTTTCTGGGGAAAGTTCCGGAGTACGCTACTTCTTCATCTTTCCCGATCTCTTCAACGCCCCCTCCGACGTGGAAGAAGAACGAATCCAAGCAACGGAATAGCCAACAATACGGACGCTCCCGAGCCGATGCCCGCATTGCACCCTCCGCCGCCTCCCGTCGAGGGCGCCTGAACGCCGAAGATCAAGGAGCCGCTGTAATAGCTCATGGGCGCCCCGCCGGTCGCGGGTACGGAATGCATCACGGCCAGGAAGCTCAATCCTTCGTTTCGAGGCGCGAATTCGAACATTCCCTCGGCGTTGCTCGTTCCGAGAGCTTGAAGATTCTCCGGCCCTTCGTCCCCTTCGAACACCTCGGACTTCTCGTCCGCCCATTCGATTTCGGCGTTCGCCAGAGGTTGCCCCCTGAACAAAATTCTGAACTGGAGCGACTGGCCGACGAACGCCTTCGCAAGGTCGGTCATGGGCACGATTTCCACCATATCCTCGCCAAGAATACCGTTCGCCCCCAGCGCTGTCATGGAAAACTCGTCCGCTTCCGCATTGAGAATCTGTTTCGTGTGGCCGAAGTACTTCATCTCCGGCCCCATCGGGAGCTCCACGCCCGCTTCAAGAATAACGGAACCGTTCCGGTCGATTTTCCCAAGAGAAATATATGAATCAAAGCCGGTCATAGCCGTCCCGTTAGGATCGTCGTAGTCCTGGAACGCCGGCAGCTGAATTTTCGCGCCGTCCTTGTAATGATATTTCGCGGAGAAAATAGAAGCGTCCAGACCGAAATAACTCGCCGACATCTGGGCCTCGGTGAAGATATGAGTGAACGAAAGAACAGCGGGGTGACTACTCCCCACAGTCACCTTCGACGCCGTCGGGATGACGGAAAAATAGTGCGCTTCGGCCCTCCCCGCTTCCAAGCAGAAGCCGAACGAAAAGAGCGCACCCAAAAGCACCAGAACGCGAAAGCGACTTTTTTTCGAACCGTACATACAGAAAACCCCCTTGCATCTTGCAATTTACCCCTTCGTCGGCGGACATGACGGCCGACGTCCCGAAAACGACGCATACACCTTTATTGAACACGACGCGGAGAACCGCGCATTTTTTCCCGGAACAGTACGCGCTCTTCAACAACGCTCTTCGCCGGTTATGGAGGTTAAATTGCGCAACTCCTTATGTTTTAGATATCTAACATTCTATTCCTCGTCCGCGCATCTGTCAACATCTTCTCCTCTTCAATCCGCGGAGACGCTTTGCTTCATCCGCATCCCCTCGAACTTGCAATCGGGATTTTTCGTGCTATCATCAGGCGGCGGTACATTTTTGAATTCGCAAGGAGTGGTGACGTATGTTGTTGAAGAGGGTCGCGCCGGAGAGTGTCGGAATCCGGGAGGCGACTGCACGCTGAGTTGATGTATCCGCCTCCCGAAAGTCATTGAAAAATACTTTTTGGAGGGAAAACAGTGAACGCTGAAATTTTAGAACGTATCGGCTTCGACCGGCGCTTCGCCGACGAAGCAAGCATGTACCCCGCTTTCTACGCCGGGCGCGTCGTGTCGCAATCGAAGGACCTGTACAGGGTGACGACGGAAGAGGGCGACCTGACGGCGGAGATCTCGGGGAAATTTCGTTTCGAGGTGCGTACGCCGTCGGACTATCCGGCGGTGGGCGATTTCGTGCTCCTCGACCGGAACGAGGATTCGAGCGGCAACGCGATCATTCATCGGATGCTGACGAGGAAGAGCGTCTTCATCCGGAGGGCGGCGGGCACGTCGCACGAGGAGCAGGTGGTGGCGGCGAATATCGACACCGTCTTTATTTGCATGTCGCTGAACAACGACTACAACCTGCGGAGGGTGGAGCGCTACCTGGGGGTCGCCTGGGCGAGCGGCGCGACCCCCGTGGTCGTGCTGACAAAAGCCGACCTGTGCGGCGACGTCGCAGAAAGACTGGCGGAGCTTCATTCCGCGGCGCCCGGAGTCGATGTGCTGGTCACGTCGAGCCTGACCGAGGACGGGTACGCGTCTGTACGGCAATACCTGAGCGCGGGGCGGACGATCGCCTTCATCGGCTCGTCGGGAGTGGGCAAGTCGACGCTGATCAACAGGCTGATAGGCAGGGACGCGCTGGAAACGCGGGGCTTGCGGAACGACGACAAGGGGCGGCACACGACGACCAGACGCGAGCTCATCGTGCTTCCCGAAGGCGGCATCGTGATCGACACTCCGGGGATGCGGGAAATGGGGCTCGAAGGCGCCGACCTCGCAAGGACCTTCGTCGACATCGACGAGCTGACTGCGCGGTGCCGCTTCCGCGACTGCACGCATGCGAACGAGCCGCACTGCGCGGTGCAACGCGCCATACGGGACGGCCTGCTCTCCGAGGAGCGCCTTGCCGGCTATCTCAAGCTGAAGAAGGAGGCCCGTTACGAGGGGCTGAATTCGCGGCAGATCGAGACGGAGAAGCTCTCCGTAATGTTCGCCGAGATCGGCGGGATCAAGAACGCACGCAAGTTCGCCAAGGAGAAGAACAGAACCAAGCACGGGTATTGCTGAGGTTCTTCTGGAAAATTCGGGCTGCGCTTTGAGGAAACAGGTTTTGTCGAACTCTTCGAGAGAGCTCGCATCGTTCATCGGAACTTCCTTTCATCGAGCATTCCCGCTCCGGCAGCCTTCGGAGCGCGCGGAAACGCTCCGATAACGCAACGCCCCCGTCTTTCCTGAACAGAAAGAACGGGGGCGCTGCATTTTCCTGCAATTACCGAGAATGTTCAGCTTATTCCAAGGTGATCCTGCTCTTTTTATTCGTGTTCCAGACGTGGAGCCCGAGGGCCACGCCGATGACGCCGTACACCATGAAGGTTCTGAAGTACTCTCCGAGGATCGCCTGACCGAAGAGGGACTGCCCTATCTCGGGCGACATGATGAACATGGCGTTGAACAGAATGGTGCCGAAGATGGCATGGGTGATGCTCGCCTTCGAGGTGGAGGCGCCGCCCACGAGAAGGGCCGCGACGGAGAACATGCCTATCTGGGTGTGCGCGTTGTAGGTGTTCAGCGTCCCCATGTTCTGGAGGTAGATAATCTGCCCCCAGGCCGCGAGAACGGTCGAGATCATCGTGGCGATGATTCTCGTCCGGTCGACGTTGATTCCGGAAACCTCCGCCGTGTGCTGGCTCTGCCCGACGGAACGGAAATCCTGCCCGAGTTTCGTCTTCATTATGAGCACCGTGAAGACGCAAAGCCCGATGATGAGCAACCCCGTGACGACGGGAACCTTGCGGACCATCATCAGCTCCGACTTTGCCATCATGGCGTGGACGGCGACGCCCGCGAGCCCGAGGCAGAGTGTCCCGTTGACGAGAAGCGACGACATGCTGTTCCTGTACCCGTACCCTTTTCTTTTGTTCCAGTAGTAGCGGATGAGCAGCAGCGCAAGAAGTCCGAGCGCGATAATAAGGAGCGCATGGACGAACGGGATCTGGTAGATGTTGTCGAGCGCGTACTTCAGCCCTCCCTGCTTCACCGGGACGAGGTCGACGGTCATACGAATGCCGATGCCGTCCGGCTTGATCATCGGGTGCGTCGCAGGGACGGCGATCACCATGCCGACGACGAAGAGAAACAGGAACTGGTAGATGCCGTTCGCGAAGAAGCCGACGATCAGACTGGCGATCATCTCCTGCCCTCGCGTCTTGTTATACAGCTTGCCGGTGAAGTAGCCGCAGAGCGCGGCCACGAGCGCCGCAACGATGAAACAGAACAGGAGCCCCGAAATGCCGCCCATCTCGAAGTAGCGCGCGATGGCGATGGCGACCTGCCCGGACATCGCCCCGATGACGATGCCGAAGTTCAGTCCGAGCCCGGCGAGCACGGGAATGATCAAAGAGAGGACGAGGAAGGAATTTCTGAAAATTCTGCTTGAAAGCTCCGAGAAGAAATAACCGACGGAGACGCCGCTCGACACCATGAAGCCGAAAAGCGTGAATGCGATAAAAATGAGCGTGACGATGTTCTCGAGAATCCACGCGCCGGGGCCCTTGGAGCTATTGTGTATACCTTCCATCATTGCACACCTCTTTTCACCTGGGTCAGGGCGTAGAGGATGATTCCGTTCTGAATAATCATTCTCATTATCTCCGACAGGTCGGTACCCGCAAAGACTTCGTTCGCCACAGGAAGCGCCGTCGTCAGCAATCCCTGGAAGAGCACGACGCCGATAACAACATGGGAAACTTTCGCGCGCGACGCGGTGGCCCCTCCGATGAGGACCGCGGCGACCGCCGGGAACGCCATCATCAACGGCGCCGTGTACAGCTGCGCGTATCCGTAGCTCTGGGAGTACACGATGATGCCGATCGCGCCGAGGACGGTGGAGATCACGTTCGCGAAGACCCTGTTTCCGTCGATGTCAAGGCCGGTGGCCCGCGCGAACTTCGGGTTGATTCCTCCTGCGGAAATGGCGATTCCCCGCTTCGACCGGAAGAAGAGCCAGACGAGCACTGCAAAAAAACCGAACGCAAGAAGCAGTCCGGTGGGCACGATCACTTCCCCGACGGTGAACATCAGGAAGTTGTTGAGAATTTGCGCGCCTTCGACGGCGTCGAGCTGAATCGTCTCCCTGAGTCCGGTGCCGATGAACCAGCCCATTTTGGGATTCTTGAACGGTATCATCAACCACGCGAGGCACATCAGCGCGACGATCGAGAACCCCGTGTAGGTGGCGATCGTCATCTCGGACCCCTTCACCGCGTTCATCAGTTTGCCGTAGGCGTAGCCGACCGCGACCGCAAGCGGTATCGCGATGGCGCACGAGGTCAGAAGCCATGCCATTCCCGTCATGTTCAGCTCGATCGAGGTGACGAGTCCGAGCAGACCGCAGACGATGCCTATCGGCAGCGCGAAGTTGGGCCCCGTGCCCGACTGGATCGCGGGCACCATCGCCAGGACGAGGATTCCGTTCATTCCCGCGCGCTTTATCGTGTCGCTCACAAGCGTCGACATCGATATGCCGACGAAATGTCCGACGATCAGGGTAAATACCCAGAACCCGCCGATTATGAAGGTTGGGAGGCCGATACCGCCCAGCAATCCGCCGACGCTGCGGATACGATTATTGCCGCTGTCGTTTCCGTTCATCTCAGACATGCGATACTCTCTCCTTCGGTGAATCTTCCGCTTTTTTTACTCTGCTGCCGGACATCATCAGGCCGAAATCCGCGTCGGACGCGTCCGGGGGCAGCACGCCCTCGACCTTGCCTTCGCAGACGATGACGATCCTGTCGCAGATACTCCGAAGCTCCGCAAGCTCCGACGAGGTCATGACGATCGTCATTCCGAACTCTTCGTTCAGTTTCAACAGCAGATCGAGGATCAGCTTCTTCGCCCCTATGTCGATGCCTCGCGTCGGCTCGGAGACGAACAGGAAGTTCGGATCCTGCGTCAGCGCGCGCGCCACGCAGACCTTCTGCTGGTTGCCGCCGCTCAGGGCGCCGGCATGCTGCAGAGGAGATTCGCAGCGGATGTCGAGGTCTTTTATCATCTTCAGCGCATGACGCCGTATCCCCGCGTCGTCCTGGAATCGGAACGGACCGTTTTTCTTCAGGAATTTATTCCCGACCTGCATCGCGGTAAAGGCGATGTTCAGCTCGATGGACTCGTTGAGCAGCAGGCCGACGCCCTTTCTGTCCTCGCTGACGAAACCGATTCCGGAAGCTATGGTGGCGTGCGGATCGTCGAGGTTCAATCGCTTGCCGTCGAACAGCACTTCTCCCCTGGACGGATAGGTTCCCATGACGCCGTTCGCGATCCCGAGCTTTCCCTGGCCCGCAAGCCCGCCAATCCCCACGATTTCGCCCTTTTTGATCTCGAGGTCGATCCCCTTGACCATCTCGCCGGGCATCGCGACGTGCAGATCGCGTATGCTCATCATGATTTCATCAGATACTTTGCGCGTCTCTGACTGCACTCTGCTGATCGCCACCTTGCGTCCGATCATCAAAGCGGCTATCTCCACCGCGTTCGTATCCTTGATATCCTTGGTGGCCACAAGCTCTCCGTCGCGCAGGACGGTGACCCTGTCCGCGACGCCGACGATCTCGTCGAGCCTGTGACTGATGAAAATAATGCCGATTCCCTTCGCGGCGAGCCGCTTGACCGCGGCAAGCAGATTGTGCGCCTCGGATTCGGTGAGCACCGCCGTCGGCTCGTCGAAGACGAGAATTTTGATGCCCGTCTTGTCGATCTCGCGGGCGATCTCGACGAACTGCATGTGCCCCACGGGAAGCCCGGCGACCATGATGAATTCGTCGACGCCCATGTCGAGCGTATCCAGCGCTTTGCGGGCGTCGGCGTTCATCGTGACCATGTCGAGCGTTTCAAGCCGTTTGCCGAGAACTCCGGAGACGACGTTGGGAGTGGTTATTTCTCTGTTGATTTTGATGTTCTCCGTGATTGTGAACCCCGGAATCAGCATGAACTCTTGGTGGACCATGCCGATTCCGGCGTACATGGCCTCGTGCGGGGATTTGAAAGCTATCTTCTTTCCGTTTATCAGCACATCGCCCTCGTAGCCGCCGGTGCTTGTGATCACGGGCATTCCGAAGAGGATATTCATCAGCGTGGACTTCCCGGCGCCGTTCTCCCCTATAAGCGCGTGTATCTCGCCCTCTTTGACATCGAAATCGATGCCGGTCAATACGCTGTTTCCGTAGTAGCTCTTGGAAACGTTCCTGAACTGGAGAAGGCTGTCGCTCAACGCATTACCCCCCGTATCTCAAAAATATAAAAGCCGCAACAAAACGGGGACGAACGGACTCGACACCAGCGATTCGCTTCGGTGAAGGATCCATTCGTCCCCGGACGCTACTTCGTTACGGCTTCTTTTTGTGCAACCCTTCGATTAGTAGGTCAGGAAGTCCATAAGGACGAACAGGAAGTTGTCGTACTGCTTCCCCGCCTCGTCGATATACGGATTCGTTTCGACCGCGACCTTCGCATAATCGGACATGCACTGCTCCAGAACCTTGATATCGAGGGTATCGAACGGAACTTCGCCGGCGATGACTTTAAACGCGTACTCGGTGCCGGCGACCGTACCCATCATCGCAACCGGAACGGGCCATGTGGAGAGCCGTCCCGTCATCCCCTTTTCCTTGAGGATTCTGCGGGTCTCGTCGATGACGTGCTTGATGTTGTCCTGCTTGGACAAATCGGACTCGATGCCGAGAGCCGTCGGGAATCCGTGGTACGGAGACGGGCAACAGGGCTGCGGGTAGATCGCGCCCGTGTCGACGACGGACTTGATCAGCGGAATCTGCATCGCGCAGTTCGTGGAGAAGAACGCCGTGTCCTTGCCGTACTTCGCGACCATCTTCGGCACGTCCTCGAGGATGAACTGCTGCGCGCCGGGAAGGCCGGAGTCGCCGGTGGGATCCGGAGCCGTCGCGTCGACGAACTCGAGACCGATTTCCGCGCACTTCTTCTTCATGAGCTCTCTGCGGGAGGAAAGAAGAACCTGCGACATATGGCGAGGGAAGGAATAGTGAACAAAGACCTTTGCGCCGAGTTTCTGCGCCTGCAGAGGAATCGTGTTGCCCATCGCGAGTTCGTCGGGCATCAGGATGAGCTGCGCTCTTTCGGCCACATCGGGGGGATTCTCCTGCGGGGTGCTGTAGACGATGAAGACATCGTCCCGGGTCTCGAGGAGCTTGTCGACCGCGGCGTTCGTTCCGGGAACAGCCTGGTTGATTATAAGCGCCTTCACGTCCGGATCGTACGCAAGCTTCGCCACGACGCTGACCATCTGCTCCTGCTCCGCCATGAAGTTGTCGGGCCATGTGACGTGAACCACTCTGTCGCCGTACTTCGCGACCATCTCCTGGGCGGAACGATACTCTTCCTCGTTCTGAGAAACAGTATTCGTTACTATCGCAACCTTACCGGGGCCCGCAAACGCCGGGACGACCGATGAAACAAGGCTGACGACCATGACAAAAACCAACAGCATACCAAGTGCCTTCTTCATTCGTTACCCTCCTGTCCGATTGTAAGTTCAAACTTTTTTCAAAGAAAAGATACCGCCCAGAGCGGCCCTTGTCAAGTGCTCACTTTTCTCTAGCACAATGACTTTATAACAAATATATCAAATCAACACGGCATATATTTGAACCAGGGTACCTAAAATAGATTAAACCTCACCTTATTTTTGCATGTTGCGCTCTTTTTTCGGAAAGTTGTTTTGGACAATGGTCTTTTCAAGCGGTAGAATAGAGCGCAGCGGTTGTTTCGCAACTCTTTCCGGAGGGATGTTCATGATCAATCAAAAGAGGTTGAAAAAGCTTGCAGGCGAATTAAATACGCTGGGTTTGGACGCGATCTACCTTGGCCCTTCAACGGACCTGGAGTACATCGGCGGCCTGGATACGCACCCCGACGAGCGGGTCAGAGGGCTCATGGTTTCCAAAGACGCCCGCTGCTTCGCGATGACCCCCCTGCTCTACAAGGAGGAGATGGTGAAAGCGTTCGGCGACGTCCCCTTCTACGCCGAATGGAACGACCACGAAGGCTTCACCGACGCGTTCCGGCGGGGGTGCGAACACCTCGGGATCGTCGGCGCGAAGATCGCGTTCAACGACGGCGTGCGGGCGATCGACATGCTCGCGATCAGGGACGCGATGGAGCTGCGGATGTGCAACGGCGGCAAGGTGCTCGATCCGCTCCGTTCCCGCAAGGACGAGGAGGAGCTGGGGTACATGAGGGAGGCGTCCCGCATGGTCGACGAGGTCGTGCGGAAGCTGCACGGCTTTATCCGCCCGGGAATGACCGAACGGCGGATCGCCAAGCAAATCCCCGAGTTCTTCGAGGAAGCGGGCTCCGACGACATCTCCTTCAACCCGATCGTGGCCAGCGGCCCCAACGGCTCCATGCCGCACTACGGCGGAGATCAGCGGGTGATCGAGGAGAACGACGTAATCATCCTCGACCTCGGCGGCCGTTATAAGAGCTACTGCTCGGACACGACGCGCACGTTCTTCGTCGGCGAGCCGACCGAGGAGCAAAAGAAAGTCTACGAGATCGTCCGGCTGGCCCAGGCCGCCGGAGAGGCGGCGGTGCGGCCCGGAGTCACGGGGCAGGACGTCGACAGGGCGGCGCGCAAGGTCATCGTCGACGCGGGGTACGGGAACTTTTTCTTCAATCGCGTGGGGCACGGGATCGGCCTCGCGGTGCACGAATCCCCCTACATCATCGAGGGGAACGACAAGCCGCTCGAGCCGGGAAACGTCTTCAGCGTCGAGCCGGGCATCTACCTGCCGGGAAAGTTCGGCATCAGGATCGAGAATCTCGTCGCCGTGCGCCCGGACGGAACGGGCGAGGCGCTCAACCACTTCCCGAGGGACATCGAGTCCGTCCGCATCAAGTAGACCAGCCCTTCTAGCGGCAGCGCCTCCCTCGCGCAGCGCGACGAACGGGAACGGCGGCTCCTCCTTTATCGGACGAGGAACCGCCGTTTTTTGTGCGGAGGCGCTCTTCGGCGTCGGGCCGGACGTCGCCGGAACACCGCCCTTCGTCAACGGTTCGAACGTTTCACCATTTCCTCCCTCAACCTGCGGAACTCCGCCTCCATTTTATTAAACCATACCGCCGCCGTATCCATGTCTCCCGCTTTCGCGGCCTTCTCCGCGTCGAAAGCGACGCGACGGAGCGCTTCGCCGCCGACGCTCGCCGACGCCCCCTTGATCGTATGGGCGCACCTGGCGGCTATGGTCGGATCGGCCGACTCCAGGGCCGCGGCAAACGAGGAGAACTCGGCGGGGATGTCGTCGAGGAACTCCGCAGCGATCTCGTTGGTCAGCTCCTCGTCCCCGTCCAGGCGATGCAGCAGCGCTCCCCTGTCCCAAACGATTTCTTCGGAAGGCGTCTCCTCCGAAGGCGCCCCCTCTTCCGGAAAAACGGCACGACAGGAGCGATTCGGCTCCTCTCTGCATCGGAGACGTTTTTCCAGCATCTCCGCGAGCGCCCTTCGCGAGACGGGTTTGGCGAGATAATCGTCCATTCCCGCGTCGAGACACTTTTCGCGCTCGCCTCTCATCGCGTTCGCCGTAACCGCCACAATAGGGATAGTCCGCACGTTTCCCTTCATCGCCCGTATCCTACGGGTCGCCTCGTAACCGTCCATTCTCGGCATCAAGCAGTCCATAAGCACTAAATCGTACGAGGTCCGCGCCAGGGTTTCGATCGCCTCCACGCCGTCCGCGGCGCAGTCCGCCTCGACGCCGAGTTTTTCGAGCATCCCGAGCGTCACGCGTCGATTGGTCTCGTTGTCCTCCACCACCAGAACCCGCGCGCTTCGTTCCTCCGAAGGGGGGCGCAACGATTCCCCGACGGACTCGTCCGTCCGGATCGGCTTGCCGAAAGAGGCCGTGAACCAGAACTCCGAACCTTCGCCTTCCGAACTGCGCACGCCGATTTCGCCGCCCATCATCTTCGCCAAATCTCCGGAGAGAGCAAGCCCGAGTCCGGCCCCGCCGTATTCTCGCGTTGCGGACGCATCCACCTGGCTGAACTTCTCGAAAAGCATGCGGATTTTGTCGGGCGGAATACCTATGCCCGTGTCGCGTACCGCGAATCTCAAGATAACAGAACGATCCCCGTCCTTGAGGAGCGACACGTGGAGAACGATTCCCCCTCTGTGCGTGAACTTGATCGCGTTGTCGACAAGATTGAAGAGTACCTGTCGCAGCCTCCACGAATCGCCGCGAAGTGCCGGCGGAATGTCGGGAGCGAGCGACGCGCGCAGCGAAAGCCCCTTCTCCTCCGCCCGGAGACGCATCGCGGCAATGAATCTTTCTAGAAGAAGGGACAAATCGAAGTCCTGCGATTCAAGATCGAGCTTCCCCGATTCGCTCTTCGAAATGTCGAGAATCCTGTTGATCAGCGCATGCAACGATGTGCCGCTGGCATGGATCAGTTCGGCGCATTGACGTTGCTTCTCCGTCAGAGCGCCTTCCGTCAGCAGCAGATCCGTCATTCCCAGAATCCCGTTCATGGGAGTGAGCAGTTCGTGCGTCATGTTGGTCAGGAATTCGCTCTTGGCTCTGCCGGCGGCCTCCGCTTTCACGGCGAGATCTTTCGCATTCGCTCTGCTCCGCGCCAGCAGCGCGATGACCAGCAACTGAAGAAGCAGCGCGACGAGAACGACCGCGAAGATCCACCGGTTTCGATGCTCCAGCGCCGTCTTGGCGGCGATACGATCCGTTTCGTCGACGATCATGGAGAAGAGGATCGGCGTATCGTTCACGACGACCGGATACGCATGTACCCGAACGAAGCGGACCGATCCGTCCGCAAGGATGTGGCGGGCGTCGAAGAAATTTCGGCGGAGCGTGCGCACCATATGTATCGTCGTCCGAACTTCCTCAGGAGAGCGGTCGTCGAGGCGATCGACATTCATACCGACAAGTCCGGGGTAGCCGTAAAAACTCATGGCCGCCTGATTGGCGTCGAGAATGACGCCGCTTTCCGGATCCATCAGGAACATCGGCACGCCGTAGGTCTGAAAAAGATCATAACCGAAAAGCCCCTTCTTCTCCGAGATCGCCTCCCACTCTTCGAGAAGGTTCCTCTTCGGGCACTCGAGGAGCAAGGAATACGGCGGAAGCAACTCGACCGGCATGGCGAACTTCTCCAGCACGGCGGCGTTGAAGACGTAGCGGTTCGGACTTTCCATAACGACGGGGAGATCGTCGGCGGGCGTCCCCGCGAGAATCTTGAGGGCGAGCGACGCGGCGGCTTCCCCCTGGGATTCTCCGTGCACCACCTTGCCCCCCGCGGCGCCGAGAGGAACCTGGAATTCCCAGCAGACGAAGACGGGAGCGGGGGAAGCGGACAGAATCAGCTCCAAACTCTCTTTCGAGGAGAACGTTTTTCCTGAAGGCGTGAGCAGATAGGAAACGTCGAGGACGATATCCTCGGGCGAAAGCTCCTTTAGCCGCGAAACGAGTTCGTCCGATTCGAGTTCGTCCAGCCAGACGAACTCCACCCTGTCGCGAAATCTCGGTTCCACCGTCCTCGCGATCTCCAGGTTGCGCCGCGAGGTCAGGCGGGAACCCGACACGACGGCCAGTTTTTGGGCCCTCGGACGAAGCTTCAGCGCGATTTCTACGGTCTCTTCGGCGGAGATCGCCTCGTTGACGCCGGTAATGTTGCCCCGCCCGCCGAGCAACTCCGGGGAGAAATTATTCACGCCGCAAAAGACGACGGGCACGTCTCCGAAGAGTTCTTCGCCGTGCTCCAGCAAAAAAAGAAGCGCGTCGTCGTCGACGCAGAGCACGACGTCGAAGACGACGCCATGATTCGTATAGCGCCGTTCGAGAAAGGAACGCATCTCCTCTTTGCTCCTCTCTCCCGGGTCTCGCGCAGCATTCAGATACTCGGTAAATATGGAAACGTTGTCCGCTTCCGCAGCCATCGCTTCCATAATTCCCCGATGTTCCGAGTCGCTCCACTCGAACCCCTGATGGTAGGAGTGGAGAACGAGCATTTTCTTCTCGCGGGCGAAGGATGCGTCCGACGGCAACAGGCACAGCATAAGCGCAACGAGGATTTTCAAGAGCATACGACATACCCGTCTCGGCGCACGCTCGAAACACGAAAGCGGCCTCTCCGGAAAGAAAGGCGTCGTCGCCTCGGACGGAAGGAAAAAGCGCATCGATATACCTCTCTTTCTTCTAGCAAAGGAGACGGTCTCCTCGAACGTCCCTCCTTCGGCGAACACTCCCCGGAGCTTCCAAGGAACGACGCCGTCGGAAAGAGGGGCGGCCGTCAAGCAGGATGCGGAAGGGTGTTGCGGGGAGAGAGAAGCTCGCGTTTTTCTGACGGAGAGATCCTCGTCTTCGAGAATCAAATCGAAAAAAGGAGGCCCGGGATCTCGCTTCGTTCGACTTCGAACGCCCGGAAGAACGCCTCGTTCGCGAATGTAATCGTTGTATCCGGCGGGGAACCGCAGATCGGATCCGGAGCCGATTCGACAAACTCCTTGTAAAGCGGCCGATCGGAAGCGAAAAGAACATTCTCCGCCATACGAGTCTCTTTCATCATTTTCTTCCTTTCAATTCTGCGGGTCGTTCATGAGGAGCATATCCAAGACGCTCGATGAGAAAACGCCCCCGGACTTCGTTTGAATTCACTCATCGAACTCGTGACATCGCACCTCTTTTATCATATCTTCCTGTTTTTGACAATGTATTTTTTATATAACCGACCTAAACAAATTGATTTATAACGTTAATGCCATTTTTGGCCTACAGATATCAAGGTATACATTATAATTAAGCATAATATCGAATAGCATAAAAACTTGTATAAAATATTATTTATAAACTTAAATTAACACCTAAAATCAGAAATCTTCCCCGTTCGAGCCATATTGCATTCGGAGGATCGACAGCTTTTGTGCTTCCAGCATCCGACGGTTTTATCAACTCTCGCTATTATTCAGGAACTCCGCCACCGCGTCGAGTTCCTCGAACGAGCCTTTTTCGGCGAACAAATTTCGGCATGCATCGACCACCGTCTCGTCGAACAAGCGCCCCTTCCCCTCTTCGATAAATCGAAGAGCGGCTTCGATTCCCAACGTGGGGCGGTAGGGACGGTGCGACGCCATAGCTTCCACAGTATCCGCCACGGCGATGATTTTTGCTTCGAGGAGAATCTCGCCCCCCTTCAAGCCATGCGGATATCCGGAACCATCCAGCCGCTCATGGTGCTGGCGCACTATCTCGGGGATCTTCCACGGGAAGTCGACTTTTTTCAGGATGTTATACCCCTCCTCGGCATGGGTTCTGACCAAGGCGAATTCGACTTCAAGCAGTCTGCCCGGCCTGCTTAAAATTTCGGACGGCACGCTGATCTTTCCAACGTCGTGGATCGCGGCCGCGAGAAAAATGCCCTGGCAGACATCATCGTCGAGCGCCATACGCCGCGCGATCTCGAAGGAAAGCAACGCCGTTCTCCGCTGATGTCCGGCCGTATAGGGGTCTCTGCTTTCTACCGTCTGCGCGAGGACTTCCACGGTCTGAAAAAACGTGGCGTTCAATTTTTCGATGTTCGCGAGAAGCTGCGCTTCCTTTTCCTTCAACGCCGTCAGATTTCGGAAGAAGATGTACATCCCTTTATCACGCTCTCCCGCGTCCGGAACGGGAAGCGCCAAAAGCGAGAGGAAGAGACGTTTCCCGGCTTTCGTCGCAAGCGTTCCCTCCTCCACCGCGGACTCCCCAGAGATCGTCCTCGCAAGCAGGCGCTCGATATTCAAAGAAGACGAGCGCGCGTCGCGAGAGAAGACCTCCCGCAACGGTCTGCCCATTACCTCGCCCCGCGGGAACCCCGTCATCCGACAGAACGCATGATTCACCTCGTGTATGCGAACTCCGTCCCAGCTGGCGAGAATGCCTTCCGGCGAATTCTCGAAGAGCGTCAACGCGCGCTTCCGCTCGTTCTCATGCGCCTGTTGCGCCGTCACCAGCTCGGTGATATCCCACCCCACGGCCTGAATCTCCTTCAGAGCGCCTCTGTCGTCGAAAAAGGCGATATCGTGCCAAACCTGCCAACGAGCGTTCCCGTCGGTCATGAGAACCCGTCTTTCGCTCGTGCACTCCGGCGACTGCGGCGTCAATTTCCGCAGGTGCTCAAAGCCTTCCGGAATCATGGTTGCAATGTTTTTCCCGACGAACTCGTCCGGGGATGTATCGAAATATCGTGCAAAGGCGTGGTTGCAGAAGCTTATTTTCCAGTCGGGCGCAATGCGGACGATGAGTTCCGACTGCTTTTCGACAATGTCCTGGTACATGTGTTTCGCTGCCCGAAGCTCTTCTTCCGCTTCGAGCAACGCGACGGTTTTTCCGATCACCCTGGAGATGCTCGCGAGGAGCGAAAAATCGGTTTCGGGCGACAGCATATTTTTCGAAAAGTTCTCAAGGGACAGGACGCCTTTCAGACTTCCTTCCGCTTCCAACGGGAAGACCGCCAGCGATCGAATATTCAACGTTTCTATGCTGCCCTTTCCTACGTGCAGTCTCTTCGGCAGCTCTTTCGGATCCAGAAAATAAAACGCGCCATCCTTTTCAATTGTTTCAATCCACCAATCGCATGTCCTCCGGGACAGTCCTTGCAGGAGTTCCTTCTGCGAAGGAACTCCCCGGGCGCGCCATTCATGAGTTTTACTCACCCTATCACCGGGAAACCGGAAAAGATTCGCTCTGTCGGCTTGGTTTTCCGTACCCAGGAGCTTAAGGGTTCGGTCGGTGATCACATCGAACTCATTCCAGCTTTTGCAGAAGGCGTAGTCGGAGATAATTTGCGCGGCAAGCTTTTCCCTTCTCACACCCTTCGCAAGCAGCGCTGCGGCCTTCGTCCGCTCAGAATCGTCTCTTCCGAACGCGTGTACTTCCAGCAACTCTCCTTGCGGGGAGAAATGCCCTTGTATGTTCCAATGAACGACATACTCCTCCCCGTTGGAAAGAGGGAAAGCCATACGGTGAGAGCCGGATGGGTTCTCCGGAGCGAGAGAGGCCAACTTTTCCTTGGCGGGCGCGATCTCGCCCTCGGGTATTATTTCAAGGAAGGGCCGTCCGCGCAGTTCGTTCCGATCAGCTTCGAGCGTCCGACAGAGCGCTTCGTTGGCGAAGGTTATAGTCGTATCCGGCAGAAACGTGCATATAAAATCAGGGCTCGATTCGACTATTTTTCGGTACATATCGATTTCCATCATACACCTCGAGTTTCAGTCGGGGTAAACGCGGCCGAAACACACCACGTTTACCCCGAAACTATACAGCGCTCCGAACGCCTCAGCGCTTCAGCGCGAGTCCGCGGCTCTCCTCGTTCACCTTGAAGCGCGACACCGCCCGCTGCATCGACGCGCTCAGGCTTACCAGTTCCTCCGACGACGACGCGATCGCCTCCACGACCTTCGTCTGCTCCTGCATGGAACGGCTCACGGCGCCCACCTGCTCCGCGATCTCGATGCTCGACTTCGACACGCTGTCCATACCCGCCGTCATCTCCTCCGCGCTCGCCGACTGCTCCTCCACCGTCGCCGCTATCGTCTGGATGTTCTCCGTCACAGTGTTCATCCCCTTGACGACATCTCCGATTACCGCTCTCGTCTCGGATGCCTTCGCCACCAGCTCCTGAAGGATTTTCGACGACCCCTCGGAATCCCTCAGCGCGCTCTCCGTCCGCGAGGTGATCTCCCCGATCAGCTTCCCGACCTCGCCCGCCGCGCGGTTCGACTCTTCGGCGAGTTTGCGGACCTCCTCGGCGACCACCGCGAAACCCCGTCCCGCTTCTCCTGCGCGCGCCGCCTCGATGGCGGCGTTCAACGCCAGCAGGTTCGTCTGGTCGGCGATCTGCGTGATGGTGGCGACGAAGCCGGAGATGTTCTTCACCGTTCCGGCCAGGTTCTCCACCGCGCTCCCGACCTGTTCGCCCGCCTTCGCGGTCTGCACGATCATGGCGGCCATCCGCTCCACGGAGTCGCCGCCCTGCTTGGCCTCCTCGGCGGCCAGCACCGCCCCTTCGCCGGCTTCGGAAGCGGCCTTCGCCGCCGCCTGCGCTCCGGAAGCAACCTCCTCGACGCCCGCGTTGGTCTCCTGCACCGCCGCGGCCGCGTTCTCCGTCTGCACGCTCGTCTTCTCCGTGATCGCCATGACCTCCTCGATCGACGCCGTCGACTCCTCCGCCGCCGCGCTCAAGTCCTCGGCGCGCGCAAGCACCTGCTTCGAGGTGTCCAGAATCTCGCGGATGGAGCCCGAGACGAGCGTAATCATCGTATTCACCGATCCCACCAGAAGGTTGATCTCCTTCATGCCGCTCTTCAGTTCTATGGTCGAGGTCAGATCGCCCTTCGAGACGGCGTCCATCTTCTCGGCAACCGCGCGCACGGGCTTCGCGATACCGTTCGCAAGCCACAGCGACACAAGAACGATGAGCAGCGCGACGACGGCCACGGCGATCAGAATCGCCGTCCGGATGGCGCGCACGGGGGCGAGGAACTCCTCCATAGGCGTGGTGACGCAGACAAGCCAGCCTGTCTGCGGCACCGGCGCGTACACGTTCATCTGGTCTCTGCCGTTGAAGAAGTATTCTATCCTTCCTCTATTCCCGGCCAGGCCGTCGCGCATTCCGCGTGCGAGTTCCGGACCGATACGTTCGCTTTCGACGGTTGCGTTGAGCTCTCCGATAAGGTCCTTCACAGGGTGCGCGATGACCACTCCTTTGCTGTCGATTGCGTACGCATACCCCTTATTACCCCATGAAATCGACGCACTCGCCTTGGCGACATTTTCTATATTCTCCCCCGCGACAAGCACGCCGACCACTGTTCCATCTTTTACGATAGGGGACGCGTAGAAATATGTCAGCATACCGGTTCTTCTGTTGACGGCAGGCTGGGAGATCACCGTTTTTCTCTCCTTGACGGCCTTGATGAAATAGTCCCTGTCCTTGATATTCACCTTTTGAGGCCCCAGCTTGACATCCGTGGTGTCCCCCTCGAGGTTGACCACAAAGATATCCGAAAAATTATACTGATCGTATAACGGCATCAGCACTGGCTGCTGTGCCGCGTACTCCATGGAGCGTACGCTCTGCTGGCCGGCCATGAGCTCAAGGACTGTTGCCCTTTCCACAAGAAGACTATCGATATGACCCGAGAGCGCGAAAACCAGAGCATCCCCCTCTTTCCAGGCAGCATCGATGATCGCTTGGCGGGCGCGGGTCACCGAAAGCAGACCGACAACCCCCACCGCAGCAATGGCGACGATAAGAAATGTTGCGATAAGACGTGCTCGAAGCGTGTTCATTCATACTCCCCCTTAGTATTAAAATACGGCGCATCCCCAACATTTGCGTCTTTCACTCACAAGCTCGCCGGAAAAGGGAATTCCCTTCAGATCCTGAAACATTTACACCTGGCCTGTGTAATACGTCATATTTTCAGCAGAATAAGAAAGCGATGCGAGGCGTTCTTTGAATCTGCGGAAACGTGTCTTCACAGTCTGGTCGAGCACTGCCGATCATCCACGGTTTATATTGTGAGTTTATTTGAGAATATTATACAATAGAAAGAGCATGCCATGTAGATGCGATTATATCATTCGCGTGTGAAGGAGCGCAATCTAACAACTCCCCTCTTTCAAGACAATTCGATCATACACATCACGGAATGGACTTTTTAACGCACATGATACGTTTTGTATCGGAGAAAAAGAGGAGGGAATAAAGCGGTAAAGAATACATCATCCTGCGCAAACTATTGCACCAAAGTTTATTGAAGACGTTTGTCATACGATTAAAAACCGCGAATACTCAGGCCGAAGAGAAACATACGCCGCCGGAATCTGCTATTATTATAAGGCGCGATCGAAGCGTCTTCCAAATCCGTTCAAACTCTTCCGAAGGGTGCTTTCGTTCGACGCACGGACAGAGAGCATCTTTCGTACCCGTTACTTCTTTCAAGGGAGGTTGTTCACATGGCTGCAGACAGGGCGATACGAACATGCGTACTCCTTTTGCTCGTTCTTTTTGTTGGAGGACCGGTCCTCGCGCCGCTTCCCTCCTTTAGCTTCGTCCCCCCTCCTCTACCGGGCGACGAAGAGGACATCGAACCGCCGGCTCCGCCCATTTTCGATGAAACGCCGCCCGCGCAGGAACCTGCCCCGACGAAGGTTCTGCCGACTCCGACGCCCGAACCGGCCTCGCAGCAGCCTGCGCCGAAACCCAAGCCGAAACCGAAACCAAAGCCTGCGCCGAAACCCAAGGAACCGTCCTATACCGCAGACCAGCTGTTCAGAATGGGAATGGACGCCTACAAGGGCGAGGGGGGGGCGCAGCAGAGCTTCCAGGAAGCGTTGAAGTGGTGGACTCGCGCGGCCTCGGCGGGTCATGTCGTCGCGCAGTACAACCTCGGCATCATGCACAAGAACGGCGAAGGGACTTCAAAGGACTACAAGAAGGCGCGGGACTACTTCCTCAAGGCGGCGGGGAAAGGGTATGCGAACGCAGCCGAACAGCTCGGGCA
>WPCG01029100.1_pt1 | contig 19196 bp, 15 predicted proteins | sample 5403311 | NCBI WGS metagenome assembly WPCG01 (sample SAMN12869467, study PRJNA574797) | sludge metagenome | isolation source: wastewater treatment of Control | place: China:Beijing | collected 2019-05-17 | reverse complement strand
CCTCCCCTTACAGCAGTACGCGCTCGATGCCGCCGTTGTTGGCGCGTGCGACGTATTCCGGCAGCCAGTTCTCGCCGAGCAGGTGGCGGGCGAGTTCGACGACGATGTAGTCCGGCTCCACGCCGCCGCCATCGTTCGCGTAACGGTGCATGCCCTGCAGGCAGGACGGGCAGGAGGTGAGGATCTTCACCCTGGCGTCAGTATCGTCACCACGCAGCGCCGCAGCGCCCTTCTCGATCTCTTCCTGCTTGCGGAAGCGCACCTGGGTGGAGATGTCCGGGCGGGCCACCGCCAGGGTGCCGGATTCGCCGCAGCAGCGGTCGGAGAGGTCGACGCGCGTGCCCATCAGCTCGTTGGCCACCTTGATGCCCTGATACTGTTTCATCGGCGTGTGGCAGGGCTCGTGGTACATGTACTTCACGCCCTGCACACCTTCGAGCCTGACGCCCTTCTCCATCAGGTACTCGTGGATGTCGAGCAGACGGCAGCCGGGGAAGATCTTCTCGAACTCGTACTTCTGCAGCTGATCCATGCAGGTGCCGCAGGACACGATCACCGTCTTGATGTCGAGATAGTTGAGCGTGTTGGCGACGCGGTGGAAGAGCACGCGGTTGTCGGTGGTGATCTTCTGCCCCTTGGCCTCTTCCCCCGCGGCGGTCTGCGGATAGCCGCAGCACAGGTAGCCGGGGGGCAGCACGGTCTGCGCGCCGACCTGATAGAGCATGGCCTGGGTGGCCAGGCCGACCTGGCTGAACAGCCGCTCCGAGCCGCAGCCGGGGAAGTAGAACACCGCCTCCGATTCGCTGCTGGTCTTGAGCGGGTCGCGAATCACCGGGATGACCTTGTCGTCCTCGATGTCGAGCAGCGCGCGGCTGGTCTTCTTGGGCAGGTTGCCCGGCATGGGCTTGTTGATGAAGTGGATCACCTGCGCCTTCAGCGGCGCCTTGCCGAGGGTGGCCGGCGGAGCCTTGAGCTGGGGCTGCACCAGGCCGAGCGCCTTGCCGACCTTGTGGCCGAGGCGTTGGGCCTTGTAACCCCACTCGATCATGCCCTTGCGGATCAGCTTGATGGTGGCCGGATCGCGGATGGTGAGGAAGGCCATCGCCGCGGCCTTGCCGGGGTTGAAGGACTTCTTGCCCTGCTTGCGCAGCAGGTTGCGCATCTTGATCGACACGTCGCCGAAGTCGATGTCCACCGGGCAGGGCTTCTCGCACTTGTGGCACACCGTGCAGTGATCGGCGACGTCCTCGAACTCCGCCCAGTGGGCGAGCGAGACGCCGCGGCGGGTCTGCTCTTCGTAGAGCATGGCCTCGATCAGCAGCGAGGTGCTGAGGATCTTGTTGCGCGGGCTGTAGAGCAGGTTGGCGCGCGGCACGTGGGTGGAGCACACCGGCTTGCACTTGCCGCAGCGCAGGCAGTCCTTGATGTCATGGGCGATCTCGCCGATCTCGGATTGCTCCATGATCAGCGATTCGTGCCCCATCAGGTTGAAGCTGGGGGTGTAGGCATTGTCGAGATTGCCGCCCTTCATCAGCTTGCCGCGGTTGAAGCGGCCCTCGGGATCGACCTTCTGCTTGTAGGCCCAGAAGCTCGCCATTTCCTCGTCGGTAAGGTAGTCGAGCTTGGTGATGCCGATGCCGTGCTCGCCGGAGATCACCCCGTCGAGGCTGCGCGCCAGCGCCATGATGCGGTCCACCGCGCGGTTGGCGGTCTGCAGCATCTCGTAGTGGTCGGAGTTGACCGGGATGTTGGTATGCACGTTGCCGTCGCCGGCGTGCATGTGGAGGGCGACGAAGACGCGCCCGCGCAACACTTCCTTGTGGATCGCGGCGACGCGTTCGAGCACCGGGGCGAACACCACGCCCTCGAAGATCTTGTCCACGCGCGGCTTGAGCTCGGCCTTCCACGACACGCGGATGGAGTAGTCCTGCAGGCGGTGGAAGAGCCGCGGTTCGGCGGCGCGGTTGGTGAGCTCGCCGGCGACGATGCCGAACTCGGCGAAGCGCGCCTCGGCCTCGGCGAGCGGCAGGTCGAGGCTGTCGAGCAGCCACTGCCAGCGCGCGCGCACGCTGTCCACGTAGGCCAGCGCGGCCTCGCGGCGGTCGCCGATGATGACGTCGCGGTCAATGCCGGCATCACCCTGGTCGAGCGGCAGCGCGCCGCGCAGGAATTCCGCCAGCGCGTCACAGAGCTGCAGCTTGTTGTGGATCGACAGCTCGATGTTGATGCGCTCGATGCCGTCGCAGTACTCGCCCATGCGCGGCAGCGGGATGACCACGTCCTCGTTGATCTTGAAGGCGTTGGTGTGGCGCGAGATCGCCGCGGTGCGGCTGCGTTCCATCCAGAAGCGCTTGCGCTGCTCGGGGCTGACCGCGATGAAGCCCTCCGAACCGCGCACGTTGGTCATGCGCACGACCTCGGAGGCGGCCGTCATCACCGCGTCCTCGTCGAAGCCGACGATGTCGCCGATGAGCACCATCTTGGGGCGGCCGTGGCGCTTCGCCTTGGTGGTGTAACCGACCGCGTTCACATAGCGTTCGTCGAGGTGTTCGAGGCCGGCGAGGAGCACACCGGCGCTGTTGCCGGCACCGCCAGGCTTGAAGTAGTCGGTGATCTCGACGATCGCCGGCACCGCCTCGCGCACCTGGCCGAAGAACTCCAGGCACACCGTGCGGGTGACCGGCGGCATCTTGTGCAGCACCCAGCGCGCGGCGACGATGAGGCCGTCAGTGCCTTCCTTCTGCACCCCGGGGATGCCACCGAGGAACTTGTCGGTGACGTCCTTGCCGAGGCCATCCTTGCGGCAGTGCGCGCCCGGCATGGAGAGGACTTCCTCACCCAGCGGGGCGTAGCTGAGGCCGTCGAAGCGGCGCAGGCGGAAGCGCGCGATGTGCTGCTCGTGGATCTTGCCGAAATTGTGGTCGAGGCGTTCGACCTCCAGCCAGTTGCCGTCCGGCGTGACCATCTTCCACCACGCCAGGTTGTCCAGCGCGGTACCCCACAGCACGGCCTTCTTGCCGCCGGCGTTCATGGCGATGTTGCCGCCCACACAGGACGCGCTCGCCGAGGTCGGATCGACGGCGAACACCCGCCCGGCGGCACTGGCCGCTTCGGCGACGCGCTCGGTGACCACGCCGGCACCGGTGCGGATGGTGGCATAGGGCGAGGCCATCGGCTTGCCGTCGGCGTCGGGCAGCACCATCTCCTCGACGCCGCCGATGACGATCAGCTTCTCGGTGTTGATCACCACCGAGCGCGCATCCAGCGGCACCGCGCCGCCGGTGTAGCCGGTGCCACCGCCACGCGGGATGATGGTCAGGCCCTGCTCGATACAGGCACGCACCAGCGGCGCCATCTCCTCCTCGGTGTCCGGGTAGAGGACGACGAAGGGGTACTCCACCCGCCAGTCGGTGGCGTCGGTGACATGGGAGACGCGCGCGTGGCCGTCAAAACAGATGTTGTCACGGCGCGTATGGCGCCCCAGCGCGCGTGCCACCGCCTTGCGGCGGCGCGCGGTATCGGCGAACCAGTGTTCGAAATCGGCCACCGCCTCGCGGGCACGGGCGATCAGCAGGGCGACGCGCTCGTTGCCCTGGCGGCGTTTCTCGACCTCGCTGACGCGGTGGTTGAGGGCGCCGATGAGCGCCTCGCGGCGCTCGCGACTGGCCAGCAGGTCGTCTTCGAGGTAGGGATTGCGGCGCACCACCCAGATGTCGCCGAGCACCTCGTAGAGCATGCGCGCCGAACGGCCGGTGACGCGCTCGCCGCGCAACTCGTCAAGCACCCCCCAGGCTTCCGCGCCGAGCAGGCGGATGACGATCTCGCGATCCGAGAACGACGTGTAGTTGTAGGGGATTTCTCGCAGGCGTTGGGTCATTGGCGCACCGGGCTTACTGCTGCAGGGGAACCTGTGATTCTAACCAAGCGCAGTGCAACACGCAGCACAAATCAAGACCTTATGACGCGCAGGGACAAATGTGCACCTGCAGCAAACGGACTCAGAGGCGGGCTGCGGTGAGGGCGATCTCCACCCGCCAGCCCGGGCGCGCCAGCCCCGCCACCCGTACGCAGGCCCGCGCGGGGGCACAGCCGGGGGGCAGCCAGGCGTCCCAGACCTCGTTCATGCCGTCATAGTCGGCCATGTCGACGAGGTAGATGGTGGCCATCAGGATGCGCGACTTGGCGCTGCCGGCCTCGGCGAGCAGGCGCTCGAGGCCGGCAAGGGTCTCGGCGGTCTGGGTGCGGATGTCGGTGTCCGCGCTCGCCGGCACCTCGACGGTGTACACCACCCCGGCGTGGGTGGTGGAGTCGGCGTAACGGGCGGTCACGCCGCGGCGCTGGATGTCGTCTTCCATGGCAGCAGAAGCGCGCAGCGGCTCAGGGCAGGCTGGAGAGGTATTCCGCCATCAGCTCGATGTTGTCGCGCCCGAGCTGTGACACCGCGGCGGTCATCGGCGGATAGAAGCGCTCGCCGGACATGGTCATGTAGCGCCGCAGGCTGATGCGGATGTACTCCGGCTGCTGTCCGGCAAGACGCGGGAAATCCTTGCCGCCGTGGGCGTCTTCCTGGTGGCAGCGCGCGCAGTAGGTTCCGAACAGCTGCGCGGCCTGGGCCGCGCGCGGCCCCGGCGCGGTCGCCGGCGGCACATTCTGGGCGGCGTACATGAGGGCGATGGCGGCCTTCTCGCGCTCGTTGAGCACGCGCATCAGGCCTTCCATGAAGGCGTCCTTGCGTTCACCGGAAAGGAAGGCCTCGACCTGCTTGAGAACGTATTGCGGATGCTGGCCGGCCAGGTTGGGCACGTTGCCGAAGCGGCTGATGCCGGCCTCGCCGTGGCAGTTGGCACAGAAGAAGGCAGCCTTGGCGCCTTCGGCGACCAAGGTCTGGCGCAGCGCCGGATCGGCCGCCGCACGGCTGATCAGGTCGGCAGCCTTGTCGGCACCGTGAGCCATGACGCTGCCGGCGAGCAGGAACGCCGCCGACAGGGTACGTACACCATTGGACCAGGCCCGGGACGAATTGATGGGCATCGCAAGCTCTCCGCATTGAGTACGGCAAGGCGGCCTGGAGCGCCGCCACATGGCCTGCGATCTTAGCATGCCCTATGCGAATACCGGTTCCACTTCCAGCTCTACGCCGAAGCGCGCCGCGACGTCGGCGCGGATCGCCGCCGCCACCCGGCGCACGTCCTCGCCACAGGCGCCGCCATGGTTGACCAGCACCAGCGCCTGCCCGGCATGGCAGCCCACGGCACCGTCACGGCGCCCCTTCCAGCCGCACTGCTCGATCAGCCAGCCGGCGGCGAGCTTGACCTGGCCGTCGGCCTGCGGGTAATGCGGCAGGGCCGGCCACTGCGCATGCAGGGCGGCAAAGCGGGCGCCATCGACGAGCGGATTCTTGAAGAAGCTGCCGGCGTTGCCGAGCTGCGCAGGGTCGGGCAGCTTGCGCTGGCGGATGGCGATCACCGCGTCGGAGACCTGGGTCGGCGTCGGCGCCGTCCACCCGCGCGCGGCCACTTCGCGCTCCAGTTCGGGGTAGCCCAGCGCGGGCTGCCAGCACCGCGGCAGACGAAAGCGCACCGCGGTGATCAACCAGCGCCCGGGCTGGCGGCGGAACACACTGTCGCGGTAGGCGAAGGCGCACTCCTGCGCAGTGAAGCGGCGCAGCGTCGCGCTGTCGAGATCGACCGCTTCCACCGTATCGCAGTGCGCCGCCAGCTCCACTCCGTAGGCGCCGATGTTCTGTACCGGCGCCGCACCGACGGTGCCGGGAATCAGCGACAGGTTCTCCAGCCCCGGCCAGCCCTGCGCCAGCGTCCAGCGCACGAAGTCGTGCCACGGCTCACCCGCAGCCGCCTCCACCCACCAGGCGCCGTCGTCCTCGCCACACAGGCGGCGCCCGCGCAAGGCCACATGCACCACCAGACCGGGATAGTCGCCCGCGAAGATGAGGTTGCTGCCCCCGCCCAGCACCAGCCGGCGGTCCGCAGCGGGCCACTGCGGGCTGCCGATCAGCGCCTGCAGCGCGGCGATGTCGTCGATCGCCACGTAGCGCTGCGCGCGCGCCGACAGGCCGAAGGTATTGAAGGCGTCGAGAGCGACGTCGCTGTGCACGGCGGGAAGGGCATCAGTCGGCATGGCGGGGATCCGCGGCAATCGGAAAGTAGCGGTCGTAGGTGAGATTGAAGAGGAAGGCATAGGCCACGTAGGCCGCCGCCAGGCCGATGTCGGCGAGCAGCGCCTCCACCCAGCCCATACCGGTCCACCACATGATCACCGGCAGGCTCATCAGCAGCAGGCCGGTCTCGAAACCGAAGGCGTGCAGCACGCGCAGGCGCACCGGGCGGCGATCGGCAGTGCGGCCGGTAAGGCGGCCCTCGAACCAGTCGAAGGCGGTGTTGTAACTGGCGTTCCACAGCGCCGCGATGAGGGCGATGAGCGCCAGCAGGCCGACCGACTCGGCCAGCGGCACGCCGCTCAGCCAGGCGAAGGGCGGGGTGATCAGCAGCAGCCCGCCGAGTTCGAACAGGCTGATCTGGCGCACGCGATCCCAGAACGAACGAAGCTTAGGCGCAGGTGCGGACACGGTCGGAGAAGCAGGAAGGCAATCGCCAACGATAGGAGGGAACGCGCGCCGAAGCAAGCGCTGCGGGAGCCGCCAGCTTGGGCGGGGCGGGCATTGCTGTTACAATATTTGCACCAATATATCAGCCCATGACCCCGTGGCGATCCTGCGGGGCCTTGCGTTACGCGCGTGATCACGCCGCGGCGCGCGGGCGAGGAGTCCGTCCCCGCATGTTGCCCCTGCTGCTCCCCATCGGTGCCCTGCTCGCCGGCGTCGCCCTGATGCTGCTCGGCACCGGCCTGCTCAACACCCTGCTGGCCCTGCGCGGCAGCATGGAGGGCTACAGCGACCAGACCCTCGGGTTGATCGGTTCGGCGTATTTCCTCGGCTTCTTCGCCGGCACCTTCGTCGCCCCCGCCCTCATCCGCCGCATGGGCCATGTGCGCGCCTTCGGCTTCTTCGCCGCAGCGGCGGCGGCCAGTGTGCTGGGGCACGTGCTGGTCGTCGATGCGCTGGTGTGGATGGTGCTGCGGGTGGTCACCGGCATTGCCCTGGTGGGCTTCTACACGGTGATCGAGAGCTGGCTCAACAGCCAGGCGCCGGGGGCGCGGCGCGGGCAGGTGTTCGCGGTATACATGGCGGTGAACCTGTTCGCGCTGGCCGGCGCCCAGCAGTTCCTCCACCTGGCATCGCCGGCGGCATTCACGCTGTTTGCGGTGGCGGCGATCTTCGTCATCGTCGCGGTGATGCCGGTGATGGCCACCCGCCTGCCTCCGCCGCCGCTGAGCGACACCCCGCGCCTGCCGCTGTCGCGGCTGTGGCAGGCCGCGCCGGTGGCGATCTTCGGCGCCCTCGCCTCGGGGCTGGCGATGGGGGCCTTCTGGGGGCTGGGCGCGGTGTATGCGGGGCGTCTGGGGCTGGAGGAAGCCGGCGTGGCCACCTTCATCACCCTCGCCATTCTTGCCGGGGCGCTGCTGCAACTGCCCTTCGGACGCCTCTCCGACAGCATCGACCGCCGCCGCGCGCTGGCGCTGATCTGCGCCGTCGCTGCCACCGGCGGCGTGCTGATGGCCATCCTCGGCGGCTTCGGCAAGGCGGTGCTGGCAGGCGCCGTGGTCTTCGGGGCGGCGGCCTTCGCGGTATATCCGGTGGTGGTCGCCCACCTCATCGACCACCTCCACCAGGAGGACATCCTTTCCGGCAACGCCGCGCTGCTGCTCTTGCACGGTGCCGCGGCGGCGCTCGGCCCGGCTCTGGCCGGGATGCTGATGAGCCTGCTCGGCGCCGCCGCCCTGCCGCTCTACTTCAGCGTCTGCTTCGGCGCCGCAGCGCTCTTTGCCGCGCTCAGCTCGCGCCGCGGCGCCGACGAGATCGTCGACGAGGCCGCGCACTTCATGCCCCTGCTGCGCACCTCGCCGGCGGCGCTGGAGATGATGACCCCGGAGGACAGCGCCGCCACGGAGGCCACCGCCGCGCCCCGTTGATCCCGCTCACCCACGTTGTCGGCATCCGTGTCGGCGTTCACGCATCACAGGAGAAACGCACATGCTGCTCGCAACCGATCTGGACGGTACCTTTCTCGCCGGCGACCCGGAAAACCGCCAGCGCCTCTACCAGCTCATCAACGCCCACCCCGAGATCAGCCTCGCGTTCGTCACCGGACGCGGCCTGGAGGTGGTGCTGCCGCTGCTTTCCGATCCGACCATCCCGGTGCCGGACTACATCATCTGCGACGTCGGTGCCACGGTGGTCGATGGCCACAGCCGCCAGGCCGTGCTGCCGCTGCAGACCGAGATCGAGGCACGCTGGCCCGGCGAACGCGCGGTCGCGGACGCGATGGCGCCTTTCGCCGACCTGGAGCGCCAGGAGGTGCCGCAGCAGCGCCGCTGCTCGTACTTCTGCGCTGCCGAGGCGGTGAGCCCGGAGATCCACCGCGTCGCCGCGCAGCTCGACTGCGAGGTGCTGTTCTCCGCCGGCATGTACCTCGACATCCTGCCGCGCGGCGTCAACAAGGGCAGCACCCTGCGTGCCCTGGTCGCCCACCTCGGCATCGATCCCGGCGAGGTGCTGGTGGCTGGCGACACCCTGAACGACCTGTCGATGTACGAGGTCGGCTTCAAGGGCGTGTGCGTCGGCGAGTCCGAGCCAGCGCTGCTGGAGGCCACCCGCGACCGCGCGCTGGTGCTGCATTCCGTGCATACCGGCTGTGGCGGCATCCTTGAGGCGATCGGCCATTTCGGCTTCCTCGGCCCCCAGGGGGTGGATGCCGAGCTGCGCGCGATGGAGGCGCGCGGGCGCTCCGAGCTGGTCATGGTCTACCACCGCCTGCCCTACGAGGAGGCCTTCGAGGATGGCCGACTGGTGCGCCGGCGGCCGACCTCGCCGAACGGCATCATCCCCACCCTGCTCGGTTTCTTCGGCGACGGCCGGCGTGGCGCCTGGGTGGCGTGGTCGATCCACGACCCCAGGAAGGCGATCCCTTTCGAGATTCACACCGATGTCGATCGCGAGCGCTTCCCCAACCTCGTGGCAGCACGCGTACCGCTCAGCAAGGACGACGTGGACGTGTTCTACAAGCGCTTTTCCAAGGAGGCCTTCTGGCCCACGCTGCATACCTTCTGGGAGCGCGCGGTGTTCCGCGACGAGGACTGGGCGGTGTTCCTCAAGGTCAACCGCCTGTTTGCCGAGCGCACCGCCGCGGAAGCGGCCGAGGGCGCGGTGGTGTGGCTGCACGACTACAACCTGTGGATGACGCCGGCCTTCCTGCGCGAACTGCGCCCGGATCTCAGGATCGCCTTCTTCCACCACACCTACTTCCCCTCCGCAGACGTCTTCAACGTCCTGCCGTGGCGCCGCGAGATCGTCGGCAGCCTGCTGCAGTGCGACTACGTCGGCTTCCACATCCCGCGCCAGGCGGAGAACTTCGTCGACGTGGCGCGCGGCGTGGCGCCGGTGAAGGTGCTGGAGACGCGCAACTGCGCACCGCGCTTTCTCAGCTACGGCTGCGCCGTGGGGCTAGACGAGATGACCACCGCCATCGAGGTACACGGCCGCCGCATCGGCCTCGGTGCCCACCCGGTGGGCCTCGACGTCGGCCGCGTGCGCCAGGTCCTCGACGACCCCAAGACCGCCGGGCGCATGGCCGCGCTGCGCAGCGAACTCGCCGGCCAGCGCGTCATCCTGTCGGTCGAGCGGCTCGACTACACCAAGGGCACGCTGGAGAAGCTGGGCGCTTTCGAGGCCCTGCTCGACAGCCATCCCGAACTGCTCGGCAAGGTCTCCCTGCTCGCCGTGTGTGTGCCGGCGGCGCGCGAGATGACCATTTACGACACCCTGCAGACGCAGATCGAGCAGGCCGTGGGACGCCTCAACGGGCGCTTCTCGCGGGTGGGGTGGACGCCGGTGCAGTTCTTCTTCCGCGCCCTGCCCTTCGAGGAGGTGGTGGCCTGGTACGCAATGGCCGACGTGATGTGGATCACCCCGCTGCGCGACGGCCTCAACCTGGTGGCCAAGGAATATGTCGCCGTGCAGGGGCTGACCGAGGGGCGCGGCGTGCTGGTGCTGTCGGAGTTTGCCGGCGCGGCCGCCGAGCTGCACGGCGCGGTGCTGACCAACCCCCACGATCCGGCGGATCTGCGCGACAAGCTCTATCTGGGCATCGCCATGAACCGCCCCGAGGCCGAAGCGCGCCTGCGCGAGCTCTTCGGCGTCGTCCAGCACAATGACATCCACCGCTGGGGGCAGGATTTCCTCGACGCCGTGGCCGACAGCTGCGCCGCCGCCCGCAGCGCCGAATGCACCCCCGCATGAGGTACCGGGCACTGCGGTAGACCCGGACTTTGCGCCACTTTCGCAATACGGTAATCTGCCTGCCCCAAGTATCGAAACAATCCGCCTGCAGACGGCATCAAGCCGCCGTCCTGCGGGCTCTTGCCGCGTGCCACGAAGCACGGCGGCGACAGGAACAGACATGCTAGAAGTGGACGGCCTGGTCAAGGCGTTCGGGGGCTTTCGCGCGGTGGATGGCTGTACGCTGCGCGTCAACAAGGGCGAGATCCTCGGCCTCATCGGCCCCAACGGCGCCGGCAAGACCACCCTATTCAACCTCATCGCCGGCGCGCTGCAACCGAGCGACGGCACCATCCGCTTTCTCGGCGAGGACGTCACCCCGCTGGCCACCGACGCCCTGTTCCACAAGGGCCTGGTGCGCACCTTCCAGATCCCGCACGAATTCCATCGCCTCACCGCGCTGGAGAACCTCATGATGGTGCCGCCCGGGCAACCCGGCGAGAACCTCTTTGCCAACTGGCTGGCCTGGGGCAAGGTGCAGCGCGTGGAAGACGAGGTACGCCGCAAGGCCAAAGACACCCTGGCCTTCCTGGAACTCAGCCATGTCGCCCACGAGCGTGCCGGCAACCTCTCCGGCGGGCAGAAGAAGCTGCTCGAACTGGGCCGCACGATGATGACCGACGCCAAGCTGGTGCTGCTCGACGAGCCCGCGGCCGGGGTCAACCGCACCCTGCTGCGCAAGCTGGAGGAGAAGATCCTCATCCTCAACCGCGAACGTGGCTACACCTTCATCCTCATCGAACACGACATGGAGATGATCGAGAAGCTCTGCCACCCGGTGGTGTGCATGGCCGAAGGCAAGGTGCTGATCGAGGGCGACTTCCACACCGTGCGCTCCGACCCGCGCGTGCTCGAGGCCTACCTTGGCGAGACCCCCGCGGCAATCGAGCGCAACGAATTCGAGCACGATCCCAGGATCGAGGAACTGCGCGAGCAGGAACTGCACAAGGAGGACCTCTGATGCCCCTGCTCGACATGAAGGCCGTGCGTGGCGGCTACGGCGACGCCGACATCCTCCAGGGCGTGTCGATGACCGTCGCCGAGAAGGAGATCGTCGTCATCGTCGGCCCCAACGGCGCCGGCAAGTCCACCGCCATGAAGGCTGTCTTCGGCCTGCTCAACGTGCGCGGTGGCAACATCGTCTTCGACGGCGAGGACATCACCGGCTGGGCGCCCAACCGCATCGTGCAGCGCGGCGTCTGCTACGTGCCGCAGGTGGACAACGTGTTCCGCGAGATGACCGTGCACGAGAACTTCGAGATGGGCGGCTTCCTGCGCAAGGGCGACCTCTCCGCCGCCTACGAGCGTGTCTATGAGCTCTTTCCCGACCTCAAGGCCAAGCGCAGGAACCTCGCCGGCGACCTCTCCGGCGGCCAGCGCCAGATGGTGGCGATGGGCCGCGCGCTGATGCTCGACCCCAAGCTGCTGCTGCTCGACGAACCCACCGCCGGCCTGTCGCCCAAGTACATGGAGCAGATCTTCCAGATCACCCGCGACGTGCGCGATGCCGGCGTCTCCATCCTGCTGGTCGAACAGCACGCCAAACAGGCACTGGCCTTCTGCGACCGCGGCTACGTGCTGGCCACCGGCGCCAACCGCCACGAAGGCACCGGCCAGGCCCTGCTCGCCGATCGCGAAGTGGCCGAGATGTTCCTCGGCGGCTGAGAGAATCCATCCATGACCCTGCTCGACTTCATCAACTTCTACCTGGTGCCGGGCATCGTGCTCGGCTCCATCTACGCGGTGGGCGCCATCGGCATCACGCTGGTATTCGGCATCCTGCGCTTCGCCCACTTCGCCCACGGCGACATGGCCACCCTCGGCGCCTTCATCGCGCTCGCCCTGGTCACCGCCGGGATGGACCCGTGGACGGCGCTGCCGCTGGCGATGGCGATCACCGCCGGGGTGGCGATCGGCATCGACCGCACTTTCTACGACTACCTCAAGGCGCGCCCCAAGATCGTCACCGTGATGGCCTCGCTGGGCGTAGCGCTGATGCTGCGCTCGGTGGTGCAGGTAGTGTGGGGGGTGGATCCCACCACCTACGTCACCGGCATCGTCCGCCCCACCGACTACTTCGGCATCCTGCTGCGTCCGCGCGAGCTGTACACCCTTACCGCGGTGGTACTCATCGTCGTCGGCCTGGAGCTCTTCCTGCGGCGCTCGAAGTGGGGCAAGGCAATGCGCGCGATGTCCGACAACCCCGACCTCGCCCGCCTCTCCGGGGTGGATAACCGCAAGGTCACCATGCTCACCTGGGCCATCGTCGGCGCCCTCACCGCGGCCTCCGGCTTCATGCTCGGCATCAACACCGAGGTGCACTCGATGATGGGCTGGCATCTGCTGCTGCCGATGTTCGCCGCCGCCATCCTCGGCGGCGTCGGCCGCGTGCAGGGCGCGGTGCTCGGCGGCCTGATCGTCGGCATTGCCGAAGAGCTGTCGGTGTTCATCCTGCCGGCGCAGTACAAGGCCGCCACCGCCTTCGCCCTGCTCCTCCTGATCCTGCTGGTCCGCCCGCGCGGCCTGCTCAACGGCAAGGTGCTGTAACCATGGATATCGTCGGCCTCGCCAACTACGCGGTCTTCATGGCCATCCTGATCGGCATCTACGCCCTGCTCGCCCTCGGGCTGAACATCCAGTGGGGTTTCTCCGGCCTCTTCAATGCCGGTATCGCCGGCTTCTTCGCCATCGGCGCCTACACCTCCGCGATCCTCACCAGCATCCCTGCCGCGCAACGCCTCGGCGGCTTCGAGCTGCCACTGCTGCTCGGCTGGGCCGGCGCGATGGTGGTGGCCGCGGCCATCGCCTGGCCGATCGGCAAGATCTGTCTGCGCTTCCGCGCCGACTACCTCGCCATCGCCACCATCGGCGTCGCCGAGATCATCCGTCTGGTGATCCGTACCGAAGGCTGGCTGACCGGCGGCGTGCGCGGCATCACCGGCGTACCGCGGCCCTTCGGCGACCTGCCCTACATGCAGTCGCAGATCGCCTACCTGGCCATCGTCATCGTCCTCGTGCTGCTCGCCTACTTGCTCGTCGAACGCCAGTTGAAGGCACCGTGGGGGCGCATGATGCGCGCCATCCGCGACAACGAGAACGCCGCCGCCGCAATGGGCAAGCAGATCTCCGCGCGCCGCCTGCAGGCCTTCGTCTTCGGCTCCGCGCTGATGGGCCTGGCGGGGGCGCTGTTCGTGCATTTCAACCGCTCGATCACCCCCGAGGCGATCGACCCGATGATCGCCACCTTCCTGATCTGGATCATGCTCATCCTTGGCGGCTCGGGCAACAACCGCGGTGCCATCCTCGGCGCGGCGGTGATCTGGATCATCTGGTCGGTGTCCGAACTGCTCACCGACCGCCTGCCCACCGAACTGGCCATCCAGGCCAAGTACGTGCGGGTGTTCATCATCGGCCTGACCCTGCAGCTGGTGCTGCGCTTCCGCCCCGAAGGCATACTCCCGGAGCGTCAGCCAGTGCCGCCGCCGCGTACCTGAACAGGCGCAGGACAGAATCGCCGACGCTTTCCGTTGTGATTTTCTACCACGTGCCCACGGGCACTTTCAGGAGGTGACGATAGTGAACAAGAAGACCCTCGCCAGCCTTGTCGGCGCCGTGCTCGGCGCTGCCGTGCTGACTGCGCCGGCCCACGCGCAGAACGTCAAGGTCGGCCTGCTCGGCGGCATCACCGGCCCCATCGCAGCGATGGCGCCGTCGATGCTCGACGCCTCGCGTCTGGCCTTCAACCAGGTCAATGAACAGGGCGGCATCCTCAAGGGCGGCCGCCTCGAAGTGGTCGTCGGCGACAGCGCCTGCAACCCGCAGAACGCCACCGACGCCGCCACCAAGGCGGTCAACATCGACCGTGTCATCGCCATGGTCGGCCCGCACTGCTCGGGCGCCCTGCTTGCCGCCGCCAACTCGGTGGCCGTGCCCGCCGGCGTGCTGGTGGTGACCCCGTCGGGCACCTCGCCCGAAATCACCCGCATCAACGACCGCGACCTGGTCTTCCGCACCGTGCCTTCCGACGACTACCAGGGCCGCGCCCTGGCGCGCACCCTGAAGGCCCGCGGCATCACCAAGGTGGCGGTGGCCTACCTCAACAACGACTACGGCAAGGGTCTGGCGGAGTCCTTCAAGGCCGAGTTCGAAGCCGGCGGCGGCACCATTGCCGGTTACTCCGGGCATGAGGACGGCAAGGCCTCCTACCGCTCCGACCTCGCCCAGCTCGCCCGTGGCGGCGCCGACACCCTGGTGATCTTCGACTATGGCGACGGCACCGGCCTGACCATCCTGCGCCAGGCGCTGGAGAACAACTTCTTCAAGACCTTCATCGGCGCCGACGGCATGAAGTCCGAAGCGGTGATCCGTTCGCTGGGTGCGGCCAACCTCACCAACTTCTTTGCCTCCGCCCCGGTCGGCGAAGCCTCTGCCTCGCTCGACGCCTTCCGCGCGGCCTTCTCGGCTGCCGGCGGCAACCCCGACGCGATCTTCACCACCACCTCCTACGATGCCGCCTTCCTGGTCGCGCTGGCCATCGAGAAGGCTGGCGGCGACCGCAGCAAGCTCGCCGAAGCACTGCGTGCGGTAGCCTCCGCGCCGGGCGAGCCGATCCTCCCCGGTGAGTGGGCGAAGGCCAAGAAGCTGATCGCCGAAGGCAAGGACATCGACTACAAGGGCGCCGCCGGCGACCACGAGTTCGACAGGGCCGGCGACGTGCCGGGCCAGTACGCCTTCTTCAAGGTCAGCGGCAACACCTACGAAGCCGTCGGCGAGATGAAGTAAGCGGCACCGGCGCTGCCTGACGCGCACAGGGCCGTACGGGGATACCCGTACGGCCCTTTTTCTTGTGCATTGCGGGAAACACGATCAGGGACAACCCTGAGGCGCGCATGGCGATGCACCAGCACGCGCTCCGCAACGCCCCACAGTGGGGCGGAAACACTGTCTTTTCTGCATCCGCACCGCTGCCCAGGCCGGTGCCACCGCCGTGCTGGCGCGCTGCAGCATGGCTGGCACGCTCCCTGCTCTATTGATGCCAGGTACTGCGCAGGATGGCGTTGGGGCTTTCCCTAGAGCCATTGCACAGCCTTTTTCCAGGGCCAATACTGCCCGCTCGCGGCCTCGCCGCACACCCTGCCGGGGCACGGCAGGCTCCCACAAGGAGCACCGCGCCGTGGCGATTCATTTCTTTCGGAGGTGTTGCATGAAGATTGTCAAATCCACGCTGGTATCCGCCGTCACCGTCGCCGCCCTCGGCCTCTCCGCGCAGGCCAGCGCCGGCACCACGCTCGACGCCGTGGTCAAGAAGGGTTTCGTGCAGTGCGGGGTCAGCGACGGGCTGCCCGGCTTCTCCTTCACCGACTCGCGTGGCGCCTTCCGCGGCATCGACGTCGATGTCTGCCGCGGCGTAGCCGCCGCACTGTTCGGCGATGCCAGCAAGGTGCGCTTCACCCCGCTGACCGCCAAGGAGCGCTTCACCGCGCTGCAGTCCGGCGAGGTCGACATCCTCTCGCGCAACACCACCTGGACCAGCTCGCGCGATGCGGGCATGGGCCTCAACTTCACCGGCGTGACCTATTACGACGGCCAGGGCTTCCTGGTCAGCAAGAAGCTCGGCGTCACCAGCGCCAAGCAGCTCGACGGCGCCGCGGTGTGCATCCAGGCCGGCACCACCACCGAGCTCAACCTCTCCGACTACTTCCGCGCCAACGGCATGAAGTACACCCCGATCACCTACGACAAGTCCGACGAGACCGTGAAGGCGCTCGAAGCCGGGCGCTGTGACGTGCTGACCTCCGACCAGTCGCAGCTCTACGCCCAGCGCATCAAGCTCGCCGATCCCGAGGCCTACATCGTGCTGCCCGAAGTGATCTCCAAGGAGCCGCTCGGCCCGGTGGTGCGCCAGGGTGACGACGAATGGTTCAACATCGTGCGCTGGACGCTGTTCGCACTGGTGAACGCAGAGGAACTGGGCATTACCTCGGCCAACGTCGAGAACCTCGCGCGCAGCTCCCAGAACCCCGACGTGCGCCGCATGCTGGGCGCCGAAGGCGAGTACGGCAAGGACCTGCGCCTGCCGCGCGACTGGGCGGTGAAGCTGGTCAAGCAGGTCGGCAACTACGGCGAGATGTTCGAGCGCAACGTCGGCATGGGCAGCGAACTGAAGATCCAGCGCGGCCTCAACGCGCTGTGGAACGCCGGCGGCCTGCAGTACGCCCCGCCGATCCGCTGAGCGCCTTCCCCGCCTGAGGGCACCGCCGCGCCCGCGCGGCGGTGCCCTTCCCATCCACCCTTGTTGAAGGGTCTGCCATGCAGAATCCGGCAAGCGGGCCGTCCGTACGCGGCTCGATGATGACCGACCCCAAGGTGCGCGCATGGGCCTTCCAGCTCATCGCCATCGCCGCCGTACTTGCCGCCGGCTGGTACCTGTTCCACAACACGCAGAGCAATCTGGCGCAGCGCGGCATCACCTCGGGCTTCGCCTTCCTGAACAATTCCGCCGGCTTCGGCATCCTGCAATCGCTGATCGACTACACCGAGAGCGACACCTACGCCCGCGTCTTCGTCGTCGGCCTGCTCAACACCCTGCTGGTGTCGGTGCTGGGCATCGCCATCGCCACCGTCATCGGTTTCGTCATCGGCGTCGCCCGGCTGTCACCGAACTGGCTGATCAGCCGCCTCGCCGCGGTGTACATCGAGATCTTCCGCAACATCCCGCCCTTGCTGCAGATCTTCTTCTGGTACTTCGCCGTGCTGCGCGCCATGCCGCCGCCGCGCCAGAGCCATGAGCTGGGCGAGACCGTCTTCCTCAACATCCGCGGCCTCTACCTGCCCTCGCCGGGTGCCGGCGAAGGCCTGTGGCCCTTCCTCATCGCCCTCGCAGTGGCCCTCGTCGCCAGCGTGATGCTGGTGCGCTGGGCGCGCGCGCGCCGCGAATCCAGCGGCCAGCGCTTCCCGGTCAGCCTCGGCGTCATCGCCCTGCTGGTGGTGCTCCCCGGCATCGTCGCGGCAGTGGCCGGCAACCCGTTCGTGTGGACGGTACCGGAACTCACCGGCTTCAACTTCCGCGGCGGCTGGGTGGTGATTCCGGAGCTGGTGGCGCTGACCCTGGCGTTGTCGATCTACACCGCGGCCTTCATCGCCGAGATCGTGCGTTCCGGCATCCAGTCGGTGAGCCACGGGCAGACCGAGGCGGCACGCTCGCTGGGGCTGCGCCCGACGCACACGCTGCGCCTGGTGATCATCCCGCAGGCGATGCGGGTGATCATCCCGCCGCTCACCAGCCAGTACCTCAACCTGGTCAAGAACTCCTCTCTGGCTGCCGCCATCGGCTACCCCGACCTGGTGTCGGTGTTCGCCGGCACGGTGCTCAACCAGACCGGCCAGGCCATCGAAACCATCGCCATCACCATGTCGGTGTATCTGGCGATCAGTCTGAGCATCTCCTTGCTGATGAACTGGTACAACAAGCGCATCGCGCTGGTGGAGCGCTGAGCCGATGAGCACACACACCTTCAAACCCGATCTGCCGCCGCCCACGCTGTCGGTGGGCGCGCTGGGCTGGATGCGCGCCAACCTGTTCTCGAACTGGTTCAACACCGCGCTGACCTTCGCCGCGCTCTACATGATCTGGCTGATCGTGCCGCCGGTGCTGAGCTGGGCGCTGTTCGACGCCACCTGGACGGGCAGCACCCGCGACGACTGCGTCGCCGGCAGCGGCGCCTGCTGGGTGTTCATCCAGAGCCGCTTCGCGCAGTTCATGTACGGCTTCTATCCGCCCGAGCTGCGCTGGCGGGTCGATCTCACCGTGGTGCTGGCCATCGTCGGCGCAGTGCCGCTGTTCGTGCGCGCGATGCCGAAGAAGCTGGTGTACGGCGCCGCCTATCTGCTGGTCTATCCGTGGCTGGCGTTCTGGCTGCTGTATGGCGGCCTCGGCCTCGAGATCGTCGAGACCAGCCAGTGGGGCGGCCTGATGCTGACCCTGGTGATCGCCGTCGTCGGCATTGCCGGCGCCATGCCGCTGGGCATCCTGCTGGCCCTCGGGCGGCGCTCGGAGATGCCGGCGATCCGCGTCATCTGCGTCACCTTCATCGAGTTCTGGCGCGGCGTGCCGCTGATCACCGTGCTGTTCATGTCCTCGGTGATGCTGCCGCTGTTCCTGCCCGAACAGGTCAGCATCGACAAGCTGCTGCGCGCGCTGATCGCGGTCATCCTCTTCGAGGCCGCCTACATCGCCGAAGTGGTGCGCGGCGGCCTGCAGGCCATCCCCAAGGGCCAGTACGAGGCTGCCCGCGCGCTGGGCCTGGGCTACTGGCGGATGATGGGCCTGGTGATCCTGCCACAGGCGCTGAAGATGGTCATCCCGGGCATCGTGAATACCTTCATCGCGCTCTTCAAGGACACCAGCCTGGTCATCATCATCGGCCTCTTCGACCTCTTCAACAGCATCCACCAGGCCACCGTGGACCCGGCCTGGCTGGGCTTCGCCATCGAAGGCTACGTCTTCGCGGCGCTGGTCTACTGGATCTTCTGCTTCGGCATGTCGCGCTATTCGATGCGCCTCGAACGCCGCCTGCACACCGGGCACAAACGCTAGACAGGAACGCTCTGGAAATGACTGAAAACAGCCACGCCCACACCCTGGGCGAAACCATCATGATCAGGATGGAAGGGGTCAACAAGTGGTACGGCGAGTTCCACGTCCTGCGGAACGTCAACCTGCAGGTCGAGAAGGGCCAGAAGGTCGTGGTCTGCGGGCCCTCGGGCTCGGGCAAGTCGACCA
>WPCG01129188.1_pt1 | contig 19239 bp, 14 predicted proteins | sample 5403311 | NCBI WGS metagenome assembly WPCG01 (sample SAMN12869467, study PRJNA574797) | sludge metagenome | isolation source: wastewater treatment of Control | place: China:Beijing | collected 2019-05-17 | reverse complement strand
CCACTCTGAATACACTTTTTCATGGTTTTCACTTCGAGCCGCTTCCGCCGTGAGCTCGCCGCCCTTATCGGCTGCACCGTGGCACACGCCGTTTTTCTTGCCGTATAATGAAAGAAAATGCAGAGAGGGGCTTCGTTGATGGAAAACGTCGGTTGCGTACATGTGTATACCGGAACGGGGAAGGGAAAGACCACGGCGGCGCTCGGCCTGATTCTGCGCTCCGCCGGGGCGGGGCTCTCAGTGCTCCTCGTCCAGTTCCTCAAACGGGCGGAATACAGCGAACACGAGGCGCTGAAGCTCCTCGGGGACCGCGTGACCGTCCGCACCTTCGGAGGAGAGCGGCGGATCGGCGCTCCCGCAACAGATGAGGACCGGAAGCTCGCGCGGGAGGGGCTGGCCTTTCTCGGGACGGCGCTCGCGTCGGGGGCGTACGATCTCGTCGTCGCCGACGAAATCGTCGTGGCGGCGCATCTCGGACTGATCGCCGAAGAGGAGGTGCTCGCTCTGCTCGACGTCCGCCCCCCCTCGGTCGAGCTGGCGCTTACAGGGCGCTACGCCTGGAGGGAACTCATGGAGCGCGCCGACCTCGTCACCGAGATGCAAGAGATCCGCCACTACTTCGCGAAGGGCGTTCCCGCCCGGAGAGGAATCGAAAAATGACACATCCGCGCATCGTGATCGCAGGGACCAACAGCGGTTCCGGAAAGACGACCTTCACGGCCGGACTCGTCGCCGCGCTCCGTTCGCGCGGGATGACCGTCCAACCCTTCAAGACGGGGCCGGACTATATCGACCCGGGCTTCCACACCCTGGCCGCGGGGCGGCCCTGCCGGAACCTGGACACGATGCTGCTCTCGCGCGACGGCACGCTGGAGCTGTTCGACCGCAACGCTTCCGGCGCGGACGTCTCGCTGGTCGAGGGCGTAATGGGGCTCTTCGACGGCGCGGGCGCGCGCGACGAACGGGGGAGCACCGCGCACTTGGCGAAGACGCTCAAAGCTCCTGTGGTGCTGGTGGTCAACGGCCGCTCCATGGCGCGGAGCGCCGCCGCGCTCGTCCTCGGCTTCTCGAAGTTCGACAGGCGCGTCGCAGTCGCCGGAGTGCTTCTGAACGCGCTTGGAAGCGCCAACCACTACCGGATTCTCAAGGAGGCCATCGAGGCCGATACGGGCATTCCGGTCTTGGGCTACCTGCCGCGCAGGGCAGATATCGCCGTGCCGGAGCGTCACCTCGGGCTCGTTCCCTCCGTCGAGCAGAAGCAGGGCACGGAGATGATCGAGCGCATCCGACTGCTCGTCGAGGAGCATGTCGACGTCGGGGCGCTCCTCGAACTCGCGCGGCGCGCCCCGCTCCTTCCTTCGTACTCTCCCGCGATCTTTTCCCGCGCAGCGACGCCGGGATACGCCCGGATCGCGGTCGCGCGAGACGAGGCCTTCCACTTCTACTACCAGGACAACCTGGACATCCTCGAGCATCTTGGAGCCACGCTGCTCCCCTTCAGCCCGCTGCGCGACCCGAAGCTGCCCGAAGGAACGCAGGGAGTGTACATCGGCGGAGGCTTTCCGGAGGAGTTCGCGGAGAAGCTTTCCGCCAACGAGCCGCTCCGCGAGGAGCTGCGCGCGGCGGCGGACCGCGGGATGCCCCTCTTCGCGGAGTGCGGCGGCCTGATGTACCTTGTCGAGCGGCTTGAAGATAAATCGGGGACGACGCACGGAATGGCGGGGGTCTTTCCGGGAGTCACCCGGATGGGGAAGCGCCTCCAGGCGCTCGGGTACTGCGGAGGAACGCTCGAACGCGGCGCGCTGATCGGAAGGAAGGGCGCGTCGCTTCGCGGGCATCTCTTCCACTGGTCCATCTACGACAGCGAAGGAAACGACGACCTCTTCTCCCTCCGACTGGAGAAAAACGGGAACGTCTACCGCGACGGGCTGGCGAGGAAGAACGCCTTCGCGAGCTACCTTCATCTGCACTTCGGCACGAACCTCGCCCCGGCGCGGCGCTTCCTGGAGCGCGCGGCGAAGTTCGCCGGAAGCGTCTGAGACGGGAGAGCGCTCGCGTCGGCGAAAGGACTCGACCGAGGAAACATCCGGTCCGCACCCGAAAAACGACGCCCACCACTGCGAAAATCCGCGCTCGACTTTTCCCGCAGCGGTGGATGCACTCCGGAAAGACGCTCTCATGCGCTTCACCTTCCGATGAGGCAGATCTGCGCCAATCCCCCCGCGACCCTCACCATATCCCGGATGGCCTTCTTAAACGAGACCATCGCCGCCTCCGTCGCCATTTGCGGGTGAAGCCCCGGGGCGTTCGGGTAGTAGTAGTGGACCAGGAAGTCGTGTCCCTTGTTTTTCCACGACTCGATGTTTTGCATCTTCACCGCGAGGAGCAGAACAAGCGGATACTGCATATCAAAGTTGTCGATCACGTTTTCGACACCCTCGCCATAGTCAACCCTGTGATCGGCAAGCGTATCGCTCTCCGGGGCGTTGCCGATCACAAGCGTGGACAGACTACCGAAAACAGCCCCGCATTCCGCAGGGTCGTTCCGCTCGAAGGCCGATATCGCCGCCCGCAGCTTTTCCCCGCCCGCGTATAAAAGCTCCGCCGACTGCAAAAAGTAGTCGTCGGCCCCCGAGATATAGTTGAGCAGATCGACAGCGTAAATATCCGAAGGCGCGTCGAAAATGGACGTCGAAAAGAACTCCGCTCCCCACTCCGCCGCGTCGAACATGCTCTTCAAAAGAGAGAGAGTCTCCGCCATCACCGAGGCGAATGTGCCGGCCAAGAGCTTTGGAAGCAGAGAGGGAAGCCTGTTCGAAAAATAGGCGGTGGAAGATACTTCTTTGAACAACTCGAACTGCACATCGTCAAAACCGCCGAAGATCGAGAGCGAAGAGATGCCGTGCTTCAAGATTTTCAGCCCCGCCGCTTCCAGATCCGGACGTGCCGCGGCGAACACAGCCACCGCGCTCTTTCCGCAGGAGAAGGCACTGTACGGGTCTTCCCCGGAGAGGCTTCCTCGTATGTCCCGAATCAGAGAGTCCGCCATCACAGCCTGAAGAGCGGTTTTCTCGTGTCCGATCCATTCCTGCGGGAGCACCCAGACAAAACCCTCATTCCGTACGGAACCGGAATCGACCACCTGGACACGGAAACGAACCGGTACGGCGACGAGCGACGCGTTGTACGAAACTCCCCGGCCGTTCTCCCGGAGAAAGCGCGGATCGCGAAGCCCCCGCCCGGTCTGGATATGCGTTCCGACCAGCACGTCGTTCCGGTAGACCCGAATTTCCCGCGACCCTTCAAGCTGTGTGAAGTAGAAGGACGAAGCGCCTTCCGGCAGGATGAACACCCTGTCGCTCGCCTCGATCATGCCTATGGAGCGAGTATCCCCTCCGAAGAGAATGCCGCGCTGGTAGGCGCTTGTAAGCGGGGTGAACTCGGCGTAGGTCTTTCCGTCCCCCTCGTCCGTCGCGAGCCAGCGGTTCGCAGGGAAGGTCCAGCTTTTGCCGTTTTTGAGGTTTTTTACCTGAACTCCGTCCACGAACCACTCGGCGTTTTTGCCGCCGTTGTCGTGGCGAAGCGTTATCCGCTCCACCTCGTCGAGCGAATCGAGTTCGTTGATTTCGGGGATGGTGAAGACATCCGCCCCTCCCCGTTCGAACGGGTCGGTGGAGGTACATCGCAGGCTCGAACTCGGGAGCAGATGGATCTCCCCGGACCCCGTCGGCGTGCCCTGCTCGTCGGCAGGTCCGTAGAGAGCCAGGAAGACTCCGGCGTCGGTACCGCTCTTTTCACGGTCTCCCGTCCTCACCGTCACCTCGTACGACGCTGTCGGGGGCGTAGCGAAGACGCTCTGCGCAGCGAACTCCTCCCCCCGCACCGTGAATGGTTTGGAGGTATGCACTCTTTTCGTGACGGAGGACGTCGCTCCCTTGTTGTCGGTGAGGCTCAACGTAACCGACCGTATGCCTCCGGTCGGAAAACGGCGCGCGATGACGGAGTCGTTCCGGGGATCGGGGGGGCTCCCCGCCGCCAGCGTCCAGGAGTACCGTGTGATGATCCCGTCCGGATCGTACGACGGCGACGCATCCAGAATGGTCTCGGGAGACCACTTCGGATCCTGCGGCCGGATGCGGAAATCGGCGACCGGCGGTTTGTTCGGGCCGAGCGTGATCCGCGCCGCGAACCAGGGAATGTTCCAAGGATGCGTCTCCTTCGGATGCGTATTGTCGGCGAACTGCACGTCCACCCACGTTTCCACCTCGTGAACGCGCACGCGCAGCCTGACGGGCTTCCCCGGCAGCCCCGCCGCGACGCCGGTGAAGAGGTCGAACGTGCTCCTCTTGCTATGGGTCAGCGACGAGGTAATATCGTTCCCCTCCTCGTCGAACACCCGAAGCCCGCGCAGATGGTGCTCCAGCGGCGCGCTCCTGTTCAGCTCGGGATCGAAGAGTTCCAGGCGAAAACCGTACATCTTCGGGACGAAAAAGGAGTGCGTTATCTCTCCGGAGACGGGGTCGCCGCGTCCGGCGGTTACCGAGAGGCTCCCGCGCCCCTCGACGAAGTACCCCCGGACCGAGGACTCGCTCTCCATCCCTTCGTAGAGCATATCCACCTCTACGGAGCCGCTGCGCGTCTCCCCGGCGCGCATGCTCCGCGGAAGGCCGGAGACGCCGGGCAGCTTCAGGTTCGTTCCCGAAAAGGACCAGGCAAGATCCTTCAGGTCGTACGGCGCGGGGTTGGTCGCCTCCCAGTCGGCGAAGAGCTTGATATATCCGTTCCGGTCCGTCTCCATCCGCTTCGTCACGGTCAGCCGCAGCGGATTGCGAAGGCGATACAGCGTCGTTTCGAAAACGCGCGACACCGGCCCGAGACGAACCTCCACCGGAACCACGACGATTTCGGCCCCTCCTGTCGGAGGCGTCTCCCAGACGTATCGCCCTCCCTCGGGGTCGGCGCTGCGCACCGTTCCACCCCCGAACGTCACTTGGAGATGCTCTCCGAAGCTGCGTCCGTACTCGTGAAGGAAACGCACCGCGACCTCGGTTTGTTCGAATGTGGACAGAGGAGCGCCCGCATGCGGATCGAGCGGCGCCATCTCGATATCGAGCCACCCCTCCCCGCTTGCATCGAAGCAGATCAGATTGGCCCCTCTCAGGGGAGCCGATATCGACGGGCGCGACGAGGAGAAGGAGTAGACCTTTCCGTCGCGGAAAAAACTGTCCGCGAAGTGCATCGTCAACCCAGGAGGGAAGGGGTACATACCTGTACAGACGCCCGTGAGGATGTCCACCTTGACGAAGGTATAAGGGAAAAAGGCGGAGGGGAAGAGCATCTCGCTCTCAGAGACGAAGAAACCGTACCTCGTGCCACACGCGTCGAGGACGAACTCCCCCTCCGGCAGGCCGAGCGGGGAAAACCTCTTGATACCCCCGGGTCTCCCCCAATCCCCGAGGACGATCCCGCCGTCGGGCGCGAACCAGCCGGAAAAGTGCCTGCCGTTTTTCACAAGCACCGTGACCCCGCCGGACGGCGTCGTCAGCAGATACGTGGAGGAGGCCCCCGAATACCCCTGCTCCGCCGGCCGTTCGCCGCGAAGGGAGAGGAGATACTTCCCGTCCTTCTGGTCGAGGATCTGGAGGCACGAAGGGGAGTGAAGCTTGCGGACGGAGATCCCCTCCTCATCCAGGTCAAACTCGCCGAAGAGGGCGCCTTGTTCCGAGAGAAAGACCAGACGCGGCGCTCCGCCTGTCCACTGCACCAGCGGAAGAGGAAACGTTCGGGGGCGGAAGGGCCTTTGGAAGACGGCATCCTCGTGAAAATCCAGAGTGTGCGACAGCGAATCGGCGAGCGAAAAGAGCAGCTCCCCATCTGGGGAAAGCACGTCGTACCCGGCGTAGTTCCTGCGGCTATCAGTCTTCGGGAAAAAGAACCTGCCGCCGACCGCGAAGACCCTGCGGTTCGTTTTGACTTCCCGCTGAAAGAGAACGTTCCCCGACGGAAGTTCGAGGACATGCCCGCTGCGCGCGAGTACAATGCCGTCTTCGGTCAGTCGCCTCATGAACCGGTAGGGAAGGACGCGAACGCCGCCCGTCCGCACGTTCAGCAGCTTCATGTCGGACGCTCCGGCGGGGGTGAAGAGAATATGTTCACCGAAAAGTTCGAATGTGGGAGCAGTAAAACCCGTTTCCCGATGAAGCTCCCGATCCAGGATCAGATCGTACACGATGAAGCAGTCATCGTTCGTCCGGGCGGCGAGGATGTTGCCCGAGCGCCGAACAAAGACGGAAGCGTTATCGGAAGAGGAGAGAGGAAGCGTGCCAAGCAGATTGCTGGACACAAAGGAAGGTCCGTTCCCAAAAAGGATTCCGGGAACGAGGAGTATCGCAAGGAACGCCAAAATCAACAAAAAACTCTTCGGACGCGACACGGCGACACCCCCTTGCGCGTCATTCTTGAAGAGGAGCGGGTGTAGGCGCATGATACAAGAAAGAAAATTATTTGTCAAATTTTCACAATTATTTTAAGGCTCCGGAGATGGTCTCGCTTCCTTTGTACATGAGATAGGCGATGAAAAGAACGCTCCTGTCGACCGGAGAAAAGTAATCGAGCCCGGTAACTTCCCCGATCTTGCGTAAGCGATAGCGGACGGAATTGACATGGAGATTGAGCTTTTCGGCCGCGATAGAAAGACTGTCGGAGAAGAGAGCCGTTTCGAGCGTGGAAAGCATCGCTTCCCGCTCGTCCCCCTCCAATGCGCGCAACGGGCTGATGCATCGGCTCACGAACCATTCCGACTCCTCCGACTTCACCCCGGCGAGAAGCGCAAGCCAGTGGGCATACGTCGGATAGTCGATGAACGTTTGTCCGCGGGGAGCAAGGCGAAGACATTGCACGGCGAACTGGTAGCTAATCCTGAGTTGGCCGAGCTCCTCCACCCGTGGCCCGAGAGAGAGCCTTTGGTTAGGGTATTTTTTCAACAGTGCCGAAGCGATTTCGCAAATCTGTCGTTCGTTTTTTTTCTGACCGTGACCGATGAGGAAGATCATTCGATCGGCCTCCATCCTGTTGACGGAACTTTTGAGCGCCCTGCAGAAGTCCGCCGCGAAAGAACGGAAGGCGAGGAACTTCGCGCTGTTTTCCGCCGCGTCGCTCGAAAGAATTCCCGCCTGAAACGATCCCGACGTATCCAAACCCATCTTGGCAAACTCGACGGACGCGGTTTCAACAGGCATAGAGTCGTTCAGAATAAAGTTCAGAAAAAGCCGCTCCACCCCTTTCTGCCGGACTTCGGCACGTTCTTGCCGTTTGATCGTTAAAAAAGTACACAGCTGATTGCACATGAACAACGATTTTTCGTCCAGGCTAGGTTCGCCGGCGGCGACTACATAGCAGTAACAGGAGTTTCTGGAGGCGCAAGGAAAAACGTGAAGGTCGTCAAGACGGAAACTCAACAAAGGAAATTCTCTTTGCGATTCGAGGTAGTCAGCGAGAGCGCTCAGTACCGGAAGCTTCATCTCCTCGGCGGTATCGTCGCTGCAGAGCGCCGTCGCAAGATTCGTCTCGACGATGAAGCATGGACGTTCCGTTCTTTTCGCCAGACCGCTCAGCATACGCTGTTCGCATGCGTTATCGAGCGCTATCGAAGAAAGCTCGTTGTAGTAATTGCGCGTTTCGTACAGAACGCTTGACTGATAAGCGTTGATCGCCACCGATATGGCCCGTATGATTTCCCGGAACTTGGCGACGCGCTTGACAGCGAAAACGGGAATCTTCTCCTCGTCGGCGATGTGCAGAATCTCCGACGGGATTTCGTCGATGAAACGGGGAACCTTGATAGCGAGCGCCGCCACTTTGCCGGCCATCTTTCGAAAGGCGGCGATTCCTTTGTTCGCGTCGTTGGCGAAGGCAAACCACGTGGAAAGAACAAATTCGCCCCCGTCCAGCCAGTCTGCAAAATCGGGGGCCTCCTGAACCGCCACGAAAACCACGGAGCGGTCAAGTCCGTTCGCTCCTGCGACGAGTGTCAGATGCTCCTTGAAAATACCGAGTTGCATGAGCGACGCTACAGTGACTTCCCTCATATTCGCCCTCCTGAAAACCGACGTGCCGTTTCATATTATAATCCAATCGACTCTATCAGGAGAACCGAATCGTCCGGGCCTTTACAGCAGAAAGCGGAAGACGACGGAGAAAGAAGAAGCGTACTTACCCCTTCTTTCCTGTCTCCGCCTGCGGTCCCATGACGGCGGCGAGATACATCGCCCCTCCCCAAAGCAACGCCGCCAGCGCGGGAAAAAGCAAACTCTGTCCCTCGAATCCCGTCCAGCTGCCAAGCCCTCCGGCGACTGGAGGAAGCGCATAGATCGCAACGCGCCAACGCGCATCGGCGGGCGCGAGCTTCCGCAAAACCCAGAAAATACACAGTCCAATTCCTCCCCACGGGAGGGAAGCCCCTACGGAATATGCGAGCACATCCATGAATCCCATCGACTCATCCCCTCTATAAGAGATAAAGGGAAGGGAATAATCCTCCCTTCCCTTGCGAATACGACGATGCGATCATCCGTCAGAGAATGACGAAACCCACCGAGCAGACAACGCCCACCAGAATGGCCGTCATCAGGCAGTATCCCATGATATCCCGAACGCCCAGATTGGCGATGGCGAGGAGAGGGAGGGCCCAGAACGGCTGAATCTGGTTCGTCCAGGAATCTCCCCACGCAAGCGCCATGGCGACTCTTGCACTGTCCGCGCCGAGTTCATGGGCGGCCTGCATCATGATCGGTCCCTGCACGGCCCACTGACCGCCGCCGGAGGGAACGAAGATGTTCACGATCCCCGCGCTCCAAAAGGTAAAGAGGGGGAGCGTCCTTGCGGTCGAAATGTTGACGAAGATGTCGGACATCCACTTCGCAAGTCCGGAGTCGCTCATCATTCCCATCATTCCGGCATAGAAAGGGAACTGGAGGATGATGCCACCCGACGTTTTCACCGCGTTGTTGACGGCGACGACGTACCCTGCGAGCGTTTTGTGCGCGATGATGCCGAGGATCATGAAGAGCATGATCAGGATGTTGAGATTCAGGTTAAAGGACGGCTGTTTGGAGAAGTAGTCGTAGAGCACCCACCCCCCCGCGAGAACGAGCAGCACCGTAAGCACGATACTGTGGTCCATCTTCTTGGCGGGAGTGTCGAGCACCTCTTTTTTCTCCTCCGCCCCCTCGGCGAGAAGAAGCGCGGGATCGATCTCGAGGATCGGCATCTCGTCGTCCTTGCTCGGGTACATCATGACGAAGATAAGGGGGATGGCGACGATCAATATGCCGGTGATGATAAGATTCCAGTCGCTGTACAGAGATTCCGTCACCGGGATGATGCCTATCGTCTTCTCAAGGAAGTGCCCCGGCGTGGCGATCACCAGCGGAATGCTCGACGACGGACCCCGGATGACGTTGCCGCCGTATGCGGCCGCGACGATGATCGGATAGTGCATTCCCTTGCCGGAGTTGTTCGCGGCCACCTGTTTGGCGATCAGGGCGCCGACGATCAGTCCGAAGGCCCAGTTCAGATAGCTTGCCAGGCAGGCCACAAGCGCCACGAAGAAGACGGATTGTTTCGGTCCTCCGGGGATGCTTGCCAGAGCCTTAAGCCCTCCCTTGACAACCGGAGAATTCGCCAGAGCGTGCCCCGTGATCAGAACGAGCACCATCTGCATTGTGAAGACGTACAGGCTGAAGAATCCTTTCCCCCAGTACTGATTCATTTCGTGGGCGCTCTTCCCCATGATGAACATACCCATGAAGTACACTATGACGCTCAGCAGCACAGCGAACGTAAACGGCTGCGGAAGATACCTTCTTACAAGACGCACGAAAAAACCGGTCATTGCATGAATCACTACGCTCACCTCCGAATTAAAGGATTCAACTACGTCTTCCGTCGATCAAAAAAAGATCCGCGCACACACGCTACTAAGAAGTCACCTCCCCGGGCCAAAAATTCGTTCCGAGTCTATCGATACCCCAACGCACCTCCGCTTTTCAAGGTCTTCGCCCCGTACCTCCCCGCGACATGCAGCGGAACCTACAAAGATGGACTTCCTCTGAAGTTGCAGCTGCGAAGAGGATAAGTCAAGAAACAAGGTATACTAAACACACATTAATTTTTTATAATAACCATTGCGAGTTTTCATGGAAATACAGACAGCGCTTTCCAATATGTACACTGCGTGCTATGACTCCGGACACCTGCCCCAAAAAGCGTTTTCCAGCAGCGGCACAAGCTCCCCGGCCGTGAACGGACGAGGATTGGAATACTTGTTCCGCGCAGCCAAATCCGCGACTTTTTCAATATCTTCGAAACGCATCCCCAGATCCTTCAGGGCGTTTTTCGCGCCGATTCCGGACAACATCGCGTATGCGCGGCCGGCCGCTTCTTTCGGCGTGGTCGTTCCGAATCCTCTCGCGATCTTCCGCATCGCGGCGCCGGCGTATTCGCTGTTGAAGGCTATGACATGGGGGAGCATGATCGCGTGCGTTTCCGCATGCGGAAGACCGAGCGAGCCGCCGAGCGTATGACAGAGTTTGTGGTGGAGCCCCATCGTCGTCATCGCGAGCACCATGCCCCCCATCCATGCGCCGCGCAGCACGCCTTCGATGGCTTCGGATGTATTTGGTCCAGTGAGCGAGGAAGTGAGATTTCCGACGATCAGTCGGATTCCTTCCTCCGCGAAAAGATCGGAGACAGGATTCGCATTCTCCGCATACAGAGCCTCGACGCAGTGCGCCAATGCATTCATCGCGCTGACGCCGGCCACGGAAGCGGGAAGCAAGGCATATAACTCAGGGTCGTAGAGTACGACTTTCGGAAGCGCTCTGTCGTCGCGCCCGGTCGTTTTCACGCCGCCTTCCGTTATCCCCCATATCGGCGTCATCTCCGAACCGGCATACGTCGTGGGAACGGCGACAATCGGGAGGCCGGTCCGAAGCGCGAGCGCTTTCGCCAAGCCTATGGAGGATCCTCCCCCAACCGCCACCAGACAGTCGAAGGAGCGCCCTTCCATGAAGGCAAAGGCTTCCTCGACGCTCTCCGCAGGCACGTGCATCCGCGCTCCGTCATAAAGTTCGTATTTCAAGGGGGCAAGGACACTTTGGATCTTCTCTCCCGATCTCTTGGAAGACGTGGACAGAACTAAAGGAGCGGCGCCCCCGAGCTTCTCGATCTCATCCTTGAGCCGGGAAAAAACGCCTCCTCCGAAAAGCACACGTTTTTCCGGCATCGTAAACAGGAAATCCATACCCCTACTCCGCCAAGACTCCCAGATTCTCCGAGACGACGAACTCGGCCGCCGTTACTTCCTTCAGCTCATCCAAAGTGATCTCCGGCGCGATCTCCTCGAGGACCATCTTCCCCTCCTTGAAACGGAAGAGGGCGTACTCGGTCACGACAACGTCGACCTCGCCGTACCCGGTGATCGGAAGCGCGCACTTTTCGACGAGCTTAGGCTTCCCTTTCTTGTTCGTGTGCGGCATGGCGATGTAGACTTTTTTCGCTCCGGCGACCAGGTCCATAGCACCGCCGACGCCGAGCTGCTTGCCGTTCGGAATGATCCAGTTGGCCACGTTTCCCTCCTGATCGACTTCGAAGGCGCCGATCACCGTCGCGTCGATGTGGCCGCCCCGGATCATGCCGAAGGAGGTAGCGCTGTCGAAGTAGGCGCAGCCGGAAGTTTCCGTCACCTTGACGCGGCCGGCGTTGATCAGGAGGGGATCCTCCTTGCCGGGTTCCGCGGCGGGACCGACGCCGAGCATGCCGTTTTCGGCCTGCAGAAAGACGTTGTCGCTTTTTACATAATCAGCCACCATCGTCGGCGTGCCGACGCCGAGGTTCACGAACAAATTCTTTTCCGCGCTCATCTCCATGAACTCGCGGGCAATTCTTTTCACTATGCGAATTTTCGCGCTCTCTTCATCCATCTGGAACATCTTTTCTACCCCCTCCGCACCAGAACGTCCACAAAGATATGGGGCGTCGCGATACACTCCGGATCGAACGTCCCCGCCGGAACGATCTCGCCGACCTCCGCGATGACAAGATCCGCCGCCATGGCCATCAGAGGATTGAAGTTCCTGGCCGTTTTGTGATAAACAAGGTTGCCGAGCGTATCCGACTTCGCCGCGCTGATAAGCGCCACGTCGGCTTTGATGGCCTCCTGAAGGATGTATTTTCTGCCGTTGAACTCCCGCTCGTCTTTTCCCTTCGAGAGTTCCGTTCCCGCCGCGGTCGGGGTGTAAAAAGCCGCCACGCCTACCCCCGCGGCGCGGATTCCCTCCGCGAACGACCCCTGCGGAACGAGTTCGACGTCGATCTTCCCCGCGTTGAAAGCCTCCGCCACTTCCGGGTTCCAGTTGTAGTAGTTGCCGATAAGCTTCTTCACCATGCCTGCCGTGAGCAGAGCGCCGAGACCGATGCCCGGCGAGCCGAGGTCGTTGCTGATGATGGTGAGGTCTTTGATCGGCTGCTTGGAGAGGGCCGCTACGAGCTGCTTCGGGTCTCCGGAATTGCCGAAGCCGCTGACCAGAATGCGGTCGCCGCTCTTGATCAAAGACGTGGCCTCTTCGATCATCTTCAGTTTTTTCGAGGTGATCGGGTTCTCCATGGTCTTCTCCTCGCCTCCCGTATTCAAACTTTTTCCACGACGACGGCCAATCCCTGGCCTCCCGCTATGCAGATGGCCGCCAAACCGTACCGTTCGTTTCGCCGCGCCATTTCGTGGAGCAACGTCACCACGATGCGCGCCCCGGAACAGCCGAGGGGGTGTCCGAGAGCGATGGCCCCGCCGTTGACATTCAGGCGTTCCTCATCGACTCCGAGCTCCTTGACGCATGCCAGCGTCTGCGCGGCAAAAGCCTCGTTGATCTCGACAAGCCCCATATCGGCCAGTGATAGTCCGGTTTTCTCAAGGACCTTGCGCGTCGCCGGGACCGGACCTATCCCCATATAACGAGGATCCACCCCTGCGGATGCGGCGGCTACGATGCGCGCCATCGGTTCGAGATTGTATTTTTTTACAGCATCCTCCGAAGCGACGAGCAACGCCGCGGCGCCGTCGTTCCTTCCGGAACTGTTGCCGGCCGTCACCGTACCGTCCGGGATCTTGAATGCGGGTTTCAATTTCGCGAGTTTTTCCGGGGATGTGTCTCTTCTGGGGAATTCGTCGACCTCGAAAACAACGGGGTCGCCCTTCTTTTGCGGGATCTTGAGAGGGACGATTTCGTCTTTGAATCGCCCTTCATCGATAGCGCCGATGGCGTTCATTTGGCTCCTGTACGCGAAACGGTCCTGTTCCTCCCGGGAGACCGCATACCTTTCGGCGAGATTCTCGGCCGTCATGCCCATGATCAGGCTTCCGTACGTCTCCTCGGGCTGGGATTTCGGCTGGCTCTCCGTGTTGGGATCGAGTAGAACAGCGTTGCCGACGCCGTATCCATAACGGGCATTGCGAAGATAATACTGCGCGCCGCTCATGCTCTCCACCCCGCCCGCGACGACGAGACCGGCTTCGTCGCAGCGGATCTGGAAGAATGCATTGATCAAAGCCTGCATGCCGGAGCCGCACTGTCTGTGGACAGTATATGCGGACAAAGCTTCAGGGAGCCCCGCTTTCAGCGATGCGACCCGGGCCACGTTCGGGCAGTCCGCGGACTGCTTCGTTTGCCCCATGATCACCTCGGAGAGAAGTTCTCCCGAGACGCCGCAGCGCGCTATGGATTCTCCGATCACCGGGACGAGCAGGTCCTCGGGAAGAACGCTCTTGAGCGATCCTCCGAGATTTCCCGTTGCGGTGCGCACCGCCGAGACGATATAGGCTTCGTTCACAGTAAAACAACCTCCCTTTCGTACCATGTAAAAAGCATTGTACATGGCCTCAAGGGAGAATTGTTTATTTTTTGAGACTAATTAAGAGTAGTTTTTTTGTAGGATTATACAAAAGAAAGTTCGCTATACCTCGGAAAGACGATCTCCCCGCCCTCTCGACAAACCGATCAGCACGACGAGCCCCGAGAGCGCGAGCCCCGGAAAGAGCGGGTCCAGGCCGCCGCCGAAGAACGCACCCCCAGCGACGCCGAGCAGGCCGCCGATGCCCGCGGCGAAACTCCACGCCGGAGAGAGCCGTCCCGGCCGGAGTACCGCGACGAGCATCAGGCAGAAGATGCCGGAGGCCTTGACGCCCATCCCGAGGTAAGCCCATTGGAGGATCATCGAGTTCCGCGAGGCGCAGGCGACCGTTCCGGCCGCCGCGACCACGGCGAGCACGATGACGCGGCTGGCGAGCAGGATTCTCACATCGTCGAAGTGCGCCGCGACCTTCATCTTGAGGAAGATGTCTCTCGTGAGGTTCGTCGCGACGCCGAGCGAGACGCCGACGGCCGTCCCGAGGACGGTGATCATGATGCCCGACCAGAGCAGACCGCCGAGAACAGGGTGGAAGGAGGTCTGAATGAAGAACGGGAGGGCCTGCGCCGCCTCGACTGTCACTCCGGAAGCCCGCATGGAGAGTCCTATCCACGTACCGAGGAAGCCCATCGGCGGGATGATGAAGGCCGCCCAGAGGCACCCCCGCTTCGCCGTCTCGTTGGACGAAGCGGTGTAAACCCCCTGAATGTAGATCTGTCCGCAGAGCACGCCGCACAAAAGCGAGGCGAACGAGCCGAGGTCCTTCCCCGCTCCCCTGGAGAGAATGTTGAAGAAGGGCTCGAACGGGAGCGCCTCGATGATCGCTCCGGGCGTCCATCCTTGGAAGAGCACCACGCCCGCGCACAGGAGCATCACCAGATAGAGGAAGACGATCTTCGCTTCGCCGAGCCTGCTGAAGCTCTTGATGCCGCCGCCGAAGACGAACGCGAGGATCAGCGCTCCGGTGAGCAGCGCCGCGACGCCGGTCGAGACGGGGAAGACGGAGCGCATCAACGCCACGCCGGAGAGAAACTGCGCGATGACGGAGAGGAACGAGCCCGAAGCCGTGGAAACAGCCACCAGGAGCGCCGTCCGTTTGCCGAAGTGCCGCCCGAGGTACTGCGGCAATGTGATCAGCTCCACCGAACGAAGCGGCGAGACGAACCAAAGCCCCATCAGGAGGCATGCGGCCCCGCTGCCGAGGGTGAACCAGAGCGCCGAAAGCCCCCACTGGTACGCCATCTGCACCGTGCCGACCGTGGCGGCCCCGCCGACGAGCGAACCCAGGATGACCCCCGAGACGCCGCGCACACCGGCTTTTCTGTTGGCAACGGCGTAATCGGAGGATGAAGAGACGCCTCTGGAGGAGAACAGACCGGAAATGAAGAAGACAACGAGCACAAGACCTGCGGAGAGCATGAACACGAAGAACACCTTCTTGATTGTTTTTGGAGGAAGCCGCTCAAGCGTATGACCGAGGCGGATTTCCCTCGCAAAGATAGTACCACAGAAACGGAGGAACGGCGGGGCTACGGGAAATGATGCAACACAGTACGGGGCCGTTCGCATCGCTTCCCAAAAGCGCTTTTAACGAACTCTTCTTCCGCCGCTTCGAGCAGAGCGCGCATCGACCAGGTTTTCTTCCGCTGTTTCAGGAGCGCATTCTTAGAAAACCAACTCCCCTTTGTGCAATTTCCGGCATGCGTGGTACGATGATCTCCGCGCACGGGGATAGCCTCCGGCAGGAAAGAATCTTCACGTCGCGGAAGGAGGGGACAGGATGCACGAAGAATCGACGACAGCACGCATTGCATCGGAGCCGCTCCGCCTGCTCTACGAGGATGAGTGGTTCGTCGCGGTGCACAAGCCGGAGGGGCTGCTGGTGCACCGTTCGCCGCTCGACCGGCATGAGACGCGGTTCGCGCTCCAGGAGGCGCGGGAGCTGACGGGAAGGTACCTCTATCCGCTCCACAGGCTCGACCGCCCGACGTCCGGCGTGCTTCTCTTCGCCGCGGACCGCGGGGCGGCGAAGGAGGGATTCGCTCTCTTCCGCAACGGGCTCGTCGAGAAGACCTACCTCGCGCTCGTGCGCGGATGGATTCCCGAGGCGGGCGTCGTCGACCATCCGCTTGCGGACGACCTGGGAGGGCTCCGCGGAGCGTCCGCGCAGCCGCCGAAGGTTCGCGTGGCCGTGACGGAGTTCCGCCGCCTCGTCGTGTTCGAGACGCCGTTCGCGGTGTCGAAGCACCCGACGACGCGCTACTCGCTGGCGGAGGCCCGGCCGCTTACGGGAAGGCGGCGGCAGATACGGCGCCACTTCAAGCACATCTTCCATCCGCTCGTCGGGGACACCACCTACGGCGAAGGCCGGCACAACCGCTTCTTCCGCGAGCAGTTCGGCTGTTCGCGCCTGCTGCTCGCCGCCGTCCGGCTCGCCCTCCCGCACCCCTTCGCAGGGGAGCGTCTCGACATCTTCTGCCCTCCGGAGGAGAGCTTTCTCGCCGCTCTGCGGGCGCTGGGCGGCGAAGATGCCGCCGTTCCGGCCTGCACGCCCGCCTTCCGGCGAGGATAAAAAGGAGGAGAACTCCGGCCGGAACCGGCGATCCCCTCCGCAGAATCGGCGGCCTGCTCCGCGCGGAAGCGTTCGACCGCTACTCCGCCTGCTTCATATTCCCGTCGTCCAGCGTGTGATACCCCGGCCAGTGCATCGTCTTCGCGATCCGCGCCTCGGGGTTCAGTTTCACCCCTTCGAGCACCGCGTCGCGGAAGACGGGGTACCCCGTCCTGTCGACGATGTAGCCGATGTGCTCCTTGACGAGGCTCCGCAGGATGTGTTTGTCCACGTAGTCGAGGGTGTTTTTGATCACCTTGAGGACGACCTCCTCCGTCGCTCTGTCGAGGAAGGGCATGGCGAGGCGCGGGTTCTTCTTTCCGGTGCGCCCCATGATGAGCAGACGGTAGAGCGTGACGGGGGCGCGCGTCCACGCGGCCGTCGGACAGGCCAGGACGCACTCGCCGCAGCCGATGCACCGCCGGTCGTCCTTGACCACCTTGCCGTCCTGCATCCTGAGCGCTCCGGTCACCTTCTGCCTGCACGCGTCGACGCACGCCTCGCAGCCGATGCACTGGTCGTAGTCGTACTCCGGCCTGCACGTGGCGATGATGCCGAAGTCCTGCATGTGCGCCTTGATACAGTCGTTGGGGCAGCCGGTGACGGCGATCTTTGTATGGAAGTCGTTCGGATAGACGAGCGCTTCGAGCTTCTGCGCGAGGGCGGTCGTGTCGACGTTGGCGAAGGGGCAGACGCGCGCGCCGATACACGCGGAGATGTTCCGCATCCCCGCCGCAGGGTAGCCGTCCGCCGGAGACTCGATCTTCACCCCGTGCGGCAGTTCAAGGCGCTCGATGATCGGCGCGAGCGCGGCGTTCACCTCGGGCATCCGTTCGAAGGGAATGTTCGGAATCTCGAAGCCCTGCCGGATGGTGATGTGGAGCGTGCCGTCCCCGAACCGCTCCGCGATCTGCGCGATGCTCTTCATGAGTTCTGCGTCGAGGTGTCCGCCGGGCACGCGGACGCGGATCGCCGTTGCGCCGCGCACCTTCGTGATGCGAAAGGCGTTTTTCGTCACTTTCTTTCTGTTGAGGTCGAGTGTCATCTCGCGTCACCTCTCAGTCGATGAGCCCGGCGGCTCGGGAGAAGCGGAATACCGGCCCGTCCAGGCAGATGTAGGCGGAGTCTATCTTGCAGTGCCCGCACTTTCCAAGGCCGCAGGACATGAGGCGCTCGAAGGAGACCCAGATATTGTCCTCCGGCACGCCCAGCAGGCGGACCTCCGCAACGGCGAACTTCATCATCACGGGCGGCCCCACGACGACGAACCGCACGTCGGCGGGGTCGTCGAGTTTCATCGCTCGGATGTGTTCTGTGACCAGCCCCGTCGGGCCGTCCCACCCCTCCTGCGGCTTGTCGATCGTGACGAGGACCTCGCCCTTCTTGCGCCACTCGTCGAACTCGTCGGCGAAGAGCAGGCTCTCCTTGGACTTGAACCCCGCGATCACGCGCAGAGAGCGTACGGGAAGCACGCCGTCGAGCGCGCTCCGGATGAGCGGACGAACGGGGGCCGTGCCGGAGCCTCCGGCAACGATCACAAGATTGCTTCCGCGGAACGTATCCAGCGGGAAGCCCGTTCCGTAGGGGCCTCTGATGAAGAGGTTCTCTCCGGTACGAAGCTCCTGCAGGGCGCTCGTGAGCCGCCCGACGGCACGGACGGTGAACTGGATCCAGTCCGGTCCGAAGCCGCTGATCGAGATGGGCGCCTCGCCGATCTTCGGCAGGGAGACCTGGAAGAACTGCCCGGGCGTCATTGCAACGGAAGCGGCGACCGTCAGCGTGAACTCGCAGTCCGTCTCCGGCTTGATCTTGGTGATTCTGGCCGGGAAGGGGCGGTAGGGGTTCTCCTTCATTTCGCGTCCCCTCCTTTCAGGGCGGCGGCTACCTTGTTGATGCACTCGGCGAACGAGATGTACTCCGGACAGACGTCGTCGCACCTGCCGCACCCGACGCACATGTTGTAGCCGAAGCGTTTTTTGAAGTCGTATATCTTATGGAAGGTCTTGAAGCGCATTCGCTCCCCCTTCTTCTTCCGGAAGGAGTGCCCCCCGGCCATGTCGGTGAACCCGTCGAGGTGGCAGCCGTCCCAGACGCGGCGGCGCTCGCCGGAGCGGCGGCTGTCCGCGTAGAAGATGTCCCGCGTGGAAAAGCAGGTGCAGGTGACGCAGGAGGTGTTGCACCGGCCGCAGGCGATGCAGCGCGCGTCGTACTCGTCCCACAGCGGATGGAGGAAGAGGTCCGGGGGCATTTCGTCCACATCGGGGACTTCGACGGTTCTTGCGTTCTCGCGGACGAACTCGGGTGTGAATTCGGAAGGCGCCCCGGAGGCGAAGAGACTGGCGAAGCGCTCGTCCTTCACCTGGACGAGGACCGAATCCTGATCGAAGCGCAGCGCGACGGCGTACTCCCCGGCGACGTTGGACCCCATGGAGACGCAGAAGCAGTTCTCGAACGAGGTTGCGCACTCGATCATGAAGAAGCGGAGTTTCTCCCTGCGGCGCAGGTAGTAGGGATCCTTGATTCCGCCGTTCTCCAGGAAAATGGCGTCAAGCCTCCGGAAGCCGTTGATGTCGCAGGGGCGCAGAAAGACGACGGTCTCCCGCTCGTCCTCGAGCGGAGCTTCCGTAAACTCGTCGCCGTTGAAGTAGAACGTCGTCTCGTCGGGC
>WPCG01037437.1_pt1 | contig 19249 bp, 9 predicted proteins | sample 5403311 | NCBI WGS metagenome assembly WPCG01 (sample SAMN12869467, study PRJNA574797) | sludge metagenome | isolation source: wastewater treatment of Control | place: China:Beijing | collected 2019-05-17 | reverse complement strand
TGTCGGTGGAAGGCAAGGAATACGTCGTACAAGACGGGGATATCATGCATTTTAGATTTAATGTCTGATTCGTATCGCTCGATTCTTGTTCGGTCATACTTAACCAAAGCGGGTACCTTGGCGGATTTGATCTAATCTTGTACCTTCCTCTATTATTTAGAATTAATTTAAATAAACCTTTTTGACTTAAATATGTTATAAAACATATAATATAAATTTTGATTAATCGATTAACCTATTACCTTTGCGTTAAGTTTTGTTTTAATTGAGAGGGAACAACGTGGGAAAAGTATCCTTGAAAATGATTGCTCAAGAGTTGGGTGTCTCTGCTGCCACCGTTTCACTGGTGTTGAACGGTAAAAATAAAAATGGCCGGGTCAGCGATGAGTTATCAAAAAAAATACTGGCCAAGGCTGCCGAGCTTAATTATATTCCGAATAGTTTGGCCAAAGGGCTGAAGATGGGCCATTCGAAATCGATTGGATTGATCGTCGCGGATATTTCGAACGTTTTTTTTGGAACACTCGCGCTCCATATTCAAAACTATGCCGAGAAAGAGGGATACACGGTAATTATCGCCAACACCAACGAGAAGCTGGATCAGATGGCCAAAATGATCAATTTTTTGAATTCAAGGCAAGTGGATGGACTAATCATCACACCCGCCGAAGGAAGCGAATCGTTGGCAGAATCATTACTTGAAAACAAGAAACCACTGGTTTTGGTGGATCGAGGTTTTCCAAAATTAAAGATTCCTTCCGTGCTCATTAACAACTTTGATATTTGTTTTCGTTCCGCGAAACAACTTGTCGATCGAGGATTTAAAAATCCAGCGTTTATTTCGTACAAACAGGACCAGTTTCACACGAACGAGAGAGAAAGAGGCTTTGTTGAAGCGATGAAGAAAGCCGGGATTTATAACCCGGGTAACGTGAAGAAGGTCAATTATGAATGCTTGGGAGAGGATATGGATAGAGTAATCTCGGAATTACTGAATAGCGAAAAGAAGGTAGATGCTATCTTTTTTGCCACGAATACCATCTCCATCTCCGGCGTGAAATCGTTGCTGAAACACGACGTGATTATACAACGGGATATAGAAGTGATGTGTTTTGATGAAAGCGAGGCGATTGACCTGTTCCCATTCCGGGTGCCTTTCATTAAACAACCTATTGAAGAGATGGCTAAAAAAGCACTGGAATTATTGATCCAACAGATAGAAAAGAAAGACGCGAGAGCAGATATCCTTTTCTTGGATGCCGAATTGGTCGTGTAACTTTATTTTCTTTGTTAGTTAAACGATTAATTATTTTTTATTCAAGCCATCCAAAAGTAAATGATTTTTTAGAGGTTTTCGTTAACGAATAACAAACAAGAATGATTATGCCCTATGATAAGCGATAAGATCACGATTTCGCCCCTTAGTTAAACGATTAATTAAAAAATAAAAACAGAAGCAGTATGAAGCACAACTATCCAAAAATTGGTATTCGTCCCATCATTGATGGAAGAAGAAAAGGTATCCGGGAGTCCCTCGAGGAGACCACCATGAACCTCGCTAAACGCGTAGAAAAATTGTACCGGGATAACCTGCGTTACCCCGACGGTTCACCCGTGGAATGCGTGATTGCCGACACCTGCATCGGGGGGGTGACGGAGGCGGCGACGTGTGCCGAGAAATTCGAGAGAGAAAATGTTGGACTGTCGCTTTCGGTCACCCCGTGTTGGTGTTACGGGTCGGAAACCATGGACATGAATCCATCGATTCCCAAGGCTGTTTGGGGATTTAACGGGACGGAACGGCCGGGAGCGGTTTACCTGGCCGCGGTGCTGGCGGCGCATAACCAAAAAGGGCTGCCCGCGTTCGGCATCTACGGGCACGACGTGCAGGACATGGGGGATACCGCGATACCGGACGACGTGCAAGAAAAACTCCTTCGTTTTGCCCGTGCCGGCTTGGCGGTGGCCCGGATGCGCGGTAAATCGTACCTCGCGGTTGGTTCCGTCTGCATGGGGATCGGCGGTTCCATGGTGAATCCTGAATTCTTGCAGGAGTACCTGGGAATGCGCACCGAGTACGTGGACAGTTCAGAGATTATCCGCCGTATTGAACAGGAGATATACGACAAGGATGAATTTGAAAAAGCGGTCGACTGGGTGGAAAAAAACTGCAAGCCCAACGAGTTGCCCGATCATAATCCCGAGCACCTGGCACGAGACCGCGAGCAAAAGGACGCCGATTGGGAATACGTGGTGAAGATGACGCAGATCATGCGTGATTTGATGATCGGGAGCAAGAAACTAGACGAGATGGGCTTTAAGGAAGAGGCAATGGGACACAACGCCATCGCGGGCGGGTTCCAAGGGCAACGCCAATGGACCGACTTTCTCCCGAACGGTGATTTCTCTGAAGCCATCCTAAACTCGTCGTTCGACTGGAACGGGATACGCGCGCCGTTTATCTTTGCCACCGAGAATGACCACCTGAACGCGGTGTCGATGCTGTTCGGCAACTTGCTCACGAACACGGCGCAAATCTTTGCCGACGTGCGCACCTACTGGAGCCCGGAGTCCATCGAACGGGTATCGGGATGGAAACCCGGCGGGATGTTGAAAGACGGTGTCATCCACTTGATTAATTCCGGGGCGTGCACGCTTGACGCGACCGGGGAACAAACAAGGGATGGAGAACCGGTGATGAAGCCTCACTGGGAGATCAACGAGGCGGAAGTGGACGCCATGCTCAAGGCCACGAGCTGGGGACCGTCGTCGCTGGAATACTTCCGGGGGGGAGGTTATTCTTCAAAGTTACTATCCAAGGGCGGGATGCCCGTCACCATGTGCCGTTTGAACTTGGTGAAAGGGTTGGGCCCCGTGTTGCAGATTGCCGAGGGGTGGACCGTGACGTTCCCCGAGGAGGTTTTCAAGATCATCGATAACCGTACCGACAAAACGTGGCCCTCCACCTTCTTCGTCCCCAGGGTGACCGGCCATGGCAGGTTTACCGACGTCTACTCGGTGATGAACTACTGGGGAGCCAACCACGGCGCCATCAGCTACGGCCATATCGGGGCCGACCTGATCACGTTGGCTTCGGCACTCTCTATCCCGGTGAACATGCACAACGTGGACGATGACAAGGTGTTCCGACCCAGCGCGTGGGCCTCGTTTGGCTCTGATAATGAAGGAGCCGACTATCGTGCTTGTGCGGCCTACGGACCTTTATACAAGTAATTGAATATCCATAGATAAGTATTGATGAAAATCCAATATTCCATTCAAAGAAGGTCAGGTTTTCTCGCTGTAGGAATCTTTCTCTCTATCTTGTTCTTGGCTTTCGGGTGCTCGGATGATTCACCGGTTGACACGGGTGATCCGGGCTCCGGCAGCCCGGAGCCGGAGGAACCCGAAGTCGTGGGTAGCATTCCCAATACCGTGCCTTCGGATGTTGTTATTGTTCAACAGGCAACCAAAATTTCTCAATTAACGGGGGATTACGACCGGCATTTAAACCGGCCCGTGCTTAGTCAAACCAACACACGTTACCGGATTGAAGGAACGGATTTGGGGGTTCCTTTTAAAGATGGGGATACCACGTGGCTTCTTTTTGGTGATACATGGGGCCCCAAGCAAGGGTACGAGGGATTTCATAATGTGATCGGATACACGACGGATAAAACGCCGGAAGAGGGGTTAACCCTCGATTTTGTTACCGACGAGATGGGAATATACCAGGGGATCATGATCCCAGGAGTCAGCACTACCGGTCCGTTTGAAGTACCCACGGGAGGAATAGTCATAGACGACGAATTTTATATATGGACAACAACAGACCATAGTGAAGCAGTCGCCATGGGCCGGTCGGTTCTGGCCACGGCAAGCAGGGAGAACGTGTTGAAAGGCCGCTTTTCGAAAGTATACGATTTGTCGACATCTAATTTTATAAACGTGTTACCGGTTCGAGTTACCAACTCGGACTGGGACTTTCTTCCTCCGCATGAGGGAGACGGGCTGATTCTTTTCGCGTCAGGGACTTACAGGCAAAGTCATGTTTATTTGGCTTACCAGCCCGTCTCGGGAATAAAGGATAAGAACTCGATTCGATACTTCGCGGGGATGAAAGATGGAAAACCCCTTTGGAATAAAAACGAGAAAGATGCACAACCAATTTTCCGGTTGTCAGACCCCGGAGTCGGTGAATTATCCGCGTCATACAACCGTTTCATCAAAAAATGGATCCTTATGTATAATCATGGCGATCCGCGCGGAATAAATTTACGTACATCGGATACACCGTGGGGCCCATGGTCGGAACCGCAAGTGGTATTTAGACCTTGGGATGATGGCGGATATTGCCATTTTATCCACACGGATTGGCGATTTGAAAACTGCGATAACGTGCATAACCCGGGACGCGAGAATGAATGGGGTGGTGAATATGGACCCTATGAATTCAGTCATTTTGCTACCGGTACCGATCAAAGTACGACCATCTATTTTACCATGTCGACCTGGAATCCATACGAAGTGGTATTGATGAAAGCAAGTTTACGGTTAAAGTAATCGATAATTTAAGTTATTGGAAATGAAAATATTATTGATAGTTAAATGAAAAATAATTTAATCCATGCTTATGAAAAATAAGATTAAACCTTTCCTTATCGCATTGGTATGTATAGGGAATTTGATGTGCTTGAACGCGCAATCACAACGTCAAATAACCGGTCGTGTAATGGACGAATCCGGGGAGCTACTTATCGGCGTCAATGTATTAGAGGTGGGCACCACAAATGGGGCCGTCACCGATATTAATGGCACCTACACCATCGTGGTTACTACTAATAACCCGGTACTTCGGTTCACTTACGTGGGTTTTGTACAGACAGAAGCAAGAGTTGGGAGTTCAGGGATCCTTGATATATCCATGAACGAGGATATCGGAACACTCGATGAAGTAGTCGTGGTTGGATATGGAACCCAGACAAAGGCTACTCTAACTGGTTCAATTTCGCAAGTCTCGACAGCATCGATTGAAAAAGTGGCTAGCCCTACCCTATCAACCACGCTGGGGGGGATGATGCCCGGGATGATTACCAGGCAATCGAGCGGCGAACCGGGATATGATAGTGCTGAATTGCTTATCCGGGGAATTGGAACATGGACCAGCGGCAGGGCTCCCCTGATTATGGTAGACGGCGTGGAACGGGATATCAATATTCTTAATACACATGAGATAGAGACTATTACCATCCTTAAGGATGCCTCTGCCACCGCCGTATATGGTGTGAGGGGTGCAAACGGGGTTATTCTTATTAATACAAAAAAAGGACAAGTCGGGAGACCGAAGATAACGCTGAGAACTGAATTTGCAAACCTACATGGGCTACGATTCCCAAATTATATCAATGGGTATGAATTTGCCTCGCTAATGAATGAAGCAGTCGCCCATGGAACCGGCTCCATGGATAACCTTCCTTGGTCGGAAGCTGACTTGTTGAATTTTAAAAGTGGAGCAGATCCCTATTCCTATCCAAGCGTGAACTGGACCGACGAAGTGTTGAAAAGAAACGCGTTTCAAACCATTAATAACTTGAGTATATCAGGTGGTACCGACGTGATACGCTATTTCGTGAACGTGGGCTTCACGATGAAAGAGGGATTATACAAACAAGACCCGGAGTACGAATACAGAACGAACCCGGTATCCAATAGGTATAATTTTAGATCAAATATCGATGTGAACCTAAGTAAAGATATAGTTGCTGAATTGGGATTGGGTGGAATTATTGAAGATCGTACATACCCCGGCCACGGCGCGCCGATGATATTCAATTCGATGAAGAAAATATCACCCATTAACTTTCCGAAACAAAACCCCGATGGATCGCCCGGTGGTGGGGTTTCATACCTTCAGGATAACCCTTGGGCGCTCGCTACGCAAAGCGGTTACGACAAGCAGTTTCGCAATACCCTGCAAGGGACGTTTCGTTTAGGGTGGGATCTATCGACTTTGGTTACCCAGGGACTCTCGGTTTCAGCCAGATTCTCCTACGATTATTACTACTTTAATTCCACGGTACGTCGCATTGATTACGAGGTAAAACAATACCTGGGTAGGGATGAGGTAACCGGTGAAGACTTATACAATGTGGTAAGGCCTCAAGGCGCCATGGGTTATTATACAGTCCAAGACCCAATTGATCGCTCCTACTATTTAGAGACAGCCGTGAATTATAACCGACGGTTTGATAAACACTTGGTTACCGGACTATTCTTGTTTAATAGAAATGATCACGTTCACCTATCTGCCGGAAACTCTATCTACAATTTGCCGTACAGGCGCCAAGGATGGGTGGGAAGAGCCACGTATGATTTTGATCATCGTTACCTGCTTGAGTTAAACTTTGGATATAACGGATCGGAGAACTTTCCGAAGGGGCAGAGGTATGGTTTTTTCCCCTCCACCTCCGCGGGTTGGATACTCTCCAACGAACAGTTCTGGAATATCGATGCGATTAATCACCTGAAAGTAAGAGGGTCTTACGGATTGGTTGGAAATGATCAGATTGGAAATGAACGTTTCCTCTTTCTCTCCACGGTAGCTCAAAATGCGAACGGATATTATTATGGCACCACACAGCAACATGTGCAAGGGTGGACGGAAGATAAGATTGGTGTTTCAAACATTACGTGGGAAACAGCCGCTAAGTTTGACGTTGGTTTTGACATGGAACTGTTTAACGGGATGGTCAATTTGCAAGCCGATTATTTCAATGAGAACCGGAGCGGTATATTATTAGCTCGAGGTGTTGTGCCTAATATTACGGGGATGACGGCAAACCAAATTCCACGAGGTAATCTTGGGAAATCAAATAATAGAGGATTCGATGCCAAAGTTGAACTGAGAAAGACCACCAGTTCCGGTTTTTATTATTATTTGACAGCAAATGCAACCTTAGCAAAAAATAAAATAATCGAAGACGACTCACCCATACCAAAATATGATTATCAGAACACGAGAGGCAGGAGAATCGATCAACCGGAAGGGCTGATAGCATTGGGCTTTTTCGAGGATCAGGCAGATATTGATAACAGTCCGAGACAAAGCTTTATGACGGTCATCAGACCCGGGGATATTAAGTACAAGGATGTGAATAACGACGGCGTTATTGATAATTTTGACGTGGTTGCCATTGGCTATGCGCGAACTCCCGAGTTGATGTATGGGTTTGGAGGAACGATCGCCTATAAAGGATTTGATATGACGCTCAATTTTACGGGAGCATCGCGGGTCTCCACTTTTTTAGATACGGAAGGAATGTGGCCGTTCCAATTGGAGTATCCCAATTATAACGTGATGCGGGAATACTACGATAACCGTTGGGTGAGCGGTGCTGATAACAGCAACGCGAAATACCCGGCCGTGATTAACGGAAACAACCCCAATAATTACCGCACCAACACGCTTTATATGAGGGACGCCAGTTATTTGAGGTTAAAAGTAGCCGAGATTGGGTATAATTTTCCAAAATCCATCGCATCCTCCTTATCCATCGAAGCATTGCGGGTATTTGTAAATGGAACGGACCTTTTGACATTCGATAAACTGAAGGTTATCGATCCTGAATCGAATTACGGAACCGGTGGTTACCCCCGGCAGAGCGTGTTAAATTTTGGAGCACAAGTTAATTTTTAAATAAAATGACAATGAAAAAATATATACTCTTTTTAGTTGTTTCAATAGTTTCGCTCCTTATGTCGTGCGATCAATACCTAGATAAAGGTCCCGATGAGGATTTGACGGTTGAAGATATTTTTACCAGTCCAATATGGACCAGAAATTTTCTAGCCCATGTATATAGCTGGCTGCCTAACGAAACTAATTTTGCTGATGACGGGGGACTTTGGAGAAGCCCGTTTGTTGGAGGCAGCGATGAAATGGAGATTGCCTATGGTGGCGCATTTTCACATGAGATAAACTCCGGAGCATGGAACTCAAGCAATATTACCCGCGTACCTATCTGGAACGAAACGTACCAAGCATTGAGAAGGGTTAATACTTTTTTGGAAAATGTGGATAATGTGCCTACCTCCCGTACTCAAATTGAGACGTGGAAAGGAGAGGGATATTTCTTGCGTGCCTATTTTCATTTCTTGTCGTTCCGAGCGTATGGACCGATTATTTTATTGGACCACACCATCGATAGCGACGATGACTTGCTAGCGTATAACCGACGTCCCATTGAAGAGTCTGTCGATTTTATCCTTGAAGACCTTGATAGGGCGATCGATTTGCTGCCGGCTGTTTCTGCTCAGGAAGAGGTGGGGAGAGCCACAAGTGTTGCGGCAATGGCTTTGAAATCAAGAATTCTACTCTATGCCGCTAGCCCCCTCTATAATGGGAATACCGCTTTAGAAGCGTTCCGTGATTCGACCGGTTTGCAAATGTTTCCTCAAACCTACGAGGCCGATAAATGGAAGCTCGCTGCCGACGCGGCTCGCCTGACTATCCAAACCGCCGAATCGGCCGGGTATGGATTATACAGGAGTGCATCAGACAATCCGGTTGCAAATTACAGCGAGATATTCATTAATAACTGGAATAAAGAGATATTATTCGCGAGAAACGTAGATCGGTATGGACATCATTTTCGTTGTGCCGACCCCATAAGCTTATCCGGATTCTCGATTTTTAACCCTACCCAGGAAATGGTAGATGCATACCAGATGGAAGATGGGTCAACCCCTATCACCGGGTATACGAACAACGGGCTTACTCCCATCATCAATCCCCAATCCGGATACGTGGAATCCGGATACGTGGAAACAGCAAGGGAGGGCAGATGGCCCGCGGGTGTGCGGAATATGTTTGTGAACAGGGAGCCTCGTTTCTACGCGAGCATTAACTTCCCGGGACAACGGTGGAAAAATCATAATCTAGCGGTTTGGTACGAGGGTGTCGATGGCCGTAGAAACGCCGGTTCCGACTATTGTAAAACCGGCTACCTGATGCGAAAGGCAATGAATGAAAGGAACAGGTGGAACCCATGGCAGGTAGAACAGAATACGTGGATCATGTTGCGTATGGCAGAAATGTACCTGAATTACGCGGAAGCCCTGAACGAATTTTCGGGACCCACGGCTGAAGTGTATGAGCACGTGAACATGATCCGAGACCGCTCGGGGTTGCCTGATCTTGAACCGGGGCTTTCCAAGGAGGAAATGCGGGCCCGTATAAAGCATGAACGTAGAATAGAGCTGGCATTCGAAACGCATCGATTCTTTGATGTAAGGAGATGGAAGGACGCGGAAATTTCTGAAAATAAACCCATTCATTCACTGAATATTTTCGAGGGAGCACACCTTCAAGACAATTCGTTCTACCAGCGCATACGAGTAGAGCAACGGATATTTACCGCGCCCAAGCATTACTTCTTTCCTGTCGAACAGAATGAGGTTGACAAGAATGTCAGGAGCTTGATACAAAATCCGGGGTGGTAATCGAATGCCGTAGCGGAACCAACTATAGACATAAATGCAATGATGTTTACAAGAAAGAAATATAAAACGATTACCCTTGGCATACTGATGGCTTGTTTGACCATTTTATTGTTCGGGTGCGCGGGTGGTACCGATGATCCCGGGATCTCACAAGAAGGGCTTTCAATTAACTTAATTTCGCCCTCGAGAGGAATACCGGGTGATACGGTGGCTATACATGGAGTAAACTTCTCGAGCGAAGCAGTGGTCACGTTCGGTTCACACTCCGCCTCCATTCTGGAAGTGAGCAACTATAAGATCACGGCCATTGTCCCCGAAGGGATCTCGGGCAATACCCCTGTATCCGTGTCGCTTCAAGGGAAAGCGTCGAATTCGCTCGCTTTTCTTTTTCAAGAAATGGAAACGATGGAGTTGGCCGATCCAACCATTTTTCTGCACGATGACACTTACTACGTCTACGGTACCGCTGGGGGAGGGGGTGACGTGAATAGAGGATTTCTGGTTTACTCGTCGCCCGATTTACGCAAGTGGAACGGGCCAAGAGGGGTAAACCAAGGCTTTTCCCTTGTTAAGGAAAATAGCTTTGGGGATTGGGGCTTTTGGGCACCGCAAGTGTTCGAGTTCCAAGGGGAAATCTACATGGCCTATACCGCGAATGAAAATATGGCCATCGCGAAAAGCCAATCGCCGTTAGGCCCTTTCGTGGAGCATGCTGTTCTTACCGGCCCAACGAACCAAATTGACCCGTATATCTTTTTTGATGACGATGGGAAAATTTACATCTATTACGTGAAATTGTCCGGCGGAAATAAAATTCACGTGGCCGAGATGAATGAAGATTTAACGGCAATTAAACAGGAAACCTCGTTATTATGTATCGAGGCAACCGATGGATGGGAGGTTACAGACCGGATAAGAGTGGCCGAAGGGCCCACCGTCTTAAAGCAAGAGGGCAAATATTACCTGTTCTATTCCACCAATCATTTCGAGAATCGTGATTACGCGGTAGGGTATGCCGTGAGTGACTCCCCGATAGGACCGTGGACAAAGTTCAACGGCAATCCAATTCTTAATCGAGAAATGATTGGCACCTACGGGACCGGGCATGGCGATTTCTTCAAAGATAAAAACGGAGAATACCGGTATGTTTTTCATACACATTATGATAACTCGAGGGTTCAACCTCGGTTAACCGCGATAATAAATGGGGAATTTTCTGCCGCAAGCAGCCAATCTCCTCCCGTGATGTCTCTCGATAGGGAAACATTCAAATACCTATTAATCAACAATTAAACAAATATTTATGAAAACAAAAATCATATTATTTCTCACCATCCTCATCGGTGCTTTCACGGTATCGTGTAGTGATAAATATATTGCGGATGATGCAGGCCAGTTTCTAAGGACAAATCATCAGAAAATCGAGGTTAAAATCGGGGAGAAGTTTGTGCTAACACCGATGTATGACAGTGAAGCGACTGCCACGAAGCAGTATACCTGGAGCGTGTTGGATCCGGGAATTGCTACTGTTTCTTCCGGTGCTAATAATACCGGGATTGTAGAGGGTATCGCGCTTGGGAAGACGGTGATTGAAATTCAATCCAATGATAAAGAACTGGCTTTCTACGTGGACGTAGAGGTGACCAATGATACTCCTGTAGTTAGAATCCTCGCAATAGGAAACAGTTTCTCCGAGGATGCCATCGAGAATTACCTTTACGACTTGGCCACGGCGGGTGGGCATAACGTGATCATTGGAAACATGTATATCGGAGGTTCGGGATTGTCCCTGCATTGGGAAAATGCAAGCGAAGGCAAACCGGATTACCAGTTCAGGAAAATTGAACGGAATGGCATCATGAATCGAATGGATAATTGGTCTATTTATCAAGCACTAACAAGCGAGAACTGGGACTATGTCAGTTTTCAAGAAGTAAGCCAATTATCCGGGTTAATGGAAGGGTACGAAGAGTACTTGCCCCAACTCGTGGATTTTGCCAACCGGTTCGCGACCAATCCCGATATGAAAATTATTTTCCACCAGACATGGGCATACGCCGAAGATTCAAACCACGAAGGTTTTTACAACTACAATCGTGATCAACTGCAGATGTATAATGCCATTGTGGACGCGGTGAATAAAACCAATGAAAAAGGATTCATTGACTTGGTTGTTCCTTCAGGTACGGCTATCCAGAATGGCAGAACCAGTTATCTTGGAGATAAGTTTACCAGGGACGGGTATCATTTGGATTTAGGTGTAGGCCGCTTCACAGCGGCAAGCACGTGGTACGAAGCGATTTTTGGAGGAATACTCGAGAATCCGTTCTACCCGGAGAATCTATTGAGGTACGATGCAGAACTGGCAAAACAGGCCGCGTACGATGCAGTAAATGCCCCCCGGGAAATTACAGATCTCGTGGCATACAAAGAACGCGGGCCCAACGAGTTTGTATTGGAGCATCCATTGTTTATTGACTTCGGGCCAATTCTTTCGCCTGCACCGTACAATAATTTTGCACGATGGCAAGATGGAAGTGTCTCCAGGTTGAAAGATGAAGAAGGGAATAACACAGAATTTATTATCAAAACCGGGATGCCTTTCCATGAAGGAGTTATTGAGCGCAACATGCCAAACTTATTGGGATTACCTTTAACCGCTTCGCAAGATGCCTTTTTTAATGATGGCCTTTTCTTCCCGGATGGCAGTAGTTTGATTTTATCGAACCTGAATAGTGATCTAACCTACTCCTTTGTATTGTACGCCACCATTAACGACAAGGGCACTCAATCGGAGTATATTGTTAAAGGTAAGAACGAAGGCAACGGATTCCTTGATACCGATCATAACCTAAACAAAGTGGTGGTAATAAACGATATCGAGCCGGATGATAACGGAGAGATAACGATTATTATCAAGAAGGGTCCCGATGCCACCCAACATTGGGGATATTACGGTTTGAACACGATGATTGTGTTACCCGGGGGTACTTCGTACGAGTTCCCGGAAAACAATTTTCAATTGGAAAATCCGGTGCTTGTTGATTTCGGGTTGTGGCTTTCCGGATCGCCGTTCAACAATCTTAAAGATCCTTGGAACGCAAGTAGTGAACTGGCAGATCCAGTATTGAACATGATCGACAGAAGTGGCGTTAACACGGGCTTTGCTATCGCGATAACCGATGGATTCTCCGCGGTAAATGATCTGGGAGCTTGGGGGAATACGTTGGGATTGCCCGATGAAGTAGCGGTGGATGCTTTTTGGGGAGATATGTGGATGCCGGATGGACAGCTTACCGTCTCTAACCTGAATAAATCGGAGAAATACGATTTTGTCTTCTACGGTTCACGTCGTGATGTGGGTGATAACCGGGAAACCGTGTACACGGTTACAGGACAAAACTCGGGATCTGGTTCGCTGAACGCGGCTAGCAATAACGGTGAGGTCGCTACCGTAACGGGTATTACTCCCGATGATGCCGGTAATATAGTCATTCGGGTGTCGGCGGGTCCCAACAATACTACCCCCGAGCGTTTTTATTATCTAAACACGATGATCTTTGGGCCCGAAGGATTTAACTTCGATGGAATGTAATGAAATGTCGCTTATTATCCTTGGAAAAAGCTTTCCAAGGATAAGCGACATTCACTAAAACAGCTATTTACACTTATAACTCCTTTTTTATTTACACGTGAATATAAATAATATGCAACGAAAGAATAAACTGACTTGGAGTATCCTCGTATTGGGGCTCATGCTCTCTTTCCCCATCTTTTCCCAGACCGAATCGCTGGGTGAGATGTTTGAACTGGCCAAGATAAAATCGGGTATTAAGAACAGAAGGATATCGAGCACCGATCCCACGGGCGGTAACAGGGACCATCTGGAGCCTTTTAGTCCCGGTGAAAAAAGAACCATCGCCGAGATCCATGGCGTGGGCGTGATCAGTCATATCTGGATCACCATCGCTCCCCCGCCCAACGAGTTGAGCAGGAACGACATCATTATCCGCATGTACTGGGACGGGAACGATTATCCCTCCGTGGAATCGCCCATAGGGCCCTTCTTTGGACAGGGATGGGACGAACGGTATAACTATGCCTCGCTTCCCCTATCGGCCGGACCGGAGAACGGTACCGGGTTAAGCAGTTACTTCGCGATGCCTTTCGAGAAAGGGGCGCGGATCGAGATCGAGAACCAAACCGATCAGACAATCAACGCCTTTTACTTTTACCTCGACTACCTGGAGATGCCTGAATTGCCCGAGGGGATGGGCCGCTTCCACGCGTGGTACAACCATAGCCTCACTGAAGCGCTCCCCGAAGGGGAAACCGAGTGGGCGTTGACCGGTGAGTGGAAACCCAACACGCGGCACGACAGGAACTACGTGATGATTGATACCAAAGGGAAAGGCCATTTCGTGGGAATCAACTACTACGTGCACTCCCCCACCCCCATGTGGTACGGGGAAGGAGATGATATGTGGTTTATAGACGGGGAAAGTACACCCTCTTTGATCGGTACGGGTACTGAGGATTTCTTCAACACCTCGTGGTGCCCGAAAGAGCCGTTCTCACATCCCCATTTTGGGTACCCGCGGGTTAATAACGACGTGGGTTGGTTGGGTAGAACCCACGCATACCGTTTCTTTATCAATGATCCGATATTTTTCGAGACGGGGATAAAGGGAACCATCGAGTCGGGACACAACAACAACCTCACGCTCGACTTGGCCACGGTGGCTTACTGGTATCAAAACAAGGCGGTTGCACTCCCACCCGCGCCTTCAAAAGAGGCACGGAAACCGAAACCCTTTATCAACCATATGGATATGCATCGATGGAGAGACGCGTGGAGAAAAGCAAAAGGGAACGATCCGCAATTGTGGGGGAATGAATAATATCCCATGATAAACTATTCCTTGTCGGATTGCTATTTCGTTTAAATAGTGTAAGAATTGTATTCAAGAGAATGAATTATGTCTAAAGTAAAAAACAAATCCTATGAAAGACTTTTCAAGTAAACTCGTTCTGATCTGTTTCTTCAGTTTGTTCGGTTTCTACACCTGGGCATCCTCGATGCCGGAAGAGATTAAACAAGCCAAAACAGTTAGGGGAGTGGTTATTGAACAAAGTACAAATGAACCTTTGATGGGTGCAAGTGTATACGTGAGAGGCAGCACCGTGGGCACCACTACCAATATGGATGGAGAGTACCAATTGAACGTCCCGTCGGAAGACGCGGTCCTGGTTTTTTCATTTCTTGGTAAAAGAACGATTGAACAACCGGTAAGAGGGGTCGCCGTGATTGATGTGGTGATGGAAGATGACGCAACCATGTTAGACGAACTGGTATATACCGGGTACATGACACAGCGGAAGGCCGATATCACCGGATCGGTCTCCATGGCGAGTGCGAGCGACTTGGTCAAAAACCCGTCTGCCAACGCGATGAAAGCACTCCAAGGAAAACTGTCAGGGGTACATATCACCGTGAACGGGGGAAATCCCGCGGAAAATGTCACCGTGCAGGTCAGGGGGCTCTCCTCGTTATCAGAAGGAGTAAGACCACTGATCGTGTTGGATGGAATGCCCACCGAAAACCTGAACTTGAGGGATATCAATGCCGGGGATATCGAGTCAATCCAAGTGCTTAAAGATGCAGCATCGGCCAGTATATATGGGGCCCGCGCCTCCGGTGGGGTGATCCTGATCCAAACCAAGAAAGGACGCCAGGGACGCACCACGGTGGAATACAACGGAAGCGTTTCGTTTAGTACGGTCGTGAATAAACCCACGTTAATGAATGCGGAACAGTACGGGATTGCCGCGTTTAGAGCGGCAGCGTACGACGAAAAAGTATTAGGTATCCCGATGTCGCTTCCGGGCACATACAATTTTACATGGCAGAGAGGAAACGATGGCTTGCCCGTTTTAGAAAGCGTGAAACCGGCTGAATGGCTTAACCCGGAGCAAACCGTGAGGGGCGCGGATACCGACTGGATGGATGAAATTTTCCGCACGGCGTTGATGACCAACCACCAGGTGACGGTTTCTACGGGTACTGACCGGTCGAAGAGCCTCTTTTCGCTGGGTTATTATAATAACGAAGGCACGCAGATTCATACTTTCTTCCGGCAATATTCGGTGCGCGCCAATACCGAATACGACCTGTTGAACAACCGGCTGAAGATCGGGGAGAACATTGCCCTTTCATACTTGCAATACAGGGACGCGAACGAAACGCGCTGGGCAATGATCAACCCGCCCGCCGGCCCCGTGTATGACATCAACGGTAATTGGGCCGGTGCTCCCGGATTCGATGATTTCACCAACCCGGTACGGTTGTTGATCATGTACAAGGACAATACCAACCACTACGTGAAGATCATCGGGAATATCTTTGCCGATTTACAAATATGGAACAATATCTCGGCCCGCACGCAATTCGGCGTGGATTACGGCAACGCGTATAACCGGGCTGTAGATGGAATATGGTCCGAGACGGGCGGAAGAAACAGTGACGGCGAAAATTACGTGGGCAACTGGCAGTCGCATCCCCTGAGTTACGTGTGGACAAACACGCTGTCGTATAACATGGCTTCCGACAAGCATACCTTCGACGCGGTTGCCGGTACCGAGTTCACCCGCTTCGTGCAGGAAGGATTTAATGCCCGGAGAGAAGGAGTATACCTCGAAGATCGCGATTTCGCCCATATCGGCGTTACCACCGGGGAGAAGTATTCCTTGGGGAGCTCAGCGGACGAATATGCCTATTTCTCCCTTTTTGCCAAGGCTAACTACGCGTACGACTCGAAATATCTCTTTTCGGCTACCATTCGCCGTGACGGATCGTCGCTCTTTGGAGCGAATCACCGGTATGGTACTTTTCCCGCTTTTTCGGCCGGGTGGCGAATCAACGAGGAGGGTTTCATGAGCGACGTGGAGGTTGTATCCGATCTTAAGTTGCGGGCCAGTTGGGGAATGAACGGGAGCGTGCAGGGATTACCCCGCGGTTATACATCCACTCCCTTTACCACCGACTATTTTGGCACCTCTTATCCCATCGAGGGAAACGAAACCGGACAGCTTCATTCCGGTTACCGGAGAACTTGGCTGGGGAATCCCGACTTGAAATGGGAAACCACTACCCAAACCGATATCGCGGTGGATTACGGGTTCTTCGACCAACGGTTGTACGGTTCACTGGGGTACTACTTTAAACGAACCAATGACGTGCTGGTGCAGGTTCCCTACATTGCCGCCATGGGCGAAGGGGGAGAACCGTGGCTTAACGGGGCAAACATGAATAACCAAGGAATTGAATTTGAAATAACCTACCGGAGCGATCCTACCCGTGATTTTCGATACATCATCTCGGCTAACGTGGGCAGTTACCGAACAAAACTGGTGGAGCTCCCCGAGAATGTCATCAACCGGTACCCTGGTGACGGCAGGAACGATTTGGTCTTGGGAAGGACACCGCATATACTTTACGGGATGGTGGCCGACGGGATATTTAAAACACAGGAAGAAGTCGACAACCATGCCGAACAGCCTGGCAAGGCCATCGGCAGGATTCGTTATAAAGACTTGGACGGTAATGGGGTGATCGACGAGCTCCACGATAGAACCTATATCGGTATAACCGATCCCGATTTCTTCGGTGGGATCACGTTCGACCTTGAATACAAGAATTTTGATATGAACCTCTTCTTCCAAGGCGTGTACGGAAACAAAGTAAATAATGTTTGGAAACAAGAAAGTGACTTATGGAATATTTCCGTGCCATCCGGTAAAAATCACGAGACACGGTTGTTAGGCGCATGGTATTTTGATAACATGGACTCGGATATACCCGCTATTACCAACTCCAACGTCAATGCGGAACAACGTTTTTCTTCTTATTACGTGGAGGATGGCTCTTACCTGAAACTTAGAAATATTGAACTGGGATTCACGTTTCCCAAACAACTCACGGATGCTATGATGATGCAGCACCTACGCCTGTATGTTTCGGCAAGAAACGTGCTTACCCTCAAGAAAGGATGGGGCGACGACCGGTTTACCAGTTTCGACCCGGAGATGCCCGGCTATGGTTATTTGACGCCGTTCACCATGGCGTTTGGACTTAATGTGACATTTTAAACTCGAGAGTTATGGAAAAAATGAAATATATTTTTTTAATCACTGTTTTCCTTTTCACGGTCAATAATTGTGCCGATTACCTGAATGTAAATCCCAAGCAGGTGCTTGATGATGGGCTGCTTACTTCTCCAACGGACATGGAGGGTTTTGTGACGGCTGCCTATGCACGCATCACCGATATTCCCTCCTGGGACTCCCCGTTTTCCCCGTGGTGGACCGGATCTATGCGAGCCGATGACTCCTATAAAGGAGGGGGTGGAACCTGGGATGGCGGTGATGGCTGGGGCTTCATGGAAACCTTCGTGAACCTCACTGCTAACGGATGGCCCATCGATTTTCCGTGGTATGTATCCTACCAGATTATACAACGATGCAATACTGCCATCCAAAAGCTGAACGCTATCTCTGAAGAGGAATTCCCCGAAAAAAATGTGCGTATCGGTGAAATGAAATTCCTGAGGGCGTTTGTTCACTTCCGATTGAAGCAGTTTTTTAAATACATTCCCTATATCGATGAAAACGTGGTGGGCGGTTCCGCGGAGTTTGAAGCCATCCCAAATAGGGACGACAGTTTTCCAAATGATCTCTATCTCTGGGAGCGGATCTTGGCTGATTTTAAAGAGGCGGAGGTCTTTTTGCCAATAACACAACCCGAGAAAGGACGGGTGAGCCGGAACGCCGCCACCGCGATGGTGGCACGGACACTCATGTTCATGGCGTACGAGCAAAATGACAGGCATCAGGTAATAAATATCAATACCGAGCGGCTTAGTGAAGCGTTGGTATACCTCAACAAATTGACCGGTCAGGAGGGAGGGAACTTGGCACTGACAACCGATTTTGGGGAAAACTTCGTGCATGAATCCGATAATAATACCAGAGAATCGATATGGGAAATCCAATATTCCATTGATGATGGCAGCTCCACCGGCGGGAAAATCAATCGGAGCGAAGGGCTCAACCACCCGTGGAACTGGGGTGGGTTCCAGTGTTGTGGATTCCATCATATCAGTTATAGTATGGGGAACGCGTTCAAAACAGGCCCCGATGGGTTACCGCTGTTTGATACCTATAATGACGATGATTATGGTGATTATATCTTGGATGAAGAGGGTAATTTGGACATCGCCATCGTGGAAGCAGGAAATCCCGATTATTTCGGTGCTTATAGCTGGGATCCCCGTTTTAGCCACACGGCCGGTGTGCCGGGACATCCTTGGAAATATGACCCCGATCTGATATTTGAAAGCAGGGGCATCCGTAACGGGGTTGAGTATGGCTGGTTGAAATCGGTGAAAGAGTTGCCTCATCCTGGGTGCGACTGCCTGCTGTACGATGGCTGGCAATTCAACTCGATGAACAAGCGGATGATCCGATACGACGAGGTGCTGCTTTGGAAAGCGGAAGTGCTGATTCAGTTAGACCGGGTCAGCGAAGCATTGGAACCCATCAACAAAATCCGCCAAAGAGCGGCGAATAGCGACGCGTTACTTGTTTGGGCGGATGGTTCACCCATCATGGATTATCACGTGGAGATTTATAAACCCGGTGAAAATTGCGTGTGGGATAAAGATTTCGCGTGGAAGGCATTGCAGTGGGA